>Ga0335071_10002199_pt1 | contig 20961 bp, 26 predicted proteins | sample Lox_Sample_15_FD_206724 | JGI IMG/M metagenome (GOLD analysis project Ga0335071, IMG submission 206724) | Soil microbial communities from Loxahatchee National Wildlife Refuge, Florida, United States - Lox_Sample_1.5 | ecosystem: Environmental > Terrestrial > Soil > Wetlands | place: USA...
TCGACGCGGTCGGCGCCAAGGCCACGCGCAACGCGGCCTTCGCGGCGGTCAAGCCCGGCGGCGTCATCATGCACGTGGGCCTGCAGGACTGGGCGAGCGAGATCGACATGCGCAAGCTCACGCTCGCGGAGATCACCCTGCTCGGCACCTACACGTACTCGACGGCGGACCTTCGCGCCACCGTGGCCGCCTTGCGCGCCGGGGCCTTCGGCGGCCTCGCCTGGGTCGAGGAACGCCCGCTGTCGGAAGGCGCCCGCGCATTCCGCGACCTGCACGAGGGACGCAGCGCCGCGGCCAAGATCGTGCTGCGGCCATGAACAAGCTGCGCGCGGCGTGGCCGGGACTGGTCGTGGCGGGAGTGGTCGCCATCGCGGCGACGTTCCTGTCGAACCAATACAAGGCCTCGGCGATGCTCTTCGCGCTGCTGCTCGGCATGGCGCTCAACTTCCTCGCCGAGGAAGGCCGGTGCCTGCCCGGCATCCAGATGGCCTCGTCGCTGGTGCTGCGCACGGGAGTCGCCCTCCTCGGGCTGCGCATCACGATCGCGCAGGTCGAGGCGCTGGGCTGGCACGCCATCGCGATGGTGGTCGTGTCGGTGACGCTCACGATCCTCTGCGGCATCGCGTTCGCGCGGATGCTCAGGCTCGGCAGCGCGTTCGGAACCCTCACCGGCGGCGCGGTGGCGATCTGCGGCGCGTCGGCCGCGCTCGCGATCGCCTCGATCCTGCCCAAGCACGAGGACGCGGAGCGCGACGCGAGCTTCACGGTGATCGGCATCACGGCGCTCTCGACGCTCGCGATGATCCTCTACCCGGTCGTCGTGGCGCACCTCGGGCTCGACCACCACGCCGCGGGCATCTTCCTCGGAGGGACGATCCACGACGTGGCCCAGGTCGTCGGCGCCGGCTACAGCGTCTCGCAGGAGACGGGCGACGCCGCGACGATCGTGAAGCTTCTGCGCGTGGCGATGCTGCTGCCCGCGTGCTTCGCGATCGGCCTCGCGCTGCACGTGCGCGGCGCGACCGCCGCCCACGCCGCGCCCGTGTTGCCCTGGTTCGCGGTGGCGTTCGCCGTCCTCGTCGGGATCACGAGCATGGGCTGGATTCCCGCGCCGCTGATCGACGGGGGCTCGACCGTCTCGCGCTGGTGCCTCGTCACCGCCATCGCCGCCATCGGCATGAAGACCTCCCTCAAGTCGCTCGTGGACATGGGCCTGAAGCCCGTGATGCTCATCGTGGTCGAGACGCTCTTCCTCGCGGCCATGGTGCTCGGGGTGCTCGCGTGGAAATGAAGGCGCTGCGCGTCTCGGTGTGGCGCGGCGGCGCCGAGGGCCGCTTCGAGGACTTCGAGGTCCCGCGCCGCGGGAGCCAGACGGTGCTCGATGCCGTGACCTACATCCAGCGCCACCTCGATCCCACGCTGTCCTATCGCTTCGCGTGCCGCGTCGGCATGTGCGGCTCGTGCGCCATGACCGTGAACGGCAAGCCCCGCTGGACCTGCCGCACGCACGTGGACAAGGTCGCGACGGGCGGGCGGCTGCAGGTCGCGCCGCTCGCGAACCTGCCCGTCGTGAAGGACCTGGTCGCCGACATGCGCGAGTTCTTCGACAAGTGGGCGCGCTCGCGCGGGCAATTCAGGCCCACGGCGACGCGCAACGACGAATTCGCGAAGGTGCGGCCCGATTCGCCGGCGCGCCGCGAGGCCGATGCGGGCGTCGAGTGCATCGGCTGCGGCGTCTGCTACGCCGCGTGCGACGTCGTGAAGTGGAACCGCGACTACCTCGGCCCCGCGGCGCTGAACCGCGCGTGGACGCTCGTGAACGACGAGCGCGACGGCGCGAAGCGCGAGCGCCTGCATGCGGTGGCGGGCGACGCGGGCTGCCACGCGTGCCATACGATGATGAGCTGCACCGAGCACTGCCCGAAGAAGCTCTCGCCCACGCGCTCCATCGCGGGGTTGAAGCGCGCGACGCTCGCCCTCGCGCTGGGAGGCGAGCCGTGAGCACGCGCGCCGGCGCGCGCCTGTGGGTGGCGCAGCGCGCCACGGCGGCGGTGCTCGCCTTCTGCGTGCTGGTGCACCTCGCGACGATGGTCTTCGCGGTGCGCGGCGGGCTCACCGCCCACGAGATCCTCGAACGCACCCACGGCAACTACGCATGGTGCGCGTTCTACTCGCTCTTCGTCTTCGCGGCGGGCATCCACGGCGCCATCGGATTGCGCACCGTCGCCTCCGAGTGGCTCGGGTTTCGCGGCAAGGCTGCGGACGCGGCGATGGCCGCCATCGCGCTCGCGATCGTGTTCCTCGGCCTTCGCGCCGTCGCGGCGGTGGTGCTGTGATCCGGCCCGCGCGCTCGCACCCGGGCTGGTGGGCCTTCGCCGTGCATCGCGTGTCGGGCGTTGCGCTCGCGCTCTTCCTGCCCGCGCATTTCCTCGCGCTGGGCACGGCGATCCAGGGCGAGGCGAAGCTCGAGACCTTCCTGCGCTGGAGCGAGCAGCCGCTGGTGAAGGTGGCCGAGTGGATCCTGGTGACGCTGCTCGCCGCGCATCTCGCCGGCGGCCTTCGCCTGCTCGCGATCGAGTTCCTGCCGTGGCGGGAATGGCACAAGACGCTTGCCGCGCTCGCCGCGGGCTTCGCGGTGGCCGTGGGCCTCGCGTTCGCGCTCGTGCGTTGAGCGTTATGCTTCGGATACAAAGACCATAACGAGGAGGATTCGTAACATGAGGCGATTCATTTCCTGCCTGGCGCTGGCCCTCGCGGCCCTCGTCCCGGCGATGGCGGCGGCGGACGCATGGCCCTCGAGGCCGGTGAGGATGATCGTGCCGTTCCCCGCGGGCGGCGCGACGGACGTGGTGGCGCGGCTGCTCGGACAGAAACTGAGCGAAGCGTGGGGGCAGCAGGTCGTGATCGAGAACCGTTCGGGCGCGGGCGGCAACATCGGCGGCGAGGCGGCCGCGCATTCTCCCGCGGACGGTTACACGCTCTTCATGACGTCGGGCTCCATCGTCACGGCGAACCCGTACATGTACAAGTCGCTGCCGTACGATCCCGTGAACGATTTCGTCGCCATCACCAACGTGGCCTCGGGCCCGCAGGTGGTGATCGTGAATCCCGACGGCCCCTTCAAGACGCTGAAGGACCTCATCGACTATGCGAAGGCCAATCCGAACAAGGTCACGTTCGGCAGCGCCGGCGTCGGCACCCAGACGCACCTCGCGGGCGAGAACTTCGCCTACTCCGCGGGCGTGGACATGACGCACGTGCCCTACAAGGGCGAGGCCTACGCGATCACCGACGTGATGGGCGGGCAGATCTCCACTGCGGTGATCAACCTCTCGGCGGCAATCAACTTCATCAAGCAGGGCAAGCTTCGTGCGCTCGCGGTGACGGGCAAGGAGCGCAGCCCGCAGCTGCCCGACGTGCCCGCGGCCTCCGAGACGATCCCCGGCTTCGAGAACACCGGGTGGTTCGGGCTGCTCGCGCCCACCGGCACGCCGAAGGAGATCGTGGACAAGGTCTATCGCGACAGCGCGAAGATCCTCGCCTCCGACGAGTTCCGCGCGCGGCTCGAGAAGCTCGCCATGGTCCCGGTCGGCAACTCGCCTGCGGATTTCGCCGCGGCGATCAAGGAGGAGAGCGCGCACTGGGCCAAGATCATCAAGGAAAGGAAGCTGCAGGCCAACTGATGAAGGTCGATCCGGCACAGGTCGAGGAAGTCGCGCGCGAGCTCTACGTGCGCGCGTTGAAGGCCCTTCCGCCCGACGTGAAGGAAGGCTTCGCGCGCCTCGCCGCGGGAGAGACCGACGCCACGGCGAAGAAGGTGCTGGGCACGATGATCGCCAACATCAAGGTGGCCGAGGACACCGACAACCTCCTGTGCCAGGACACGGGCATCCCGATCTACAACGTGACGATCGGCCGCGGCGTGGAGATCGACGGCGTGGAGCTCACCGCGGCGATCCGCCGCGGCTGCGAGCGCGCCACCCGCGAGTATCCGTTGCGCTCCTCGGTCGTGCATCCCATCACGCGCAGGAACGAGCACACGTCGTGCGGGCCGGGCGTGCCGCCGATCCACGTGGAGTTCGGCCCCGACGAGCGCCTCGAGATCGAGATGATCCCGAAGGGCAGCGGCAGCGAGAACAACTCGTGGCTGAAGATGGCGATCCCCGCCGAGGGCGTGAACGCCATCAAGGCGTTCGTCGTCGATTGCGTGCTCGACGCGGGCGGCAAGACCTGTCCGCCGACGATCGTGGGCGTGGGCATCGGCGGGACCTCCGACCTGTGCGTGTCGCTCGCCAAGCGCGCCGCCACGCGGCCCCTGGGCACCGTGTGCCCCGACCCCGAGGGCGCCGCGCTCGAGAAGAGCCTCACCGCCGCGGTGAATACGCTCGGCGTGGGGCCGCAGGGACTGGGCGGCGATTCCACCGCGTTCGCGGTGCACGTGGAGATCGCGGCGACGCACATCACGATGAACCCCGTGGCGGTGAACATGCAGTGCCATTCGGCGCGCCGCGCGCGCGCCTGGCTCACGCCCGCGGGCGTCGAGTACGGGTTCTAGCGATGTTCCTCGGCCATTTCGGAGTCGCTTTCGCCGCGAAGAAGGTGGCGCCGCAGGTGTCGCTCGGCACCACGATCCTCGCCGCGGAGCTGCTCGACGCCATCTGGCCCGTGCTCGTGCTCTCGGGCGTCGAGACGGTGGAGATCGTGCCGGGCATCACGCGCGTGACGCCGCTCGATTTCGTCTCCTATCCGTGGTCGCACAGCCTCGCGATGGCGATCTTCTGGGGCGCCGTGATGGCGGCCGCGTATTTCCTCATCCGCCGCAACGCCGCGAACGCGCTCTGGCTCGGGGCCCTCGTCGTGAGCCACTGGGTGCTCGACTGGATCGTGCATCGTCCCGACCTTGCGCTCTATCCGGGAGAGGCCGCGCGGCACGGGCTGGGCCTCTGGAACGACGTGGCCGTGACGCTCGTGCTCGAGCTGGGATTGTTCGCCGCGGGAATCCATCTCTTCCTTCGCAACTCGCGCGCCCGCGATCGCACCGGCTCGATCGCGTTCTGGGCGATGGTGGCGGTGCTCCTGCTTTCGTATGCCGGCGCCGTGTTCGGGCCCCTGCCGCCCTCGCCGCAGGCCGTGGCGGCGAGCGGGCTCGCCGGCTACCTCTTCGTCGCGTGGGGCTGGTGGATCGACCGGCACCGCGAGCCGGAGGTTTCCAGATGACGCACCACTTATTCCAGATGCCGATCACCGAGGAGCAGGCGCGCAGCCTGCACGTGAACGACACGGTGACGATCGAGGGCACGCTCTTCGGCATCCGCGACGCCAACCAGATCGCGCTCTTCGACAAGGGGCGCAAGACGCGCTTCGACATGCGCGGCCATGCGGCGATCCACACCGCGCCCAACGTGCGCAAGGTGGCGCCCTCGGCGCAGCATCCGACCGGCTATGCGCCCGTCTGCGTAGGCACCACGACCTCGGCGCGGATGGAGCGCTTCACGCGGCCCATGATCGCCCAGCTCGGCGCGCGCCTCATCGTCGGCAAGGGCGGCCTGGGCAAGGAATCGCTCGCGGCCTTCCGTGAGCTGGGGGGCGCCTACCTCGCGGTCGTCGGCGGCACCGCGGCGCTCGAGACGACCTGGGTCGAGGCCATCGAGGACGTGGACATGGACGACCTCAATCCCGAATCCCTGTGGAAGTTCCGCGTGCGCGGATTCGGCCCGCTGCTGGTCGCCATGGACAGCCACGGGGCGAGCCTGTACGACGACGTGGACCGCGCCGCGAGGGCGCGCCGCGCCCGGGCATTGGCCGGGCTGGGTGTCAAGTAGTACTACCACTCCCATGTAACAGTGTGTTTACCGAGATTTCCGAATCAAGTCGGATTGGGGTAAAATCGCGTGTTTTTCGAAAGCTGGCGCGGGACTTACAGGGAGACTAAGAGCCCGCAGCCACCCAGATCAAGGCGCCGCCACGAATGGCGCCAGCCACGGGCAGGGCCCTGACATGGGCCTTCGCTGCAGCAAGGAGGTCGGTTAAGTGAACTACGCAGAGCGCGAGCGAAACCCGGCGAAGCACCTGCCGAGCATCGCCATGGTCGTACTCCTCCACATCGCGCTGGGGTACGCGCTGCTCAATGGGCTCGGGCGCGCGGTGATCGAGGTGCTCAAGAAGCCGCTCGAGACCAAGATCATCGAGGAGATCAAGAAGCCGCCGCCGGAGACGCCTCCGCCGCCGCCGCCGAAGCTCGCGGCGCCGCCGCCGCCCTTCATCCCCCCGCCCGAGATCAACATCCAGGTGCCGGTGGTGCAGACCGCGCCCACGATCCAGGCCGTGACGACGCAGAAGCCGCCGCCCGGACCGCCGCCCGTGGTGCGCCAGGAAGCGCCGCCGATGCCGAAGGTCCGCAAGGAATACGTGGCCAAGTACCGCGTGAGCCCCGCCTACCCGCGCAACCTCATGCGCGAAGGCGTCGAGGGCCGCGTGGTGGCGTGGGTGCACGTGGCGCCGAACGGTGACGTGACGAACGTGGAGATCCGGGAATCCACCAACCACTCGTTCGACCGCGAGGTGATCCGCGCGCTGTCGCAGTGGAAATTCAACCCCGAGCCGGTGGGCTTCATCGGCGAATACGAAATCATCTTCAACCTTAAGGACTAGCGTCCGCTGTAAATCGGAGATACCAAGATGAAATTGACCAATCGACTGACGGCGCTCGTCGTGGCCGCGTTCATCGGCCTCGCTTCCGCGGTCGCCCTCGTGGCCGTGCCGGTCACGGCACACGCCCAGGCGGCCGACACTGCCAAGGCCCCGGCCCCGCCCCCCGGCGCCGGCCAGGACGCCAGCACGCAGAAGGAAGTGATCGAGAACCCCTACGGCCTCGAGGCGCTCTGGAAGCAGGGCGACTTCATCTCGCGCGGCGTGCTGATCATCCTCGTGATCATGTCCATGGGCTCGTGGTACATCATGTTCGTGAAGGTGTGGGAGCAGTCCAAGCTCTTCCGCCAGGAACGTGAAGTGCGCGCCAAGTTCTGGGCCGCCAACTCCGTGAACGACGGCGCGGGCCAGCTCAAGGAAGGCACCGCGTTCCGCTACATCGCCGAGAGCGGCATCTCCTCCACGCAGCACCACGAGGGCAAGCTCCTCGAGCAGATCGACCTGAACACGTGGGTCACGATGTCGCTGCAGCGCGCCGTGGACAACGTCGCTTCGCGCCTGCAGGACGGCCTCGCGTTCCTCGCGACGGTGGGCTCGACCTCCCCGTTCGTCGGCCTCTTCGGCACGGTGTGGGGCATCTACCACGCCCTTACCGCCATCGGCATCGCGGGCCAGGCCTCGATCGACAAGGTCGCGGGCCCCGTGGGCGAGGCGCTCATCATGACGGCCTTCGGCCTCGCGGTCGCGGTGCCGGCGGTGCTCGGCTACAACTGGCTCGTCCGCCGCAACAAGGTGGCCCTGGAATACCTGCGCAACTTCGGCGCCGACCTGCACATGGTGCTCGTGAGCGGCGGCGGCGCCGCCAAGCGCGCGCCCCAGTCGGCCGTCGCGCGATAGGCGTCCCCAGCCAGCCAGGAGTCGAAACATGGCAATGACAGTCGGCCAGGACGCCGAAAGCGCCGAACAGGAGGTGATGGCCGCCATCAACACCACGCCGCTCGTGGACGTGATGCTGGTGCTGCTCATCATCTTCCTGATCACGATTCCAGTGGTGGTGCAGAACGTCCCGCTGGAGCTGCCGAAGGAGCGCAACGTCCCGACGCAGACCAAGCCGGAGAACATCGTCATCTCCGTCAACAAGGATGGCGACGTCTTCTGGGGCATGGAGTACGTGAAGGACTCCAAGGCGCTGTTCGAGAAGCTGAAGGGCATCGCGACACTCGTGCCGCAGCCCGAGGTCCACATCCGCGCCGACGGCAATGCGCGCTACGAGTCGGTGGGCCGTGTGGTCGCCACCTGCCAGCGCGCCTCGATCCTCAAGATCGGCTTCATCACCGAGCCGCCGGTGCGCACGGCGACGGGCTTCTAGCGCCCGCCGCGCAACGACAAGGAACGCAGCAATGGCAATGAATGTTGGCGGAGGGGGCTCGGCCGATCCCGAAGTGATGGTGGACATCAACACCACGCCGCTGATCGACGTGATGCTGGTGCTCCTCATCATGCTGATCATCACGATCCCGATCCAGACGCACGCGGTGAAGCTCAACATGCCGGTGGGCAATCCGCCCCCGCCGCCCGAGCCGCCCGTGGTCGTGCAGATCGACGTGGACTTCGACGGCACGGTGCTCTGGAACGGCGACCAGGTGGACCTTCCCACGCTGGACGCCAAGTTCCGCAGCGCGGCGGCGCTTCCGGTGCAGCCCGAGTTCCACCTGCGGCCCAACAAGCTCGTGACCTACAAGCACGTGGCCCACGTGATGGCGGCTGCGCAGCGCCTGGGAATCACCAAGATCGGCCTCATCGGAGCCGAGCAGTTCCTGGACGATTGACGGGAGAACCAACGATGAAACGCATTGCCCTGCACGTGGTCCTGTGCGCGAGCCTCGCGCTCTTCGCCGCGAGCCTCCCGGCGCGAGCCGAAGGCGTACGGCCCGAGGTGGGCAAGCCCCTGCAGGCGGCCCAGGCCCTCATCAAGCAGCGCAAGGGCCGCGAGGCCATGGCCGAGATCGCGAAGGCCGAGGCGGTGCCCAACCGCACCGCGTACGAGAACCAGATCATCGCGCAGATGAAGGCCGCGGCCTCCTCGTCCATGGGCGACAACGACGCGACGATCAAGAACAACATGGCGGTGCTCGATTCCGGCAAGGTGTCCGGGCGTGAAGCCACGGCGCTCGTCGAGGGCATCGCGGTCGCGTACTACAACAAGAAGGACTACGCCGAAGCGGTGAAGTGGGCACAGCGCTACTTCAAGGAAGGCGGCACGGATTCGGCGATGCGCACGGTAATGCTGCAGAGCTACTACCTCGGCAACGACTGCGCGTCGGTGAGCAAGATGCTCGGCAACGGCGGCGAAGAGCGCAAGGCCTCGGAGGAAGAGCTCCAGATCCTCGCCAACTGCTACCAGCGCCAGAAGGACACCGCGGGCTACGTGGGCGCGATCGAGAAGCTCGTCCTGTTCTACCCGAAGAAGGACTACTGGATCGACCTGCTCTCGCACGTGCAGAGGAAGCCCGGCTTCGCCTCCGACCGGCTCGCCGTGCACGTCTACCGCCTTCGCATGGCGATCGGCATGACGCTCGACACGAACGACTACATGGAGATGGCGCAGCTGGCGCTCCAGGCGGGCGTTCCCGCCGAAGCGAAGGCGATCGTGGACAAGGGCTACGACTCGAAGGCCCTGGGCACCGGCAACCAGGCCGAGCGCCACCAGCGCCTGCGCGACCTCGTCGCCAAGAGCCTCGCCGAGACGCAGAGGAACCGCGCCAGGGAAGAGGCGGACGCGATGGCCGCGAAGGACGGCAACGACCTCGTGAAGGTGGGCCTGAACTACGTCTACGAGGGCAAGACCGACAAGGGCCTGCGCCTCATGGAGATGGGCATCAAGCGCGACCTGCTCAAGCGCCCCGAGGACGCGAAGCTGCTCTACGGCGAAGCGCTGCTCAAGGCCGGCCAGGCCGCCAAGGCCGTCTCGGTCTTCAGGGAAGTGCGCGGCACCGACGGCACCGCCGACCTCGCCCGCCTCTGGATCCTCGAGGCTCGCGCGTAAACCGGGGACAGACCCCGGTTATCCCGGTCATCCCCGCGTGAGACGCGCCCAGACCGACGTCCTCATCCTCGGCGCCGGCGGCGCCGGGCTATTCGCCGCGCTGCACGCGAAGCGCGCGCGGCCCGATCTCACAGTCACAATCGCCGTGAAGGGCCTGCTCGGAAAGTGCGGCTGCACGCGCATGGTCCAGGGCGGCTACAACGTGGCGCTCGCCGAGGGAGATTCCGTCGAGCGGCACTTCATGGACACGATCGAGGGCGGCAAGTGGCTCCCGGACCAGGAGCTCGCGTGGACGCTCGTCACGAAGGCGGTCGAGCGCATCCACGAGCTCGAGAACGAGCTGGGCTGCTTCTTCGACCGCAATCCCGACGGCACCGTGCACCAGAAGGCCTTCGCGGGGCAGACCTTCGACCGCACGGTGCACAAGGGCGACCTCACCGGCATCGAGATCATCAACCGCCTCGCCGAGCAGGTGTGGGTCGCGGGCGTGGAGCGCCTCGAGGAGCATCGCGCGGTGGAGCTCGTGAAGTCCGCCGACGGCGCCATCGCCGGAGTCGTGATGATCGACATGCGCGAGGGCGATTTCGTCTTCGTGCAGGCGAAGAGCGTGCTCCTCGCCACGGGCGGCGGTCCCACGATGTACCGCTACCACACGCCCTCGGGCGACAAGAGCTGCGACGGGCTCGCGATGGCATTGCGCGCGGGTCTCACGTTGCGCGACATGGAGATGGTGCAGTTCCACCCGACGGGCCTGCTCGCGGGCGCCGGCACGCGCATGACGGGCACGGTGCTCGAGGAGGGGCTTCGCGGCGCGGGCGGCTATCTCCTCGACGCGAGACGCGAGCGCTTCATGCACAAGTACGACCCGCGCAACGAGCGCGCCACGCGCGACATCGTCTCGCGCTCCATGTTCGCCGAGATGCGCTCGGGCAACGCCACGCCCAATGGCGGCCTCTACATCTCGATGTCGCACCTCGGTCCCGACAAGGTGCGCGCGGCGTTCAAGGGCATGGTGGAGCGCTGCGCCGATTGCGGGTTCGACCTCGCGGGCGGCCTCGTCGAAGTGGTCCCCACCGCGCACTACATGATGGGCGGCGTGGAATTCGCGCTCGATTGCACGACGTCGCTCCCGGGGCTCTTCGCTGCGGGCGAGGACACGGGCGGCGTGCACGGCGCCAATCGCCTCGGCGGCAACGGCGTGGCGAACTCCACGGTCTTCGGCGCGATCGCGGGAGACGCGATGGCCGCATGGACCGCGCGCGAGGGCGAGTGGCGCGAGCCCGAATCCGGCGCGCCCGAAGACGCCCAGGCGCGCGCCTGCGTGCCGCTGTCGCGCCCGCCGGGCGACCTCGACGCGATCCGCGAGGAGCTCTACCGCGCGATGTGGGAAGACGCGGGCATCGTGCGCGACGCGGCGAGCCTCGGGCGCGCGCAGTCGTCCCTGCAGGAGATCCGCGCGCGATTGATCGCCACGGGCATCCACGGCGGCGACCTTCGATACAATCTCACCTGGCACGACTGGCTGAACCTCGCGAGCCTCGTCGAGGTGAGCGCGGCGATCTGCACCGCCGCCCAGGCGCGCACGGATTCGCGCGGAGCGCATTTCCGCGAGGACCATCCGGAGGCGGGCGAGCTTGCGCAATCGGCTTTCACGAGGGTGAAGATGGAGAACGGAAACCTGGCGATCTCGTGGAAGAAGGTGGCGTTCACCCGCGTGGCGCCCGGACAATCGCTGGTGAGCTGATGGCCAGGACGATCTCCCTCGACGAGCTGGAGACGCTGATGGTGGCCGCGCTCGAGCGTTCGGGCGCGACCTCGGCCATGGCGCGTGCGACGGCGCGCGCGTTGGTCGCGGCGGAAGCCGAGGGCCTCTCTTCGCACGGCGCATCGCGCATCCCGCAATACTGCGGGCACCTCAAGAACGGGCGCGCCAAGGGCTCCGCCGTTCCCGGCGTGGCGCGCGACTCGAAAGCCGCTGCCCTCGTCGATGCGAAGGGCGGCCTCGCGTTCGATGCGTGCGCGCTCGCGGTGGAAGAAGCGGTGAAGCGCGCGGGGCAGTACGGCGTGTCGTACGTCGCGGTCACCAACAGCAATCACTTCGGCGTCGCCGCCTATCACCTGGAAGCCGTCGCGTCCGCCGGCCTCGTGGGCCTCGCGTTCGGCAATTCGCCCGCCGCGATGCCCGCATGGGGCGGCAAGCGCGCCCTCTTCGGCACCAATCCCATCGCGGCGGTGTTCCCGCGCAGGAACGACGCGCCGCTCGTGATCGACCTCTCGCTCTCGGCGGTGGCTCGCGGCAAGATCATGGTGGCCGCCCGCGACGGCAAGCCCATTCCCGAGGGCTGGGCCGTGGACAAGGACGGCAAGCCCACGACGGACGCGAAGGCGGCGCTCGAAGGCAGCATGCTGCCCGCGGGCGGCGTGAAGGGCGCGATGCTGGCCCTCGTGGTGGAGCTGCTCGCCTGCGCGCTCTCGGGCGCGGCCTACGGATTCGAGTCCGACAGCTTCTTCACGATGGAAGGCGGCCCCACGCGCATCGGCCAGGGCTTCCTCGCGATCGATCCGGGCGCGCTCGCGGGCGACGACGTGTACCTCGATCGCGTGGAAGCGCTCGTCGATGCGATGACTGAAGATCCCGAGGTGCGCCTGCCCGGCGAGCGCCGGCTGCACAACCTCGAGCGCGCCACTCGCGAGGGCGTGGCGATCCCGCCGGATCTCCTCGACAACATCCGTGCGCTCGCGGGCGTGAGCGTGGAGCCCACCCATGCGTGAGCCCGACCCGTCCGCATTCGACGCCTGCGTCCGCACGCCCTTCGCCACGCTCGGCATCACGGCGAGCGGCACGCACGTGACCGGCATCCGTTTCCTCGCGCCCTCCACGCCGGCCAAGGTTCCGAAGAAGAACACGATCGCGCACCTCGCCTGCGTGGAGCTGCAGGCCTATCTCGACGACGCCAGGTTCGTCTTCGACGTGCCGATCCGGCTCACGGGCACGCACCATCGCCTCGCGGTATGGGAAGCGATGCAGAAGATTCCCGCCGGCAGGACCCGCACCTACGGCGAAGTGGCCGCGGCCCTCCATTCGTCGGCGCGCGCGGTGGGCGGCGCGTGCGGCGCGAATCCGATCCCCGTGATCGTGCCGTGCCATCGCATCATCGCGGCCGGCGGCGACATCGGCGGCTTCATGGGCGCGCGCGGCCACGAGGGATTCGAGATCGGCATCAAGCGCTGGCTCCTGGAGCATGAAGGCGCTCTCTGAAGCCGACACGAAGGTCCTCGACCGCTTCGCCGACGGCCTGTGGCTGAACGACGGCCTCGCGCGCAACACGCTCGAGAGCTACCGCCGCGACCTCTCGCAGTTGGCCGCCTGGCTGAAGGACGCCGGCGGCGCGACGCTGGTCGAGGCGAGCTCCGCGGACCTGCATCGGCACCTCGCGTGGCAGGTCGAGACGCGGCACGCGAAGCCGCGCACCACGAGCCGGCTCGTCTCGTCGATGAAGCGCTTCTACCAGTTCGCGTTGCGCGAGGGCCTGCGCGGCGACGATCCGGCCGCCGAGCTCGATTCGCCGAAGCTCCCGCGCTCGCTCCCCAAGTCGCTCTCCGAGGAAGAAGTCGAGGCGATCCTCGCCGCGCCCGACGTCGAGGCGGTGCAGGGCGTTCGCGACCGCGCCATGCTGGAGACGCTCTACGCGAGCGGGCTTCGCGTCTCCGAGCTGGTGGGACTCAAGACGCAGCAGGTGAGCCTCGACATGAACGTGATCCGGATCCTCGGCAAGGGATCGAAGGAGCGCCTGACGCCGTTGGGGGAAGAGGCCGCGTCGTGGATCGAGCGCTACCAGCGCGAAGCGCGGCCGCAGCTCCTGGGCGCGCGCAAGTCCGAAGCGCTCTTCGTGACCTCGCGCGGCGGCCCCATGACGCGCCAGTCGTTCTGGGCGCTCGTGAAGCGCTACGCCATCGTGGCGGGCATCCACCGCGCGATCTCGCCGCACACGCTGCGCCATGCGTTCGCCACGCACCTCATCAACCACGGCGCGGACCTTCGCGTGGTGCAGCTGCTGCTCGGGCACGCGGACATCACCACCACGCAGATCTACACGCACGTGGCGCGCGAGCGCCTGAAGGCGCTGCACCGCAAGCACCACCCGCGCGGATGATCGACCTCGCGCACCTCGAGAACCTCTCGCCGTGGCTGATCCTGCTGGCCCCGGTCGTGATCACCATTGCGTACACGGTGTTCGGGCTCTCGGGATTCGGATCGACTGTGATCTCGGTGCCGATCCTCGCGCACTTCCTGCCGGTGTCGTACCTCGTGCCGCTCATGGCGCTGCTCGACATGACCTCGGCCACGATCATGGGCACGCAGGGCCGCGAGCAGGTCGCCCGGGCGGAATTGAAGCGGATCCTGCCCTTCATGTTCATCGGGTTCGTCGTGGGCGCGACGCTGCTCGTGGGCGTTCCCGACCGCTACCTGCGCGCGGCGCTCGGCGTGTTCGCGATGGGCATCGGCATCTACAGCATCGTGAATCCGGTGGTCGTGCGGAAGGTCTCGACGTGGTGGAGCGTGCCCGTCGGTGTCGTGGGCGGCGCCATCGCGACTGTCTTCGGCGCGGGCGGGCCGATCTACGCCTCGTACCTGCACGGGCGCCTCGACGACAAGACCGTGATCCGCTCGACCATGTCGGCGCTGATCGCGATCTCCGCATTCACGCGCGCGATCGTCTACACGGTCTCGGGCCTCATCCTGCACCTGTCGATCCTGGCGGGCGCCGTGGCGCTCGCGCCCTTCGTGTGGGTGGGCCTGAAGCTCGGCCACGCGATCCACGTGGGCCTCACGCAGCAGCAGATGCGCCGCGCGATCGGCGCGCTCCTCCTGGTGACGGGCGGCTCGCTCCTCGTGCGCGTGTTCTCCTGATGGCCCGGCGCTCCGCCACTCCCGCCACGGCGTTTCTCGCGAAACACGGCGTGCAATACACCGAGCACGAGTTCGAATACGTCGAGCACGGCGGCACGTCGCACTCGTCGGCGATGATGGGCGTGCCCGAGCACCAGGTGGTGAAGACGCTGATCATGGAGAACGAGAAGGGCGAGCCGCTCGTGGTGCTCATGCACGGCGACCGCAAGGTCTCCACCAAGGAGCTCGCGCGGGCGGCCGGCGCGAAGAAGATCGCGCCCTGCAGGCCGGAAGTCGCCACGCGGCACTCGGGCTATCTCATCGGCGGCACTTCTCCCTTCGGCACGCGCAAGGCCATGCCCATCTACCTCGAGAAAAGCGTGCTGGATCTTCCGCGCATCTACATCAACGGCGGCCAGCGCGGCTACCTTCTCGGCATGGACCCGGGAGTGCTCACGACGGTGCTCTCGCCCGTGCTTGTGACGGTGGGGCTCGAGGAGTAGCCTCGGCGAAATGAACACGACTGCCACCGCGCCCGCGCCCGCCGATCCCGCGGCGGGCCTCGAGCTGGTGCTGCCGGGACGCGGCGTCTCCTTCGGCGCCGCCGTGAGCTGGGTCACGCGCAGCTGGAAGATCTTCATGCAGGCGCCGCTCATGTGGATCGTGGCGCTGCTGATCATGTTCCTCGCCAACGTCGTGCTCTCGTTCGTGCCGCTCATCGGCACCATCGCCATCAACCTGCTGCAGCCGGTCTATCTCGCGGGCTTCGCCGCGGCGTGCCGGTCGCTGGAGACCGGCGGCGAGTTCGAGATCGAGCAGCTCTTCGCGGGCTTCCGCACGCGCTCGACCGACCTCATCATCGTGGGCCTGGTCATGATCCTGGGCATGATCGTGATCTTCGCGATCTTCATGGGCTTCGTGGGCTGGGCCATCGTGGCCGCGATGTTCACGGGCGACGTGCACGAGATCGAGCGGATGATCGAAGGCGCGGCCCTCCAGATCGTGCTGGGGATGCTCGTGTGCGCGCTCTTCGTGGTGCCGCTGCTCGCGGCCTACTGGTTCGCACCGTTCCTCGTGTACATGCACGGCATGAAGCCGCTCGACGCGATGAAGGCCTCGTTCATGGCGTGCGTGAAGAACTTCTTCCAGATGTTCGTCTACGGCGTGGTGGTGCTCGTGATCGCGGGGCTCGCGACGCTCGTTGCGGTGATCCCCTTCATCGGCTGGCTCTTCACGCTCGCCGTGTACTTCGTGCTGGGCATCATGGCGTTCACCGCCATCTATCCCGCCTACCGGGACATCTTCACCGAGGAGGCGTCCCCGCCCGCCGCCCGGGTCACGCTGTAGGTCTATGAGGGCAGGGATGCGCGCGTGTCCGGCTGCCCGGCACCAGCCCTCGAACGTCGGTATAAGATGTACCCGACCCCTATTGCGACGAACGAAAGGGTGAATCGGATCGCAAAGTCGAGGTCCAGGCCCGGGCGCAGCAAGGCCTCGGCTGGATCAGCCGGATTTACCCAGACTTCAGCGGACGCGCCCACCGGAAAATCGTCGGCAATATCGCGCGCAAGTTCGGGCAAAGTTGCGCCATTCGCGTAATGGATCCGGGAACCCACAAAATGCTTCCCATTGAACTCGTATGTGTAGATCACGACTGGAACGTAGGCGGTTCCACGAATCTGCGGAGCGTGCTCTACTTCAACGTAGGATTGCTGAATCGTGCCGCGGGTCGTCGCCCATTGGTACGCCGCAAGTGCCCGCACTGAATCAACGACGCACGACAGCATCTGGGCCGAGCCAATCACAATGAACAGGACGCCAAGAACAGCCCCAATGGATCTGCTTGCCATGTCGATTCCTGATGACGCGCCCCCGATGAGCCACGCCAAGTGTAACCTCGGGGCTGCCCCTGTGATGATCCAGGACCGCGATGTGGCGGCGGCCGTTCTCGCCGCGTTTCGCCGCAGGCCCGCCTCGGGATTCTCGGATTGTCCGGTGGTCGAGTTGGCGAGGAAGGCGGGACATTCACCACTCGGCACTTTCGACGCGACGCAGGCCAGGGTCGACGGCGTCGTGCGAGTCTGATTCACGGCCCATTCGATGTCACACATCCAGGGATGGTTCCTTCTGGTCATGGGTGTCGGGCTGGTCGCCGTGGCCGTGCAGGGAATCTTCCGCGGCTGGCTACCCAACGGGCCGAACGGATTCAAGCGGGGCGAGGGCGTTTCGCGCGACAGCCAGCCGCTGGGCTTCTGGTTCTTCTTCAGCGTGTATTTCGCCGGCGGCGCGGCCGTTGCGATCTATGCGCTGCTCCTCCTCACCGGCCACGCGGCGCCGATGCCGCTGCGGTGAGCCCGGGCTCTTTGAAGACGGGATTGAGGCCGCGCCATGACGCGGCACGTTATTTTCCTCGCCACCTCGCAATTGCCGGCTTGGTGTTCTTCCTTCGATTGAGCGCTACAGCCTCGGCTGAAATCATCCCTGTCGATGTCACCGTCGGAATCAGCACCGCCGCCGATGAGCTCGATATCAAGGTGCCTATAGTTGATTCAACCGGAAAACAGCAGTTCACTCTTGTATGTCGTGGTGGATCGGAGGCCCATGTCGAGACCATCCGCCAGAGGACGGGAGTTTGGTATGTGCCCCCGCTCTCCTGTCTTCTCAATGAGGGGGTCCGTGAGACCGAGCGATCCCTTCTTGGCGAAGATGATCTGGCGTTTTGGTACTCGCGCGGGCAATTCTATTGGGATGAGCTCGTGGGAGCCTGCGGTGACTATCCTGAGTTCGGAAGGATTCGCCATTTTAGATTGCGCGGAATGCTGATCACCCTTGAGGCTCAAGATCCCGAGATCCGCGAGGAAAGTTTAGCCTATTTCAAACTCAGGATTTCGGTGAAGAATCAGCCCTCGGCGCACTCCCTTCTTGCGGAGCGGTCCGGATACCTGCATCCGGACAAGGACTGCACAAACGTCCGAAGGGGATTTGAACCTCATATGTGCCGCAATTCAGCAGGAAGCTGGGAAGAATGTCCCAACGAGAAGCAGACACCTCACTAGTGGACTGTCGAGTCCGGGCTACTCCCCCGGATCCCGCCTTCTTTCCAGCGTCACGCCCACCTTCCGGATATTGCGGATGTGCCCGAGCTTCGCGACGGACAGTCGCACCCAGGGCGCCTTGAACTCGTTCACGATGATCGCGCACACGTGCTCGGCCAGCGCCTCGAGGAGCTTGAACTTGCGGTCGGCCAGCTCCGAGGCGATGCGCTCGACCACGTCGCCGTAGTGCACCGTGTCGTGGATGTTGTCGGTGCGCCCCACGGCGTTGCCCGGAATGCCGATCTCGATCTCCATCTCGAGCGTCTGCGCGCGCTGCTTTTCCCATTCGTAGATGCCGACCCAGGCGTCCACGCGGAATTCGCGGATGAAGATGGTGTCCATCGGCCATACTCTACAATACGTCGATGATCACTCTCGCCTGCATCGTGGGTGGATACCTCGCGGGATCGATCCCCTTCGCCATCCTCGTGAGCCGCGCGATGGGCCTTCCCGACCCGCGCACGTATGGCTCGGGAAACATAGGCACCACGAACGTGCTGCGCTCGGGCAGCAAGGCCGCCGCGGTCCTCACGCTCGTGGGCGATGCGGGCAAGGGCTGGGCGGCGGTATTCGTGGCGCAGATGCTCGGCGCGGACGTGGAGCAGGGCGCCCTCGTGGGATTCAGTGCGTTTATCGGCCACGTCTATCCCGTCTGGCTGCGCTTCCAGGGCGGCAAGGGGGTGGCGACGGCGGCGGGCGTGCTCCTCGCGCTGGAGTGGCGCGTGGGGCTCGCGGTGCTCGTCGCCTGGTTGGCCATCGTGGTCGTTAGCCGGTATTCTTCGCTCGCGGCCCTCGTGGGGGCCGCGGTGGCGCCCGTCGCGGCGTGGTATTTCCTCGGCGCGGGGCCGGTGCTGGTGGCGGTGGCGGCGATGAGCGCGGTGCTTGTGTTGCGCCACCGGGTGAACATCGGCAAGCTGTTGAGGGGAGAAGAAAGCCGCATCGGCGAGAAGAAGGCCGCGGCGGCCCACTAGAGGGTACTGGAGCGATGAGCGAAACGCCCGGCGACGACGACCTGGACTTCACCAGTCCGGCCAAGCCGTCACCTCCGCCGCCGCCCGAGAAGGTGGCGAGCGCCAAGAAGGAAGCGGCCACCGGCAGCCCCCAGCTGCAGAAGAGCGGCTTCTACGTGGCCATGGCGCGCAACGCCGGCCAGCGCATCCTGCCGCGCAACGGCCAGCGCCATTCCATCTTCATCATCGAGGACGACAAGACGCTCGCCGACCTCGTGGGCGAGGTGCTCTCGAAGGCGGGCTTCCTCACGCGCTTCGCGAAGAGCCGCACGGAGATCAACGCGGAGTTCAACAAGCCGCCGCTGCCCGACCTGGTGCTGCTCGACGTGTCGCTGCCCGATGCCGACGGCTTCCAGATCCTCGAGCGCGTCCGCGGCAATCCCAAGATCAAGTCGCTGCCCGTGATCATGATGACGGGCAAGTCGGAAGTCACGGACGTGGCGCGCGGCCTTTCCCTGGGCGCCGATGGCTACGTCACCAAGCCGTTCCGCATCTCCGGCCTCGTGCAGGCCGTGAACACGGTCCTCGGGATCCCCACTCCCGGCGGCGGGTGAGGCTCTCGTGGCAGCAGTCGGCGCGAGATTGCGGCGCTGAGTTTTCACCACGGAGACCACGGAGACCACGGAGGAAAACCAAAATCCATGTGCGCTTCGTGGCCCCGTCGACTTGGGCACGAAACACGCTCAGCGGTTTTCGCTTTTCCTCCGTGGTCTCCGTGGTCTCCGTGGTGATGGCTTTGATCTCCTAGGCCCGCACCAGCGCCGCTTCGTGCGGCACCTTCGGCTTCGGATACGGATAGAGCATGTTGAGCGCCGCCGTCTGGCCGTTGGCCTGCACGATGCGGCAATGCTCGCGCTTAAGGAGCCGCGGGTGGGCCACGCCGCACGAGTGCGCGATCATCTCGATGTCGTGGTTCATGCCTTCCGCGTAGTTCGCGACGCGCTGGAATTTCTCCTCGACCACGAGGCCGCGCTGCAGGCGCGGGTTGTGCGTGGTGATTCCCGTCGGGCACGTGTTCGTCTGGCAGCGCAGCGCCTGGATGCAGCCCAGCGAGAACATGAAGCCGCGCGCGGTGTTGATGAAGTCCGCGCCCACGCATAGCGCCCACGCGGCGCGCGCGGAAGTGACGAGCTTGCCGGAGGCCACGAGGCGGATGCGCTCCTTCAATCCCGACTCGATGAGCACGTCGGCCGCGCGCGGCAGCGCCTCGTCGATGGAAAGGCTCATGTGGTCGAAGAGCGCCTGGGGCGCCGCGCCGCTTCCGCCTTCGCCGCCGTCGATCACGAGGAAGTCCGGCGCGTAGTCCAGGCCTCGCCGCAGCACGTTGTCGGCGAGGTCGTTCAGGAACCACCATCCGCCGATCGCCGTCTTCACGCCCACCGGCCGGCCCGTGAGCTCGCGGATGTACTTCACCTGGTCGAGCAGCTCGTGCGTGTTGGCGATGTCGCGGTGGCGGTTGGGGCTCAACGAAGCCTCGCCCACGGGAATGCCGCGCGTGGCCGCGATCTCGGGCGTGACCTTGCCGCCGGGAAGCACGCCGCCCTTGCCGGGCTTCGCGCCCTGCGAAAGCTTGATCTCGAAGGCCTTCACCTTCTTCGCGAGCTCCTTGGCGCGCCCGGGATCGAAGCTGCCGTCCTCCTTGCGCACGCCGTATTTCGCGGTGCCGATCTGCGCGATGATGTCGCCGCCGCCCTCGATGTGATAGGGCGACGTTCCGCCTTCGCCCGTGTCCATCCAGCAGCCGGCCACGGCCGCGCCGCGCGAAAGCGCCAGCACTGCGGGCTTCGAGATCGCGCCGAAGCTCATGGCGCTGATGTTCACGAGCGAGCGCGCCGTGAAGGGCTGGTCGCAGTAGCCCTGTCCGATCACGAGCGGAGGCGTGGGCTGCTTCTCCCATTCCTGCACCGGGTAGGGCGCGTTCACGAAGAGGATCGCGCCCGGCGCCTTCATGTCGTACGTGGAGCCGAACCCGATGATGCCGCCGCCGTCTTCCTTCTTCGCCACGCGATAGACCCATGCGCGCGTGGCGCGGTTGAACGGCATCTCGTCGCGGTCGCCCGCGAAGAAGTACTGTCGGAAATACTCGCCCTGCTTCTCGAGGAAGTAGCGCAGGTGGCCGATCACCGGGTAGTTGCGCAGCACCGCGTGCTTCTTCTGCGTGACGTCCTGGATGAAGAGGAACACGATCACGGCGAAGGCCACGATGGCGAGCAGCGTGCCGACCCCGACGGAAAGAATGCTTAACACTTCGGTCATGAACGGCCCTCGTGC
>Ga0335071_10002201_pt1 | contig 20952 bp, 23 predicted proteins | sample Lox_Sample_15_FD_206724 | JGI IMG/M metagenome (GOLD analysis project Ga0335071, IMG submission 206724) | Soil microbial communities from Loxahatchee National Wildlife Refuge, Florida, United States - Lox_Sample_1.5 | ecosystem: Environmental > Terrestrial > Soil > Wetlands | place: USA...
GGCTTTGTGCCCTTTGTCTCTTAATTATAAAAAAGTCTTTGTGGGCCTCCGTGCTCTTCGTGCCTTTGTGGTGAAAAATAGTGCCCTCCGTACACTCTGAGACTTAAAAGGGCATATTCAACACAGCAAATAATTTTTAAAAGTCTTAGAGTCGCTTCTTGGCTAAAAAACTCTTAGAGCAACTTTTTTGAGTGGCTTATTTCACTCGGCCTGGCCTTCCATGCCCACGGCCCCGAGGAACCGGCGAGTGACGGCCTCTTCGGTCAGTTTCATCAAGATAGCGCGGTCCTTGACGCCGCTGAAAACGCCCAGGGGGATCTGCGCCGCGGCCGTCTTCTGGTGGCCGCCTGCCGAGCCGATCTCGCCGAAGGCCTTCTGGATGACGTCGCCGATATTGATGCGGATGTCCTTGCTCCGGGCCGAGATGACGATGCGCTCCTCCGATATGCCGAAGACGAGCACCGTGGAGATGCCCTCCAGCTTTAGAAGATAATCGGCGGCCTGGGGCAGGGTGTCCCGGTCATGGATGAACCCGACGTTTGAAATAAGATAGCTGCCCTCGATCTTCTTATTCCGTATCGCGACGCCCAGGACGTCCATCGCCTCGGGGGACATGGAGGGCGTCTCGATCTGCGACAGCAGGTCCTTGTCCACGAACCCGTAGAGATACGCGGCCGCGTTGAGGTCGGCCGCCGAGGTGTTCCGCCTGAACTCGTTCGTGTCCGTCCGGATGCCATAGAGCAGAGCCGTCGCCAGGTGGCTCGAAAGCTCGAAGTCCAGCTCCTGCACGTACCGGGCCATCATGGTGGACGCCGCGCCCACTTCCGGGCGGATGTCGACGAAGTCCGCGTTCAGCCCTGCGCCTTCAGGGAGCGGGTGGTGGTCGATGACGATGTTGACTCGCGTGTTCGGGGGCAGCGAGTTGTTCTTCCCGGGCGTGTTGCAGTCCACGAGAGCGATGACGGGATATTTATCGAGGACTCCGTTGGCGATGTGGACGAGCGGGATGTCCAGGAGATTCACGAAGGCCCGGGTCTCGTGGTGGCCGATCATGCCATAGTACAGGATGTCGGCGCTCCTGCCCAGGCTCTCGGCCATGGTCCGGAGGCAGAGCGCGCTGGCGAAAGCGTCGGAGTCGGGGTTGTCGTGCACGACGATGCCGACGCGCTGGCCGGCATCCAGCGATTTTATGTAGCTCATGAGCTGCCAGGAGGCCCCGTGGAGCTCCATCTTTTGCAGCTCGTTTAGCGCCTCGTCCGCGACGATGGTGGGCGGGTGGAGCACGATGTCGGCGCCGGCCCGGTAGAGCTCGTCGATAGTGAGCAGGTCCACGGCCCGGGCCATGACGAACGGGGCGGGAGTGTGGCTTTTCACGTATTCGAGGGCCTTGACGTTGGCGGCGTGGCTGGAGCTGAGGATAAATATGCCCTCGACGCCCTTGATGGGCAGCTTCTCGAGGACCCGGTAGGAGCCGATGTCGCCCTCGATCGCCTCGTAGTCCTGCTCGCGGAGCGCCTCGACCCTCGCCGGGTCCGCGTCGACTATTATGAAATCCTTTCGGGATTTGGTCAACTCCCGTGCGAGCGCGACTCCGATGCTGCCACCGCCGAGGATTAGGTATGTGTATTTTTGCTTGTGTAAAGGCGGGAGTTCTCCGAGCTGTTTTACCTGAACGATAAGCCCTCCGTTCTCGTTTTTGTTTTTTCCTTAAAAGGTGCGATAGGTATGATGAACGTTGATAAACTTTGTGCGGGCGGCTTATTTTTCGTTTTTAACCACAACATATATATGCAAGATATGACTATAAAAGGTTCGCTGCGCCGCATCGGAAAGATGCATATAAAGGCGCCGCTTTTGTGTCTTGGGCCCGTGGCTCAGTCAGGCAGAGCGGCGGACTCTTAATCCGCATGCCATGGGTTCAAATCCCATCGGGCCCGCCACGTACGTTTTATCTCTTTTAAAATCTCCTCTACGTAAGCCGATTTTTCGGATTGGAGGGCACGTGGTTATTTTCAGATAAATGATAATATAGCCATAGTGGATTTGATCCGTCTGCCTTCATTTATCTCAGGGCAGGGCTCGGCGCAGTCAGTCACATAAAGTCGCATTTCTCGCACAGTTCTAATCCTCTGCGGCCTGCTAGTATCTTTCTCCGGAGTTCCATGTACTTCGGTCCCCTCCATATGTCCACGAGGCTTTGCTTCGTGGTGTCACCCATCGTGACCATTCCCTTTGAATCATTGCTACATAACGTGGCTCTACCGTCAGATTTAACAACCATTTGAACGAATGGATTGAAACACGGGATGCCAATAGGAGGTATATTTGACCGGTTCTTCGCTTCCCCTGCTCGAGTAGTAAGTCGTTCGGTTAAAAGCCGGAATTGTATATTTAACCGGCCGTTCTGATACTCGGGCTTTTCTTTGGCATACTCATAAACCGCTAATATGGGCTCTATGAAATCAAGATCGTCGCTGTAATTATCTAATTTCATATAATCGAGGTATCTCATCAGTTCGACGAACTTCTCGATGGTGATAACTTTACCGTTCGTCCACATGATGAGTGTGGCGTCCGGCACCTTCTCCCTGGCATATCGTGCGAACTCGATAATGCGTTTATCAAGTAGAGGCTCATTATTGGAGTATAGGTATATTTCACCGGTGTAGTTCATAGCGCCGAGCTGGTCTATTAAATTATGGAAACGATCGGCAGGCATCATAATTTTTGGCTGGTCGTTGTTGTACACATTAACCGGGCAGAACTCACACGTGTTGTTGCACCAGTTCGTTGTCTCGATCTCTATCGCTGAGAATAGAGGGAAGGTCCGCTTGTGAAGATGCTCTGCCAGTCCGGCATACATCGGCTTTAATACTTTTACATCCCAATTCCGGCGCCATTTAATGTATGTAGCCTCCATTAACCGTGGGGCCTTATGGAGCATGAACGTATATGCGTTATGCATCCACATGGGCCGGAACTGATACGGGTGAGTGATTATCCTGTCCCCCGCCGGCATTCTTTTGGTTATTTTTTTATAAGCTTTCCTCTGCCTCTCTATCATCCTAATGGTCTTTTTAGTAATATTACCATCCTTCTGCTCTCGTTTAACATTATAAAGCCAATAACGTACTAAGCGATTACAAAGTAAATAATTAAAAGGTAGTATGTATAATAATATATTAATTTATTTCTATAAATTTTTTAATTATTAATTGCTGTGTTGAATTACTCCCGTATTTTAAGTTTTTGAAGAGCATTGAGGGCACTATTTTTCACCACAGAGGCACGATGGCACGGAGGCCCACGGAGTTTTCTTTTTAGATTAAGTTACAAAGTACACAAAGCCGGTTCATCGGCGATCAGGGCACGAAGGATACAAAGACACAGTGGAATGAACAAGAGCACTTTTTGCCCCTGTGCCTTCTTATCCTTTGTATCTTATAAGTACAAAACGCGGCTCTGTGCCCTTTGTCTCTTAATTATAAAAAAGTCTTTGTGGGCCTCCGTGCTCTTCGTGCCTTTGTGGTGAAAAATAGTGCCTCCGTACACTCCGAGACTTAAAAGGGCATATTCAACACAGCAATTATTAATTTAATATGATACGACTATCCTTCACATGCCATAACGCCCGGTAACAATAATTTAAAAAATAGCCGGAAAGTTGTGGGGAGACCGCGTTTAGTTAAAATTATCTTAGCCTGTCTTCCTTATGCAGCAACCCGCACCCGTCGAACCTGCACGCTAAAGCCATGGTGTATGCGACTCTGCCATATCGTTTCCTCCATTCAAAGGCCTCCCGGGATACTTCCCCATCCGAAGTATAAGTGGCCACATTTAAGCCGGTTTTCGTGCTATCGCGTACAGAGTTTTTGTCACTATCTCAATGCCGTCGGATGTCCTGCATTTTTCAAGCTCATCCGCGATATCGGCCCGTGCCTGCGGCCGAAGGCTCTCCGGGACGTGCCTCAGGAAATTTCCAAACGAGCTGGCTTCGTTGAACCTGAATACCTCTTCCGGCGAAGAATAATATCGTTTACTTGTTCTTTTAACAATTTCGATATCCTCAAAGCCCGCGTCCTTCAGTAGCGTATCAAGCTCATTTTCCGTGACGGGCTTACTGGCGTCTTCGGCCGTCTTCACCCGCCCCGCATAAGGCGTCTGGGTAAAAAGCCGGTTCGTTATGCGCTTGACTCCCGACGGGTTTTCACGGTCGCCCGTCGTGATGCCCACTTTTCCGCCAGGCTTGAGCAGCCTATACGACGAGGCAAGCGCTGTCGGCTTGTCGTCGATCCAGTGGAAAACGGAACAGTAACATACGTGGTCGAACGTCCCTGCAGAAAAGCTGCCCGGCCTCTCGCCGCTACCGATGGCGAACTGCACGTTCGCGTCGTTCAGGCCTTTCAGCTTATCATCGGCCACGCCGATACGATAGGGCGACGGGTCGATGCCGACCACGCGGCCGTGTGGCCCCAGGACCGTGGATAAGTACATCGACAGGCGCCCCGTGCCGCATCCGACGTCCAGCACTGCATCGCCCGCCCGTATGCCCATCATTTTTGCCAGGAGCACTCCTCTTTTAAACTGGCTATCGCTGATATGGTCATAGCTATCGGCCAGCTCCTGCGCGTCGTGGCTTATATCGCTCATATTTGTACAATGACGCGATGAGCGCCATATAAAATAAACTTTCTATTGCCAGTATCCATGAGGCGCGGTTTACCTTCGACATCTTTAAAGCTATGCAAGCCCTATTTTTTTTACGATGAAGATTCTTCTCGCCACAGACGGCATGCCCCACACCGACAAGGCCGTTGAGTATGCCATCGAGTACGCCTCGCGCTATAAGGCCTCGCTCTTCGTCGTTTACGTGCTCTCCCCGGGCAGTGACCAGAAGGCTGCCTATGGGGAAGGCAAAGAGGCGGTCCAGGGCGTCAAGCTGAAAGTGCTCACGAAGGGGGTCGGCGTCACGACGATGCTGGAGCAGGGGGAGCCTGCGGAGACGATCGTCAGGACGGCCGACAAGATAGGGGCGGACGCGGTCATCATGGGCGCGTCCGGGAAGTGCGAAGGCAGTAAGCGGCCGCTGGGCAGCGTTTCGGCCAGGGTGGCGCAGGATGCCTGCTGCTCCGTCATCATCGTAAGGTGAGGTTCGGGTTAAAATGACCGGGCGTTGCCCGCTTATAGATAGAATGCCCGCCGCCTATTAGTACCGGGTCCTGGAATCGTGTACAATAGTCACCCTTAGAGGCAAAAAGCTAATAAGCAACCCGCCTTAAACCATTTCCGAACGCAATATGGCTTCGGAAGAACTGGCGCAATTTTTCCGGGCGAACCCTCAGGTCTACGGCCATGCGGGCCGCGAGGACCTGGACCAGCTTTCCCGTATCTGCGAGCTTTTTCCGGACAGCGCCCGCCTCCTGAGCGACGCGGAGGCCGTGGAGCTGCCCATGTTCGAGTGCAGGCGCTGCGGGCAGTGCTGCTCGTCTGTCCGGTACGTCACCGTATGCCACGCGGACGTGAAGCGGTGGGTCGCACAAAAGAGGCTGGATATTCTGGAGGGCCTCGTCATTGACCGCCGGAGGACGCCGCTCCTGGCCATTCGGAAAGATAGTATCAGAGCTGCAAAAGAAGAGGCGCGGGCGCTCCTTGCGGAGGCCGGCCTCGAAGACGAGCATGTTTTTGAAATTTTATATGTGACAAAGCTACTTGAGTGTGCCGTATACGTAAAACGCGCTGGAGGCGCCTGCGCGCTCCTCCGTGAGGATGGCGGCATGGCGACGTGCGGCATACAGGACACGAAGCCCCTGGTATGCGAAAAGTTCCCCTATTATATCGGGAATTACACCGATGGCCGGCTGTTAAAAGAAGACAGCTTCTGCCCGTCTCTTAGCGATATAGCCAGGAAGCGGACTTAAAAAAAGATGCAGTAGGGGGCCGGCCCCCTACCCTTTACTTACTCAGGATGTCGCCGATGATCCGGCCGTATGCGGGCCTCGTTATGAGGATGCCGATGAACACGCCCAGGATGGTCGTGATGGCGAAGCCCTTGAGCGAGCCGAAGCCCAGGAAATACAGCGGAATCATGGCGACGACGACCGTTGCCGCCGAGGACACGATGATCCGGAAGGCGGACGACAGCTTCTGCAGGACCTTCTTCGTGGTCGGCGTCTTGCCCATGGCCATGACCTCGTCGGTGATGATGATAAGCTGGTCGACGCCCGTGCCTATGACGGCGATGATGCCGGCCACCGAAGGCAGGTCGATCTCCCAGCCGATGAAGGTCGCGACGCCAAGGAGGATGATCACCTCGAACAAGGATGTCAGGAACATGGGGAGGATGATCCTCGGCTCCCGGTAGCGGATGTACATGACGACGCCGATGGCGCACTGCGCCAGGATCATGCCGATGATGACCATGGTCTTGAACGTGGCGCCCTGCTCGGCGGGCACCTGGCCGGAGCTGACCACCTCGACGCTGACCGGCAGCGAGTGCTTCATGTGGACGCTGACGTCCCTGGCGAGGGCCTCGCCGTCCGTGCCGGAGCCCGTCATGGCGACCATCGTATCCACCGCCTTGGTCTTCAGGCTATTTGCCAGTTCCGCGGAGAGCGGCCGCGAGTAGAATACGTTGCCGTCCATGACCATCTGGACGTAGTGGCTCTCCGGGTCGGTGGTCGCCCCGTACTGGATGCAGGCCTGCTGGAACTTCTCCGCGCCGGCCTTCGTCAGAGTAAACGGCACGCCCCAGGCGGATCCGGAGACGTCCGACTGGAGTGTGGCTCCCGAGACCGCCTGCACGTCACTGCCGTCGAGCACCTTGACGGACTCGTTTCCCCGGGTCTGGATGCGGATCTCGAAAACGCCCTGCTTGCCCACGATGTTCATGGCATCCTCGTAGGGCACGCCCGCGAAATTAATTAGCACGTAGGCGTTGTTCTGGCTGTCCCGGACCGTGTTGACGGGCGTATTCTTGAGGCCGTACTCGTTGATCCTCATCTCCATGATGGACTTGGTATCATCGAGCAGAGCATCGGATATGGGCGCGTTCGGCGTGCTATTATTTATCAGCTTGAGCTTGAGGTACGAGCCGCCCTCGAAGTCCAGCCCGAACTTCAGGTTCGTGTTGAACTGGCCGCCGGTATAGCTCGGCGCCAGGAAGATGATCGACAATAAGATGGCGATGACCAGGATGATCACGCGGTAGTCCGTGAGCAGCTTCATCCACATGCCCTGCGTCTTCTCAGGCATATTTTGCCCTCCCCTGTGGAGACTCCATGTACCACTGGAGCAGCCCCGAGTTCAGGAACCATGTGTTCATGATGTCCGCGATGAGGCCGAAGATCATGACGGTCGAGATGCTTGCGAGCACCGGTATGGTCGAGAGCCCGAAGAGATACCCGTAGCTCGAGACGATGTGAAGCACCAGGAAGGCGACGATGGCCGCCCCCGTCATGGTCAGGCCCGTGGCCCGGCAGGACGTGATCTTCTTTTCCAGGTACTTCTTCTCGCCCAGCACTTTAGTCGTCAGGAGAATGTCCGTATCGACCGAATAGCCGATCAGCATCAGCAGCGCGGCGAACGTGCCGAAGGTGAGCTCGATGTGGAACACGTTCATGAGCGCGACGGCGATCATGATATCGGAGAAGGCGGACGTGATGACGGCGACTGACGGGACGAAGTCCCGGAAGATTATGAATATGACGATCGCCATGAGTATGAACGCGACCACGATGCCCAGAACGGCGTCGCTCTGGTTTGAGGCGCTGAAGGTACTGCCGGTGGTCGCCTGCGTGGCGTTCGGGTAGGCTTTCGCCAGGTACTCGGTCAGAGAGTTCAGCGTCGCCGTGTCCATGTCGCTGAACATGAGCTGCGCCGTGCCAAGGTTCGGGTCCCGGGTGATCACCTGAAGCGGGTAGGCGGAGAACTCGCTCTGGAGCGCGGCGTCCGTCTTATCCGTCTTAAAAGTGATCATAGTGCCGCCCTTGAAGTCAAGCCCCAGGTGCAGGGGCGACCCCGTGGTGACAAAAGTGAATCCCGTGATCAGCAACGCGATGGCCAGTATGGCCAGCGGTATGCCGATGGCCTGTTTGGTCGGGAGCTTAGGCCACTTGAGATTTGCGAAGGGCCCCAGGTTGCTTTCGGGCTCTTCTGAGGAGCTCTTTTTATCCTCTGTCTTTGCGGGGGCCTTTTGTTTTTTCGATTCGTCGGCCTTCGTCATTAAAATCAAGACCAACATAAGACGTTGATGCCTAAAAAAGCTTTTGTATACTTTTATGAATACAGCGGTATCCAGCGCCGCCTTCTTTCGGGACAGATTTATATATAAAAGACAATATCATTACCACTGCAGGTCGAAAAATCAAAAAAATTTTGCTAGAATCGAAGGTTATATATACTTGCTGGTTATATAGTATCTTTCAAGAGGGGAAGGAATTAAGACCATGTTAAAGAAGCTACAGTTAAAGGATAAATACAACCACAGCCAGGAAGTCATCATCGAGTACCTGAAGAACGGCCTGAAGGAAGGCAAGCAGTTCTTCAAGTCCAAGTACATCGCGAGGGACCTTGGCATGAGCCCGAAAGAGGTCGGGACGAACATGAAGATCCTTTCGGACGAGTGTAAGGACCTCCTCATTGAGAAGTGGAGCTATTCCAAGAGCACCACCTGGCGTGTCGAATCCGCCGCATAAAAACGTTTTTCTCCATTTCTCGACTTTATTTTAACCGTTCCTTTTCAATCGAGCATTCAGCATTTATAGTATTAGCTCTATTTGCCATATAAAAGGGCTATTTATGCAGGAGCAGGTGCTGGAAAGGCCGGGCTTAACCCTCCGGGAACGGTTCGACTATCGGCCGGTCGCGCTCGCCGCGCTCAACATCCTGGCCACCATGGCCGTATATCTGCCGTTCATCGGCAGCATGGACGACATCTACCGGTACCTGGACGGGCCCCTGTATATGTACGTGGCGAAGACGCTGTACGTCATACCGGCAACGAACCCCTTTAATCTGCCCGCCTACTACTTTGCGTGCCACCTGGCGCTTTACCCGCTCGCGATCAGGGCGCTCTCCTTCGTCGGCTACGACCACGCCATGATCCTCGTGGTCATCGCCGCGTCGACGCTGGCCACGGTACTATTTTACCAATTACTAAAAGAGTTCAAGTATTCTGTCAACCCTTTCTGGGCATCGGTCGTCTTTATCTTCTTCCCGAGCCGCTGGCTGCTCTACCACAGCGTCGGCGCCTCGGAGCCGATGTTCATTCTGTTGATCATCGCGTCCATCTACTGCTATAAAAAGGACCGTTATATCCTGGCCTTCGCGCTGGCCGGCCTGGCCTCCGTCACCAAGATCTTCGGCGTCCTCATGCTGGTCTCATATCTGTTGCTGCTCGTCCACGAGAAAAAATACCGGTATATACCTTATCTGGCCATCATCCCGGCATTCCTCGCGGCCAACTTCCTCGTCTACCAGCTCACGTACGGCGACTTTCTCGCCTATTTTAGGTGGAATGGCAGTTTCATGAAGCCGGTGCCGTTCATGAACTTCTTCGACCCGGCCTCGAAGGGCAACACGAATAATGCCGAGCTCTTCATGGGCTTCTACATCATCTATATCCTGGGGGCCCTTCGTCTCTGGAAGCGCCCCGAGCTGGCCTCTTTTTCGCTGGTCTACGTCCTGTTTATGGCATTCGTCGAGCACCCCGACGTGAGCCGGTATTTACTGCCGGCGGCGCCCTTCGCCCTCATCGTGGCATTCGACGACATCATCAGCCGGAAGGAGTTCATGGTCGTCTTTCCGCTGATCGTCGTCTTCGGCTACTTCTACTGCTGGGGTATCATACCGACCAACCTGATCGGCGCGGACACGTTCGCGCAGCTAATGGCCGGTTTGTAATAAAGCGAAAAATAAAAAAAGCTTTTATACCATCCATATGTTTTATGGTATCTAAAGGATGGAAAGCCTGTGACATTCGTATCAATAGTTAAGAACGGCGACCCGTCGAAGGCCGTCAGCGACGCCGTGCAGCTGGCGGGGGGGCTCGACGTCAGCGGCACCGTCCTCATCAAGCCGAACCTGAGCTGCGCCAAGCCATCGGGCAGCGGCCTGGTCACGAGCGTGGAAGTCATCACCGCCCTGGTAAAGATGGTCGCGGAGCAGGGCGCGAGGCCGCTCGTGGGCGACCTGCCCATACTCGGCTGGGACCCGAAAACGGTGTTCAACGCCTCCGGCGTCCGCGCCATCGAGAAGGCCGGGGGAGAGCTCGCCGACTGGAGCGACAGCCACATCGATATCTCGCTCCCCGGGGCGAAAACCCTGAAGCGGGTGCCCATCGCGAGGCCGGCCCTCGAGGTGGACGCCATAATCAACGTCCCCGTGCTGAAGCATCACTTTCTCACTCACCTTTCCGGAGGCATGAAGAACCTCTTCGGGCTCGTGCAGCCCGCGTTCCGGCCGAAGGTCCACGTCCTGGGCCTGGACGAGCCTCTGGTCGATTTTTACGAGTTCCTGAAGCCCCGCATCGCCCTCAACGTCATGGACGCGACGAGCATCGCCCAGTCGGTGAGGCCCGCGGGCCCGTACTACGGGCCGTCGGAGGCAAAATCGGCATACCGGGCAAACATGGTCCTGGCCAGTAAGGACGCCGTGGCCCTGGATGCCGTGGCCGCAAGCGTCATCGGCATTGACCCGGACGACGTCGAGATGGTGCGCATCGCCTCGGAGAGGGGCCTGGGCGACATCAACCCGCAGACCGTGGGCAACGCCCGGGGCGCCAGCGTGAAGATCAAAAGCTCGCTCATCGGCAGGGTCATACCCTATGTGGAGGACGCCTGGACAAGCCAGAGGCTCAACCGGGTCGCGCACCCGCTGGCACGGCGCATTTATGGCAATGACGTCGTATCGCTCAAAGAGGCGCGCAGGGAGATGAACGCCATCGACCCCTCGCGCATCGTCCTCGCCGGGAGCTGCACAAGATGCGGCCTCTGCATGAACGCCTGCCCGACAAAGAACATTTCGCTGAGCGAAAAGCCGACCTTCGGCTCGAAGTGCATCAAGTGTTTCATCTGCGTGGAGATCTGCCCTGACGGCGTGCTGGCCATCCAGAGGAAGTGATGCCATGCTGGGATTTACCCTGCGGGACACGCTGGGCTCCATCCTGGTATACGCTTACATCGCGATCATCTTTTTAGCCGTCGAGAGGCTGTGGAAGGGCGACCGGGCAGTGGGCAGGAAGATCCTGCACATCGCCATGGGGAACATCGTCTTTATCCTCATACTATTCGATAACTGGTACGCGGAGGTGCTCATCGCCGGCTCCGCCCTGGTTTTTTCTTTATTGATCACGCAGCGCATGCAGCTCTACTTTTTAAGCAAGCTGACCGTGAGCCCAGGCGGAGAGAGCGTTTTCCGCAAGGCGTACCGCAAGATCATAAAGAAGCTCTCTCTCATATCGGCATCGGACGCGGGGAACGAGTGGGGGCTGGTGTATTACTGCCTCATGTTCACGGTGCTCGCCGGGCTGTTCGCGAAGACCCCCGTGGTGGTCGCCGTCGGCATGCTGCCCCTGGCCTATGGCGACGGCCTGGGGGCCGTCATAGGCCGAAAGTTCGGCCGCCATCCGTACAAAATAATCGATAAGAAGAGCGTCGAGGGCTCTCTGGCCGTGTTCGCCGGCACGGCCGTCTCGCTCGTCGTGGGCATGGTCTACTACGGCGTGCAGCTGCAAAACGCCTTATGGATGTCCGCGGCCATCGGCATCGTGGTCATGGTCGTCGAGGGCGTGGCGCCCAAGGGCCTTGATAACCTGGCAATCCCCCTTTCGGCCGTCGTAATGTTTATGTTGTTCGGGGCGCTATGATGCGGCTCTACGTCATCGACGGCCTGGACGGCTCGGGCAAGGATACACAGGCCTATAGGCTAAAAGAGTACCTGTCTAAGGACGGCCGAGAGGTGGTTCTGCGCATACATCCCAGCCCCGATAACGCCTTCGGCCGCATATCGAAGCGCTCGCTGACGAAGAGCGGCCAACTCTGGCGCCTCGTCGCGACGCTATTCTATGGCCTGGACGTGGTGCGCTCTATCCTGCTCTATGCCCATGGCGACCGGGACGTCATCTTCGTCCGTTATACGCTTGCCTGCGCCTACCTGCCTCAGGCCCTCATCCGGCCCGTTTATGCCGTCGTGAATCTCATTCTCCCTAAGTCGCCGAACATGTTCTTTTTGGACGTCTCGCCCGGGGAGGCGCTGCGCCGGATAAAGGCACGGGGCGATAGCGAGGAGATGTTCGAGACGCTGCCTCACCTGGAGAAGAATCGGAATCGTGCGCTGCTTATTTTGGGGAACTGGAAGGTCGTTGACGGTAATGTGGCCCCCGAAGCCGTCTTCGACCAGATCGTAAAAAACATTACTCCGTAACAAAGTTTTATCATTATTCAACGCGATTTTTTTACGTATGATCACGATGTACGGCGTCATCGGCGACCCGATCGCGCATTCGCTCTCGCCCGCCATGCACAACGCGGCCTTCCAGGCCCTCGGCATGGACTGTTTTTACGCCCCTTTCCACGTAAAGGGCCGCAACCTCCACGAGGCCGTCAGCGGGGCCCGCTCGCTCGGCTTCGGGGGCCTCAACGTCACCATTCCCCACAAGGAGGCCGTCATCCGGTTCATCGAGGCTGACCAGGACGCCCGCAACATCGGGGCGGCCAACACCATCGATCTCAAGACAAATAAAGCGTACAACACAGACGCGCCCGGCGCCATCCAGTCGCTGAGGGACAGCGGCGTCGAAGTGAGGAACAAGAACGTGCTCGTCCTGGGGGCCGGAGGGGCGGCGAGGGCCGTCGCCTACGGGCTTCTGAAGAACGGCGCAACGGTTACGATCGCCAATCGCACCGCCCCGAAGGCGGCCGACCTGGCGGCATACCTGAGGGAGTACGGCGATGTCTTCGGCACGGGCATGGAACGGCTCGGAGAAAAGGTCGCCATCGCCGACGTCATCGTCAACACGACCACCGTCGGCATGGGAGAGGACGAGACGCTGGTCACGGCCGGCATGCTAAGGCCGGAACATGTGGTCTTCGACCTCGTGTATAAGCCGGTCGAGACGAAGCTCCTCGGGGAAGCGAAGGCGGCCGGGGCGAAGACCGTCGACGGCATCACCATGCTGGCGAGGCAGGGGGCCCTGTCATTCGAGATCTGGACGGGCGTGAAGCCGCCGCTCGGCATCATGGAGAGGAGTGCCCGGAATGCCGTTTAAGGTTCTTATCGTCGGCGGCGCCGGGGGCATGGGCCGCTGGTGCGCTACGCTATTCAAGAATGCCGGGCTGGAAGTGTCGATCAGCTCCCGGGGCGACGCCACGGACATGGCGCGCTCGCTGGGCGTCGGCCTGTCCCGGCCGGAGCACTCAGGAGCCTTTGACATCGTAGTCCTGTCTGTGCCGATCGATGCAATCGACCCCGCCGCTTCGGAGGCGGCGCCTAACATGAAGCCCGGCTCGCTGCTCATGGACCTCTCTTCCCTGAAAGTGAAGCCCATCGATGCGATGCTCAGGCACGCGCCGCCCGGCGTCGAGGTGATCGGCGCTCATCCACTTTTCGGCCCGGGCTCTGAAAGCCGGGGGATGAGCGTCGTGCTCGTTCCCACGGAAAGGAGCGAGCGCTGGCTGTCCATTATTAAAGATATCTTCACGGACGCCGGCTATGGGATGCTAGAGACGACGGCAGAGCGGCACGACAAGGCCATGGCGGTCGTCCAGGGTTTGACGCATTTCATGTACGTGTCCATGGGGCGCACCCTCGAAAAGGCGAACGTTGACCTGAAGGAAACATCGGCCTTCCGGACGCCGGTCTACGGCATCACAAAGGAGCTTCTCGGCCGTGTCCTGTCCCAGAGCCCCGGGCTGTACGCGCTCATCCAGTCGTCGGAACCAGCGGGCGAGATCCGGCGCGCCTACGTTGATGCCTGCAGGGAGCTGGCGTCGGAGCTGGACGCGGGCGACATTGAAAAATTCATCCGTGACTTCGAGTCCGCCGCCCGCTACTATGGCGATACCGCGGGCGCACGGAAGCGCTCCGAGCGCATCATCCGCTGCGATATGGAGATGCGGCGGCGGGTCCTGGACGCCGTGGGCCAGGAGCGCGCCTTCGAATACGGCGGCAGGGCGGTCAACGGCATCGTGAAAAGGGCCGGCCCCGACGACTTCACGCTGGAGACGCCCGACGGCCCAATGACTTTAAAGTACGAGGACGTTTCGGCCGCCAGCGGCACGCCCGGCGCCGGACCCTTCGTGGGCCGGGATATCCTGGTAAAGATGCCCATCGGTGCCGACCCTTCGGTACTCAAGGGGGTGCTGTCATATATCGAGGGCGTTCAGTGTACGGGCTTCGAGACCTCGGACGCCCCGGGGCCGGACTTCGTCGTCTGCCGCTTTACCATAAGTGTGCCGGCGGGACGGAGCGAAGAGGTATTACAGAAGATCTTGAAAACGATCTGGGGACTGGGGCTCGAGGTAAAATAGCCTGATCCTGTCAGCTATGCCGTCTCGGAGTGTCGTTTCACTGGCACTGATAAGATAATTTATGAAGCCGCTATAAAAAATATTAGGGCAGCCGCCCCTCGCCCGAAAGCTCATGCTGCCGGCTGATGCTCATGTCGATGATGATCTTGAAAAGCTCCTTGACGGCCCCGGTATCCAGGCCCAGCTCGACGGCCCTCTCCATGGCACGCTTGACGACGAGCTCGTTCTGCCTGTCGTCGTTAATGGCCATGCCTTCCTTCTTTTTGATCTCCACGATGCGGCTGGCGAGCTGCATGCGCTTCGCCAGCAGGCGTAAAATCTCGAGGTCGACTTTTTTTACCTCATCTCGCACTTCTTCAAGGGACATGATGCAACTCACCTGAGCGTATAGGCTCCCGTATTATTAGTCTTTGTTATGATCACTCTACCGGGGTAGGACGACCAGGCGGCCTTCAGCCTGTCCAGCTTTTCGCCTTCGGCCAGCGCCACGTAGGACGGCCCGGTGCCCGACAGGCTCACCGCGTCCACGCCCAGCTCCAGAGCTGCCACCATGGGCTCCGCGCTGTAGCCCAGCGCCGCCGTATAGAGGAAGCCGTTCAGCGTCATGGCCTTCCGGTATTCGCCGCGCATGGCCATTTCAAAGGCCGCGTCCACCCAGGGCCCGATGGCCCGGGAACGGGCAACGTTCGTCTGGCTGGAAAAGGCTTTTTTATCCGGGGCATAGATAACGACGTCCGACTCGATGGTCTCCCGCTTCAGCAGCTCGTTCGTCTTATTATCCGTCATCACGACGCCGCCCAGCATGGAAGCGCAGGCGTCGTCGAAGGCGCCCGTGATTGACACGCCCGAATCGAGCGCCGCCCGCACGCCGAGGCGCGTCATCTCCAGGGGCTCCATGTCCCGGCCGATGGCCCGCAGCGTGGCCAGGACTGTCGCGTTGGCCGCGGCGCTGGACGACTTCAGGCCGCTGGCCTGGGGCAGCTGGCTCTTCGTCCTTATTTTCGCGCCCGAGTCGACGTCGAAATGCCTCAGCACCAGCTCGCAGGCCCTCTCGATGAGCCGCGTATCGCCTCCCCCCTCGATCTCACCCTCGATGAGGTCGCCTTTTAGCGCTACATCGGCCTCCGTCCTTAAGTCTATCCCGAAGGCGCTGCCTTTGTAGGTGGCGATGGCGTTAATGACCGTGCCCGCGCCGAACGCTATGCCGTGGCCATTCATGGTCCTGCTCCGTGCTATATGATAGCACGATTCATATATATCATTATCCAATAATTATGGTAAGCGCTATGCGATAACCTTTATCTACGCGCGCCCTCAAAAACAATCCTCATGAGCGAGTTACGCCGGGACTATTTTCTCGACCGATGGGTCATCATCGCGACCGACCGCGCCAGGCGGCCAAGCGACTTTATCAGGGCTCGCGAGCCTCCCGGGGGAGCGCAGGGCTGCTCATTTTGTCCAGGCTTTGAGGATAAGACGCCACCGAGTAAGGCGAGCTACTTCGACGGGGACCACCGGCCGGACGAGCCGGGCAGGCCCCCTCTGACGGGATGGACAGTAAGGGTGATACCCAACCTGTACCCGGCCGTAAAGGAGGGGGGCGTCATGCTCATGAACGACATGAGCCTGTCCGCTTCCGGGGTCCACGAGGTCATCGTGGAGAGTCCCGTGCACGACCGCCATCCCCAGTTCATGTCCGACGACGAGATAAAGCGCCTCTTCCGCGTCTACCGGGACCGGTTCTCGAAAATCGCAAAAATACCGTACGTCCGGTACATCTCCTTATTCCGGAACTACGGCCGGGAGGCCGGTGCGTCGCTGGCCCACGCCCATTCCCAGATCATCGCCCTCCCCATCGTGCCCCGTGAGATCACCGACCAGCGAGGCCTCGACTATGGCCCGGTCATCAAGGAAGAATCGGGCTCCCCGAGGGCCGTCCTGGAGTCGGCCCACACCGTGGCCATCGCCCCTTTCGCGTCCTGCTATACCTACGAGGTCTGGGTCATCCCGAAGCGGAAGTGCAGGAACATCGCGGAGATGACGGACGAGGAGCGGGACGACTTCGCCGTAACGTCCAGGGACGCTCTCTCCCGCCTGTCGAAGCTGCTTTCGGACCCTCCGTACAATTATGCGTTCGTCCAGTCGATCGACGACGACGTGTACCTGCACCTGTGCATCTACCCCAAGCTCGGAATCGAGGCCGGCTTCGAGCTTAACACGCGGGTCCACATAAACTCCGTAACTCCCGAAAGCGCGGCGAAAAGCCTGCGGGAGATATAGCCGTTAAAAGCCGGCCCCACATATTTTATAAATACAAAATAATTTTTATTCGTGAGGATCGCCTTTTTCGCATGGGAGTACCCGCCCCGCTTAGTCGGCGGCCTGGGCACATACGCCGAATACATAACGAGAGAGTATGTCCGGCTGGGGAACGACGTCACCGTGCTCACCATGAACAACGGGAGCCTGAAGACCAGCGAGGTGATGCAAGGCGTCGCGGTACACAGGCCCCTGGGCGTGGATGTCTCCGGCCTGCTCAAAGTCATCGCCGATGGCGAGCTCCGATCATGGGGAGACCAGCTCCGCTTTTTCAGTTCCATTCTGGTGAACGATATCCTGTGCTGCGCAAAGCTGTCCAACCAGCTCGTCCGGGCCGAGGGGTCCAGGTTCGACATAGCCTGCGTCCACGACTGGATGGGAGCCATGGCCGCCCCCACACTCAAGAGCGAGCTGTCCCTGCCCCTGGTATTCCACGTCCACTCGACCGAATGGGGCCGTAGCGGCGGCCGGGGCAGCAAGGCGGTGAACGACATCGAATTTTTGGGCGCTACGACGGCGGACCGCATTATCACCGTCAGCTACGCCATGAAGGAGGACCTGGCCGGCCACGGCTGGCCGGCGGACAGGATACACGTCGTCTGGAACGGCATCGACCCGGACACGTACGACCCCGCGAAAGCCGCCATGGACGAAGTCGCCGCACTGAGGAAACGCTACGGCATTGACACGGGAAAGATGATACTGTTCGTGGGCCGGCTCAACTGGGTCAAGGGCATCATGAACCTTGTCCAGGCCATGCCCGCCGTGCTCATAGAGCACCCGGAGGCTAAGCTGGTAATCCTGGGGACCGGGGACGAGGAGAACGATGTCCGGCACCTGGCAGCCCGCCTGGGCCTCGAGAAAAGCGTCATATGCCGGTTCGAGTTCGTGTCCGAGCACGAGCGCATCCTGCACTACGCGGCCTCGGACCTCTGCGTCTTTCCCTCGATCTATGAGCCGTTCGGCATCGTGAGCCTGGAGGCCATGGCCATGGAGAAGCCCATCGTCGTCGGGGCGAGCGGCGTATCCGGCCTCAAGGAGCAGGTGGTCAGCGGCGGGGACGGCAGGACGGGAGTTCACGTCGACGGCAACTCTCCCGCTGACATTGCCTGGGGGATCAATGAAGCGCTCCAGGACGAGGTCCGCATGAAGCGCTGGGGCAAGGCCGCCAGAAAGAGGGTGCTGGAATATTTCACCTGGGATAAGGTGGCCCGGGAAACGCTGAGCATCTACGAGGAGCTGTTACATGAGCGCCGATGACGACAGGAGAGCGGTCGCAAGGCGCCTGTTCAGGCCCGAGGATAAGAGGCCGTATGTCTTTAACGGCAAGCCGCTCAAGGACTTAAAGGACTTAAAGGACTACCTCGTCGCATTCACGGGCAGGGAGGCGCTCTGGGTGGCATCCTGGCTCGAATATTTAGGGGACACGGAGTCCGCAAAGCGCATCCGCCGCAAGCCACGGGAATTCAAGGAGATCGTGCTAAAAAGGTATAAGGAGCTGAAGCCTTACCTCTGAACAGTCGTCTGAATCCTTTTGTATAAAAGCGCCAGGATCATGCCGGCAAACTCCTTCGCGTACTCCGGCCCGGCGCCCGTGACCACGTTCCCGTCCACGACGACGCCCTCGCCCACGTATGTCTCGCCCGCCTTTTTTAGTACTTCCAGCGCCTCAGGATCGGGATAGACTGTGCCTTTTCGGCCTCGCATGATGCCCGCGATGGCGGGTATCGCGCCGGAAATACATATGGCGCCGATGATCTTGCCTTTCTCGTTCGCCTCACTCACCTTTCGCAGGAGGGCCTCGTCATTCCACAGATATTGTCTCGCGCCCCGGCCTCCTGCGATGACGAGCGCGTTAAGGTCATCTACATTGATGTCCTCGATGTGCAGGTCGGGGTCAGTCGACCCGCCCTCCGAGCCGTTGATGGTCTTCTTCGTCGTGCTGGCCGTGAGCACGAAGGCGCCGGCCGCGGAAAAAACGTCTTCGGGCACGAACAGCTCCTCGTCCCTGAACCCTTCCGGGGCGGCCACCAGCACGATCTCCGTATTGCCGAGGTCGAACTCCATGAGTATCACGATAAAGAATAGCACAAGCCTGGTAAAGACTCTTTATCTCCGCTTTCACGGAAATCGGCCGGGCCCTATTCCAGTATGAAATCCCGGACTAACGCCTTGAGCTTCCCGGGCTCCTCCACGAACGTGAAGTGCCCGGAGCCCTCGAATATCTCCAGCCGGGAGCCCGGTATGCGCCTGTGGATCTCTTCCGACATCCCGGCCGTCGTGATGAAGTCGTGCCGGCCCACGATGACCAGCGTCGGCGCCTTTATTCCCGCCAGCCGGGGCCGCAGGTCCATGCAGGGCGCCTCCAGCTCGTTGAAGCACTTGAGCGGCGCCATGCGGAGCGGCAGGCCCATTGTACGACGGCGATAGGCCTCGGCGCGCCCGTCGAACTCCCTAAAGTAGAACCTGATCTCGTCAGCCCAGAGCTTCGTCATGTCCTCGTCCGTCCTGTATTCCCCCGCCCACTCCTTCTGCAGTGCGGCATACGACTCCGGGAACCAGGGCTTTTCCCGATACGCCTGGACTGCGGCGTTTATATCCTTTAAGAGCTCGCCGAAGTAGGCCGACGTGTCCAGCAGGACGAGCTTTGAAAGGGAGTCAGGATAGGTGAAGGCGAACTGCTGTGCGATCATGCCGCCGTGGGACCAGCCCAGCACGGCGGGCCTATCCAGCCTCAGGTGCCGCCGCAGCGCCTCAACGTCCGCGGCATAGTCCCCCAGCAGATAGCCGTCCCCGCACGGCGCCGCCGCGGACAGCCCGGAGCCACGGGGGTGCATAACGATGAGCGTGACAAACTCGCCGATGTCCGCCAGGCTCTCGAAGCCGCGGGCGTCCATGCCCGGCCCCCCGTATATGGCTATGAGGGCCGGCCCCGAGCCCGACACTGTGTAGTGAACGCGGACGCCGTTCAGCAGGGCGTCATGCTCTCCAGGTTCCAGCATCGCAAGTACAGTACGGCCGCTTTCCCAATGTATTTTTCGCAGGCGCGGAACCATTATCATCGCGGACGCCGGATTGTTACTCATGTATTATGGAACGCTCGCCGATCCGAAGGGCGATAGCGACATCCTGCAGGAGATCTATTACGCGAAGGATGCCGGCTTCGATTTTCTGGAGATCAGCGCCGAGGGGCCGAAGTTCCCGACCTCGAAGCTTTTATCGCGCGTCAGCGACATTAAAAAAGCCCGGGATGAGACCGGCATCTTCTTCACCTGCCACACGCCCTGGGGCTGGAACGTGGGTAACCCGTATAAGCCCATCCGCGATGCCACGGTGAACGAGGTCATCGACGTCATCGGCTTCGCCGAGGAGATCGAGGCCCGGCTGGTCACGGTGCACATGCACACCAGGTTCGGGCTCTACCCGAAGGACGAGATGATACGGTACATGGCCGAAGGGCTAGGCGCTTTATGCGACCGCGCGGAGAAGTCGGGCATGACGGTCACCGTTGAGAACGTGGACCAGAGCGTCGAGGACTTTAAGAAATTGTTCGGCCTGGAGCCCCGGGCGAAGTTCCACCTGGACGTCGGCCACGCCAACATCTCCTGTAAGGGCGGCGCCAACATCGCCGATTTCATCGAGACTTTCAAGGATCGCCTGTACCACGTCCACGTGCACGACAACAAGGGCGGCCACGGCGTGGACGGCGACCTGCATTTAGCCCTGGGCATGGGCAACATCGACTGGCACAGGGTGGTGAACGCGCTCAAGGCTGCAAAATACAACAGGACCGTGACCTTCGAGGTGTTCTCGAAGAACCGGCAGTACCTGGAGATGAGCCTGGACGTGTTCAAGAGCCTCATTGGCGGGTGGGCGCCAACCGACGACTGACCACGGCGACACGGAGGCACCACGGAGGACACAGCGCTTTGTTCACCACGGCGACACGGCGAACACGGCGCTCTTTTATTTCCTGAAGGGGGCTGATGCACCCTCGGAGACCCCTATTTTGCTTGTCAAAAACTTCACCACGGCGGCACGGAGGCACCACGGAGGGCACGGTATAATAATAACCACGGAGGACATGGAGGACTTTTATTTCCTGAAG
>Ga0335071_10002202_pt1 | contig 20951 bp, 21 predicted proteins | sample Lox_Sample_15_FD_206724 | JGI IMG/M metagenome (GOLD analysis project Ga0335071, IMG submission 206724) | Soil microbial communities from Loxahatchee National Wildlife Refuge, Florida, United States - Lox_Sample_1.5 | ecosystem: Environmental > Terrestrial > Soil > Wetlands | place: USA...
GCCGTGGCCCAGTACCATCGCATAGGTTTCGAAGCGATTGGCAACTGGGTCGCCGACAAGTACGCCGGTCTGGGGCCCTGCGATGGCAAAACCGAAATCCGAATGTACAAATTGCACTACATCCCAAAAGCCCGTTGATGAGCTATTGCTGAGGTTCTGCTTCCAGGTTGCGCATCCATCCTCCGTCTTATACAGCCGGCTCTTGTCACCCGGCCCGCTCGCCATTACGATCGCCGTCTTCTCATCCCAGGCCTGCACGCCGCGGAAATCGAGCGTTGCGCCGTCCTTGTCGCCGTCCGGAGTAGCACATCGCATCCAGTGAGCGCCGCCGTCGACGGTTCGCAGCACCGTGCCTTCGGTCCCGCTGGCCCAGGCGACGGCGCCATCGACAGAGAAGATTCCGCGCAGCCCCGCCGTCGTGCCAGACTCCTGCATCGTCCACACCGGCGCGGAAGCGGTCTGCGCCCAAGCATGAATTGCCAACACGAGAATCAGCGGAAATAACTGCACTGTTTTCATCGCTGACAGTATAAGCCGAGATGCAGAGCTTACCTCGGGGCCTGAAGGCCTTTCAATGATTCGCGTTCGCGGCATGGCTGAAGCCATGCCCTTTCAAAACAAGGCGGATGAGGATACACCGAGGCGGATCTCAATTGCGACAAAGCGTTACGCGTATCCTTCCCGCGCCGTAGAATCCAACCATGGCCCGTACATCGGCTCCGCGCTTGGCCCCGCTTCCGGTTTCGCTCCCCGCTTCGCTTGAAGAACTGAACGCTCAGATCATCGCGTGCGACAAGTGCCCACGGCTGCGTGAGTACTGCACTCATCTCGCGCAGGTGAAGCGCAGGGCCTATGCCGACTGCGAGTACTGGGGGCGGCCGGTGCCTTCCTTCGGAGACCCGCAGGCCCGCGTGCTTTCGCTGGGGCTGGCCCCCGGCGCGCACGGATCGAACCGCACGGGGCGCATGTTTACCGGCGACGGGTCGGGGAACTTTTTCTATCCCGTGCTCCATCGCGCGGGGTTTGCCTCGCAGCCCAGCGCAACCAGCCGCGACGACGGCATGGTGCTTCAAGACTTATGGATCACCGCGGTCGCCCACTGCGCCCCGCCCGGAAACAAGCCCACCACGGACGAGCTTGCGAGCTGCGCGCCATGGCTCGACCGTGAGATGGAGCTGCTGACGGAATTGCACGTGGTTGTCTGCCTGGGCCGCATCGCATTTGACCGATTGCTCGCCTGGGCGCGCCGGGCGCCTCGATTCAAAAACGCCGCACTGCCTCCGCGCTCGCATTTCGTCTTCAGCCACGGCGCCGAATACGAACTTGGTGACGCGCTCACGGTCATCGCCAGCTTTCACCCCTCACTGCAGAACACCAACACCGGCAGGCTAACCCCCGCGATGCTGCTGAAGGTCTTCCGCCGCGCGCGCACTCTGGCTGGACTAAGCTAAAAAGAGACTCAGCCATGAACCAGATGCCGGAGAAGGTCTTCGATTACGCACTCAGTGAAGAGGCCGCTCTGCGGCCCGAGCGCCCGCGGGAGCTCTTCGATCACTGGCAGCCGCATATTCTGCTGGAGCGCGCCAATTATCTGCGCAAGCTGGCACGCGCCGGCAACGGATCGGCCTCGGAAACCCTGCGCGAATACCCGCAGCACGCAGCCATGCTTTCATTCCGCGGCCGCAGCGGCGAGGCCGAGGTGCACGAGAAATTCGCCGATCTCTTTTATGTGCTCCATGGCGATGCTACGCTCGTTACCGGCGGCGCGGTGGTGAAAGCGCGCACGGAAGCACCCGGCGAAACGCGCGGCGAGCGAATCGAAGGCGGCGTGCAGCGTCCGTTGCGGCCCGGCGACGTGGCCCACGTTCCGGCGGGCCTGCCTCATCAGATGATCCTGGCAGGCGATAAAACGCTGACCTGCTTCGTGCTTAAAATTCAGGAACTGCCCTAGCTTTCAGGAACGATCAGCGTGAGTTGTAGTGGCTTCCCCGTCCCTAAATGCGAGGGACCGGGGGGAAGCCATGCCGGTGGTAAGGCGGACGCTTCAGAAGCCGCCCGAATTGCGCCTGCTCTGGTAGGCTTTTTGTGGAGAGCTTTTCCGAAATGGATGCACTGACCAGCGCCAGCCTTGGCGCACGCCGCAACGAGGACATCGCCCTCGACCTGCTTAAATTCATCGCCGCCACGGCCGGAGTGGGCCGTCCGGGAATGCCCTCGACCGGCTTCAGCGGCTCGTCTGCTCCCAAACCCGAGGAGCATGTGACTCAGTTGCTCGATCTCTACGGCCGCTGCCTGCGCGCTGTTGAAGGCCGTGAGCCGGCGAAAGAGGCCTGAAAATCGCGAGCAAGCCCATCGTGCGTGTTGCTGTCGCGGGGGCTGGGGCCTTTGGCCGGAACCATCTGCGTGTCTATCGAGAGCTTGAGAGTGCCGGCTCAGGCGCCGCACTGGCCGCGGTGGTCGAGCCCGATTCCGGGCGCGCGTCAGAGGTGGCGTCGCACTACGGCGTGCCTGTCCTCGCTTCGGTTGAGGAGTTGCTTTCCTCCGGCGTGAAGATCGACGCGGCAAGTGTCGCCGTTCCAACCGTGCAGCATCACGCCGTTGCCTCAGCGCTGCTTGAGGCCGGCATAGATGTGCTCGTAGAAAAGCCGATTGCCGCAAATCTCGCCCAGGCCGACGATTTGATTGCGCGCGCCGAGCGTGGCTGCCGCATTCTGCAGCCGGGGCACCTGGAGCGCTTCAACCCCGCCGTGCTGGCCGTCGAGCCGCGCCTGCGAAGGCCGATGTTCTTTGAGGCGCATCGGCTGAGCGTCTTTACGCCACGCGCCCTCGACGTCGATGTCGTTCTCGACCTGATGATCCACGATCTTGACATCGTTCTGGTCTTCACACACTCGCCGGTGCGCGAAGTTCGCGCCGTGGGCCTGCCCATTCTTTCGCCCCGCGTGGATATCGCCAACGTTCGCATCGAATTCGAATCCGGCTGCGTGGCCAATTTCACCGCCTCGCGCGTCTCCACTGAGAAGGTGCGCAAGCTACGCTTTTTCGAGCCGCGCCAGTACGTCTCCATCGACTACGCGCGCCGCGACGTGCTGACGATATGCGTTGATGAAAGAGTTACGCCGGAGGTAGCTGCGGCGCTTGCGGCGGGCAAGGTAGACGCCGCCGCCCTGGCGCGCCTCGCGGGGCAGGGAATCGCCGGCCCGGCTCCGGGGCTATCTTTTGTCAAACCCGAGATTGCTCAGGGCGAGCCGCTGCGGCTTGAGATCGAATCTTTTCTCGAGTCGGTGCGCACGCGCCGCCCGCCTCATGTAACGGCCCGCCAGGGACGCGGCGCCCTCGAACTCGCTCTTGAGATTCAGGCGCAAATGGTGGCTCACGCGCAGCGCGCCGGGCTCGGGGATTTCTTTAAAAGCAGCCTTTAGTCTTAGCTTTCGGCTTCTAGCTACCCTTGGGGCGAGGCGATCCCTGGGGCAGGGCGATTCGTTTTAATGGTTCACGGCTTTGGGCAATGACGAGTGAACCTAAGTGGTAGATGCTCATCGCTGGAAACGGTGTTACGATCCCCGGTAAGGAGGGAACGTGTCTCTAGCCGACTTCATCAGCAAGCAATTTATCCGCGTCATTCAATGGAGCGAGAGCGAAGAGGGAGTGCTTTCCTACCGCTATCCCATGCAGGACATGGAGATCGAGAACGGCGGCCGGTTGACCGTTCGCGAGTCGCAGTCGGCGCTGTTTGTGAACGAGGGCCGGATCGCCGATGTCTTCGGGCCCGGACTGCACACGCTCAACACGCGCAACCTGCCCATCCTCACCGATCTCATGAACTGGAGCAAGGATTTCGAGTCGCCCTTCAAGTCGGATGTCTATTTCTTTTCCACCCGCTTGCAGATCGATCAAAAGTGGGGCACGCCGAGTCCCATCGCCATCCGCGACAAGGAGTTCGGTCTGGTGCGGTTGCGTGCCTTCGGCAATTACGCTTATCGGATCGCCGACCCGCGGAAGTTCTTCACCGAGGTGACGGGCACGCGCGAAAGCGTCTCTGCGGCAGACCTGGATGGGCAGTTGCGCACGATGATTGTGGCGCGCATGACCGCCGGCCTGGCCGGCAGCGAAGTCTCGTTCCCGGACATGGCTGCGAATCTGAATGCGCTGGCCGGCAGCATCGCCGAGGATGCGAAGCCCGGCTTTGCGGCGTTGGGTCTGGAACTGAATCAGTTCATTGTCGAAAGCATCTCGTTGCCCGACGACCTCGCCAAGGTGATGGACCAGCGGATCGGCATGAACATAGCCGGCGACCTGGGACGCCTGACGCAGTTCGAAACCGCCGAATCGCTGGAAGACGCCGCGTTGAATCCCGGTGGAACAGCGGGCATGGGCGTGGGTCTGGGAGCAGGAGCGGCCATGGCGCAGACCCTTATGAGTCAAACATCGCAGGGCCTGCCGCGCGCCGCCGCGGCCCCGGCCGCCGCCGGAGCAAAGTTCTGCATGGAGTGCGGCAAGCCCGTCCCGCAGGGCGCCAAGTTCTGCCCCGAATGCGGGAAGCAGCAATGAACTGCCCTTCGTGCGGAGCCCCCTTACGGCTGGCGAACGGCAACGCCAGCCTGCGCTGCGATTACTGCGGGAGCATTGTGGTCGCCGCCGCTGATGAGACAGGCACGAGTTTCCTCGAAGAAGCGGAGGGTCTTGCGTGCCCGGCTTGCGCCTCTGCGCTATGGAACGCTGTGCTGGGCGGAGTTTCCCTGCAATCGTGCAAACATTGTCACGGCCACCTGGTGGCGATCGGCGCGCTGGAAGCACTGATCGATCAGATGCGGGCTTTACAGCATCAGAGCGCTATTCCTCCGGCTACGGATGGGAATGACCTGCAACGCAAAATATCCTGCCCGAAATGCAGCCGCCCGATGGATACGCACTTCTACTATGGCGGCGGTCATGCCGTCCTATCCACCTGCGAACGGTGCGAGCTGCACTGGCTCGATGGCGGAGTGCTCATGCAGATTGTGCGCGCTCCGCACGAGCGCGAAGAGCAGACTTGGTGAAACTCGCGGCTCCGGGAACACTTCCTTCCATTGCGGTGTCTATACCAACACAGTGATTCCGAACGGGATGAGCGGAGGGCCTTGATGGTGGGCCATTACCTCGTCTCCCACGCATAGATTGCGCGCGGAGCGTGGATGCGGTTTGCCTGCGTGCTCAACGCCTCCTGAGCGGCGCCGCTGAATTCGGATCCAGGGAGGCGTGCCATGTTTGAAGATTCCACCTTTGAGTCCTCAGGCCGTATCTGCACACGCAGCCGCGAGTGGATGGCTGCGACGTTCGCCTTCAACTCCTCAATCCTGCTGGCGCTGATTCTGATTCCGCTTTGGCTCACGCAAGCGCTGCCGCGCTTTGCTACTCCCTTTTGGATGGAGACGCCGCAAGCGCCTCAACCCGCGCCGAGAACCGTCGTTCATCAACCTGGCACCGTGGTTGTGCAGCCAACGTGGGAAGGCGTGGTGATCGCGCCGTCAGTGATCCCGCACGGAATCCCAAATCCCGGTCCCCCTGAGGTCCTAGGCCCCTCTACCCTGTCTCAATGGGCGCAGGATAACCAGGCCACCGGTCCCGATCCCTTCGCCGGGACGAACTCGAAGCCGATCGTACGCCCGAAGCCCGAAGCTGTCCGAGTTTCCAGCTTAGTCGTCGCCGGTTTGCTAATTCACAAGGCCGTGCCCGTTTATCCGCCCATCGCCAAAGCCACCCACACGCAAGGGACCGTCGTGCTCGAAGCCACCATTTCCAAACGTGGCACAATCGAGAATCTTCATGTCGTAAGCGGCCCGCCCTTGCTCGTGCAGGCTGCGCTTGACGCCGTCAGCACCTGGCTCTATCGGCCATATCTATTGAACGGGGAGCCGGTCGATGTGGAAACCACGGTCAACGTGAATTTTTCTCTTGAGTGACGGGGCCGCCGTTGCGGCGGCCCGAGCCTTCCCTATACGCCGGCCAGAGCAGCCCGGTCCATCGGCCTCTCAGCCTCTGTATCCGGCTCCGTCGTCCAGCGGGGCGCGGCGCTCACCGCTACATGCGCCAACTCCCAGGCTGAGCGGTCCTTCATCAGGCGCGCAACCAGCGCCGTGTGCATGGCATGGCCCGCGCGCTCAGCAACTACGAGTCCCTGGATTCGACGGCCGGCCAGCGCCAGATCCCCGATCAGATCGAGGATCTTGTGGCACACATATTCGCCAGGAAAGCGTAACGGGCCGTTTTCAGGCCCTGCAGGAGTGAGGATAATTGCGTTCTCGGCACTAGCGCCGCGAATCAGTCCCATGTCGCGCAGTTTTTGCTCGTCGGCCTTGTAACCAAACGTGCGGGCCGGCGCGATTGCTGTTCCGTAGCTCTCGGCAACCAAGTCGATCGACGCGTTCTCCTGGCCGATGGGCGCCGGGAAATCAATCGCATAGCTGATCTGGTAGCCTTCGCCGGGATAGACCCCGATGAACCGGTCTCCTTCGCGCACCTCGACGGCGCGCAGCACGCGGATGATTTCCCGCCGCCGACGCTGTGCCCGAATACCCACGCGCAGGAATGCCTCCACGTAGGGCAACGCGCTGCCGTCCAGGATCGGCAACTCCAGGTTGTTCAGCTCCACGATGACGTTGTCGACGCCCATTCCAATCAGCGCCGAAAGCGCGTGCTCTGTGGTTGAGATCAGCACGCCTTGCCGCATCAGGCTCGTGGCATAGCTCACTTTGGCAACGTTCCGTGCCGTGGCGGCAATCTCGAAATTGTCGAGATCCGTCCGGCGAAAAACGATCCCCGAACCGGCCGGGGCGGGCAGCATGCGCATCATCACCGGTGCGCCCGAATGCAGCCCCACGCCCTCGAATTCAATCGGAGCAGCAATCGTCTGCTCCATCTGTTTTGGCTCGGCCAAAAGCCACCCCTGGGAAAATAAGCCCTTGCTCTCAATAGATTAGACCCAATGATCGAATCTGGTCGTGTGGTATTTTTGCCACACCCTGCACCACGCGAGCACACATTCTGGGCCTAAAGCGGCCGAGTAGCTCGGCTTGTTCCGTGGTCTCGTTGCGCCTGGGAACTCTAGTAAAATCAGGAGGCTGATTCACTGGCCACTCCGGAGAAAGTCTTCCGATGCAACGAGCCTACGCCATTCCTGTTCCCATGCGCGCCCTGCTGGCCGGAGCCCGCCGCAAGGAGGCTGACTTGATGGCATTCGCCCGCAAGCTGGTGCTTGCAGAGTCACCCTCCAGTGAGAAATCGGCCGTCGATGCCTGCATGGCTCTGGCTGCAGAGCGGGCGAAGCAACTTGGCGGGCGGGTTCGAATTCATCGCCAGCGCCGCTTCGGCGACCTGCTGGAAGCGCGCTTCGGGCCGCGCACGAAAAGAGCGGAAGAAGCTGATGGCGAAACACTCAAGCCGATCCTGCTGCTCGGTCATCTCGACACCGTCTGGCCCCTTGGCACGCTGCGCACCATGCCTTGCCGCATTCTCGAGGGCAGGCTTTCAGGTCCCGGCGCGCTCGACATGAAAACCGGCGCGGCCATGGCCTTCAGCGCTCTCGAGATTCTGCTGGAAGCCGATCTCCTCAACCGCGAAATCATTGTGCTTCTGGTGAGCGATGAAGAGGTGGGCAGTCCTGTCTCGCGGCCGGTTACCGAAGAGCTTGCGCGGCAATGCGCAGCCGTTTTTGTTCTGGAGCCGGCGCAGGGACTCGCCTATAAAACCGCGCGCAAGGGGGTCGGCGCCTGGAGCATTGAGATCTCCGGGGTCGCCGCCCATGCGGGCGTCGATTTCGACAAGGGAGCAAGCGCGATCCATGAGCTTGCCCGTACTGTTGAAACCGTCAGCGGCTGGACCGATCTTGCGCGTGGCCTCACGGTGAACGTCGGCGTCGTATCCGGCGGCACGCGAAGCAACGTTGTCGCAGCACATGCCCGGGCCGAGATCGACGCCCGCTTTGCGCGCCGCGCTGAAGGCGCGCGCCTGGAGCGCCGCTTCGCCCGCCTCCGGGCCGCCGATCCGCGCTGCACGCTCGCGGTGACCGGCGGCATCACCCGTCCTCCGATGGTGCGCGCCGCGGGAACCGTTCGCCTTTACCAGAGGGCGCGCGCGCTGGCAGCCGAAGTTGGATTCGAGCTTCCTGAAGCCTCAACCGGCGGCGCCTCCGACGGCAATTTCACCAGCGCTCTCGGCATCCCCACGCTCGACGGCATGGGCGCGGTCGGCGAGGGCGCTCACGCCCCTCACGAGCAGGTCGATCTCACCCACCTCGCCCCGCGAATCGCCCTTCTTGCCGCCATGCTGATCACAGTCCCCGCCTGATAAACTCCACGTGTAGACCCCTCGACTCCTGGAGATGATCACGTCATGAGAACCATTGCGACGATCTTTTGGATGGCAGCGCTAACGGTTTTTGCAAGCGCGCAAACCCAAACCAATCAGGCAGCGCCTGCGGCCACTCCGGCTTCGGCGGCTAAACCGGCTACTGCGGCGGCTACAAACGCGGCCGCTGCCAAAACTGCCTCGACGACGGTCGCCAAGCCGGCTTCCGCGGCTGCCGCCACTCCCTCGGTTGCTCCGTGGATCAAGCTTCCCGCCGGCGTGCCGAAGGTGACTCATCTGCCTCTCAAGGCGATTCCTTACACGCTCCGGTACGAGGACATCAAGGTCGGCACCGGCGCCGTGGGAGAAGCGGGCAAGGTCTGGCACATCAAGTACCAGGGCTACCGCGCGGCCGATGGCGTCGAATTTGATGCCTGGGATCAGCACACACAGGCGGTCGTCGGAAAAGACGGCAAGCCGGAAATGGGCGCCGATGGCAAGCCCAAGATGAGCGATCCGGAGCCAATGGCTCTGCAGCAGGGCGTCGGACGGGTGATTTCCGGCTTCGATTACGGCCTTGAAGGAATGAAAATCGGGGGCAAACGCCGCATCTTCATCCCCTGGCAACTGGCGTACGGCATGCGTAGCGTCCCAGACCGCACCGGCCACCCCGGCATCCCGGCCAAGTCTGACCTGATCTTCGACGTGGAACTGGTGAGCGTGACCGACGTGCCCGTTGCGCCGGCGCGTCCCGCTATAACGGGAGCAGGCGCTCCGGGCGCTACCGGAGGCCTCCACACCATCCCGCAGAACGGCCAGACCCGGATCCCGGTTCAGGCCGGTGCCTCCGGTGGCCTCCACGTCGTCCCACAGAACGGACAGACGGCTCCGGTTCAGCCCGGCGCCGCTCCGGGAGCATCGGCTGCCCCCACTTCGCCTGCCGCCGCTCCGGCTGCTCCTGCAGCGCCAGCTGCTGCCCCGGCTCCGGCTGCGCCCGCCAATCCCGCTCCGACGGCTTCGGCCCCGTCCACGCCCGCAGCTACCGCCGCTCCCGAGCCCGCGAAGTAGGCTTCCCCAAGCTCGAATCTCCGGGTCCCGTCCTTTTCACGGCTTCTTCGTGAAAAGGGCGGGAAGGCGCAAAATCAGCCGGTCGGCTTTTCGAGTCTCCTGCCCTTGCGCCAGGAAAAAGGCGCAAGAGCGGGGCACGGGGCTTTTCGGCGTTCCGGGCAAATTCACGCCAATTAGGGAGTTTTTTGGCGGATTCCGGGTAAATTCACGCCAGTCAGGCGCTTCGGCGAGTCCGTTGGAATCTAAAGGTTAAACAATTCCTTCAGCCGTCGGGTTTGCGACCGGCTGACCGGAATCTCGGTCTGCTGCTTGTCGCTCATGCGCAATTGGTAACTGGACTTGAACCACGGCACCACTTCGCGGATGTGGTCGATGTTCACAACAAAGCCGCGATGGACTCGCCAGAACTGCCTGGGGTCCAGTTGATCGAGCAACTCTTCAAGTGTGCGGCAGCGAGAGTGGCCCTCGAAGCTGCGCGTCACCACCCTGATCACGCCTTCATCGATGGCCGCGAAGCAGATCTCCGCCTGGTCAACCAGCAGCATGCGGTTCTGGATTTGCACCACCACTTTTGCAGCGCGCTCACCGCTCCGCGAATCTCTGAGCAGGCGCACCAGCGCCTCCAACTGCGCCTGCGGGCTGCGACTTACCGGAAGGGCCACGCCGGCTCCTCCGTTGAGCGCCCACCCGCTCTCTACGCGCGCCCGCGCCCGCTCCACCGCTTCGCGCACGCGGTTGCGGTCGAAGGGCTTCAACAGATAATCTGCCGCGTTCACTTCAAACGCCCGCACGGCATACTGATCGAACGCTGTCGCGAAGATGAACTGCGGCAGTGGCACCTCCTCTTCCCCGTCCTGGTATTTTTCTTCCCGCCTGTGCTCCATGAGCCGCTCGATCACCGCAAAGCCGTCCATTCCCGGCATCTGCACGTCGAGAAAGACGATGTCAGGGTGATGGCGCTCGATGAGCTCCAATGCCTCAATCCCATTTGTCCCTTCACCCACGATCTTCAGGTCCTGCTCAGAGCTAAGCAGGTACCTGAGCTCTTCGCGGGCCAGGCGTTCGTCGTCGATAATCAGTGCTGAAATCGGCATGAAATCGGGAAGTTCTGATTGTACAGCGGGCGCGAAGGAAATCGTGCCTCAGATCGTCAGCCTTGCTCGCTCAGCACGTGCAGCCGCGCGGGAAGGTGGTCGCTGGCCAGTTCATGGCCGCAGCGTGTGCAGTACTGGTCGGTGGTACGCACTGTCTCAAAGCAGTTGCCGCAGCTGGCTTTAAGTTGAAAACCGCATTGCGGGCAGAAGTGAAAGTCGCCCTGTACGTGGGTGGAGCAGGCCTGACAGCGTGAAACCTCCGGCTGGCGAAGCAGGAAATAGAGAACCGTTCCAATTCCGCCCGGCAGCGCCACGCAGACGACGACCCAGAAGCGGGTGCTCATTCCACGCCGTGGCGCATCTTTACTTACATATCCCACCATCAGGAGGTAAAGCGAGGCCAGCAGGCCCCAGGAGAGATTCAAGTAAACGCGAAGGCCTAAGGGGGCCAGATGGGGCCTGTGGAGCGGAGCAATGAACCAGAAGTAGTATTCCACAAGTACAAAGGCCACACAGGCCGCCACCACCGACCAGTATGGGAGCAAGCGCTCTTGTTCTTTTTCGTCCACCCGGATGGATTGCGGTTCGAGCATACTTAAACCTCGTTGCGGGAGCCCCTCAGGAGATAAAAGGCAGCATACACCCACTTATTGGGACGAAGAAGCGCTTTTTGAAGTTGCTAAAAGATGGACTGCAAACGCCCGGAAGCGCATGATAATCGCGCTACGAGCCTTTTCGCATCCAACCGGCCACCAGGGAGGCAGCCAGAAGCGCAGGCCACAGGAGGCAAACCAGCAGAGTCACCTGGATGGCCATGTCGCTCGGGTTCTCCCCGGCCATCAGTTCATCCACAAGGTGCCAAACCAGCGGTCCCAGCGCCAGAATGACCATCAGAATCGCTGCGAGGGCCAGGGCCCGGCCCCGCTTGCGGCCTTCCTTCTGATCTCGCAACACGCCCAGCGATGCGGCCACCACCCGCCGCGTGCGGAAGGCTACATCCCGCTCCCGTTCCGCCTCTTTGCCGCTCAGCGCAGAGAGCAACTGGCGATCGGCATCTGTGATGGCGCCCGGGAACCGGGTTTTCTCCATCAGACTCATAGCGCCCCCGCCGGCCGCATTTGAAGTCTCTCCAGCCTCGGCTTCAGAATGGCCATGCCGCGGTACAGCCGCGACTTAATGGTCGAAAGCGGAGTCCGTGTTACCGAGGCGATCTCCTCGAGCGACAAATCCTCATAGAAGCGCAGAACCAGAACTTCGCGGTAGATTGCCTCAATTCCAATCAGCGCCGCGGCAATTCTCTCCCGGTCCTCAAGGAGCGACGCATGGTCGAACGAACTCGGCTCCACATCGGCAATCTCCACTTGCAGTGGCCGCTCATCGCCGTCCACCCCATCCATGAGTTCTTCCAAACTCGACAGGGTCCGCTTTCTCTTTTGATCAATTACCAGGTTTCGAGCGATGGTAAACAGCCAGGTCTCGAATCGCGCCTTCCCGTTAAACTGCGCACCCCGCACCAGTACCCGCATCCAGACCTCCTGGAAGAGGTCTTCGGCCATCTCCCGACTCCCCGTCAGGTACAGCAGGTAGCGCAGCAGACGATGCTGAAAACGCACAATCAACTGGTCCAGCAGCCCAGGCTCCTGGCGTTTCAACCCTTCTGACAGGGCCAGGTTCTCCTGGCGCGCCTGTTCCGCTGCTCCCGCAGAAACAGAAGCCTGATTCAGCAATGGCGCCTTGGACACGAACCCCATCTCTGATAGTTTGACGGGGTTCTATGCTACAAGGTTACAGTTGGACGGGTTCTGCGTTACAAGGCGTTACCCGGAAAGCCGGTTCTAGATCTGGAATTCATTTCGGATCGCTTGCATTACCGCGCCGGGCCACCCGAAGCGCCTCCTCCACGGCCTTGGCCGCCCTCCGTTCCATCGCTTCCGGGGTTCTATAGTAGTGGATTCCAAGCAGTTGAGAGCGCCTTTGCGCCGGAGTCATCGCCTCCCATCCCCGGCGCGCCTCGGGCTGGCGCTGGAAGGCCAGGCGCAGCACAGGGGGAGGGTCCTTCTCGCCCTCCATAGTCAGGAGCAGCCGCTCGGCCATTTGCTCGGCTCGCTTGCAACGCGCTTCAGAGCTTTTGGGCTGTGTGACCCAGGAGGCGATCTCCTTCCGATTCGAGTAGCTGAGCCCGTCAAACCACTTCCGCAGCTTCCGGTCCGCCTTCAGCGCCTCGGCCATCTCCAGCGGGACCTCCGCCACCCGCTCTTCGAAATCCGGCTCGAGCCAGATTCGCACCCGCGACCCGATCGCCTTCCCCGTGGCTGCCAGCATCTGCTTGTTCACCATCAGACAATGGCCTTTGGGAGGTCCCGAAAAGAGCGACGTCCGGAATGCGAATCCCTCGATCTCCCCGCGAACCCGCATTCCCTTGCGCTCGGGCCAGGCCTTTGCCGGATCGAAGGGAATCCGCGCAATCACCCAATTCAGCCGTGTCCCATCCCGCTCGAGCAAAGCGGTGAAAGACTTCCTGGCAGGTGCGGTTAATGCGTCCATGGCTGGTCCTTCCTTTCCAGTTCATTCACGGCACTGTAATGCTTGTTTACCCCTCAACCCAGCTTATCGATCTTCTACACTACCCACATGGAAGTTCTCTATGGCCTGCATCCGGTGGAAGAAGCTCTGCGTGCCGGGCGGCGCCGCTTCGACCAGGTGCTTGTTGCCCGCGAACGGCACGACGCGCGCCTGGAAGCCATTGTCGACGCCTGCCGCCGGAGTGGAGTCCGGGTGGCTGAGCAGCCCCGGGAGCAGTTGACTGCGGTTGCCCGCAATCCCGGCCATCAAGGAGTTGTCGCTCTCGTGCGGGCTCAAGAATTCCTCGCACTCGAAGACCTTTTCGAGCCCGACCCATCCCACCCGGCGGCCGCCCGCCTCGTTCTGGCTCTTGACGGCGTCGAAGACCCGCAAAATCTGGGCGCTTTGCTCCGTGTTGCCGACGGAGCCGGCGTGGACAGCGTTCTGCTCACCGAGCGCCGCTCTGCCCCGCTCAGTCCGGCCGCGCTGAAGGCCTCGGCCGGCGCCGCCGAGCACCTCCGCATCGCCCGGGTCGTGAATCTCGTCCGTGCCCTGGAAGAGCTCAAGCAGCACAACCTCTGGATCGCGGGCCTGGACGAACGCGGCTCGACCGATTACGACCAGTTCGACCTCACCGGCGACGTGGTGCTTGTGATGGGCGGCGAAGGCGCAGGCCTGCACGATCTGGTCCGCCGCACCTGCGATCACCTTTTGCGCATTCCCATGGCCGGAGGCGTCAGCTCCCTGAACGTTTCCACCGCCGCGGCCGTCGTGCTTTACGAGGCCTCTCGTCAGCGCCGCGCCGCTTCTCGCCCGGCAGCCTCCCGGAATTCCGAACCGCGCCGGCAGAAAGGCCTGGGTTCATGAAGTTTTTCCCCTTCCGACTCCTGGCCGCATCGTTGATTGCCGTTGCCGCCTTCTTGCCGGCCTCTACGGCGGCCGCAGGGCAATCTTCGGCCCATTCACCGAATACGGCCCCGGGTCCATCTACGGCTCCGGCGCCCGAGAGTCAAGCCCCGGCCTCGCCCGCGCAGCAGTCTCATGGTCAGGTCATCTTCTCGCGCTCGACGGATGAAAACGGCCAGACGACCACCAGCCGGCCCCTGACCCCCGCAGCCGAACTGCCGCCCGAAGCCGCTCCGGTCGCCACAGACGCCGAACGCCAGGCCGTCACCCTCACCGGCTTTGATTTGGACGTCCACCTAAGCGCCGCCGAGAAGCACATTGCCGTCCGCGCGGTGGTGACCGTGCGCAATGACGGCACTGCGCCTCTCAACCGGATTCCACTGCAGATATCCTCCTCGCTCAACTGGGATACGATCCGCATGGGCGGCCGCTCCGTCGTCTTTTCCGTGGCCACCCTCAACTCCGACGCCGATCACACCGGCCAATTGCACGAGGCCGCCGTCCCTCTCTCTGAGCCGCTCTCTGCCGGGCAAACCCTTCAGCTCGACCTCAATTACTCTGGCTTGATTGCTGCCTCGGCTCAGCGTCTGATCGTGATCGGAACCCCCGAAGCCGTCGCCCTGCACTCCGATTGGGACTCAATTGGGGAGGATTTCACAGGCCTGCGCGGTTTCGGCAATGTCGTCTGGTATCCGGTTTCAAGCGTTCCGGTCATCCTCGGCGACGGCGCAAGGCTCTTCGACGAGATCGGTGAACAGAAGCTGCGCCTCAGCGGCGCCAAATTCCGGTTGCGTCTGACGGACGAGTTTCCCCCGGGCCATGAGCCCGCAATCGCTCTGGTCAACGGTCATCCGGTCGAGCTTTCCGTCACGGCGAGCCAAATCGACGGGGTGCCCAGTGTCGCCACCGCGTCAACTGATGACCCCCTTGGTTTCGAGGCGCCGAGTCTCTTTGTGGCGTCCCGCACCCCTGTTCAGGCCACGAATACAACGCTTTGGACCATCCCCGGTCCTCAATCCGCCTCGGCATCCTGGGTCGAGGCCTCGACAGCGGTCACGCCCTTCCTCCAGGGCTGGCTGGGCGAGAAGCCACGCACTCAGCTCGTCGTCCTCGATCTACCCGATCCCGAAGACGCTTCTTACGAAACCGGCTCCCTGCTCGTGACCGCGATTCGTCAGGCTGGTGCCGACGAACTGGATCGCATTCTGGCCCATGCGCTCACGGATGCATGGATCGAGTCGCCCCGAGCCTGGCTCTCCGAGGGCCTTGCGTATTTTATGGGAACTCTCTGGGCTGAGAAGCTCAGCGGTCGAACCAAGGCGTTGGAATCGCTGGAAGGCTCGCGCGCCGCCCTGGCGCTTGCTGAGCCTTCGAGCCCCGGCGAAAGCCCCGGGCAGCCTCTCGCGAAGGCGATCTCGCCCGTCTACTACCGAACCAAAGCCGCGTACGTCTTCTGGATGCTCCGCGACCTGGCCGGCGACGAAGCCCTTGCGGCTGCCCTGCGCGCCTACGACTCCGCTCAGGACCAGAGCAAAAGCTCCGGGAAGGATGCTCCCCTTTCGCTTGAAAAACTGATCGAGGCCGGCGCTCACCGCGGCCTCTCCTGGTTCTTCGCCGACTGGGTCGACGCCGACAAGGGCCTTCCCGATCTTGCGATCGACAGCGTCTATCCAACCGCGGCCGAAGCCGGAACCTGGCTGGTCGCGGTGAATGTCTCCAACTCCGGCTACGCCGCAGCCGAAGTCCCCATCACGGTCCGCACAGCCTCAACGTCGGCCACTCAGCGTGTCCTCATCCCTGCCCGCGGCCAGGCCGTACAGCGCATTCTCGTCCTGGGCAAGCCTACCGAGGTCCAGCTCAACGATGGAACGGTGCCGGAAATTCAGGCCAGCGTTCACGTCACCCGGCTCAACGCCAGCGCTGCTTCGCCCGATGCGGCTCCCGCTGCAACTCCGCAACCATAGTGCGAGTACTTTGGTGAACGCCTGGTTGCAGGCAATTCTCTCTGTTTTCGCTAAGCTGAGAACACTCAAAGCGAAATAAAACCAGGGAAGGCCGTGAGCGCCTTCCTATCTTCTTGAGGCCATCTGCGCGGGCGCTTGGGGCTTCGTCACGAGCCGGAGCCTCATATCCGGAGGATCGCTGAATATACGGCGGCAGGTCCGGAAGGGTTCCCCGACAGCACAGCCCAGCCTCTTTTGAGCGAACGCGGAACGATGGCCGGAAATGGCAGAGGAATGGTAAGGAAAGCAGAGAAAGAGAACCGAGAGGGGTCGAACAAAGCAAGCGGAACTAGGCGGGCGGCAGCGAAAACGAGCACTCCGTCCACAAGAAAGGCAGAAACCAGCGCGGGGAAAAAAGCGGAAAAGAAGAAGCCAAACGCGAAAGCAGCGGCAGATAAGGCCACGGCGAAACCGGGAGCCGACCTGCTTGAGGCGGCCGCGGACGCGGTGGTCAAAGAGCGATGCAAGGAATTAGCGGACGGGCTGGCGGAAGCCGCGAAAAAGGGCAATGCAAGTTGCGCCAAGATGCTTTTAGGGCTGGCCGAGCGGGTCCGGACCCAGAAAGAAGGAGCAGACGCAAAGGAAGGCCGGAGCGCAGCGAATTTGCTGGCCTCGGAACCTGATTGGCCCGGTGCGCAGGAGTCTAACTCTCAATCTGGGAGCGGCGCAGCGGAAACAACCGCAGCAATCGGCTCTGTCGAGGCGGAGAGCGTCCAAGCTGAAACGGTCAACCGGTAAATCACGGGCTTCATCCTCGCCGCTCACGAAGAGCGGCGGAGATGGAGCCGCTTCTTTTGTGTCAGGAGCGCGGTAAATCGAGATAGCGGGGCAAATCGAACCACTTTCCCCACAGGGCCCGGGCAGCATGGAGAGGGGCTGTTCCTTTACGCTGAAGATTCCTGCGCTGAAGAGTCAGGCTCGCATGCGACGGGCAGCAAATTCACACCGAGGATCCCAATGAGAGAGAAAGCGTACCGCCCCCAGGAAGACATTGCAACGCTGATGCGGCAGTTTGAGCAGGAGGTGAAGACGGTGCCCGAAATGCCCGACCCGCAGACGAGGCTTCTGCGCGCGCGGCTGGTTTTCGAAGAGGCTCTTGAATTCATCAAGGGCTGCGGCTGCACTGTCACCATAGCCGACTCGGGTTCAGGCAGCCAGCCTATGGAGGCGGGGAACGCCGCCGTCATCGATCGCCTGAAGGTCGAGCTTGACCCCGTCGGCACGCCCGACCTTGTGGAATACGTGGATGGCTGCATTGATCAGCTTGTCGTCACCTACGGAGCGTTGAACGCCGCTGGCATCCAAGCCGAACCTGCCTGGGACGAGGTGCAGCGCAGCAATATGAGCAAAGCCTGGCCGCATTGCAACGTCTGCGATGTAGTTCTGGAGCGTAGGAACGGGACGGAGTTGGCGCATCCCGCGGGGGCTGTTGATCACGCAGGCGGCTGGAATCCCATTTTGAAGGTCCACAAGCGGCCGGACGGGAAATTCATCAAGTCGCCCACCTATTCGCCTGCCGATTTGAAGCGCGTGATTGAGGAGCAGATTCGCCAGTCAGGCGCGTGACGCGGCGCCCGTTCATTTTTCGCCGGCTGTCTTTCATTGCGTCATGATCGATTCATTGCCGAGGATGCGGTAGAGCGTCGAGCGCGAGATCTCGAGCTGGCGGGCAGAGCGCAGTTTGTTCCCATGGTTCAGGTCGAGAACGTATTGGACGTGATCGCGAATGACCGCGTCGAGCGAGAGATTGGCGGGACGGGCAGGGGGCTGGATCTGGATCTGCGGAGCGACGGGCGTCATCTCGCTGGGCAGCGAGAGATCCTCCGCACGGATGACACCGCCGGCTGTCTCAAGCAGCGCGGCCTCAAGAACTGCGGCAAGCTCGCGTACGTTCCCCGGCCACGAGTATTGCAGCAGACGGGCGAGCGCGCCCGGGCCAAGAGTGACGGGGCGTTGCTGATATCGGGCGCAGAGGCGCTCCAGCAGAGCCTGAGCCAGCGGAGCAATGTCTTCGCGGCGCTGCCGCAGCGGCGGAACGGCAAACCGGATGGTCGTAAGCCGGAAGGCGAGGTCGGGCATCAAGAGCCCCTGACCAACCATCTGACGCAGTGAACTCTGCGAAGAAGCCAGCAGGACGGCGCGGCCCGGCGGGCGATCCTGCAAGGCTTTCAAAACCCCCAGCAAAAGCCCTTGCCCCGGCGGCGCAAGCAGGTCCACGCGGTCCAGGTAGGTAAAGCCTGCCAGCGACGCCGGGTCCGCATCCGTGGCCAGCCACTCCCGCGCATCCCTCCGTTGGAAGGTCTCCCTCGCCAGAGGCGATCTCCGGAAGATGTAGCGGGCCAGGGTGTATTTTCCCGTCCCGTGTTCCCCTTCGATGGTCGCAACCTGCAGGTGCGGTGCCGCCATCTCCGCCTGCATCACGAGCTTGCGCCACGATGCGCTCACCCCTGCCATGCGAACAGGGAGCGAAGCTTCCGGTTCAACGCGAACGGGTCCCGTAGCCAAAGGCTGCGTGATTCGAATGGCGCTTTCCATGATTCTCAACGTGCCTCGCCTCTGCGGCCATTAGAGCTATTCGGGCCTACGCCGGTTTCATCGGCTCAACGGGCAAAAGCATGAGTTGACAGAAAAGGTTCCCGAAGGTCTCCAGTGAAGCTCGTCCGGGCAATCGCAGCTAGCCTCTTTGCCGCCGCCCTTTGCAGGTCCGCAAGAAAAACAGGCTGCCGCCGCCGCGGATCCAGATCAAGAATCCGTGGCGTCAGCAGCCTTGGGGGTAGTCCGTGGGCCGGTGAGTCGAGAGCTACCGGCTGATTTTGAGTGCAAACTGGATCACGCGCGGATCCGTCACCGTGCTGGTAATGGTGCCGAAAGCAGCATTGCCGAAGCTGCCGTTGGGCTGTGCGAAGTTGGGCCGGTTGGGAATGTCGAAGATTTCGGCCCGGAACTCCACGTCGGCCTTTTCGCCGATGCTCGTGTGCTTGATCAGCGCTACGTCCAGGTTGCGGAAGTCGGGACCGCGCACGGGATTGCGCGAAGCATTTCCGAGCGTGAATTGAGCAGCTGTCTGGAATGCCCGGATATTGAAGAACTGCGACGGGGTTCGCATTCCATGGACCAGGGTCGGCGAATTGACCAGGTCGGGCCGCTGAAGAACGTATCCGAAGGCGGAGTTGTTGTTCGTGGCCTGAGTAACAGTGACCGGCATGCCAGACTGAAACTGCAGGATGGCATCAAGGCGCCAGCCGCCAATCGTCTCTTTTGCCAGCCCAGTGGAGGCGAAGCGGTGACCTGTGCCGGCCGGCAGATCGTAAACGCCGCTGAACGAGGTCACATTCGACATGTCGCCCGTGGAGACATCGCGCTCGAGGCGAGGATTGTAGGTGTCCGCTGCGATCAAGCTGCTGGAGTTGGGCGAAGAAAGCACGGTGGTAGAGAAAACCGATGAGGCGTCGTCGATCAGCCGGGAGTGCGTGTAGGCCAGCGACAGACCCAGGCCGTTGGTGATGCGCTGCTCAAGTTTGATTTCGCCCGCGTTGTAATTGGTCTCACCGCTGTTGTGCCGGTAGGTGGCGACGTTCTGGAAGCACTGGTATGGCTTGTCGTATTGGGCTTGAGTGATCTTCTTCCCACCGATCGAGCTCCACGACGGCGCCAATCCGTAGCAGGGATTGCTTACCTTGTTGAGCAATGCAGCCCCGCCATCTTGCATCTGGGCGACCGTCAGCTGGTTCAGGTTCGAATCGGGAATGCCGACGTGCACAATGTGCGAACCGACATAGGCGACTTCAACCGATAGATGCCTGGTCAGCTCGTGCTGGAAGGCCAGGTTCCATTGCTGCGAATAACCCGAGCCTGCCGTGCGGTCCACCGTGTAAACGCTCTGCCCCAGCCCGGCGTTGGCATTGAGCGGGATGGCCGAGACGCTGGGACCATTCGAGAGCGTGAAGGGCGAGACGACGCTGTCCTGTGTCTTCTGCGTCACGCTCTGAATGAATGGGAACTGCGGAATCGTGAACGGAGTTGTAATGCCGGACTGGTCGATGAAGACGATGCCGTAGCCGGCGCGCACCACGATCCTCGGCGTCAGCAGGTAGGCAAAGCCCACGCGCGGGGCCACATTCGCATAGTGCAGCTCGCGGGCGCTCTTTGAGTTGCCGTTCACGCCGACGTAGTCCAACTGCTTCGTCGAAAGGTTGAAGACCGCTCCCTGGTTGTTCTTTTCCGTCGAGGGGAAATGCAGCGACCACCGCGCTCCCAGATTCAGCGTCAGGCGATTCGTCAACTTCCAGTCGTCCTGGGCAAAGTACTCGAAGATGTGATCGCGCGGCCGCATCGTGCTGGTCTGCAAGTCGATCTGGAAGGTGTCAACCTGGCCGAGCAGAAAGCTCGCCAAGGCATTGCCGCCCGAGCTGCCGTTTGCAGTCAGAGTATCGGTGCCCGTTGTGGTGAAGGCGAACGAGCCTGTGGGATTGGGGGGCGCGACGGCGTTCAACTGGTACCAGCGCATATCCAGGCCGGCCTTCAAGGTATGCGCGCCACGGATCGCCGTGACTGAATCCACCATCTGCCAGACGCCGGTCTGATATTTCGAAAAAGTGCTGGCCGAGGGGCCTAGTTGCTGGAATCCCGTGATGGTGAAGAGCGGCAGTGCGTTGTTGAAGGCGGCATTCGTGGGAATGCCTGGAATCCCGAGCGCGGTCGATGCAGTATCGCTGAGCGCAGGTCCGGCGAGGTTGTTGCTGCGCCGGGTGTATCCCTCGCGAAGGTCGTTGAGCAGATGCGCGTTGAAGGTGTGGGTTTCATTGAAGACTACCTGCTGGCCCACGACATTCGAAAGGCCGGCCACGCCGCCGGTGCCGATCACTGAGCCGGAGATAGCGCCGCTGCCGTCGGGAAGCGGCGTGACGGGCTGCTCGACCTCGTTGTAGTAGGAGTAACGGCCGAAGGCGCGATCGCGGCTTTTGTAAGCCCCATCGGCACGAACGTCGAACTG
>Ga0335071_10002206_pt1 | contig 20942 bp, 18 predicted proteins | sample Lox_Sample_15_FD_206724 | JGI IMG/M metagenome (GOLD analysis project Ga0335071, IMG submission 206724) | Soil microbial communities from Loxahatchee National Wildlife Refuge, Florida, United States - Lox_Sample_1.5 | ecosystem: Environmental > Terrestrial > Soil > Wetlands | place: USA...
TTCCTACGAAGGGAATTTAGCGCGGACGGCTATTCGGTGAGATTGGCCAAAGATGATAGGGAATTGCTGGGAATTATCGAGTCGAATGCACCGAGTGATCTCCTGATACTGGACCTCGATATGCCTTATTTTGAAGGACCCGACGTTCTGGAACAGCTCCAAAAAATCAAACCTTCATTGCCCGTCGTAGTCCATACGTTTCCTACGGAGTATTCCGCCCATGATTCCGTGAAGAAGGCAGCGGCGTTTCTTGAAAAAAAGGGCACTAATATAGATCATCTGAAAGCTGTGGTACGTGGAGTATTAGAACGCTGCTATCCGGAGCGTTTTGAATCAGACTGAGAGCGGCGATTCCCAAATTGGGCGCAGCATATTCACACCTTCTGAAACTCATATATGGACCCGAGTTTCAAAATTTGAGTTAGCTCATCAAGCGCTCTTCTGGATTCATTTAACAAGGATAAGTCTCCCAAATCTGTCGGGAGCAACCGATCGCGGTAGTGATGCAAGACCCAATTCTTCAGCTCTCCGTAAACGGACGGCGTGAGATAGATCTCTTGATGACTGGCGGTTCGCTCGTCTTCCGTCAATACTACTCGCAATCTCAAACAGGCCGGTCCCCCTCCGTTTTTCATGCTCTGTCGAATGTCAACATAATGAACAGCCCGGATAGGGTTTGCGGAATCGGCCACTATTGATTCGAGCGAAGTCCTTGTCTTATCGTTTTCCATGCATTCAATCGGAGCGATGAAACACATTCCGCCGTCAGGCAAAGTTACGAGCTGACTGTTAAACAGATATGTATCAACCGCTTCCCGAACGGATATCTGCTCAGGACGGACCTCGATCAAGGTCAGCTCGCTCCCGCAACATTCCTGAAATTTATGATTCAACTCCGCCAACACTGATGGAGTATCGGAGAAAGCTGTGGAGTGATAGAAGAAGACGTCCTGATTTCCGACCGAAATTACATCATTGTGAAACACTCCAGCATCAATGGCCACGGGGTTTTGACGAGCGAACACCGTTGTTTGTGGCTCCAGTCGGTGCAGTCTGGCGATAGCCGACGATGCCTCATAGGTCTGACGCTGTGGAAATGATTGGGGAGTCGGACTCGAATATTCCAGCGCTTTCTTTCCGTATACGAACAGTTCCACTCCCTTTTCATTATGGGACTTGCACAAACGTGTATGATTTGCCGCCCCTTCATCCGAGAACTGATCTGCAAAAGGCAATGTAGCGTGATGAACGAACATAGAGGGATCTCTGAAAATAGTTTCAAGCAGCTTTTGTGTAAATTCCGTTTCAATCGCCCGGTGAAAATGGCTTATCAAGTTCGCAGGGGTAAAATGGACCAACCCGTCGGCCGTATCTGCGCTGGGCGAAACCGTGGCTGCGTTGGCCGCCCACATGCTGGACGCGCTATAGCAGGAAGCTAATAAATCGGGAGCTTTCCTGGCGGCTTGCTCCAACACTCGGGAATCAGAGCCACGAAAGCCTAGCCTTCTCAATGTGTTCATGTCCGGACGTTCGTGCGGAGGCAGCAAAGCCTGAGCAACTCCAAGGTCCATGAGGAGTTTCATTTTTTCGAGGCCCTCAAGACAAGCGGCCTTGGGATTGGAAACCGCCGAGGCATGCTTCATCGATGCCACATTGCCATACGCGAGCCCGGCATAATTGTGAGTCGGACCTACCAGACCGTCAAAATTCACTTCAACAGCTTGCTTGCTCATGACTTAAAGGGTGGAGGTAAACACAAGCGTCACAGCTCGATCCCGGGTGTGAGCGTTTCGGGCATAACCGCACGATCCGTCTCCATAGATGCGACCGGGTAAGAGCAATAATCCGCGGCAAAATAGCCGCTGGGCCGATGATTACCGCTGGCGCCTACTCCGCCGAAAGGCATTTTGCCCGTTGCCCCGGTTGTTTGCCGGTTCCAATTAATCACACCCGCGCGGATGCCGGAAATAAATCGATCATACAGTTCTCTGTTATCACTCAGCAGGCCCGCAGCCAGACCGAACACAGTATTATTGGCTTCTCGGACGGCCGCATCGAAATCCGTCACCCTGATCAATTGGACAATAGGCCCGAAAAGCTCGTCATCAGTACGGTTCGAGACAGCGGTCACGTCGATAAGGCCGGGAGAGAGAAAGTATCCGAGGCGATCCAACCGTTTCATCTCCACCAGCGTTGCGCCGCCCCGTGTCCGAAGTGCAGACTGTGCCCGCAACAGCTTGTCGGCCGCCATCTCGGAGATAACCGGACCCATGAACGGCTCGGGAATGTCGGAGTACCGTCCCACGCGTATTTGTCCCATCATCGAGACAAGTGAGCTGATAAAAGAGTCGCCTTCTTTACCGAGAGGCACAATCAGCCTCCGGGCACAAGTGCAGCGTTGACCGGCAGTAATGAATGCGGACTGAATGGTGAGGTAGGCCGCTGCCGCAAAATCGGAAATTTCGTGCACCACCAGAGGATTGTTTCCTCCCATTTCGAGGGCGAGAATCTTTTCAGGATACCCGGCAAATTGTTTGTGCAGAGATCTACCTACTTCGACGCTACCGGTAAAGAAGAGCCCGGCCAGGCGAGCATCCGCAGCTAAAGCAGTAGCGGTTTCTCGGCCGCCCTGCACCATATTGAGCACCCCGTTGGGCAGCCCTGCCCGTTCCCATAGTTCAACCGTCCGTTGAGCCACAAGAGGCGCCTGCTCGCTTGGTTTGAAAACCACTGTATTGCCGGCCAAGAGCGCAGGCACAATGTGTCCATTGGGCAGGTGACCGGGAAAATTAAATGGCCCGAATACCGCCACAATGCCGTGCGGTCTGAATCTAGTCACCGCCAAAGAAGGACCGACTTCTGTCTCGATGATTCCGCAGCGAAGTTGATATGCCTCCTGGGAAAGGCCGACTTTGCCCACCATAGCGTCCACTTCCGTGATCGCTTCCCATAGAGGCTTGCCTGTGTCCCGACTTATTGTCTCTGCAAGGTCGTGCTTATGTTCAGTAAGTTGCTCGCGGAAGGCTTGTAGATACCTGACGCGCTCGGCTACGCTCCTGCTGGCCCACTCTCGAAAAGCGTTGGACGCGGCTGTTACGGCCAGATCCACCTCCTCGGATGTGGCGCTACGGCCTTCAAAAATCAACTCCTCGGTGGCCGGATCTGTGGAGGTGAACTTCTCGCCGATCCCCTCAATCCACAAACCTTCTATGAAATGAGACGGGTGTGACATTATTTGCCTTCGTCGCTGGTTTTCGAAGGACGAAAAGGACCGAAACGCACCCTATCCCCCAAAGTCACTTGCAGCAATGCCGCGGTTTCTCGGGTGATTCTGACCCCACCGTTAATTCTGTCTACCGTCCCAACGCAGGCTCGGAAATCTTTCTGCGAGCTGCAAATAATGAACCGGTCCGACTCGATCCCTGCCGAGGCAATTTCCGTGACCGCGCCGGCTTGGCTCTCTTTCACTATGCGGATCTCATCTAGGTTGCATTGAATGATCGGTCCGGCCTCGAAAATATCAACCATCCCGCTGAATCGGAAGCCTTCGTCCACAAGCAGCTTCAGGGCGGGCTCGGTTCGCTCATGGACCTTTCCAATCACATCTTGGGCAGATTTAGGCAACAAAGGTATATATATCGGACACGTGGGCATGAGGTCCGCTATAAACTTTTTGTCAACTTGGGTAAGGTAGTCCGCGGTCGGATAATCTATATCAAAAAAATGGCGCCCGATTGCTTCCCAAAAGGGAGACCGCCCTTGATCATCCACCACGCCGCGCATCTCCGCCAGAACAGGTGATTCGAAACGGCTGCGCTGTTCGGACATGAACAGGAAGCGGAACAACGATAGTAAACGGCCTCTGCCGTGTTTCTGGTACTCCGGCGCCAAAAATAGGCCGCCAATTTCGGATGGACCGCTATGCTCCACTACCAAATGAAGAGTTTGTACTTGTTTCCGAACGTTGAGCATCTGACTTTCGTGAAGGCACGTCTCGATTCGATAGGCGTAAAACGGTTGGAACCCGCCGAGCTTCGAGACTATGGAACTCGTGCCCACGACTAATCCGTGTTCCAGGTCTTCCATAACGAAAACGAAAAGTTCACCTCGAGGCCGTTCGCCTGTCCTGGCGAAATTCTCCGTTGATTCCAGGATCCTTTTGTGAAGGAGTTCCCTGCCACGCGGGAGAGAAGTAAGTCCGAAGCTCGCTTGGTACGCGAGTTGGACCAAACCGTCCAAATCCTTCAACTTCACAGGCCGGACAACAACCATGCCGACTCCGAGGTTAAACCGCTACAGGACGGCCGAATTGCAGGGGTCGGTAGAAACAAATCGGCCCATTATCCGGTCATTCGCACCAGGGTCTCCTCAATGATGCTTGCCACTATATCAATATCCTTGAAAGTCACTGTCCCCGCTGGAATCAGGAAACGCACACGCGACAGATCGGAACCACCGTAGAAACTCATCACGCCGGCTTCGAACAATGCTTCAATGAACTCTCTTACTTTTGCGGGCTCGCCGGTGAACGGAGTGAAAGCTATCATAGCCCCAAAGCCGAACGGACCTGCGATCAAAGCGGGGTGACGCTTCTGAATCTCAGCCAACCGACCGACAAAATGCTTGTGAAGCCGAGCGATCCTGCCCTCCGGCCCGAAGAACCCACCTTCGATCAGTTCTCGAACGATGATTCTGGCTGCGAAAAGCGCGGCCGTACCGCCGGTAAAAGTCTGACTGAGCAAACCCGGCTTTGGATTGTACTCGGGCCTGAATAGTGTGGCGCACACTTGAAGGAGTTTCCCCACTGTGACTACTTCGACGAAGTTATCCAGCCCAAAGTACTGAAACGCGAAAAGACTTTCAGTCCGAGCAAAGGTTTGAATTTCGTCGACCATTATTGTCACGTTGTTTTCTCTAAGTATCTCCATGAGAGTCACAAAAAAATCTCTGCTCCCCGGATGAAAACCGCCTTCCCCGAGAATTAATTCGAAGCACATGACGGCATGCTTGCCCGGATAACGGCTCAGATAACGTTTAAGGTGGTTCTTCGCAATTCTTGTGCTCTCGCCCGGTCGCTCAGGATCGAAGAATGGAATATAGTCAACATGTAATATGGATGGTAAACCTTCTCTGTATTCCGGTTTGTCCGTAATGTTTGAGAGGGCCAACGTCCTGCCCATGAAGCATCCTTCAAAAGCCAGCACGCGATTTGCCGGGCCCTTCTTCTGAAAAATGATTTTTAACGCGTTTTCATTGGCCATTGCGCCGCTGGTTGAGAAAAAGCAGTGACTGAATGCGGCCCCGCTCTGATTAGCCGCCGACACCATGTCCCTGGCCAGAGAGACAGCTTCAATATTCTGTTGAAGATTTCCCTGCATTACGGTGTCGTGCAGCGCTGCATTCACTGAAGATTCCACCAGGGCCCCATGGCTGTGGCCCCAATAATGGACCCCGATGCCTGAAATGAAATCATACTTCACGCTGCCATCGGCCAATTCCACTAACGGCCCCTTGCCTATGCCGCTGCCCAGGTAAGGGAAAAACAGCTTCGCACCACGAAGTTCCGCGAATTCACTGAGAGATTCTCTATATGATTCCGTTAATTCAGGATCCGTAGGTCGAACCTCGGCGATCATCTGCTGATGCTCGCGAAGCGCCTCAAGCAACAATTTCTTTGCTTGCTCCACCCTCGGGTCTGTCATGAATTTCTCGGCAATTGTTCTGATCATATTAATGATTTTGCTGTAACCTTTCGTGGCCTTAGTGCGCCGCAGTTGCGGCGCCGCTCGCCAGCTTCATTAAAAACAGAGCCGTCAATTTGGCACGCTGAACAATGCTGTGCAATAACACGTACTCGTTGGAGCTGTGAATGCCGCCCCCAGTCGCTCCTAGGCTGTCCACAGTCGGGAGCCCCAAGGCCGCTAGATTGTTGCCGTCACACGCGCCTCCGCTGAAACGCCACTCCAGGGACAAGCCAAGATCACGGCCAGCCGCGCCTATCTGTTCCAGAAGCTGCAGCGTTTTACTGTCCAGCACCTTCGGGGGCCGGGAGAACCCTCCGTGAATCTCAATAGAAATACCGTCAGTTCTATTAATTTTCTGTTCCGTGAGTTCCAGGTGATCCTCGAAGAATTTTTGGTCTTCCTGGTCCGTTATTCGAACATTAAATTTGCAGACCGCCCTGTCAGGAACCACGTTGACCGGCCCGCCTCCCTCGATATATCCAACATTTACGGTCAGTCCCAGTGCGCCGGGGGGAAGAGAATTCAATTCAACAATGAACTCCGCCATGGAGTTGATAGCGTTCCTGCCGATGTCAGGCTCTCGGCCGGCATGCGCGGAGCGACCTCTTACGATTGCAACGAAGTTACCGGACCCTTTGCGAGATCCAACAAGGCTTCCGTCAGAAAGAGAAGGCTCGAATACAAGACCGATATGGTTGGCGTGAGCAGCCTGTTCAAGCAGTAAACGCGATCCGGGTGAGCCGATCTCCTCATCCGGATTGATGATTACTTCCCATCCCAGCTCCTCGGCCCAGGGACTCGCTTCAAAGGCCTCAAGGGCTTTGAACATTACCAGCAGTCCCCCTTTAGCATCAGTCACCCCCGGGCCCTGGAGAGTGTCGTCGTTCAGGCGAACAGATCTTTGAAACTGAGAATTCAGAGGGAATACCGTATCCATATGGCAGCATAGTAGGACTTGAGGCTTCCCTGGAATATGTTTGCGAATGTGGAGGGCCTTCCCAAGCGGGATTTTTTTCAACTCGCCTTCAGAGTCAAGGATATCGTGAGCCCCGAGTTCGACTTCTTCTATCTCCGCAGGGAAGACGCTGAACTCTTTTCGCAATGCGGAAGTCAACTGATCAAGACCTGCCAGATTGTGACTAAAAGAATTGATGTCGGCCCATTTAGTCAGAAGTTCACATAATAAGGCGCGTTGGTCCTCTAAGTAAACAAGATACTCGTAGAAATTAGACATGCCAGTAGCCCGTCCAACAGGTCTCCTGTAGAACGTCAATTCGATCCGATGCGGAAAACGGCTGTTCGATTTTGCATGGGATCTCCCAGTCTTTATGGCCCATATGAGAAACCCGTTACCATAAGCTCATTTTCAACTTTGACCGCTTCCGAATGGCCGGAGACAATTTCCTCCACAGCTTCTTTTTCCTGCTCACTACGCACCCGGCCGGTAATTCTTATAAGTCCGGCGGAGTCGGCGGTAATCTCGACATTACGAACGGCGGACGAACTCAATTTTCTGCGAACCGAACTCTCTACACGTTTGGCTAGCGCCATATTTCTTAACTTTTCTCTTAACGCCAGTTCGTCCGGCACCTTTTGTATTTCGTCTACCGCGTCGATAACTATCTCAGAGGCGGACGAGGCAGTGAAATTGGCGGTGTTGACCACTATGTCATAAAGAGACCAATCATTTATGTCCTTGTGGAAGATCGAGCGTACAAGGTTGTCACGTGTGTGGTCATACTTACCAACAAAAGCTTCCGCCTCTTCCCTGGTAAAGTTGTACCTCCCCATTATCCTGGTTATTCTTATGGAAGTCGGTGCTACGATTCGAGCCCTGAATACTCCAGGTATGTCGCGTAATACGATTTGAGCGCCCCGGCCAACCAAGACCACATTGCCTCGTGATGCCAGATCATAGGTAAGGGCTTCGAAGAGACTGTAAAATGAAGGCCTATCGAAAAAGAGGCGCTCAAAAAAACCCGGGCCGTGCTCTTTTTCATAGAGTGCGCACGCATCGCGGTATTCCGGATCGTAGCTCTGGGCCATTTCATGCAACTCTTCTCGTCCGATGAGGTCCAGTGCCATTCTCCTGGCAACTATAGTCGCGATGATATCTCCATAAGCTCCCACCAACCTCGATAAGGTTACGATATTCATTTACCTCCTCACTTTATCGCCGCGAAACGGCGATCAGCACAACGTTAACCTTCAGATTAGCCCGGCACGAATTAGCAAATGATTACATCGAGTCGACCTGGGCCGTGAACGCCGACACTGAGAGTCTGCTCAATGTCACCGGTTCGACTGGGCCCTGTGATGAACGTGATATTGGTCGGCGGAAGGCCACCCATCCAAGCAAAGAATTCATCCAAATCCGCAAAGATCCTTTCCCGCGAAACGATGGCCACATGATGTGATGTGACCACCCCTGCCTGCAAAGCTTTACCGCTCGAGCTGAGGCAGACCACGGTTCCTGTCTCGGCAATGCCGGCAGCAACCTCCTCGACAGTCGTCTCCGCCTTGAGGTAATCGGCCACCAGTGTTTGCGGAGAAATCGTCAGGACCTTTTCCATTTCAGTAACGCATGGGCAGTACACTGAACCGGCACCGCGGACCAATTCTGATACAGTATCCCGAAGTCCATCGGTGTCTGTGACCCTTTTGGCTCTAGCCCCGGCCCTGACGACATTGGAACAGAAAAGCTCTACCAAATCGTCTTTAATCACGAAACCCTCCGTCGAAAATTCTTTTTTGCCGGCGGATCGATTCCGCTGAACCTGCCGTTGGCTACGGTTCCCTGCAAAAGAGGCCAGACGAACCGTAGCGCGATTTGCCCCAGATTGAAAACAGCGGGGACTTTCATCGCCAAGGCGAGCACGGACATGGCTGCACGTTCACCGGCAGGAGTGAAACCGTCTATGACCCTCTTTTCCCGCAACGTAGACAGCAATTTAGGAAGAGGGACCTGCACGGGACAAACTTCTGCGCATGCTCCGCAAAGGGTTGTCGCATCCAGAAGGGAATGGGCCTCATCCATTCCATTCAGCAGAGTGGTCAACACTACGCCCATGGGACCCGGATAAGTGGAACCGTAAGCATGACCTCCAACCACTCTGTACACAGGGCAGATATTTAGACACGCACTACAACGTATGCATTTCAGGATTTCACGGCATTCGCCGGCCAGAATCTTAAACCGTCCGTTGTCCACAAGAACGATGTGCAGCTCTTTGGCCCCGGTCAACTCTCCGAGTTTTCGAGTTCCGGTTATCACCGACATATAGCTCGACAACGTCTGACCGCTGGCAGAACGGGGTAGGAGCCGAATGAATGTTGGCAAGTCTGATAATGAGGGGATCATCTTTTCGATGGAAAGCACAGCCACATGCAGGGGCGGCAAGGTGGTAACCATCCTGCCGTTTCCTTCGTTGGTGAATATGACGAGGCTGCCGGAATCGGAGACGGCAAAATTCGCCCCGGATATTCCCGCATCAGCTCTAAAGAATTCTGTACGGAGCTCGTTTCGGGCGATTTTTATCAGCTCAGAGACATCTTCCGTATAGCGAACTCCCAGTTTCTGTTGGAATAGGCGGCCTATCTGTTGTCTATCTTTATGGAGAGCGGGTCCTAGAATGTGTGAAGGAGGCTCACCGGCAAGTTGGACGATATACTCGCCGAGGTCCGTTTCCACCACGCTCATGTCGCGGCTCAGCAAATATTCGTTCAGCCCGATCTCCTCTGTGACCATGGATTTTGATTTGACAATCCTTCTCGCTCCGCGGTCTTTGAGGATGTTGAAGACAATATCGTTGGCTGTTTGCGCATCTTTGGCGCGATAAACCACTGCGCCGGCCTTCGTGGCATTTGCAGAAAACGTATCCAGGTAAGCCGGCAGATCGTCTAAAACCCGCATGCGGATGGCCGAAGCCTTTTCCCTCCAGGTTTCCAAAGGAGTGCCGGAAACACCCACTGCGCGTGCCATGATGAAAAGATCCATAGCCTTGCGGAGTGCTTTTCGCAGGGCCTTGTCCTGCAGGGCTGTAATGGCATTCTCACGAAAATTGATAGGTGTATGAACGTGCTTCACAAATCCTCCGACTCTCAAACCTCGTGACACGCGGATGCGATTGTCGCGCCGTTGCAGGATGAATCAATTACCGGGTTGATCGGCGGCGGTACCCCTCATTGGCGAGGCCGCAGCAAAGCCATTACAAAGACACTACACTAGTACCACCTCAATGAGATGAGGTCCACGTTCGCGAAGGCGTGCAGTAAGTTCCTTTGCCAGTTGCTCCGCAGTATCAACCGACACCGCAGGCACCCCCATCCCGTGACTGATCTTCACCCAGTCGATTGACGGATTCCTCAGGTCCGTGAGACCTATCGCGTTTTGCCCCGTTGGAGCGTTTCCTGAACGAATAAGTTCCAGTTTCAGGATGTCGTAACTTCGGTTCGAGCAGATGAGCGTCGTTATGTCCAGTTTCTCGTGCGCCTGGGTCCATAATGCCTGTAGAGTATACATGGCGCTCCCGTCGGCCTGAAAATTGATTACAGGACGATCCGGGCACGCCAAGGCTGCCCCCACTGCACACGGCATTCCCATGCCGAGAGAGCCGCCTGTCAACGTCAACAGGCTGTGTGGCTCCGCCGTTGCCGACATCAGATAGTACGCCATCCCCGTGGTAACCGATTCATCAACTACTATTGCATTTTCAGGCTGTAAGGCCGCCAAAGTTGCGGCCAACTTTTCTCTGGTGAGTTTGCCCGTAGGAAGTTCCTGCCGCAGAGGTTTTGCTGTCGGGGCAGGGTCAAGCTTGGCGCGGGACGCTGCCACAGCATCGGCCAGGTGTTCCAGAGCATCGCACACGTTCTGCCCCGGGCCGGCGATGAGGCATGTTTGCTGTTTCTCAGTCAACAATCGACTAGGCATATCTTTGTACCCGAAGAACGCTACGGGTTCACTTGCCCCTGCAAGGACAATTACCTGATATTTGGACAAGACCTCCGCCGCGTGTTCAGGAAAATAGTGAAGTCGATTTACGGGAGGAATTCCCATGCCCCTTTCCATGTGCGCGGGGAAAGTTTCGGAAAGCAGATCACATCCGGTTGCAGCTTGGATACGAGCCGCCGCGTGCAATCCGCGCCTGAGCAACGACCGGCCGCCAAGTAGCAACAATGATTTCGAATTCGCACGAAGGAGTTTCGCTGCGGCTTCTACGGCTCCGTCGTCAAGAGGGTCAAATGAAAATCTGGGAGTCTGTATCGTCTCATCGGTGCATTCAGACCACTGACAGTCATTAGGCAGTATAAGCTCGGCTATTTGCCCCCGCATAGCCGCTGCAGCTGCCTCTGCGGTATCTCTCGACAAATTATCAACGGACTCGCACGTGCGTACCCAGCCGGAAACTGTTCCCGCGAGGGCCTCAATGTCCATACCTAGAGGAGGATCTGCAGAGCGATGCCAGGAAGCGTGTTCGCCTGTGACGCTCAAGATCGGGGTGTGGGCTCGCTTGGCGTTGTGAAGGTTGGAGACAGCGTTGGCCAGCCCAGGCCCTAGGTGCAAAATAATCATCGCAGGTCTTCCAAGCATCCGACCATATCCATCGGCAGCCCCGGCGCACACCCCTTCTTGCAGCCCCAGTATGGCTCGAATGCCCGGTGTCGTATCCAATGCCACCACGAGAGGCATTTCAGTCGTGCCCACGTTAGCAAAGCACATTTCAATGCCAGCGGCCAGAGAGGTCTTTATAACCAGGTCCGCTCCGTTCATATGTCCTCTCTTCCGCCTCCTGTGTGTGCTAAATATTCTGAACAATTTGATCGCGCAAAGACGCATGGCGAAAACAAAAAATGCGGCCATTAACCTATACTGGTGCGTTTGCTCAATCCGGCTTCTTGTCTAGATCCCTATATTCAACCTTATCCCCGGTCACAGTCGACCGTCAAGGCTAAATCGGTTTCGGGGCTACCGTCGGGAGAAACCCTTTGTGAATCATTAAGCTTGCATGTCGATTCGCTCAAACATCGGTATCCGCAGTTGACAGCGTCCTGCAAATAAAGTAACAGAGACGTCGATGGATTTGTAAGGCTGCCATGTTGCATTGTAGTGATATAACTAAATATTCTGCCGTCCTGCTCCTTCTTTGCTTGGCATCATGCTCCTCCGTGACGAGCTTGAAAAAAACAGACCCGTCACCCTATGCGGCTGAGACAAGCCCGATCATTAGCCTCGGCAAGATTATAGATAGCGGCTTCGATAAACCGACTCGCGGTGTGGAACTCTGCTCTTTTTCGCCCTCGGAGACAACACCGAGTCCCCGGACCACGGGCCCAAAGGGCACCTTTTCTGGTAAGAGACATCCGCACGTACCGGAACTCAAGTTTCCGGTCCCATCAGGGACCTTATCATCGTCGTTTGGTTACAGGCGCGGCACATTTCACTCCGGCCTGGACATAACAGCGCCCCGTGGGGACGACGTGCTGGCCTGTGCGGATGGTGAAGTGATATGCGCAGGCACCAGAAAGGGGTATCGAAGTTACGGTCGGACTGTTCTTGTGGATCACGGCAGCGATGTTTGCACTCTGTATGCACATTTGAGCAGGATTTGCGTTAGGCCCGGACAGAAAGTTCGTCGGGGCCAGACGATTGCCAAAGTAGGGAACACAGGTAGGGCGACCAGTCCGCATCTGCATGTCGAGGTGCGAGTGGCGGACCGAGCATACGATCCTTACGTCCACTTTTCTCGTTCTGAGCTTAAAGGGATAGAGGTCGCTAAGGGGTTTAATGATTCTCCATTGGGTCCGGTACGACTACGTCGATTGTCAGCCCGCCGATGAAAGTCTTTCGCTTAGTCCAGCAATAGTGGTAGATATCGAGCATCGTTTTTGTAGATATGGACCTTGACACGGGACCGAATTAATACCACGGTCGATATTTCGATATATGGTGACATACAGGAGTGAACATGCGGGAGTTCATGTCATTGGCCCACTTCTGGAGGTGCCGGTACTGATCAGCCTCGTGAACGTAGCTTTCAGATTGCGAGAGAAAGTCTTTTATCCTGCTGAAGCCTTAACGAAAAGCTAACGTTAATAGGTTAAGCATGATTTTCACGACGATCTAGGGTGAAACCTCAAAACACAAACGTGATCGCGTTTCCGTGGGGATGCACAAAGGCCTTCAACAATGACACGTCTGGTTATCATAGGTGGAAGCGATGCAGGAATCAGCGCGGCTCTCAGGGCACGCGAAGTAGACCCTTCCGTTGAGCCCACCCTTGTGATTGCCGATAGGTACCCGAATTTCAGCATTTGCGGCCTGCCGTTCTACCTGAGTGGTGAAGTCTCCGACTGGCGGAGTCTGGCCCATAGGACCAAGGATGAGATCGAGCAGGCAGGGATTCGATTACTCATGGACCATCATGCCAAGGCAATCGCCGCCGAAAAGAAACTCGTTCAGGTCGTTGATCGGCAAGGAGGAACAAGAGAAGTACAATACGATAGACTGGTCATTGGGACCGGCGCTGAATCCATCAAACCCAACATCAGGGGCATAGATCTGCCGGGGGTCTTCCTCTTGAGATGGATGGACGACAGCTTTGCGGTCTACAAGTGGCTCACCGAACACGAGTCGCGATCTGCCCTTATCGTGGGCGGCGGATATATCGGTATGGAGATGGCCGATGCCCTGTCTTTTCGGGGACTATCTGTAAAGGTTGTGGAATTTGCAAAGACGGTACTCACCACGGTCGACGGGCCGCTGGGCGAGCAAGTGGCTGCGGAACTGGAGCGACACGGCGTAAAGGTGGTAACAGGCGTTGGCATCGAGTCGATCGACGCTGAAGGACAAAGCCTCAAAGTACAGGGAACGAAAGAATTCAATGCTCAAGTGGACCTGGTGCTTGTAGCGGTTGGCTGCCGTCCGTCGACCACCCTTGCAGCAGGCGCAGGAATTCAAACAGGACTCAAGGGTGCTATCAAGGTGAATCGGCGGATGGAAACCAGTGTACCGGATATTTACGGGGCTGGCGACTGTGTCGAAACATGGCATAATCTCCTGAAAAAGTACACCTATCTTCCGCTGGGTACCACGGCTCACAAACAGGGACGCGTAGCAGGAGAAAACGCGGTGGGCGGTAATCGTGAGTTCGAAGGTTCGCTCGGCACGCAAGCTGTCAAAATTTTCGACCTGGTGGCCGGTCGCACGGGGCTCCGCGACACTGAGGCCCAAGAAGCGGGGTTTGATCCTTTCACCGATCACCTCGAAACCTGGGATCATAAGGTTTACTACCCCGGCGCAGAAAAGATGATAATCCGAATTACCGGAGACCGAAGGACGCAGCGTCTCCTCGGCGCTCAGATTCTCGGACACCGAAGATCTGAAGTGTCTAAACGAATTGATATATTTGCCACTGCCCTGTTCAGCAACATGACGATTGAGCAATTGAGCGACCTTGATCTGAGTTACACGCCTCCTTTGAGTAGTCCTTGGGACCCTGTCCAGATGGCAGCCCAAGCCTGGATTAAGAGACTGCGCGGGCTGTCGGTTCAGTAAGACAATCGGACAGGTCCTTTTGGGTCTGGAATGTTGAATTTGGGGAACACATGATCGAGGTGGAGCAAACCAAGAAATCGGCGGTCTTGTTTCTGTGCACGCACCATTCATCGAAAAGCCGGATGGCCGAAGCTCTCTTGAGGATGTATGCAGGAAAAGCTTAGAAGTTTACAACGTAACTTGGTGCCAGGAGGATTTCCTCCGCCTGCAAAGGGTAAGGGTGAGGGAGGAAATCCCTCCTAGCTGCCAGATGTACCGTCAAGCGATTTCGATGGCGGTTCATTGATCATTCTTGGTGAATCTTGAATGTGTTGAAAATAATGTTGGTTGCCACCATCCTTGCACCCTGGGCCACAGAGTCCAGAAGATCCTGTTCATTCCATTCCATAAACTAAGCTATCTGATTTTGGTGGGTTAACAGTGGCGTCGACCTCTCAGCCCCCGGTCCCTTCAATATCTTTCTTCTTCTGTTCGTATTCTTCCTTTTCTATCTCGCCCCGAGCATATCTCTTGTCCAGGATCTCTCTCGCGGACTGTGAGCCTGCGGTCCAAGTCGAGTCATTCGGGATCCGAGAAGAAGGGCCGCACATCATGCACCCCATGCGCCTCCGCATCATAAGAAAACACAGGACGCACATGATGATCATCACGATGGGAATTATCCACCACCAGCCAAACCCACAGCAGAAACCGTCGTATCCCCACATCTGAATCACTTCCTCTCAGCTGCATTTTCTTTAGGCTCACAAACGAAGACGCTCCTCTCGTCCGTTTCGAACATGCACTTTTGTTCGAGGAGCGCCTTGAGCCGTTTCCGAGCTCGATGCAGACGCACTTTGACGTTGTCAACGGTTATTCCAAGGAGATCCGCGATTTCTCGGTGATTGAATTCCACCATGTCAGACAGGATAATGACGGTCCGCAACGAATCAGGAAGCCGGTCAATCTCTTCCTGTACACATGCGCCCATCTGACGCTGTTCGAACATCTTTTGGAGGGAATTCTCTTCCGCACTTCCCCTCTCAACTTGGTCCGGATCGTCACCTGTGATCAACCTGCCCTTGTTGCGGAAATGGTCCTGGCAAAGGTTATACGCGATGCGAAATATCCATGAAGAGAGATTCGCCGGGTCCTTCAGATCAGTCAGGTGGTCCTGGACCTTGGCAAACGTTTCTTGAGTGAGGTCCTCTGCCGCCCATTCATCGCGCACGAGCACCATGATGAGTTTCTTGACCCGTAAGTAGTGCTGATCATAGATCTCCCAGAAATCCATTTCCTTGTCCTGCCTTGGTTAACCGCAACATGAACTCTTTGATGTGTCTCCACACGGTTGAACGCCGGTTTTTATTGTATCATTAACGGCCCTCCTTATGGCCAGTCTTGCTCCCATCTTTACTTGGTCTGCAACGTCCACTGCTTGTTGTATCTCTTCCGAGGTCAAACCCACTGCATCGGTTTTTCCCATGAAATGCTCAAAGCAGGGAATACAGTTTGAAGCAACCGCGGCCCCGAGACTGATCAAGAGCTTTGTCTTTTCGTCCATTTCACAACCCCTCCTTTTTGGATAGTTGTGCATAAGACGAATGGGAGCCCCTAAAGGTTACAACCTGTGTGGAAATGTCTTGAAGATTTTTTGTGAACTGTTCGTGCCGAATCAAGTCGACAGAACCGCGTCTGCAAAGGAAGCACTTTTGATTCCATTATCTTGATTCCACCTTGACCTTTTTCCCCGATTCCAAGAATATCAGGCGAAAGAAAAACCAGTGCGTGAATCCCGGGCGAGGCCGCAGCACGAGGGAACCTGGAATGAAGATCGAACATCATGGTTTCCATGACGACATTACGGATGTGCAAGGAATCCGAGTCGGAAACTCACAGAACATTGATGCCAAGACGGGAGTGACCGTGATTTTGCCGGGCCCCGATGGGGCCAGGGCGGGAATTTATGTGGCAGGTCCCGCCGCCTCAACGCGCCAGATGGACTCGCTGAGCCCTTTCCATGTTGTAGACCGTATTCACGCGTTATGTCTGTGCGGAGGCAGCGCCTTTGGCCTGGATGCCGCGGGTGGCGTCCTAGCTTTTCTCGAAGAGCAAGGAATCGGACTTCCGGTCGTGGGAAGAACAATCCCCATAGTTCCTGCAGCAGCCATTTTCGATCTGAACCTCGGAAACGGCGCGGTTCGACCTGATGCGGCCATGGGTCGCCAGGCATGTCAAGAAGCTTCTTCCGGGCCCATAGAACAGGGCAGCGTAGGGGCCGGCACCGGCGCCAGTGTAGGAAAGCTCTTTGGGATTGAACAAGCCATGAAGGGAGGGCTGGGTTCAGCTTCCGCCGTTTCGGATGATGTCGTGGTCGGGGTCTTGGTTGTGGTAAACGCTTATGGGGATATCACGGACATAAATCAAAATCTTCTCGCCGGAGTCAGGATTGCACCCAAATCTCTTGAATTGGCCGATTCAGCCATCCTATTGAAGGAGGGAAAGGCCGCCTCCCGCAGGGTTTCGGTGGAAAATACCACATTGTCAGTGGTGGCTGTGAATGCCCGTTTTAACAAAGTAGAGGCTTCTAGGATCGCGGCCCAAGCCACCCTGGGTCTAGGCCGAGTGATCAGGCCGTTTCGCAGTCAAATTGACGGAGACCTCACAGTGGTATTGAGTGTAGGAGAACAGGAGGTGGATTTAAACCGAATAGGCTTGTTGGCTGCAGAAGCCCTACAAAGGGCCGTCATAAAAGCTATCCAATTTGCCGACGGCTTCGGGATCCTTCCATCATGGCAGGATACAGTCCGTCTTCGGGAACATCAGAATCCTGAGGACCTTGCGTAGGACGCATAACAAAAAGCCCCCGGCCCACTCTTCAAACCTTCTCAAATCTTGGCTTGTTCGGCTTTTCGCCTTATGGCGGCCGGATTGCGGATAGCTTTGTTTCTCCAGCGTTCGCCTGCTCGAACCCGCTTGACACGAATCTCGACCGTATAATAATAATAAAATTGGAGTTAAACTTATGGTGGCAACGGTGCTGGCCGGCAGACAAATTCTCGCGGTGGATGACGAGCAGGATATTCTCGACATCATTGCGGAGGAACTTGAAGAACACGGAGTTCAATTGGACGGCGCGTCTTCGTACGAAGAGGCGATGGAGAAGATGTCCGCGGCGGCGTACGACCTCGTGATCCTTGACATAATGGGAGTGAAGGGTTTTAAACTTCTTGAGGTTGCGGTGAATAGGAGAATACCCGCCGTTATGCTTACAGCCCATGCGCTCAGTCCGGAATCACTCAAAAAATCCATTGAACTCGGCGCCCGGGCATTCTTACCGAAAGATCAACTCGGTCAACTAGCTCCATTCTTGGAGGATGTCTTCACATATGGCTACCGTGGGACATGGAAATCTGTATTGGACAAATTGGCAGGCTCCTTCGGGAAGCGCTTCGGACCGGACTGGACCAAAACGGAAAAGGAATTCTGGGAGAAATTTCAAAAGGACTTGGAGGTGAGTGAGGCTACCATCATTCAGTCCTGATAACAACATTAGGGGGCGGGATTCGGGGGTTTGCAGTGGCTATAAAGAACATTCAAACATCACATCTTGTTCATGATCTCAAGAATCCTGTTAACATAATAGAGACAAGCGCCCGGTCATTGTTGGAAAAACCTGATAGATACGGGACCATGACCCCGGGCCAGGAGAAGGTGATCAAGCGAATTCTGAGAAACGCCCTTAAATTGAGGTGCCTTGCCCACAACATGTTGGAAGTGGACCAGGCCGCGCTGGGAATCATGAATATTGCGGAATGCACTCTCTCGCGTGTGCTGAAAGAGGCATTCGTGGAGGTTTTCGAGCTGGTCGATCCGCTGGTCTCGGAAGTCTTGGATGAGGCCCCCGACGTTACCGGCTTTCAGAAGATATTAAGTGAGAACGGCATCTTCCTCGAATCGGACGAGGAACAGCTAAACCGCACTATTTATACTGACGGCCCAAAGTTGTGCCTCATAATCACAAACTTGCTTTCCAACGCCTTCAAATACAGAAATAAGAATGTTTTTCTCAAGTGCACGACTCATAATGATACGGTGAACGTTTCCGTGAGAGATGATGGACCCGGCATCCCCGAGATCTATCATAAGCAGATTTTTGATCAGTATTTTCAATGTATTAAAGCTGAGGAGTTTCCGGTCCGAGGGCACGGTCTCGGGTTGGCGGGGGCATTAGCTATGGCGGAAGCCCTGGGCGGGACTCTGTCTCTGTGCAATAATCCTGAGGGCGTGGAATTTGTGGTTCAGATAAGGTGCCATAAAGGAGCCCAGTTAGGGTAGGCAAACAGTAGCCAAGCCATCCCGAACAAAGCAGCTAGCGATCCGCTTCGTAGCCGGCTGCGGAGTACAGGTCCGGATAAAGTCTCTTGGCACAATCCGGGCATATGCTGTGAGTAAAATCCGCCTCTGTGTGGTCCCGGACATATACTTCCACCTGGGTCCAATAACCGCGATCATCACGAATTTTTTTGCATGAAGCACAAATAGGAAGAAGGCCGCTCAAGGTCTTTACTTTCTTCAGGGCATCTTGAAGCTCATTCACAAGCTCTTCCAGTTTCTGTTCCGTTTTCTTACGCTCGTCGATTTCAAGCTTCAACCGTTCGTTCGCTTTCATCAACGCGTCTGTTCTTGTTCGGACTCTTTCTTCCAGTTTGTCGCGAGCAGCCCGGAGCGCGGCCTCTACCTCTTTCCGTTGGGTAATGTCCTGTCTCATAGTCCACAAGCCGACAAGGTACCCATTCTTGACATTGCCCACTAGTGTGATTTCGAAATAGCGCCTCTTTCCACTTGAAGAAGGCTCTTTGATTTCGAAAGACCGAATAGGAAAGCGGTTGATCGCCCATAGCCGGTACAATTTTTCAAAGTTACCCCCGAACGGCAGCAATTCGTTCAGCCGGTATCCCTTGAGTCGGTCGATTGCCCTATGCCCGTGAATCTTAGCGAATTCTCGATTTCCCCCCACCAATTTGGCATCTGCCATTGAGGTTAGCACCTCTTGCGCCGGAGTTTTTACCGGGATTGGCCTGCCCAAAGCAAACTCGGCTATTCCGATGGGGAAAACCTGCACCAATTGCTGGTATTTTTCATTTATTATGAGTTGTTTTTTCTCCGCGGTCAGGTCCTCTACTAGCGCCAGAACCATTCTTTCGGTCTTAAATCGCACCGAACGCAGATGAATCCGACACCATAGAGTCTTGCCATTTAATGACAATGAACACTCGAAAACGAGAGTGCCTCTCTCGTGCAGAACCTTGCCTAAGGCGGCAAGGGCCTCCGCCTTATCTGTCGGTCCCGCAAATAGCGATGAAAAGGGCGATCCTATTTTCTGCCTCAGTTCATCCTCCATTTTCAGGAGAGCTTTGTTAAAGAACAAGATATTGTGCGAAGCATCCACGAGAATGGTAGGGATGGGAATGGATTCCAGCAGCTTGCCAAAAGAAATGTTTCTGATCCATCGCAAATCGTGACTGCCGGAGTCAGTCAGTTCACGAGGGAGCAGCGAATCAATGTCAATACTGAGAGTTGTTAGCTCAGATCTCTGTAATAGTGCCGGCTCGGACCCATGAACTGATTTTTGTTCGTAGGCAATGACCTGGGTATCGCTCTGCATTGAGGCATTCTCCTTGTCCAATGCACTTGCCCTCGGCAATCCATTCGTAAGATTTTATGATGTGAAATTGTGTTTTGGATTGATTTATAACCACCTTCTTGTCAAGGCTTCGTTTCGTTCCGACCCCTGTAATTGTTCTAGCTGCAGAATCACCCCGGTGCCCCCCGGGGATTTTAACCGCTCTCGTCTAATTATCATAAATCTCATAGAGTTGGCGGTTCGCTACCGACTCTATCAACAGGTGCTCGTTGGAGGTGGTCGTTTATATAACCCAAGATTCCGCGAGAATCAATCCCCCAAATAATCCGGCAGACGAAGCGGCTCTCCGCAGAATGAAGTGATTACCGTTTCGACAGAATGCCGGCGACCGGATGCCGCGATTTCTTTCAGAAACTCTCCCGCCCTGGGTACCTGAAACCAGGAATCTCCATACCGCTTTTCCAGGAAGCCTCGTAAGACATTTGCTCCAGCCCAGGCGTTCAGGTAGTCCAAGGCGTAAAAATCAGGCTCCATATCGATCAAATAACCTTCCGGCTCGTAAATAAATCCCGTAGCTTTGTTAAGATGATGACAATACGGCACGGAATCTTTTATGTCCCCATTTTCATAAAATTCCTTCTCAGCCAAGAACTTACCAATGTAGCGCCTGATAAGACATAGCCGTTTCGTTCGAAATAGACTAACCAAAGTATCCGCCTCTGCCGTCGGCATACCCGCCTGTCCGGTCAACCAGGACGGATTGTCGATAAGGTCCATAAAAAGAAACCCAAAGGTCTCATCCAAAGCAGGAGATCGATAGAGGCGCCTATGTTCCGTTGGCAGATCGGCATCGAAATGACTCAAAAAGAAAGCATGACCCATTTCATGCAAGAGCGTTTCTACATCTATCAAGCCTCCCACCGGCTTCATCAGCACGTAGACTTCGCCTGGAATTTCCACTCCTATACAGATCCCATCGGGATTCTTGGCCGGATTGTCTGAGGTGTCCACGATCACA
>Ga0335071_10002207_pt1 | contig 20935 bp, 15 predicted proteins | sample Lox_Sample_15_FD_206724 | JGI IMG/M metagenome (GOLD analysis project Ga0335071, IMG submission 206724) | Soil microbial communities from Loxahatchee National Wildlife Refuge, Florida, United States - Lox_Sample_1.5 | ecosystem: Environmental > Terrestrial > Soil > Wetlands | place: USA...
CGTTTACAGCATTCCCTCTGAAAATCGCACCGTGCGCGTCGCGCAAATCGGCTACGACATGGTGGCCGTAAGCAATACCCCCACCACCGAGCAGATTCACTCCATCCTCGACCGCCATCGCACCGCCGCTCTGCCCTTCTCCGGCTCATCCCTGCTCGGTCAGCACTTCCACGAAGTCCCGCTGCTCTCGCTCGCCTGGGGCGTCGGCCAAATCGGTCTGCCCTTCTCTGAAAGCGGTACCATCCATGTCTTCGGCCTCGAGTTGCCACTGGCTGCAGACTCCACCATCGTCGCCAGCGCGGCTCCCGCGCTTCCCGTTCCCGGCTCGCTCGAATCGCTCCATCTCCGCATCGAAGAGATTGCCCCCAATGCTGACACCGCCGCCAGCCAGGCCGCCGCTTTAGGAACGCTGGTCACCGTGGCTCGCGGAATCTCCCTCCCCACCAACAAAAGCAAATCCGACGACACCCTGGCTGAGTTGCTCAAGTCTGCTGAAGTCACACAGCACGGCGAGCGCGTCGTCATTACCGCTTCGCTCCCCGCAAGATTCCTAACCGGGCTCTAGTCCGTCGAACTCCTGCGCCGCTTCCGCAACCTCACCCGGCGCATCCAAAAAATTGAACAAAGCTTTGCGAGGTCTCATGTCGAATCCGCGTTTCTTAGCATCTCTCTCGGTCCTTGCCGGCCTTTTCCTTCTCTCCTCCTCAATCGCCGCCCGTGCTGCCGAGCCCGGCGCGTCTTCCGCCACCGACGCCGCCAGGTCTGTCCCCAGGCAGCCGCCCGTCCTCACCGGGCAGGCTGCATTCACCGACGCGGCTCACGAATCACCCGGCATCCGCCGCCATCTCACTGTTGCTGACCTGCCCGGGCCCATGCCCGAACAATCCGTCGACAACGGCCCCACCGTCGTTCCTCGCCCCGCCAACGCCTGGCCCATAGCGCCCGCCGGCTTCAAGGTCGAGCAGTACACCACCGGCCTCGACAATCCCCGCTTGCTCCGTATTGCGCCCAACGGCGACATCTTCCTCGCCGAGAGTTCCTCCGGCAAGATTCGCGTCTTCCGCGGCGTCGACGCCCAGGGCAAGCCGCAGCAGGCCTCCGTCTTCGCCACGGGACTCGCGCTTCCCTTCGGCATCGCCTTTTATCCCAGCGGCCCCAACCCCCAGTGGGTCTACATCGGCGAAACCGACGAGATCGTTCGCTTCCCTTATCGCAACGGAGACATGACCGCCCGCGGCCCCAAGCAATCGCTTGCCCAGCTCCCCGGTTACGGCCGTCTCCGCGGGGGAGGCCACTGGACCCGCGACCTCGTCTTCTCACCCGATGGCAGCAAGCTCTTCGCCTCCGTCGGCTCGCACTCCAACGTCGATGACTCCGATACTCACCCTGAAGAGTTCCATCGCGCCGACGTCCTCGAATACACCCCCGACGGCAAGTTCATCAAGATTTACGCCTGGGGCCTGCGCAATTGCGTCGGCGAAGCCATCAATCCCACCACCGGCGAGCTCTGGTGCTCCACCAACGAGCGCGACGCTCTCGGCAACAACCTCGTTCCCGACTACGTCACTCACGTTCAGGAGGGTGGCTTCTATGGCTGGCCTTGGTTCTACATGGGCCAGCACCAGGACCCCCGTCACGACGGCAAACATCCTGAGCTCAAGTCCAAGGTCATCACTCCCGACATCCTCATGAACCCCCACATGGCGTCGCTCGAGATGACCTTCTATGAGGGCTCTCAGTTCCCCGCCGAGTTCAAGGGCGACGGCTTCGCCTGCGAGCATGGCTCGTGGAATCGCGCCCAGCGCACCGGCTACGAAGTCGTTCGCCTGCCCATGCGCGACGGCCACGCCACTGGCGAATACGAGGACTTCCTCACCGGCTTTACCGTCGGCAACGGCGATGGTGATGTCTGGGGCCGTCCCGTCGGCGTCGCGGTGGCCAGCGACGGCTCGCTCTTCGTCTCCGACGACGGCTCCAACTCCATCTGGCACATCACCTACACCGGCAAATGACGGCTCAGCCGGCACCAAAAGGGGTGCCCCAGGTCTCGCTTCTGAGACCTGGGATCGCACAACCTGCAACCGCACACCAAACTTTGATCACTGATCCCTGACCCCTGTCCTTACTCCCCCACCGTCTCCAGGTTCCCGCTCATGTCGACGCCATACAGATAACCGCCCGAAACCGCCAGAAAGTTGAATACCGTCCCGTCGAGCGCTGTCCCAAGATAGGCGCCGCTCCCCGCCTCCAGGCTCACTTCAGCCACCCCGCCCGGTGGGTCACAGGGCGTCAGCGCCAGGCTTCCCTCATAAACAGTCACGCTTATCGGCCGGCATGTTCCCAGTTTTACGCTGCTCTCCTTGGGCGCCGAAGGCCTCGAGAAGTCCACAATCTGCAGCTCCTTGCCGTCGTAGATCGGGACCAGCGCCTTTGTTCCCTCCCCGGCAACCCACTGCGGAGAATGCGGAATCGATACCGTCGCCAGAAGCTGCGGCGACGCTGGATCCGCAATCGAATACAACAGAACGTAGTCGCTGGTCGAACCGCCCTGCGTCGCCGCCACATAGAGATTCCGTCCCCAGACACCGAACGAGATCGGCTGATACTCGGCGGTGACCGGAACCATGCCGCGCACAAACGGAGCCACCGGGTTCGACACATCCAAAATCGCGAACGCGCCCGTAGCCGTCACCTCGCTCTTCCAGCAGGAGACATAGACATAGTGCCCATAGAGTGCCGGGGCGCTGAATGGAGACATCCCCGCCGGGCAGGAAATACTCGTGCCGCCCGCGACGAACGGGTTTCTCGGATTGCTCACATCCCATACCTGGAAGTTCGTCCCCGAAGCCGACTCATAAGGAACATAGGCATGGCTTCCGCTCACGACGATTCCTCCCATGTCGCTCGCCAGGCCCGATGACGTCGCGCTCACAAGAACCGGAGCGGCAGGCTTCGCCAGGCTCACGATCATCAGGCTTCTCGTTCCGCTCTGGCTGCCGATCGCCGCCATCGAAACGTACGCGAGCGACCCCTCAAGAGCAATCCCGTTCCCCTGGTAGCTCGACGACAAACTCAGCGTATTCACGATCGAAGGATGGAAATTCTTCGTCGGCCATGGAGAATCGGTGCATCCCGCTCCCGCCAGAACGATAAACGCAGACAGCAGGATCTGCCGTGAGCGCCGCCCTGCGACTATGATCCCCGCGCGCATAAAGAATCCGGCCGGAGTATAGCACCGCATTCAGCGCATCAGCAGATTACGGACGGGCTGGAAAAACCGCATGCTGGCCAGAAAGCCGGGTGCCCCTCGTTCCAAAAGAAAACGCCGGCGCTGAACGCCGGCGGAACTTTGAAACAGCACACTTGTTACTAAGAATCTTATCCAATGCTCGCGAAAAAGGAGAGAGTACCGGCGTTCGCGCGTTGGTCACCACCTGCCCGGTTGATCTGGTTACCAAAGCACACCCGGTGGTGCCGCCCGCCTCTCCATCCTTGAGTTCGCGCCGGCCCCAGGCATGAAGCGCACTCCCCGGCAAACCTCAGCTGACGCGCCGATTATTCCCTTGCCGCCATCGCCATCGTCATCGAGTCCAGCGAGAGCGAGCGCAACAGGTTGCGCCGCATACCCTGCTCCACCTGTACCAGGGCCCGCGCTGCGCCGTCGATCCACTCCACGGTCAGCCCCTCCGCCAGGCGCCCGAGTTCGGCGGCCAGGTCGATGTTGCGGATCAGCGAAGGTGTGCCGGCAACCACGAGCAGCAGATCCTCCAACAGGCTCCCGAACGCCCGCAGCAGGTTCACCGTCTTCTCCTGGCCGTCAGCCCCGGCCCGATACGATTCCGTAGCGTGGAAAAGCTGCGAATAATCCGGCTCGCGCAACGCCGAGCGCAAAATCACCAGCGCGTCGCTCCGGCTCACGAGATACGCCTCCAGATCGATCGAAAGAGCGCGTCCCACAGCGCCTTCGGCCAGGCGCGACGCAAGCGCGCGATCACGAGCGTTCAACTCAGGACGTCGTGCCGCGAGCAGCCCTTCCAGTTCGGAAGACGGAATCGCGCCCAGCCGATGCACAACTGCGCGCGAGCGAATTGTGGGCAGCAGTTCCTGTGGGTTCTCCGTCAGCAGAATCAGCGAAGTATGCTCGGGTGGCTCTTCGAGCAATTTCAAAAGGCTGTTCGCAGCCTCCTTCATGAACGCCGACGAAGTGAAAATCGTGAAGGCGCGTGCCGCTTCCACCGGCGGCCTGTAGTAAGCGGCATGAATCGCCTGGCGCACCTGCCCGAGCTTGATCATCAGCTGTGGCGGATCGGGAGGGACTATCAAAACGTCGGGGTGCGTCTGAATGAGAATGCGGGTCTCGCGTTTGTCGGTCTCGCGCAGATCTTCGCGCGCTTCAACCGCCTCGGCAAAACGTGCCTCGAGATCTGCCGCCTCAGCGATGCGCGTGCAGTTGGCGCAGCGGCCGCAGAAATCTGGCAATCCGTCGGACTCCGAAGGCTCAAGGCAGTTCACGGCCTGCGCGAGCATCAGCGCCAGGGTGTACTTGCCCGCCCCGCGCGGTCCAGCCAGGATCATCGAGTGCGGAAACCGCCCGGCGCGAATGCTTTCTCGCAGATGCGTCACCGTGACCGGGTTGCCCAGGAACTCGCTGAAGCCCATGCATCGAGGTTAGCAGCTCATGGTTTGCCGGCGCCGTTTGTAGCGCCGGCATCCCTGCCGGCTGTCGTGCGGGCGTCCTCGCCCGCACATTCTCCGCACCGCTATACCCGCGGTTTTGTAGCGCCGGCATCCCTGCCGGCTGTCGTGCGGGCGTCCTCGCCCGCACATTTCTCCGCATCGCTCTAGTCGCGACAGTTTGAAAGGGCACGACTTTAGTCGTGCCGTTAAAGCCCTAAATCACTGCGGGCTTTAGCCCCTGAGGCGATGTCTTTTCAACCCGACCCAGCACTCTTTCCTCAACGCACTTGACGCCGCGTCTCATTCACAGCAGAATGAAAGGAGCAACCTCCATCAGGTCACAAGCATCATTTTTAGTACGAGTATTCCCCAGTAGCGCAGGGAAACGCGGGCAAGGTTTATCCGCTCGGTCGGGCTTGTTGTCTGCTCTTCAGGATGATGGAGATGGAAGCTTTGCACCATTTGCTCCCCGTGAGCGGCATTGATTCGATGGGAGGCCTGGTTCCGATGAATACCGCAACAATCCCCACTGTCGCGCAATCTCCAGAAACCGCCCGAATGCCTTCGCGCAAACGGAACCCCTTTCAACAGCCCATTCCCTTCCGCTTTCCGGCGCACACCGTGGAGATCGAAGGGCAAAACCGCCACGCTGAACTCTTTTATCTCCAGAAACAAATCCAGTCGCAGACACCCATGGTGATCGTGCTCGAAGACGGCGAGCGCATCGAAGGCTGCATCGAGTGGTACGACAGAAATTCGCTCAAGGTCCGTGGACGCGCCAAGACCCTCGTCTTCAAGCCCGCAATCAAGTACATGTATAAGCTGGGCGATAACGGATAAGAAGCAACCGCATATTCCCTGCAGCAGGACTCGCGTCTTGTGACAAGGCAAGTGCGTCAGAGCTTGCTGGGAACCCAAAGATACGATGTTTTGTAAGAAGGGCACGGCTTCAGCCGGGCCAATAGAGCCAGCAGAACGACCGGGGCTTTAGCCCCTGCTCACCTTCGGACTCCTTCAGCCAGCTGCAGAGCGGAGCCGAAAGAGCTTCAATCGCTGTCGGGGCTGTAGCCCCTGCGGGAATTCATCAAGACCGAAACCACCCTACCCGCGCTCTTCCAGCACCTCGTCCAGCAGCAGGCGCAGCTTGGCGGTTTGCGCATGCCCGGCCTTCGGATCGGCCGTCGCACTCTGCGAAAGCTCGTCAGCCAGGTTGAGCGCAGCCAGTACCGCCACACGCAGCGAGTCGACAGTCCGGCCCTGCGACGCTACCGCGCGCATCTTGGCATCGACGCACGCCGCCAGCTCGCGGATATGGTCCGGATTTTGGCCGGAAAGATGGTAAAGCTGGTCGTAAATCTCCACCGTCACGTATTCCATGCCGCCGCGCGCCTCCTGTGCCACCTTCGGCCTCACAGTTCCAGTGCGTCGAGTTGCGCCAGCAGCCGCTCTACTCTCTGCCGCACCTGGTCGCGTTCCGCCCTCAGACCATGAATCTCGCTTTGCAGATGTTCCATCTGCGGCGCTTGGGCGCGCAATTCCGCTTCAGCGCTTGCCGCCCGCTCCTCGGCTGCTGCTTTCGCTTCCCGCTCGCGCCTGATCAACTCCACGGTCCGGTGAATCCGCTCCTCGAGCGCTGAGAAATCGTCGGCGCTCACAGTAAGTGCCCCCGCACCGCCCCCTTGCTGATGTTCCTCGTGTTCCATAAACCTTCAGTTCCTTCCGGGTAACGACGAGCTTTGACGCTCCGGCCCCCCCGCGGTTTCGTTCGAGTATAGCTCCGATTCAATGCCGAGTTTTGCTCAGGCCCGCAATCTTCCGCCCGCATTGCTCACGGCTTCCACTACCTTCGCCTGAAAGCTCTGCAGCTCCTCTTCGCGCAGTGTCCGATCCGCCGCTTGGAACGTGGTTCCCAGCAGCAGTGAGTATTCTCCCTTGCCCAGCCGCGCATCGCGAAACACCTCGCGTACTCGCCAGTCGATAAGCTCGGGGATCTGCAGATCCGCAAGTGCGCGATCGATCCTTTCCCACTCGATGCTCTCGCTCAACACCAGTGAAAAATCGCGCTGTACCGGTTGATAGCGCGAGACCTCGCGAGCAACCGCTCGGCGCAACGACAGATCATAAAGCCGGTCGATATAGATCTCGCCAATCAACACCGCTTCTTTGATCTTGCGTGCCGCGGCTTCGCGCGGATGCAATTGCCCGAACCAGCCAACCGTCAGCCCATCGGCGACCGCTCGCGCTGCGCGGTACGGATGCAGCCATTCCGGCGTGATCCCAGCCTCCGCCGGGAACCGGTCGAAATACATTGCGCGCATCTCAAAGCGCCCCAGCAGCTGCTCTACAACGCCCTTCACATCGTAGAAGTCGATCTCTCGGCCGGGATGCAGTGCGCTGTCCTCGGCGATTGCTCCCGCCGCCCCGAATGCCAAAGCCGGCCGCTCTTCCACCTTCTCCACGACGCCGTTCGATCTTGCGCCGCTGAAGACGGCTCCCAGCTCGAAGAGCCGCACATCCCTGGTGTCGCGGTTCAGGTTGCCCCCGACCATCGCCAGCATTCCCGGCACCAACGACGGGCGCAGCACGCCTGCCTCCTCGCTCAGAGGATTGCCCAGCGGAACCACGAGCGCCGGTTGCGGCGCAGTCAGCGCGCCTTCAGCTGCCGAGCAAAACGTGCTGCCGATCGCCTCGTTGAAACCCGACGCCAGCATCATCTTCCGAACCACCGCTTCCTTCTCTGCCCACGGCAGCGCCCGCACGCCCTCGCCGAAAGCCGGCAGGGTGTTCGCAAATCGGTTATATCCGTAAACACGCGCCACTTCTTCAATCAGGTCGATCTCTCGTTCCAGATCAAGCCGCCAGCTGGGCAGGCTGACTTCCCACCAATCCCGCCCCGAGCCCTGCCCCGCCGCAGGTGCCAGGCCGCAGCCCAAAGCCTTCAGCACTTCTTCTACCGTTGCTGCGGTGATTCCTTCTGCATCGACCGTCGCGCCAAGAATTCTCTGCACCTCGCTCAACGCCAGGTTGACCGGCGTTCGCCGTGCAGTGCGCTCTTCGATCGCCGCCACACGCTCATCTACCAGCTCTCCCTCGACCCATCCCCCGTTCGCCAGCAGAATCGCGCTCACCAGCGCCGAAGCCACCGGAGGCGCATTGAAATCCGCTCCTCGTTCGAATCGGTGGCTCGCATCCGTGTGCAACCCATGTCGCCGCGCCGTCTGCCGCACTACCATGGGATCGAACCACGCTGCCTCGACGAGGACGTTCTTCGTCTCGGTTGTAATCATCGTGTCCCAACCGCCCATCACTCCGGCCAGCCCCAGCGCCTTGCCGTGATCGGCCACTACCAGATCCTCGGCACTCAGAACTCGCTCCACGCCATCCAGCGTCTTCAGCTGCTCGCCCTTCTTTGCCCGCCGCACCACAATCCCGCCCTCAAGCTTGTCGAGGTCGAAAGCATGGGTCGGCTGGCCCATCGCCAGCCAGGCAAAGTTCGTGGCGTCCACGGCATTTGAGATCATCTTCTGCTCGAGCAGCCCGAAGTACGTCGCCACTTCCGCGCCCTCAAACCAATCCCGCGACTCGCCTATCTTGATCTCGCGCAGAACCCGTGCCGTGAACCGTCCGCACGCATCCTGCGCCTCAATCTTCACGGAAAAAGGCTTCGCCGCCGTCCTCGCGTTCGGCAACTCGTACTTCAATTCCGGCAACCTGAGCCCATAGATCGCCGCCGCCTCCCGCGCGATGCCGTAGTGGTTCATCGCGTCCACGCGATTCGTTGTAATGTCCATCTCGTAGAGCGATCCATTGCCCTCGCCGAGCGGATAAATTCCCTCCACCGCGATGCCGCGCAGCGTCAGGTCCTCGGCGAGCTGCGCGTCGTCAACCGCGAGCCCTGGCAGGTATGCGCGAATCCATTTCGCGAGAATTCGCATCAGGGCAATTCCTTTCGAGCGGAGCTAGCTGCGCTTCGCGCAGTTGGCGGAGCTAGCGAACGACGAGACTGCCCTTTCGGCTCGCGGAGCGCTGTAATTAAGCCGTTGATCAACCGCGCCACTTCACAGCCTTGCTCCATGAATCTTGCCGATTCCTCTGCATCGAGATAGCCAAGATTGTGCGCGAGTTCCATTTGCGTTTCGACTTCGCAAAGGGAACCGCGGGCGTTGCCTAAGAAGTGGCGGAACTGCAAATCGGTAAGTCTCCCATGACCCTCCGCGATGTTGCTGGGCACCGATATAGCCGCTCGCTGAATCTGGGCGACGAGGCCGTAGGCTTCCTTCCTGGGAAGTTTGTTAACCAGTTCATAAGCAGCTTTCGCCAGCTTCATTGCTTTCTGCCAGGCGATCAATTCCCGATACGATCTTGTTCTTCCCATTCCTAACTCCGCTAACCGCGTGCAGCGCGACGAACACCGCTACCGTCCACGCAGTGGACGCTAACTCCGCGAGTCAAACAAACTGCCCCAAGAACCTCATATCCCCCGCGAACAAACTGCCGATCTCGCTGATCCCGTACTTCATCATCGCGATCCGTTCGACCCCCATCCCGAAGGCGAAGCCCGAGATCTTCTTGGAGTCGTAGGCTGGCTGCTTCTCCGCTGCAAACGCAAACACCGCCGGATCGACCATCCCGCAACCCAGCAGTTCAATCCATCCCGACTGCTTGCACTTGCGGCAGCCTTTGCCGCCGCAGAAGATGCAGCTGATCTGCACATCCGCGCTCGGCTCGGTAAACGGGAAAAACGACGGAAAGAAGCGCGTCTTCACCGACGACCCAAACAGCGCCTTCATCGCGTGGTCCAGCGTGCCCTTCAAATCGCTGAACGTGATATCGCTGTCAACGCAAAGACCCTCGACCTGGTGAAAGATCGGCGAGTGCGTGGCATCGGCTGCGTCATTGCGGTGCACCTTGCCCGGAATCACGATGCGCACCGGCGGCGGCTGCTGCTCCATCGTCCGCATCTGCACCGGCGAGGTGTGCGTGCGCAACAGAAGCCGGTCGCGCAGCGGCCTGCGTTCCTGGTTGGCCACCACCAGCGTGTCCTGCGTGTCACGCGCCGGGTGCCCCGGAGGAAAATTCATGCTCTCGAAGTTGTAGAAATCGGTTTCCACCTCCGGCCCCACTCCCACCGAATAGCCCAGAGCCGCAAAAACCGCCACAATCTCATTCTGCGTGCGTGTGATGGGATGTTCTGCGCCGGCCAGCCGCCGCGTCCCCGGCAGTGTGATGTCGATGCCCTCGGCCTTGAGCGCAGCATCCGTCGGCCCGGCGCCCTGCGCCGCATCCAGCAGGCCATCCACCACCGACTTCAGTGCGTTGAAGCGAACCCCCAGCGCCTTCTTGGCCTCTTGCGGTGCAGACTTCAGCCACCGGCCCGAGACCTCGTTCAAGCGCCCCTGCTTCCTCCCCAGCCATTCCAGCCGGAACGCCTCTCGCGCCTCCTCGCCGTCGAGTGCAGCGGCGCCTGCCCGCGCCTGCGCTTCCAGCGAGGCAAACGCTCTGTCCAGCGTGCCATCGCTGTAGTCGGTTAACTCCGGTGTCGCCTCGTTCGTCATGGGTAAACAGCAGGATAAATCACCGCACCGCCGCTCTCTTGTATGCTGTCTGCCATGAAAACCCTTCGTCTCGCCGCCGCAATCGCCGCCGTGTCATTCTCTGCGCTTGCAATCTTGCCTGCTCAAACGGCTTCCGCCATTTATCGGGCCGAGCAGGGCTATGTCGATGCCAACGGCGTCCTCATCTACTACGTGGAGTTCGGCAAAGGTGCGCCTCTCGTCGTTTTGCATGGCGGTCCCGGCGCCGACCATACCTACTTCCTGCCCTGGCTGTTGCCTCTGGCGCGCACCCACCGCCTCATCTTCATCGACGAGCGCGGCTCCGGCCAGTCCGAGCGCCTCCAGGACACGAGCCAATACACCATCGAAAAGATGGCCGACGATGTGGAGGCTGTCCGCGTCGCACTAAACCTCGGCAAGATCGACCTGCTCGGCCACAGCTGCGGCGGCGTGCTGGCCGAAGCCTACGCGCTCAAGTACCAGGAACACCTCAACCACCTCATCCTGAACAGTACCTTTGCTTCGACCCGCGAGATGAACGAGGTCCTGGCCCGGGAAAAGGCGCAGCTCTCGCCCGACAAGCTGGCGCGGTTAAACCAGCTCGAATCCGCCGGCCTCTACGGAAAGGGCGCCATCTGGGAACACGGCCGCTACCCCGCTGAGTACGAGACGCTCGCCTGGGGCTGGGGCTACTTTCCCTTCCTCTTTGGCGCGCGTCCTGACGCCAATTACGATCCCGCCACCGGCAACGCGCCCACCAATTGGGATCTTTACCGCGAGATGTGGGGCTCCGATGGCGAGTTTGTCATCGACGGCAACCTCAAGTCGGTCGAGTGGGTCGACCGCCTGCACACCATCCACGTGCCCACCCTCGTTCTCGTCGGCGATCACGATGAATGCGATCCGAGTCTGGCCAGGGAGATGCACGAGAAGATCGCCGGCTCCAAACTCGTCATCTTCCCCAACGCCGGCCACATGAACTTCATCGACCAGCCCGACATGTGGCAGAAGGCCGTCACCGACTTTCTTGCCGGGTAACCTGGCCCCATACGCACCGCGGCCCGGGATCCTCTCGAACCCCGGGCCACTTTCCGCCAGTCGTACTGCAATCTCCCAAACCTCGGGTGCCCGCCAAACAGCGTGGCTAACTCCGCTAACGTGCGCTTCAGCGCACGCTAACTTGCTGCTCTTACGCCGCCTTCTTCTTCAGCGCCGCCTTGGCTTGTTCCACCAGCTTCGTAAATCCCGCCGCATCTTTCACTGCGATCTCGGCAAGAATCTTCCGGTCCAGTTCAACCCCCGCCTTCTTCAGCCCGCTGATCAGGCGCGAATAGCTCGTCCCGTTCAACTTGCACGCGGCAGCGATGCGCACGATCCATAGCGAGCGGAACTGGCGCTTCTTCTCCCGCCGGCCCTTGTAGGCAAACTTCAGGCCGCGCTCCACAGCTTCCTGCGCTGCCTGGTAAAGCTTCGATTTCGTCAGGAAGTAACCGCTGGCGCGATTCAGAATCTTCTTGCGGCGGTCCTTGCGTTTGGTCCCGCGTTTTACGCGTGGCATACTTTTTCTCCTTTTCGGTCCGTCCCATTCCACCGCGTCAAACGGAGAATCGCGGACCCTTGTTCCAGCACATCGAGCTGATAGCTCTTGGCTGTTTTTACGCGGCTGGAGGCAGGTTGGGCCTCTTCACTCGCTCAGTTCAAGCTCAATCTCGCACCCTGTTCAGGCGGGAGTCCCTCGACACCTGCGCGGGACCCGGAAGCGCTTTCCAGCGCTACGATTAAGCGTAGGGAATCATGCGCGCTACCTTCTTGTAGTCGCCGTCAGAGACCAGCAGGGTCTTGCCCAGCTTGCGCTTGGTCTTTGGCGCCTTCGAAGTAAGGATGTGCCGCGTCTTCGTCTGGCCCCGCTTGATCTTGCCGGTGCCGGTCTTAAAGAAGCGCTTGGCCGCGCCCGAATGGGTCTTCAACTTGGGCATGTTGCTCTCGTTTTCACTTTGATTTGGGCGATCGGATTCGCTCGCCTGCGGGCCAGACAGAACCTTCCCTGCCCTTATGAGCCTCATTCAGTATAGCTTAACTACTGTATTCGCGCGACCCTGCGTCGTCGCCCAGTTTTGAGTCGTTTTGAAAGGGCACGACTTGAACGGCTATTGAAAGCAAATAAGCCTGTTGGTTTTTCAATAGCAAGTAGCCCAGATAGCCCACAAAGCCAGCGTTGTAGCACAAATTAGGACAAAATCCGGCGCCAAAGGCGAGGGTCCGGAGCCGCCCGTTTTGAAAGGGCACGGCTTCAGCCGTGCCGTAAAGAGCCCCAAAAGGGCGCGGGCTTTAGCCCCTGAAGATGTTTTTGCATGAACCGAACGGCATTGATGAGATGGTTCCAGCACCCTGAAACTGGCAAGCAACCAATAACTCGCAATCTCGGTCCTCGCGAACAGGCCGAGCACAAAATTAGCACAAAACTCGATTGCCTTTGGGAACGATCTGATTCCTCGCGGCTTCGAAACCGCCCGCTTTGAAAGGGCACGACTTCAGTCGTGCCGCTAACGATTCAAGATGTTAGCGGCTTTAGCCGCTGAGGAGCGGTCTTGCCTGAGATTGAGCCCCGGCTGACCCAACCTGCCCCTCACTCCGCCGGGTCGTCGGCCGTGAACGGCGAGCAGCACGGCTTCTCCGTCGCATGAAAGTTCATCAGTTCGGCGCGAATCCCGTCAGGATCATAGATGTTGAACTGGTACTTCCCATCGAGCCCGATCTTCGGCGCCTTGTCGTGCTGCGCGCCCAGGCGGCCGCCAGCTTCGAGAACCTTGTATGCGTCCGGCACCGAGACCACCCCTACAGAGAAGTGATCCATCACGCCCAATTCATGCTGCGTCATGTCCGCCGGCATCCCCGATTCTCCACGGGTCATCATGTACTCCATCCAGTCGTGGCCGTCGGGACATTGCTCGGCGACCCAGTCAATCTTCACCTCGGGTTTCCAGCCGCCCCACCAGTACGGCCTGAATCCAAGCAGCTCGCGGTAGAACTTATCTTCCTTGGCGCGGTCGTGCACCATGTATCCCGTGTGGATGATGTGATGGCCGATCGCGTTGGGCGCATCGATGACCTGTGCGTGGGCCGGCAGCTCGAAAAACTGCACCCGATTGCCTTCAGGGTCGCGAACTTCGAACCAACGGCTGCCATCCGATCCCTTGTCAACATGCGCCGGCGTCTTCCATCCCTTGGCGGCCAGATACCGCCGCATCCCCTCCGCGTTATCCGTGTTCCACGCCGTGTGGTCCAGCCGGTTGATCGTTTGCCCTGCCGGCAGCGGCAGCACCTCGATAAATTGCGTGGTGCTGAATGCGTAGCGAACTCCCTTGGGGTTTTCCGGATCCGCCAACTTCACGGCGCCAAGGATCGCAGTGTAGTAGTGCTCGGTGGCCGCGGGATCGGTCGTATAGACCCCCATATGCGACAGCCCGGTGATCTTCGGCCGCGGCGGCGTGGTCTGCGCAACCGCAGCCAGGCTGAACACGGCAACCAGCGCAATAGATAAAAACTTGATCTGCATCGCGACTTCCTCTCGTTTCTCGAGGCGAGATAACGATAAATCGCTTTCGAAGGGAACGCAACGCTCGGCCCGCATTCCATCTCCAGGGCACCACAAAAAAATGCGGCCATCCTGAGCCAGGTTCCGCCTCAGCGGGACGAAGCCAGAGGACCTGCATTTCGGGCCTCTACTTGATTGCGCCCTTTGCAGCGCCCTTTTTCAAAAATGGAATCGCACCGCCACCTGCATCAGCCGTGGCGCCATCGCGCTCACTGCCTGTCCAAACGTCCCGCTCGAAATGTTCCCTTCCACCGCCGCCGCGCCAAAGAACTGCGCATGATTGAAGACGTTGAAAGCCTCGGCGCGCAACTCCACGCTGCGGCCTTCGTTCAGCGACACCTCGCGCGACACCGTAGCATCCATCTCCTCCATGCCCGGTCCCGAGAAGAACCGCCGCCGCGCATTCCCCATCGTACCCAGCGCCGGCAGGCTGAATTGGCTCGCATCAAAGACCGGCGCGCCGCCGCGCGGATTCGTATGGAGGCTCAGCGAACTCCCGCTCCACTCCGGAGTGTCCACGCCATTGTTGTTGATCCCGTTGGGAATCGTTCCCAGCAGCGAAGTGTCGTTGTTGTTTAGTAACGTCACCGGCAATCCCGTCGTCAAGCGCGCAATCCCCGCGATCGACCACCCCTCCTCCAGCGCGCGCACTCCGCGAGGCACGCGATTGCAGGCGATTGATGGAACCTCATAGAGAAAGGACCCAACGAAGTTGTGCCTCAAATCGAAGGCCGACAGCCCCCGGCTCAGCGAAGGGTTCACCGGATTCACCGGCTCCGGCAGTCCCGCCGACTGATCGATCGACTTCGAATACGTGTAGCTCGCCAGCAACTCAAGTCCGTGCGTCCGGTGGTTCAGCGTCGCCTCGAAAGCGTTGTAATTTCCGTTGGCGATGGTCTCCTGCAGCTCCACGCTGCCAAACGCAGGCCCGAAAGTCGTCCGTGCCGCCTGCTCGTTGAATGGCCCGCACGCGCCACCCAGGCTCAAACACAACGCGGGATCTGCCGCATTCGCCTCCTTCAACGCCAGCAGATGGTGCGACGAAGTCCCCACATAACTCACCGTCGCCAGCGTCGATTCACCGAACTGCCGTTCGACGCTCGCCATCCAATGCTGCGCGTAAGGAGTCACATCGTTCGGATCCACCGCCGGAATTCCCACCAGCGGCTCAAACTGGCTCCAATCCACCGTCGTATTCGGATGCGCGCGGCTCGCTCCATCAGCCACATGCTGCAGCGGAAATCTCTGCCCTGCGTTGGCGCCCGTCGCTGCCACCGTAAACGGCGAAGTGAACAGCGGCGGCGCAGCCGACGTGTACGTGTATCCATACGGCGGATTCGCGCTCATGATCCCAGCCGACAGCCCTTCATACGCCGTGTAATACATCCCGTACCCAAGACGAATGCTCGTGCTGCCCGGTTTCCCCAGAAGCTTCTCCAAAGGCCTACCCCACGCAGCGCCGGTGGTGGGGGCGTAGGCGATTCCCACCCGCGGCGAAAAATCGTTTCGCGGCGGCGCCAGCGAGCGCGGCACACCCGCATCGCCCGGAAATACCAGCCCCTCCGGCGCGCCGGGAAACACCTGCGACTGCTCGCCTTTCACCAGCGTCTGCAGCTGATTAAACTTCTCCAGCCATGGCCGGATCCGGTCCCAGCGCACTCCGTAGTTCAGCGTAATTTGACTTCCAACCTTCCAGCTGTCCTGCGCAAATGCCGCCACGTAAAGGTTGCGGTTATAAAAGCTCTCAGCCTGTCCCTGCGTATAGCTCGACGCCACTCCAAGCAGAAAATCGGCGAAGTCCACTCCCGTTTCCGATCCGTTGAATCCGAAGCTGCCGTTGAAAACCACATCGGGATGCGTATTGATCTGGCTTGCATGCACCTCGCCGCCAAACTTCAGCCCGTGTTTGCCCTCGACCCGCGAAAAAGCATCGCTCACTTCGAAGATATTCTCGGCCTGCACCAGCGCCGTCGTATCCACGCCCATCGTGAAGTCGTTGAACGCGACGTTTTCGATTCCCTCCGTCGACGGCTTCAGCGGAACGATCCCGCTGAATCCCTGTTCGCTCAGCGTCGGCCCCACTCCGCCCCGCGGCTGGCCAACGGAATTGTCGTTCCTCATCAAGCTCGCGTGCGCTTCGTTCAGCATCGTCGCGCCCATGGTGACCGTGTGCTCCACGCTCGCCAGTTGAGCCTGGCCGCTGCTGGTTGCGTCGAACCCCGGCACGCTCGCTCCGCCCGTTCCCGTGGGATAGGGATTGTCCAGCGCGTATCTGTCCAGGAAGTAATAGCCCGTCAGGGCCTGCTTTCCGTGCATCCAGTCGGCCCGCATTCCCCCTTTGTTGTCCTCGAGCGTCTGCGCCGCATTCGCAGTCTCAAACACTGCGCTCCCTGCGTTCGGCATCGGAATCGAACCCAGCAGATACTTTGCCGGCGCCGCCCAGATCGACTGCGGAATCTGCCCGGTGGGAAAAACCTGTGCGTAAGGTTCGCCTGCCGTCACCGATTGCCCCAGCGCAGTCGACAACTTCGCCGCCCACGCACTCCCATTCACGCTCCCGGTCAGCGGTACCTGGCTGAAATCCCCGCCCCTCTCCGCCACCGACGGTACTGCGATATCGCCTGTGTCGATGCCCTCGGTCAATCGCGTCCCTTGGTAGTCCGCAAACCAGTGAAATCCCGTCCATGGAGCAGGCCCACCTACCGCCCCGCCAAACTGGTTCTGCCTGTAGGCTGCCCGTTCCGAAGAGAAATAATTCCGCGCATCCAGCGCAGTATTTCGCAGGAACTCAAATGCGCTGCCGTGAACCTGGTCACCGCCCGATTTCGTCGTCACCAGAATCTGCCCGCCGCTCGAGTTCCCATACTCGGCATCGAAGTTCGAAGTCAGCACGCGGAAGCTGTCGATCGCATCCAGGTTCGGCACAATCGAAGTGCCCATATTCACGTCTTCTTCCACATCGGCGCCGTTCACGCGGAATCCATTTGAATCCTCGCGCTGTCCGCTGATCGAAAGATCCCCCGGATTCGCATCGCCCGATGGCGGCGTCGTCGCCACCCCCGTCATCACCACCGCGCCAGGCTGCGCCGTATTCACGGGCACAATTCCCGGCTGCACGGCCATCAGATCCGTAAAATTCCTGCCGTTCAGTGGCACGCTCTCAATCTTCTTCGTTCCCAATGTCTCGCCCAGCTGTGTGCTCGTCGTCTCCGCCGCCAGTGCATCAGCCGTCACCTCCACGGTCTCTGCGTTTCCGCTCACGGTGAGTGTGATGTCCACATCTGCGCTCGGCGTCTCTCGTGTCACTGTCGCCGATCCGCCATAAACCGCGAATCCAGGCGCTCTCACTTCCAGCGCATAGCTTCCAAACCCTGAAACCGCGATCTGGAAGCTCCCTTGCGCGTCAGTCTCTGCGGTCAGAGCCACTCCCGTGGAGGCCGAAGTGAGCTTGACCGCCGCGCCCGCAACCACCGCGCTGCTCCCATCGTGAACGGTACCCTTCACTTCGAAGGCGTTCGAATCCTGACCATGCGACCAGCCAGACCCGAGCAGGAGAAGTAAAACAAATGCTGAAAGAGTCCTGCAGATCGCTTGACCAACCCTCCGCCCAGCTTCCGCAGCCGAGCTTCTCAGAAACGCGCCTCGATTTCCTTTCACCAGCGTCATAATTGATATAGGACCAATCCGGTCCGGCTTTTGCCGTGATCCAAATCACACGCTTTCCTCTCTCCTTTGGGAAATCCCGCAACTTGAGAGCCATCCGTTGTAGCGCCGGCATCCTTGCCGGCTGTCGTGCGGGCGTCCTCGCCCGCACATACCTCCGGCTTCCCCACCGGTCATCCTGAGCTCACTTAAGAGCGCCCCGTTGTAGCGCCGGCATCCCTGCCGGCTGTCGTGCGGGCGTCCTCGCCCGCACATGCCCGCCCGGTTCCCCACCGGTCATCCTGAGCGAGGAATTAAGAGCGATCCGTTGTAGCGCCGGCATCCTTGCCGGCTGTCGTGCGGGCGTCCTCGCCCGCACATGCCCTCCAGATTCCCGCCGGTCCCGACCGCCAATCCTGTCTCGTATCCTGTCTTCATCCTGAGAGTGAACGCCGCGATGCGATTGGCCCACAAACCCCATCAATCCCTCACCTGCATCACCGCTGTCGGTATGTGTCTGGCATTGTGTTTCGGGATGCGCGCGTCTGCGCAGCAAGCGCGAAGCCTCGATTCCCTCACCGCTTTGCGTGCTGGGTTTGCCAACCCTCTGGCCAATGCCCGCCCCATGATGCGCTGGTGGTGGTTTGGGTCCGCCGTCGAAGAACCTGAGCTCGCCCGTGAACTCCGCGCCATGCGCGACGGAGGCATCGGCGGCGCTGAAATCCAGCCCGTCTATCCCCTCGAGCTCGACAATCCCGCCGCGGGATTCCGCAACTATCCCTATCTCTCAAAGGAATTCCTCCGCCGCGTCTCGTTCGCCGCACAAACTGCGCGCAGCCTCAACCTGCGTCTCAGCCTCACTCTGGGCAGCGGCTGGCCTTATGGCGGCTCGTACGTCCCAGTTACCAATGCAGCAGGACAGCTGCGCGTTGTTGTCGTTCCCATCTCGCCGGGCGCAGCGTCGCTGCCTGTTCCCTCAATTCGCAACGGAGAAAAGCTGCTTGCCTCCTTTGTCGCAGCCGGAACACCCGAGCACTATGACGCCGAGCACGCAAAGCAACTCGACGCGCTTGGGGAGAACCGGCTCACTCTTCCATCCGCAATCACCGAACCCTCAGTTGCCCTGTTTTTCATCTCCAGCCGGACCGGCCAGCAGGTCAAGCGCGCAGCCGTGGGCGCCGAGGGCTTCGTCCTCGATCACTTCAGCAGCGCGGCCGTTCAAAGCCATCTCCAGCATGTGGCCGGCCCTCTCATCGCTGCCTTCGGGTCCAATCCGCCCGACTCCGTCTTTAGCGACAGTCTCGAGGTCTACGGCTCCGACTGGACGCCGGGCTTCTTGGCCGAGTTTCATCGCCGGCGCGGATACGATCTCACTCCACTCCTCCCGGAACTCGTCGCCGGAGCCGGCCCCAGGGCCGTCGATCTTCGCTGCGACTGGGGCCGCACCCTCGCCGAACTGATCGATGAAAATTACCTCGCGCCTCTCAACACCTGGGCCCGTGCGCACCACACAAGATTCCGCTCCCAAAGCTACGGCGAACCCGCCGTCACCCTTTCCAGCAACTCCCTCGTCGATCTGCCCGAAGGCGAAGGCTCGCAGTGGCACGGTGCCTTTTCCTACACGCGTTGGGCCACCTCCGCCGGCCACGTCTACGGCCGTCCCATCACCTCTTCAGAAACCTGGACCTGGCTGCACTCGCCCGCATTCAGCGCCACTCCTCTCGACATGAAAGCCGAGGCCGACACGTTCTTCTTGCAGGGCATCAATCAGCTCGTCGGTCACGGCTGGCCCTATTCGCCTCCCTCGGCCGGCGATCCAGGATGGGCCTTCTACGCCGCGGCAGTCTTCAACGATCACAACCCCTGGTGGATCGTCATGCCCGACGTCACAGGCTACCTCTCGCGCATGAGCTATCTGTTGCGCCAGGGCAAGCCTGTGAACGACATCGCAGTCTTCCTGCCCGAAGAAGACGCGCAAGGCCGTTTCCGTCCCGGCCACGTCTCCGTCAGCGATGCGATGCCCGGCCTGCTCGGCTCCGATTTGGTCCCGGCCATTCTCGACGCGGGCTACAACTTCGATTTCATTGATTCGGCTGCCATCGACCGCGTCGGCATCAATTACCCGGTGCTGATCCTGCCCGGCGTCGAGAGGATTCCACTGGCGACCTACCGCCGCATTCAGGACTATGCGCGCAAAGGCGGCACGGTCATTGCGGTCAGGAGCCTTCCTATCCGCGCTTCCGGTCTCATCGAAGCGCAACGCGACACCGATGCTGTCAAGCAGATCTCGCAGCAGCTCTTCTCTTCAGGCGCCAAGAACGCCCGTCGCATCGAAAGCTCCGCCGAGCTCGCCCGGGCAATCGCATCAACCCTCAAGCCCGATGTTGCCATTTCTCCCGCAACCCCCGAAGTTGGCTTCATCCATCGCAAGCTGCCCGATGCAGACATCTATTTCCTGGCGAACACCGGCAACGTGCCTCGCGCCCTCGATGCGACGTTCCGAATCGACAGAACCGGCGTCGAGTCGTGGGACCCGATGAGCGGCCGGATAACCGGCTTAGGTTCGGCACGCGCGCTCCGCTTGAATCTGGCGCCCTACGAATCGCGAGTCCTTGTCTTTACCAACCATCCCGCGCCCGCAACCCCTCCGCCGGGCATCCAATTCGTCCCCATCGACCTCTCAGGCGGCTGGCAGGTGACCTTCGACAAGACCGGCGCAAGAGAATCGATGCCGTCGCTCGAATCGTGGACCACCATGGAAGACCAGAAATACTACTCCGGCACGGCCACCTACACCCGCACCGTCGACATTCCCGAGAAAGTCGCCAAATCGGCCCGTGTCCTGCTCGACTTCGGCCAGGGCGCGCCTTTATCGCCCCCTCCACCGGATAAATTGCGCATCCAGGCCGGCATGCGCACCTGGTACGACGCCCCCTTGCGCGATGCCGCCCTGGTCTACGTCAACGGCAAACTGGCCGGGACCGTCTGGCATCCGCCCTACAACATCGACGTGGCGCCATGCCTGCACGCGGGCACGAACCACCTCAAGATCGTCGTTGCGAACACAGCGATTAACGAACTCGCCGGGCGCGCCGTGCCCGACTATCGGCTGCTCAACCTTCGCTACGGCGAACGCTTCACCCCCCAGGACGTCGATCATCTCGCGCCGCAGCCCTCCGGCATCCTCGGCCCGCTTCGGCTCGTTTCAGAGCCGGATACACAGAATCAGCAATGATATGTTTCCCCCGCGCACCTGTCATCCTGAGCGAAGAACCTCACTTAAGAGCGTTCCGTTGTAGCGCCGGCATCCTGAGCGAAGAATCTTACTGAAGAGCCATCCGTTGTAGCGCCGGCATCCTCAGCGAAGAATCTTACTGAAGAGCCATCCGTTGTAGCGCCGGCATCCTTGCCGGCTGTCGTGCGGGCGTCCTCGCCCGCACATGCCCGCCCCGGACCCCCCCCCGTA
>Ga0335071_10002208_pt1 | contig 20932 bp, 17 predicted proteins | sample Lox_Sample_15_FD_206724 | JGI IMG/M metagenome (GOLD analysis project Ga0335071, IMG submission 206724) | Soil microbial communities from Loxahatchee National Wildlife Refuge, Florida, United States - Lox_Sample_1.5 | ecosystem: Environmental > Terrestrial > Soil > Wetlands | place: USA...
AGAATTTTGTGCGAGTGCTGAATATCGAGCATCTCAATGGCAAACACGTCCGCTGATTCCCGCAGTTCTTCCAGCGTCATGACATTTGGCGGCCGTTGCCTCTGCTCGCGGCTCCACCAGTTCAACGTCCCGGTCAGCCCCGGATAAATCTCCGGCTCCATTCTTCGCAGCACGACCAGAAGGTTCACGTCCGAATACTGCTCGTGGTAATCGTCTCGCGCCGCCGAACCGTAGAGCACTACTGCTACTAGGTCCTCGCCGCAGACATAATGCAGCCGGCTCACCAGCTGTTGCAGCTTTTCCTCTGGTTTCGTTGGCATACTTCCCTCGCTGTTTCGGCTACCAGCTCCCGCCGGCGCCCCCGCCGCCACTCATGCCTCCGCCAAACCCTCCGAAGCCTCCACCGCCTCCGCCACCCCACCCGCCCGAGCTGCCGCCCCATCCGCCGCCCCAACTCCCGCCGCGTCCACTCCCCATCGCATTGCCCAACAGAAGCCATGGCAGCGCACTGCCCATTCCTCCGCCCCCGCCGCCACGCCCGCCTCCACCTCGGCGTCCCGCCTTCGCCAGAATTCTGATCACCAGGAAGAAGCCAGCAAGCAAGGCGAACGGCAGCCACCACGGTGCCTCTCGCGTTTGCGTCGACGCCCTGCGTTGCGGCAGCCCGTTGAGCCGCACACCCGCATCGTCCGCTACCATCCGCGCCAGCTCGCTTGCACCCAGCAGCGCAGCCCCGCTGTAGTCGCCATTGCGCAGGTCGGGGACCATGTCGCGTCCCACGTCCCCGGCGCGTGCATCGTTGATGACCGGCTCGAGTCCGTACCCAACCTCGACCTTGTATTGCCGTTCCTTCGGTGCAATGAGAACGAGCACTCCGTTGTCTTTGCCTTTCGCCCCGATGCCAAGCTGCTTATAGAGGTCAGCGGCGTACTGCTCGCGCGTTTCACCTTCCAGCGAGTTCACCGTCACAACCGCAATCTGTGCTCCCGTCTTCTGTTCCAACTCCGTCGCCAGCAACTCGATTTTCTGCCGCGTCGCCGGATTGATCACTCCCGCCAAATCCGTCACGTACCCCTGCGGCCGGACGCTGCTGATCTTCTCGGCCTGCGCCATCAGCGCGAGCAACACAACAATCGCTAGCAGTGCAACGGATTTGCTGCGGGCATTCATAGTTACGTCAATACCCTTCTGCGGCGCGTTTCTTCCTCCTCGTACGCTAGTGACCGGCTAAGCAGGTGTCAAGAATCGGAACCGCCATCACTTTCCGGCAAAGGGTCTGCTTTGTGAATCCGAAACGCCGGTGCTCGATACCCCTTCGACAGATATGAGTCAGGAATGGCTGCGCGGTTGCCGTCCCTCAAGGAATAGAAGACAGGGGACATGATTTCGACGCCCGCCTCAAAGAAGCTGTCCTGGATGTTGGCGTGCAAGTCCGAATAGATGAATGGCATCTGTAGCGGATGGTCCGTGTACGCGTTGATTTCGTATTGCACATACGAATCCTGCAGGTTCGCCTGCAGCACGAAGGGCGGCGGATCTTGCAGGATGTGCTTGGTCTTTAATGCGGCGTCGATGAGCAGCTTGTGAATGGTTCGCCATGGGGCGTCATACCCGATCGTCACCGAGGTGTGCAGCACCACACCCTTTTCCTGCGCCTGTAGACTGAAGTTAGTGACAAAGCTTCCCAGCACCACCGAATTCGGTACTGTGACTTCCTCGTTCCGGATGGTACGCAGATGCGTCGCCAGCATTGACATCTGCACCACTTCTCCGGTATTTTCCCCAATCGTCACCCAGTCGCCGACACGAAAACCCCTCGTGTAGATAAGGATCACTCCGGCCACGAAATTTGCCACTGCCGAAGTGGAGCCGAGAGAAAACAGGAGCCCTAGGAATACGCTGATGCCTTTGAATGCCGGCGATGACTCGCCCGGTAAGTATGGGTAAATCAAAACTGCTGCAAAGGCATAGAGCAACACTCGCACGATTTTGTATGTCGGCTGTACCCACTCCGGATAAAAGCCCGGAAAACGGATGCGCCCGCGTTCTACCTCTCTGGCAATGATGCGCACAATGCGCATCACGTAGTACATCGCCACCAGGATCACAATGATGTAAATCGCTTTGGGCAAGTACGCCAGAATGCCCTGCCCGACCGCTACCAGTGGCGATGTTACGTACCCCAGAAGGCGGTTACTCTGCCCCCGCGTGTACGGGAAGTAGCTGAACGCTTTCGTCAACATCACGAACGTGAGAATCGCAAGGATCGCCATCCGAACAACGCGCACGATGGACGCCAACAACGCCGTCAGCCTTTCGCCCTTGACGATCTCTGAATCCTGTATCTTGATGCCCTTGAGTCGCCCTTTCGGTGTCGTCTCAATCAAGCGCAACAGCCAGCGTCCGATGATGACGACCAGCCACACAACCCCAACGTAAAGAAGCGTTGTCACGGCCGTGTAGGCGACCGCATTCCAGAGATAGCGCGGGGTATGGAGTTCCCGCGCCAGTGGGAGTTTTTCTTCCAGGATCCTTACATACTGGCTGGCTAACGCTTTTCGGGGCAGGCCGGAGTTGTGCGCTTCCGCGTCGGTAATGGTGACAATCAGTTGGTCACCGTATCGGACCGTTGTCGTTCCATCCTCGTCATTTACCGTAAACTTCTTCGGATCAAGATCTTCAGCCCGTGTCAGCTTTTCCAGCCCCGCCGAGATTCGTTCCGCACGTTCTTCTGCCGAAACCGCTCCGAGGCCCTCATAGACATAGAACAAAACATAGCCGTCCACGACGACCGGATATCCCGGCTTCCCCAGAACGGAGGCGCTCTCTTGCTCGCCTTGCCAGGCAAACAACGGGAGGGAAATCGAGACCAAAAGTGCGATTTGCGCGACCGACACGATTCGCGCTACGGCGCGGCTGCAAGCATGGCGCTTCACGGGCGTTTGCCTCCCGAATCTGAGAGGTTGCAGGTCAACGGCTCATGGTAGGTCAAAGACCTGCGCTGCTCAAGTTTCCAAACGGATACGCCCGCCTGCCTTGGTTGACGCAACAGCACGAATGAAATGTCGGTGCGACGCCAAAATTTGCCTTCTCCGAGAAACCAGACATTCGAGACCCTCAACTACACTCCGGAATCGGTCCTTCTGGGTTTACCGCGCCGTCTGCTTCGTTTTGCGACGGGCTTCGAGCCAGTTCATCCAAGCGTCGAGTCCTTCTCCCGTTGTACTTGAGACCTCCAGAATTTCCATTCGCGGATGCACCCGGCGGGCGTTCCCTTTGGCCACGTCGGCCTTGAATGGCACATAGGGGAGGAGGTCGATCTTCGTGAGCACCATAAGCTCAGATTTGAAGAAAATCGACGGATACTTGAGGGGCTTGTCCTCACCCTCTGTGGTGCTCAGCAACACAATCTTCGCGTCTTCGCCTAGGTCATAACTAGACGGGCACACCAGGTTTCCGACATTTTCTACGATCAGCAAATCCAGATCGTCCAGGTTCCAATCCACGAGGTGCTTTTCCACCATGCGCGCGTCGAGGTGACACGTGCCGCCAGTCACAATCTGCTTCACCGGGAACCCAAAGTTCGCCAGCCGCTGCGCGTCGTTCTCCGTTTGCAGATCACCTGTCAGCACGGCCACACGAACGCTCCTGTCCATACGCTCCAGCGTCTTTTCGAGTAGCAGCGTCTTTCCGGAGCCCGGCGCGCTGATCAGGTTGATGCACAACAATCCGCTCTGCCGATACCTCATCCGCAGTTGCTCCGCCAGCATCTGATTTTCGTTCAGTACTTTCTTCTCGACTTCAACTCGGCTCATTCATCCACTTCCATGTAGGCGATGTTCAACTCGTCCCCGCTGATGCAATCGGTTGCGAATTCTCCGCACTGCGGACACTGCGGATCGAAATCTGCCATCCGAAACTCTTTCCAGCACTTAGGACACTTCTGTATCCGCGGAATCGACTCCACCTCCAACACAAGACCTTCCCATTCGGTCTCTTTTACGATGCACTCGAATCCGAATTGCAGCGCCTCCACATCAACGCCGGAGAGCTCGCCAACCCGCACCCTAACTTTGGTGATCCGCCCTTCCGGGTGCCGCTCGGCCTCCTTGACGACGGTTTCTAGTATCGAGCTTGCGATGCCAAGTTCGTGCATTCGATTGGCTGCGGCGCAGCGGCTAGACCACATTACTCCGTTTGGCGGGCCGTTTGCTACTCACGCCTTCGGTGCGACGCGGATGCCCTTAAGTCCAGCAGCTGGAGTGGGATTGTGACGATTGAATGTCCAGTTTCGAACACTCCTGTCCGGACTTCACTTTGCGGAAACATTTTTGCGCAATTTTCGTCTATGTGTGCAGGGCTGACATCGGTCCTCCTCGGGGAATAGTGCGTGCCTATAGGTAGTGAAAGACTACAGCGCTGGGCTCGGGTGTGGCTGGTCGGGTTTGTCCTTTGGACGCTCCTTGCCTTTCTCTCGGCTGCTGGCGCGCATGTGTACTTCTCGTCGATGGGTACGCCCATTGGTTGGGCACAGCTACTCGCCTGGAACGTCACCATTTCTTTCATCTGGTCGCTGCTAACCCCAATCATTTACGAGCTTTCCCGGCGATACACCTTCGATCGGGCGAGCTGGAAGCGGTCGCTTCCGCTTCACATCGTGGCGAGTGTGGCCCTGGCCTTTCTGGGCGCACTTACGCTGGTGGCGGTCAACCCATTCATTACGTGGACGAAAGAGCCGGCGGTTCCGTTCTTCGCGCACGTGCTCTCACGTACGTTCATGGACATACAGCGGTACTGGTATGTGCTGCTGATCACCCAGGCAATCGCCTATTACGGCAAGTACCAGGAGCGGCAACTTCTTTCTTCTCAATTGGAAGCGCAACTGGCGAACGCGCAGCTCGAGGTCCTGAAAATCCAGCTCGAGCCGCATTTCCTGTTCAATACGCTGAACTCAATTGCCGCGCTGGCGCGGCACGACGGAGAGGCAGCGGAGCACATGACGCTCCAGTTGGCGGACCTGCTGCGCATGTCGCTGGACGGCGTCGGAGTTCACGAAGTGCCGTTGCATCAGGAACTCACGTTCCTTCAGAAGTACATGGATATCCAGCTTGTGCGGTTTCAGGATCGGCTCACCGTGGAGACCGATATTGACCCGCGTACACTGGACACGATGGTGCCTAACCTTATCCTGCAACCGATTGTAGAGAATGCAATTCGGCATGGAATTGGACCGAGGCGGACACCCGGAACGGTGCGGATTGCGACCTGGCGCGACCGCGACGACGTGTGGATGGAGATTCGTGATAACGGAGTTGGGTTGTCCGGAGGTCGTGGAATCCGGCCGCGGGAGGGGGTCGGGTTGACGAACACCCGCGGACGGCTGCGGCAACTGTATAACGACGATCACGCGATGGTGCTCGAGGATGCGCCCAGCGGGGGATGCACGGTGAAGATCCGCGTGCCGTATCGTACACGAAATGAGGAGGTTACAAGCGAAGATGTCCATCCGAGTTTTGCTTAGCGACGACGAGGCGCTGGCGCGCGGACGGCTGCGCAGCCTGCTGGAGGCCGAACCCGGCCTGGAGATTGTGGCGGAGTGCGGCGACGGGCGGTCGGCGATTGCGGCCATTGAACGGGAGGCGCCGGATCTGGTCTTCCTCGACGTACAAATGCCTGAAATTGATGGATTTGGAGTAGTGGAGGCGTTGCAGAATTCGGGCAACTTGCCGCTCACGATTTTTGTTACTGCCTATGATCGCTACGCCATGCGGGCGTTCGAGGTGCACGCTGTTGACTACCTGCTAAAGCCTGTCAACCAGGATCGACTGTCGGAGGCTTTGGGTCATGCGCGCAAGCAACTGATACAGCCGTCAGACGGAGCGTTCCAGAAGCGCGTGCTGAAGGTGTTGGAGGAACTCGATTCTCGTCAACAGGTTCCGGACCGGATCGTGGTCAAGTCGGACGGGGAAATCGTGTGCTTGAAACCCAACGAGATCGACTGGGCGGAGTCAGCAGGGAATTATGTCTGTTTGCATGTTGGTAACGTGACACATGTGCTGCGGGAGACGATCACAGCGTTGGAGAACCGGCTAGGCGCGCGGCAATTCTTGCGTGTACACCGCTCGACGCTAGTCAATGTTGATCGAATAAAGACTTTGAAACCATCGCTTTACGGGGATTATTCGATCCTGTTGCGGGATGGTACCAAGCTGACGCTCAGCCGGGGATTTCGCGAATCGGTACTGCGGAGGCTTGGAACAACCTAGACTTCCCACTCGATCTTTGAATTACAGCCATTGATGCGGTCGGTTTACCACTTGGTGGGGAGAGACCGCATCTTTGTTTTTGGGGTGTTTCCTTCCGTGGCGAATGATCGCTTCGGTGGCCGAGTGGATTGCGGCCTGCCTCATCCGCAGTACGAGAGGCGATGTTATAACATTTGTAATAACCGGCATAGTTTTGTCATTTATTCGTTTTTTATTCGTTATCTATTCGCATGATATTCCCAGTCAAATAAACACGCTCCGCCAAGAACGCCTGTGAACTTCGGGGGGGGCTCTAACGCGGACCAGGCCACGGGGCGATCACACCGACGAGGCATGCGACACGGTTTTGTTATCTTGGCAGGGCGCCGGAGCAGCGGCGTCCAAATGGCCGCTCCGGGCAATTCAGTGAAAGGGGATCCGTTTTGCTGGAGTGGGTGCAGAGATATCGCTCGGAGTTGCTGGCGTGCTTGCTGGTCGCCGAGATGCTGATTTCGCCGGTAGCGGATTACCATCCGCACGCCGGGGCCGCGCTCGCGGCATTCATATGGCTCGTCGTGATTTTGGCAGCACGCTACATGGCAGCACGCAGATTGGTGCTCATGGTGGTATTACCGCTGGCCGCACTTTGGGTGATCGCGCGGTTGCTGGAGGCGTTCGGCGATCCCAGTCGTTCCTACTCGCGGCTGGCGCCGATGGCGGGGTTTTTGCTCTCGCTGTCCCTGTTGTGGGGTATCGTCGAGCGCTCGCACGCGAGTGCGCGAACGATGAGAACGGCGATCGCCGAATCCTTCATCGCTTACCTGCTGATTGCGATTTGCTTCTCGCAGGTCTACTGGATGCTGAACCAGGCCGTGCCCACACCCTATAACCGGGTCATTTCGCCGCACGAAATCAGCACGCTGTTGTACTTCAGCATGGTGACACTAAGTACCGTGGGCTACGGGTACATCGTCGCGATCAATCCGTACGTTCGTATGGTGGCGGCATTCGAAAGCGTGGTGGGCGTGTTCTATCTCGCGGTGGTGGTGTCCCGGTTAGTCGCGCTGCACAGCAGTGGAGAGCGAAAGAGGGGCGGATAGCTTTCCGGCGGGCTTGGAGCCTCAAGGGTTCATGGTTAGGCAGGGGTCCTTCGACTCGGACGGCGACGGCCGGCGCTGGCCTCGCAGGATGACCCATCCGATGCGATAGCCCGGCCACACTGCAGCTGCGATAGAATTTCTGTACCTGCGGGCTGAATGGCACGTGGGAAGCCGCTTTCCGGTCTTCTACCACAAACAAGGAGCACTGATGTCTCGAATCGATCGCCGCACGGCGCTCAAGCAGATGGCGGGGACTGCCGCGGCATTGACGGTTGCGCGGCAGATTCCCGCCCTTGCGTTGCCCGAACCACAAGGGCGCGTCTATCCGACGGGGCCGGAGCACCGGCAGATGGCCGAATATGGGATCAAGTTCATGCAGCAGTTTTTCGCGCCGGCGCTGTCGGTTTCGATCGTGCGCGACGGCAAGTTCGTGTTTGAGCGTCCGTTCGGCATGGCGGACAGCGATGTACAGTTGCAGACTTCCCCGACCACCCTGTTTCGCATTGCGAGTGCAACCAAGCCATTCACGTCAGCGGCGGTTTTCCTGCTGGTGGAGCAGGGCAAACTCAACCTGAAGGACAAAGTGTTTGGGCCCAACGGCGTGATGGGCAACAAGTACGGCAAACCTCCCTATAAGCAGTATGTGACGGACGTAACGGTAGACGACCTGCTGACACACACCAGCGGCGGATGGCCGAATGATGGCACTGATCCGATGTTTCGCTTCAAGTCGTGGGACCACACGAAACTCATTACGTGGACGCTGGCGAACTTGCCGCTGACGTATCCGCCGGGCGAGCACTGGGCGTACTCGAACTTCGGGTATTGCGTGCTGGGACGGGTCATTGAGAACGTGACCGGCATGGCGTACAAGGACTACGTGCAGCAGGCGGTGCTGACGCCGTGCGGCATTACAGACATGGCGATCGCGGGCAACAGGTTGAAGCAGCGCGAACCCAATGAGGCGAAGTACCTGGGTCAGTTCGGGGAGAACCCGTACAACATGAACGTGACGCGCATGGATTCACATGGCGGATGGATTGCGAACGCGTCGGACATGGCGAAGTTCTGCACTCATATTGCGGGTGGGCCGGGAGTGCCGAGCCTGCTGAAGCCGGCGACGATAGTAACCATGACAACACCGGCCGAGGCGTATCCTCCGAGTGCGTCGAGGTATGCGCGGGGATGGATGGTGCGCGAGAACGGCAAAGGCAACTGGTGGCACAGCGGAAGCTTGCCGGGAACGACGAGCATCATGGTACGAACGTCGAGCGGGATGGCGTGGGGCGCGGTGACGAACACGCGCGTGCAGCCGGAAAGCCAGATCGATACCGCTATCGACGAGATGGTATGGAACATCGTGAAGGTGCCGGGATGGGCCAGCTAAGGGAGGATTTCGTGCGGAAAAAACTGTTGAACTGTTTGGCGTTGCTGCTTTGCGTGAGTTGGTTCGCGCTGAGTGCCCTTGCGCAACAGCCGCTGCCCTCTCAGCAGCAGGAACAGCAATCGTCAGTGATCGTGACCGGGCATTGGGAGATTGAAGCGAAGAACTGGAACGGCAGCTTCGATACGAAAGAGGTGGACCTGAAGCAGAACGGCAACGCCATCACTGGCCACTTCAAAGGCCCGAACCAATCGGGCGGTTTGGACGGTAGCCTCAACGGACACCACATTGTGTTTCGGACGAAGACGCGGCATCCGCTGACGTTTCGCGGGCAGGTGAACGGCGACACCATGGAGGGGAACTTCCATGTGATGGGCAAAGAAGGACAGTTTCACGCAGTGAGGACGGCGGCGAAGTAGCGCAGGTCTCAAGCGTCAAGACGAAAGCAGAACAACCACGGATGAACACGGATGCCATGGACGAAACGGCGGCGAACCACGAACTGCGAGGAGAATCGCAGATGGCGGTAATCGATCGGCGGAGTTTTCTACGAACTTCTGCGCTGGGGCTGGCGGGAGCGGCGGTGTCGCATTGGGCGGCGACAGCAGCCGCACAAGCGCGCAGCGTTGATGCTCACATTGAGGTTCTGCCGAACGAACCGCTGGGAACGATTTCCCCCAATATTTATGGGCACTTTACCGAGGACCTTGGTGGCGTGATCTATGACGGGATCTGGGTGGGCGAGAACTCCAAGGTCGCCAACGTTAACGGCATCCGCAAATCTCTCGTCGAACACCTTCGGACCATCCACGCTCCCGTAATTCGCTTTCCGGGCGGATGCTTCGCCGACAGCTATGACTGGCGCGATGGCATAGGGCCGCGCGACCAACGGCGGCGAACCAACAACTTCTGGGGCGGCTCCGACAGCAATCATTTCGGCACCAACGAATTTGTCGAATTCTGCCGACTCGCCGGCGCCGAACCTTATCTAGCCGTCAACGTGCGCAGCTTGGCGGCGCAGCAGTTTGTAGAGTGGGTGGAATACTGCAACTCGCCCGCCGGTAACACGACGCTGGCCGACAGACGCGCCGCGGCCGGGTTCGAAGAACCTTTCAACGTGAAGTATTGGGGGATCGGGAACGAAGCGTGGGGTTGCGGCGGCAACTTCGAGCCGGCAGAGTACGCGATGGAATACCGGCGGTTCGCGACGTGGGTTCCGCGCTATGGGCAGGAGTTGATGTTCATCGCCTCGGGGCCCCGCGACGACCAGTACGACTGGACCAGCGCGCTGTTCGAAGCCCTGGCAAAGAAAGATCCGAGTTTCGATACTCCGTGGGGCTGCGCGTTGCACTTCTATGCGTGGAACCTGAGCCGTGGGCGTACCACCGACTGGGACAAGGGCAAGGGCGACGCGGTGAACTTCGAAGATGTCGACTGGTACGAGATATTGCGCGAAGGGCAGAAGATGGAAATCTTCATCGAACGGCACTGGGAGGTGATGGGCCAGACCGATCGCCAGCACAAAGTGAAGCTGGTGGTGGACGAGTGGGGGCCGTGGTACCGGCCGGGAAGCGAAGTAACTCCGGGATTTGGCCTGCAACAGATGCCGACGCTGCGCGATGCGGTGTTCAGCGGGATGACGCTGGACATCTTCAACCGGCATCCAGAGAAGGTGGCGATGGCGAATTGCGCGCAACTCATCAATTGCCTGAACAGCTTGTATCTGGCGCATGAGGACCAGTTCGTGGTGACCCCCGTAGGACGAGTGTTTGAGATGTATGCGGCTCATCAGGGTGGGTCGGCGGTGCGAGCGGTGTTCAACGCGCCTGAGGTTTCGTATGAGCGCGGCGGAAAGACGGCGACGTTTTGGGGACTGCAGGGATCGGCATCATTGCACGATAAGAGGCTGGCGGTGACAGCGGTGAATCCGGATGTGACGCAGGCGCGGGAGACGGAGATTGCGGTGCGTGGTGCGAAGCCGAAGTCGGCGGCGATGACGGTGCTCACCGCGAAAGATATTCACGCGCACAATACTTTTGCGGAGCCGGATGCAGTGGCTGTGCGGGTGGGCGAAGCGAAGGTGACGGGGGCGAGCGTAGCGGTGGGTATTCCGGCGGCGTCGGTGGTAAAGGTGGAGATGGAGTTGGCGTAGGCACCGAAGGCGCTACCAGGCGGGTTTGCCATCTTTGAAGCGCAAGGTGAGGGTATCGTCGCCCCTGACGACCTCGCGAGCCAGAATCAGGTCTTCACCATTCTGTTTCACCTTGGAGCCGGTGATTTCCACTTTGTCATCGGGCTTGAACGTGGCGCCCATGTCGTCGAGAAAACTCTTCGGACAGAGGAAGACCTGAACGGTTTCGGAGCCGCTTTTTACGATGAGCAAGGCAGCGGGCTTCGCGGTGGAAGTGAACTTCAGTTCTGTTACGACGCCGCTGATCTTGGTTTCCGTCGCGGGAACGTAGGTGGGAGGAGCTTGCGCTGTAGCCGCGAGGGCTGTGAAAGCCATCGCCAGGCAGAGGAAAATTCCGCGAACTGGGCTGCAGGGAGTCATGGCGCTCACCCCACGCGGCGAATGGTAGGACGGATGCGACGGAAAAGCAATGACGGAGTTGAGTCAGCGAAACATGAAGATGCAGCGGTGGCATACACCAAAATCGGGCGATAAGGGTGAGGCACCTGACGAATCGTGCGACGTGAGATCTACAAAGTCCAATTGCCGTTTTGGGATTCGACAGTCGATTCTTTCGTTGTGAGCGCCTTAGACGAACTAGAATGGTGACAATATTGGCCCGCAATGAGGGCAATCATCACGTCCGCATTAGAGTTGCCCTTCGTCTAGGGAGGTGCGTATGCGAACGATGTTATTTCTTACGCTGTTCGCAGTCTTTGCTGCGTCGTGCTCTGCAACAATCATTTTCAACACAGGCGTGGACAACAACGGAGTTCCGCTCCCCTCTGGCGCGGTTGACCCGCATTACACGCTCATTGCGGCTCCGAATGGTTTTGGCCCGGCCGCCTTTGTGGTGATTGACGGCCAGTTTCCCTTCCTACCGTATTTTCCTGGCGATCCGGTATGGCTACCAAATAGCGCCATTTCGAAGTGGATTGGACCGATTGCCAATGGGCTGGATGCCGTTGGGGGACCGCCGGGAAACTACACGTTCGAGACTACGTTTGACTTAGCCTCTGACGATATCGGCACATTTACAATCACGGGCCGGCTGGCGTCGGACAATGCGTCGGAGATCTTTCTGAACGGGATTGACTCGGGAATGGGGGCGTCGGGCTTCGATCATTTCACGACATTCCAAATCACGAGCGGGTTTGTAGTAGGTCTCAATCGACTGGATTTCGTGGTCAACAATGCTGACTGCGGCCCGCAATGCATCAATCCAACCGGCCTACGCGTGGAGTTCGGCGAGTCCGCCGTGGTACCAGAGCCGACGACAATTGTTTACTTGATTGGTGGGTTGGTGGGGATAAGTTTGCGCTCGACTCGCGGGTTTGCAGCATCGCTGCGGCGGCGGGCAAGATAAGAATCTCACTCTTGCCCTACCAGTTGCTCTTCTCCGGCTAACTGCTCTAGCAGCGACTTCAGGCGGGTGAGGATCACGTCGGCCTGTTTGTCTTTGAGCGAAAACTTGAGGACACCTTGCGGGGTGAACTGTGCGCCTGGAGAGGACTGGACGAAGCGGGCGAGGCGGTCGGGGTCGACCGTGGCCTTCTCGGTGAAGCGGACGCTAACGGCGTCACGGCGACGCTCGACTTGGGCGACGCCGATGCGCTGTGAGAGCAGCTTGAGGGCGGCGTAGTCGAGCAGATTGCGCACGGCGGGCGGCGGCGAACCGTAGCGGTCGCCGAGCTCGGCGGCGACGTCGTTGAGCTGGGCTTCGGTTTCGACGCCGGCGACCCGCTTATACATGCGCAGGCGCTGGTTCTCCTCGGCGATGTAGTCGGATGGGATGCGGATGTTGAGGCCGAGGTTGAGCTGCGTCTCGGGCACTTCGGGTTCGAGCTCGCCTTTGAGCTCGCGGACGGTGCGCTCGAGCATGGTGGTGTAGAGCTCGAAGCCGACGGCTTCGATGTGTCCGCTTTGCTCGCCGCCGAGAAGGTTGCCGGCGCCGCGGAGTTCGAGATCCAGGGCGGCGATTTTGAATCCGGCGCCGAGGTCGGAGAATTCCTTGAGGGCGGCAAGGCGGCGGCGCGCGAGGTCGGTGAGATCGCGGTCGGGTGGAATCAGCAGATAAGCATAGGCGCGGCGATCGGAGCGGCCGACACGTCCGCGAAGTTGGTAGAGCTCCGAGAGGCCGTGGCGGTCGGCGCGGTTGATGAAGATGGTGTTGCAGAGCGGTATGTCGAGGCCGTTCTCGATGATTGTCGTTGCGATGAGGATGTCGGCCTCGTGGCGCATGAAGGCGAGCATGATGCGCTCGAGCTCGCTTTCGGGCATCTGGCCGTGGCCGACGAGGATGCGCGCTTTGGGCACCATCTCGCGAATTTTGTCGCTGATGTCGTAGATGCTCTCGACGCGGTTGTGCACGAAGTAAACCTGGCCGCCGCGCTCCAATTCTTTTTCGATGGCAGAGCGGAGGAGGGTGTTGTCCCAAGCGGCGACGACAGTCTGGATGGCCATGCGGTCTTTGGGCGGCGTCTCGATGACGCTCATGTCGCGCAGGCCGAGCAAAGACATGTGGAGCGTGCGCGGGATGGGCGTGGCGGACATGGTGAGGACGTCGACTTCCTTGCGAAGCTGCTTGAGGCGCTCTTTGTGACGCACGCCGAAGCGCTGCTCTTCGTCAACCACGACGAGACCAAGGTTGTGGAACTTGATGTCTTTAGACAGCAGGCGGTGCGTACCAATGGCGATGTCGAGCTCGCCCACTTCGAGCTTGGCGGCGGATTCCTTGAGCTGCCTGGCGGTGCGGAAGCGGCTGAACATCTCGATTTTCAGCGGGAAGGCTGCGAAGCGTTGGCGGAAGGTGTTGAAGTGCTGGAAGGCGAGCACGGTGGTGGGAGCAAGGACGGCGACCTGGCGGCCATCCTGCACGGCCTTGAAGGCGGCGCGCATGGCAACTTCGGTCTTGCCATAGCCGACGTCACCGCAGAGGAGACGGTCCATGGGGGTGGAAGCTTCCATGTCGTGCTTGACATCGAGGATGGCGGACATCTGATCTTCGGTTTCGCTGAACTCGAAGGCGTCTTCGAACTCGCGCTGCCACTCGTTGTCGGCGGCGAAGGAGTGGCCCTCGGCCTGTTTGCGCGCGGCGTAGAGCTTGAGGAGTTCGTCGGCCATGTCTTTCATGGCCTTCTTCACGCGCGCCTTGGTTTTTTGCCATTGCGCCGTGCCGAGACGGTTGAGTACAGGCTTGGCGCCTTCGGACGAGCGGTACTTCTGTACGAGGTCGAGTCGGGTGAGCGGGACGTAGAGGCGCGCGCCTTCGGCGTATTCGAGAAGCATGAATTCGGCGGCGGAGCCGTCTTCCTGGGGAACTTCTTTCAGGCCCTGATACTGGCCGATGCCGTGCTCGACGTGGACGACGTAGTCGCCGACGGCGAGGTCGCGGAAGTCGGAGAGGAAGGCCGAGACCTTGGACTTCTGGCGCTGCGGGCGGCCGAGGGAGACTTCGGGCTCGTCGAAGAGGTCGCGCGAGCCGAAGAGCACAAGGTTGGCTTCGGGAACGGCGACGCCTTCGGGTACATAGGCTTTGACGATGACGGTGGCGGCGACGTCTTCGGTGAAGTAGGTGGACTCGTCAACGAAGACCTCCATACCCGGCTTAGGTGTGCGGCTGCCAATGCGGAAGGAAAGGTTGTACTCGTTGAAGACGTCGGCGAGCCGCTCAACTTCTCCGGTGCTGGCGACGGCGAACATGACGTGCTTGCCGTCGCCGGTGAGGCTGGCTACTTCCTCAGCCATAGCGGCAACGGAGCCGTGGAAGCGCATGGTGGGCTGGGTCTGCAGGACGATGTGCTCGGTGCCGGCGGTGCCGGCGGATTCGATGCCCAGTTGCTCGATGGCAAGGACGGGCGCACGATCGAGACGCGCATCCCACTCTGTGGGACTCAGGTAGAGATCGCCGGGCCGGACGAGATTGCCGATGAGGCTGCGTTCGTGGACTTCGGCGAGTTTGTCCCACCAGGCCTCGTGCGATTCGCGCAGTAATTCCGGCTCGTCGAGGACGACGGTTGCGCCGTGCAGGAGGTCGATGAGTGTCTGCGTGGCGCCGGCGACGGGCGCATAGAGTTCCCAGCCGGGAAATATGCTGACGCCGGTGGAGCGAACGGCTTCCTCGACGGCTTCGTCATCGCCGGTGAAACGGTTGCCACTGAGGCGCGCGTTGATGGCAGCCAGGGTGTCTTCGTCCACCGGAGTTTCGGTGAGCGGCAACAAGACGACATCGTCGGTGGAGGCGGCAGAACGTTGGGTGGCGGGATCGAACTTGCGAAGCGATTCGACCTCGTCGCCGAAAAGCTCGATGCGCACGGGGCGGTCGGTTTCAGGGGGGTAGGCGTCGATGAGGCCGCCGCGATGGGCGAAGTCACCCGGCATCTCGACGACATCGACCAGGTTGTAGCCGGTGAGGCGCAGGTGTTGTACGAGCTGCTCGGGATCGAGCATTTCGCCGCGACGGACGATACGCGCGAGGCCGGCATAGAACGAGGCGTCACGCAGTCGCATAGCGGCGGCGACGAACGGCGTGATGACGATTTGGGCGGCGCCGGTGGAAATTTTCCAGAGTGCGACGGCGCGCTCTTCCTGGATTTCGGGGTGGGGCGACTGCTGTTCGAAGGGCAGCACGTCATAGGCAGGCAGGCCGATGACGGCTTCCGGAGGAAGAGCGGCGGTGAGTTCCGCGAGGGCGCGCGCAACGGGCAGGAACTCTTCGATGGCACGGTTGTCGGCGACAATAACAACGAGCGGGCGCAGTGTGCCCCGTTGAAGGAGCGAGTAGAAGAGAGATTTGCCGGTGGGCGTGAGTCCGGAGACACGCACCCGCCCCGCGCCGCCCTTGACCCGGGTGATGGCACGCTGCAGCGCAGAAGAGCTTTCCACGTCCGCAAACGACTCGCGGACGAACGGGAGGATCACGGATCGATTCTAGCAGTGACTCCGCGAGCGATCAGAATTCCAAGTGGAGGCGGAGACCCGGAACACTGACAGGACCGCGATCACGGTTATAGCCGGGATTGTTGACGTGCTGGTAGTCGACGGCAAAGTACAGGCCGCGCCAGGCGTGAACGGTGTAGAAGGCCTCTTCGATGGTCTCGCGACCATAGTTGAGAGCACCGTCGCCGAGTAGAAAACCGAGTCCGCCGTCGGCGAGATAGGTCTGGTGATAGGCTCCGATGCCGTTGGAGAGGAAGACAGCGCCGAGGCGGTCGAGGGTGCGGTGCCAGCGCGTGCCCTTGGCATAGACACCGAGTTGCAAGACGCTTTCGGCTTCGGTGTAGCAGAAGGACTCGTACTTGCTGTCAGCCCATCCCCAGCGGCCGAACGCCCAGACGTCGCTGGAGATTTCCTGCTGAAAGTTGATGCCGAAACCGTACTTGATGGTGCCCTGCTTCCGAGTGGCGGTAACGTCGGGCGGCTGCAGCGGATCGGCGACGTGGTTGTCGATGGCCACGCTGTAAGTGCCCATGTTGCCGTGGTTGATGTAGTTGAGGAAGCGGACGGTAGTGTCCTTGTTCTTCAGGAGCTTGTACCGCAGCTCGAGCTCGATGTTTTCGGCGCGCGCGCGGGCGACGTCGGCATCGAGGTTGGGGCCGTTGGCGACCTTGGGCATCAAGGCCTCGGCAAAGCGCAGTCCCCAGTTGCGGTCTTCGTAGTCGAGGATGGCTCCGACGGTGTAGCCGCGGGTGTCGGCGGCGTAGTCCCATGCGCCGTTATTGGCGGCTGTCCAATTGAGGAACTGGTAGTGGCTGTCGGACCCGCCGATGTTGTTGTCGAAGAAGTCGGCCATGGAGAATTTGCCGAAGCGAACTTCGAGACGCCGGACGGGAACCTGCGTCGCGAGGGTGAGCGGGCCGCGCGGGATTTCGATCTTCTCGGAAGAAAACGGAATGATCTGCTGGAACATCAGTCGTGCGATGTAGGGCGCGGAGCCCAGAGTGGGGTTGCGTACCACATCAAGATTGGTAAACCCGGCGAGGCCGAGCGCGCCGCTGATGCCGCCCCACCCGGCCTCTTCGACATCAAGATAGAGGATGGAATTAGGGGTGAATTCATAGCCGGTGAAGAGCGTGAGAACGCGCGAGGTGGCGTGCTCGGAGGTGTTCTTCAGGCTATTGGGGCCGCTATAGGCGGCGTAGAAGTCGCCGTGCGCCTGAAAGACGAAGTTGGCCTGTCCGGAGACCCACCACCTGGAGGTGTCGGAATGCTCGAAGAAGGTGTCGCGCGGCCCCTGGGCGCTGTGAGCGTCCGGAGCATCGGATGGTTTGGCCGGGGTGTCCTGCGAACGAGCGGGCGCGCCCAGCATAACCAGACACAGCACCAAGGCAAGAAGGCGGGCCGTTGTCCGGTAATGACGCTGTGCCACGCGTCCGTGACCGGTCGTGGTGGCATGCACAACGGACGGGAGGTTCAGCAGGCGAAAGAGCATCATGCGCAGGGGACCAAGGACCCAGTGTCACAAGCTTCGATTACAAGATTGTTACTTTCGGGCCGGACAGCGGGGTCGACCACACCGAGTGGAAGCAATACCTCCTCCAGGACCCAGCACGCGCGCAGAAGCGAACGGGAGTCGTTGGTGGAATACCAGGCAAGACGAAGCAGCGGACGACGGTTACAGGCGCGGATCTGGAACATGACTCACCTCCCTCGGGCGACTGATGCCGGGCTGAAGCGCCCCCGGGAGGGTGCCCCTCGCTCGCACCACGGTAAGGTTCCGCGGGCGGCGAGCGGGAGTTCAGGCGCTTCCCGGACAGCGCACGGAACTGAGATATCCTGACTTCGGTTTATGACTCGGAAGACTGTTCATAATCTGTGGGCGCGATTGTCATTGCGCGCCGTCTTTCTTTATAGCATACTGGGGTAGGGTATTAGCAAGCATCTATGACAAAAAAAGAAACGAGCCAGGATCGCGTCAAACTGCTGGCCAGGGCGAGAAGGATCCGGGGCCAGATCGAGGCGGTGGAGCGGAGGCTGGCCGATGAGCAGGAAGATTGCGCCGGCACGCTACAATTGCTCGCGGCCTGCCGGGGTGCAATCAACAGCCTGATGGCCGAGGTGATGGAGGACCACATCCGCGAGCACATCGGCGCGAGCCGAGCATCGCAAGAAGTGACGGACGACGTGCTGGCCATCGTCCGGGCCTACCTCAAATGATCAGGTCTGCGCCAGGGCCTCGCTGATCTTGTCGGCGAGTTCGGCCAGAGTGAAGGGTTTTTGCAGAAAGGGCGCGCCGGACTCGAGCACGCCGTGGCGAGTAACCGCATCGTCGATGTATCCCGACATGAAGACGGTGCGCAGGCCCGGGTTCAGAGCGCGAATTTCCTCGGCGAGGAGCGGGCCGTTGAGTCCGGGCATAACGACGTCAGCCAGCAGCAAGTCGATGGCACCGGCGTACTGAGCCGCCAGAGTGAGAGCGTCCTCGGGGCGCGCCGACAACACTTTGAATCCGAGGTTGGGAAGGTAGCCGCAGACGGCGCTAAGTACATCCTCATCGTCTTCCACAACCAGGATGGTGCGTTGACCATTGGTTGTGACGCGAGTTGTGTGCAACGCGGTAGGAAGAGATTCGCTATCAGTACGGGGCAGGCAAACCATGAAGCGCGCTCCATTGTCGGTTGCGGATTCGACCCAAACGTAACCTTCGCTCTGACGGACGATGCCGTAAACGGTGGAGAGGCCCAGACCTGTGCCTTTGCCAGGTTCCTTGGTGGTGAAGAAGGGCTCGAAAATATGCTCCAAGATATCAGGATTGATGCCGGAGCCAGTATCTTCGACGGTGAGCATCACAAACTCACCGGGCGGTAATTTGTGGCAGGTGGTGGCTTCGGTGACGGCGAGATTGCGGGTACTGATGCGGAGTTTGCCGCCGTGGGGCATGGCATCGCGGGCATTTACGCAGAGATTGATCAGCACCTGAGCAAGCTGGTCGGCGTCAGCCTCGATGGGCCAGAGCGAAGTTTCGAGATCGAGAAAGTACTCGATGTTCTCCGAGAGCAGGCGCCTCAGCATTTTTGAGGTGGACTGAATGACGTCGTTGAGGTCGATGACCGCCATGCTCAGTACCTGGCGGCGGCTGAATGCGAGCAACTGGCGCGTAAGGCTGGAAGCGCCGCGCGCGGCACGCATGACCTCGGCGGAAAACTTCTTGGCGACCTCGTCGCCCTCGAAGCGCTCCTGCAAAATCTCGGTGTATCCCTGAATGATTTGCAGAAAGTTATTGAAGTCGTGGGCCACGCCTCCCGCCAGCTGGCCAAGCGCCTCCATCTTGTGGGCGTGGCGGAGTTCGGACTCCATGGCGCGAGCGTAGGTGACGTCTTGACAGAATATGATGATGCCGCCGGTTTCGGTTCCGGTGTCGCCCCAAGGATGAACCTCCCAATAATGGCGAGAGACGACACCGTCAGCACCGGTCCAGTCGCCTTCGCCAGTAACCGTTTCGCCAGCCAGGCCGCGGCGGTGGGCTTCTTTGCGATCTTCGCTCAAGAAAACTGCGTCGTCATAGTGACGGCGGCCGTCAAGCTCCGTGCCGGATGACCCGACCATGGCCTGCCACTTACGGCTGCTATGGATGTAGCGGAGGTTGCGGTCAAACATGGCGATGCTGACGGGAGCGTGTTCAATAAAGGCCTGCAATAAAGCACGCGAACGGCGGAGCTCGAGGTCGGAGCGCTTACGCTCGGTAATGTCGTTCAGAAAACCATAGAAGAGGACCGAGCCATCTTCTTCGCGCTGCGATACGGAGCGGCCTTCAATCCAAAGCTCGCCATGCCTCGGGGCATTGACGCGGAATTCGCAGTTCCATGCCTGCAGGCGATCGGCGGATTCGGTGATGCTGCGCAGCACGGAGGGCAAGTCGTCAGGGTGAATGAGGCGGAATGCGGGAAGGGCATCGCTGGCCAACTCCTCGCGGGAAACGCCGTAAACGCGCTCCAGAGCGGGGCTGGTGAATGGAAGAGTGAAGCGACCATCTGAACCTCGGCGAAACGTAAAGATGACGCCGGGTGAACTACGAACCCTGTCGCCTACGACTCTCCTCAGACCCGAGCGAGTCAGACGCAGGGTGCGGTTTGCTTCAGCCAGACGTGGTTCGACTTCATCAAAACTAGACATGCGGCCAAGCGTCGCATTGATTCTGTGCGACCGCCATAGCAGGCACCCGGCACGCGCGTCGAATCGTGCTCATCGGACCGGCAGTCGATTCAGCGAGCAACATCAAATAATCGTCTCCGACCACAGTGACACAGGCTTTTAGCGACTCCCTGTCGCGATCGGGAACCAGCCAGGGTGAACCTCGCACAGTACCTGCTGACCCCATTACGTTACCGGGAAATGGCGCGTTTGTGCAAGCGCTTACACGACAGGAAGTGGCTATCCTAATACCACTTTTGTCTTAATTACCTCATGCTACCCTTGCGGCAACATTCCTGGCCCTGGCCACCGAAACATCAGGTGAGCGACGCCGATTGAGCGACGCCTCAATGATGCGATCGACCGAAAAGAAGCCAGCACCGTACAAGAACACGAGCAGCGACGCCATGAGAAACGTGAAAGGATCGGCGTTGTAGAACTTGCTGGGATCGGAGAACAATGCAAGCAAGGCTTCGCGATCTGCCGTGACATACGCCATGACCATGTTGACCGAAAGCACGAGTCCGACGATGCGCGAGCCCAGGCCGAGCGCGAGCAACGCGCCGCCAAAAAACTCCAGGCCCGAGATGGCGATTGCCGTCAGGTGAGGAGCCGGTAGTCCCAGCGACGTGAAGAACTCGGTGACTCCGGCGACGTTGTGGAGCTTGCCCCAACCGCTCTGCATGAACTGCCATCCCCAATAAAGGCGAACGGCGAGCAGAAAGGGAGACTGCAGCGACTTTGCCCCGCGCTCGAGCAGACCATAGGTTGTGGAAATGGTGTTTGTGAACGATTGCGTAATCATGGTGTTTCACCCCACAAATTTCGAAGTTGCGGGAGGCTTGCCGGCACCCGCGTTCTGCAGGATGAGAGACGAGCCGGCGAGAAAAGGTACAGGCGCCGG
>Ga0335071_10002209_pt1 | contig 20926 bp, 19 predicted proteins | sample Lox_Sample_15_FD_206724 | JGI IMG/M metagenome (GOLD analysis project Ga0335071, IMG submission 206724) | Soil microbial communities from Loxahatchee National Wildlife Refuge, Florida, United States - Lox_Sample_1.5 | ecosystem: Environmental > Terrestrial > Soil > Wetlands | place: USA...
GTCGAAGATCACCAGCACCTGCGGCGTCGAGCGCGGCAGGCGACGATCGAAGTATTCCCAGTTGGGACGCACCAGCGGCCGGCAGTCCGGGCCCGCGCCGATCTGGAAGCGCTGGCCCCAGCCGCCGTTGCCGCGCGCTGTCCAGCAGGACGGCGCACCGCGATCCTCGGGCCGCAGTGAGGCGATATGTGCCTCGACGCTGGCGATCTTCTCTTCGATGCGCTTGATCGCCGCTTCCGAACCGTGCGTCTCCACGAGGTAGCGGCGTTTCTTCTGTTCCGCGGCGATGACGAGGCGCAGCGCCTGTTCGACGGGCACCGGCACCCAGACCGGCGCCGGGCGCTTCTTGATCACGATGATGTTGCCATAACGCGGAAAGCCGCTGACCGCGTCCTTCTCCTGCGGCTGGACGAAGGCATCCGTGTCGACATCTTCCCACTCGTAGGGCCTCACGCGGCCGTCGAGCACCGGCGGCTGGATGTCGTTGACGACGAATTGCAGCAGCTCCGTCTCGCCGCCGTCCTCGCGTATCGTCTTGCCATTGCGCTCGTAGCTGAAGATGGAGAACGCACCGAAGGTAAGGCCGCCGCCCAGGGGCAATTCGTCCCCCTTGGGCTGGCCGGGCGCCTGCGCAGCGTAGCCGGACAGGTTGCCCCAGGTCTGGGCGCTGAAGCCCACAGGATGCGCCACCGCGGACGCGCGGCGGATCAGCGCATCGAGCGCGCGCAATTCCGCCTCGAAGGCCGTCAGGTCGGCGCCGCTTGCGCCGTACGCCCGGCGCGTGAATGGCTCGGCGCGGAACTTCCAGACACTCCAGCGCCCCGGTTCGTTGACCAGATAGTCGACGGCATCCGCACCTGCGGCAAACATGCACAGCATCGCCGCCAAGGCGACAGTTCCTGTCTTCATCATGGGTCCTCCCAGATCGGAGCCCGTATGGCGATAGTTCTAGATCGAAGGTGCGAATGTAGGATCAACCGCCGCATGCCGGCAATAGTGCAAATGCCCTAGACATGACCGACCGTCAATGCAGGGTTTGCGGCTCGTCGGGCGGCGCCAGCGCAACGTGCAGCGCCACCACGGTTCGGCCGCGGATGACGACGCTGCCCGGGTGGCGATCATTGCCTGTGTCGCTGTATTCGAAGTCGTACACGCGCCGCATGCGCAGCGCGCCATCCTCGTCGCGTTCCAGTTTCAGGCTGCGGATGGCGACCGTCTCGTCGAGGAACTGGAGTCCTTCGACCTCGCAGGCGCGGCGGCATGCCGACATCGCGGCATCACGCGCCCGAACGCCATCGAGCCAGAACCATGCTGCGGCCACAACCAGCAGCAGGCAGGCGGTTTCAAGGATGGGCACGGAAAGCCCGCCGTGCGGGCCTCAGTTCTGGCCGTTGAGGATGCGCGCCTTGCTCTGCGCTTCGGCTTTGTTGATCGCGGTCATTTGCTTGCCGAACGCCTCGCGCTCCGCGACGCTGCGCTTGGTCGCCTCTATGCTCTTGATGCAGCGCCAGCGCTTGCCACCCTTGGTGTCGATCTGGCGCATTTCCTCGCGCGGATGATAGGTTCGGCAGTGATAACAGTAGAGGGTATCGGCCATAGCTCCAACAATCCGACAATTACTCCAGAACAAACATGCCACCGTGCCGGTGGCCGTAGGCTGTTTGTAATGGCGCGCCCGGCAGGATTCGAACCCACGACCCCCTGGTTCGTAGCCAGGTACTCTATCCAACTGAGCTACGGGCGCTCTGAAAGGTTGTGCATTATACAGGCTTTTCGCCGCTGTTGTCGCGGCATCCGCGGAATTCCGCGTTGCCCGCACCTGATCACCCTGTCATGCAGGGGCAATTGGCGGAAAAGGAGGGATACTCTGTCGATGCAATAATATTGTTTATAAGCCATATGTTACACACATAGAATTTGCACTACTCGAACCATTGTTTTGTACCAATAGCGATGTCTTTCCCAAAGTCCCTTCACTGCCGTCCCGTAAAATGACGGAGTGAATCTCTAAAACCGTGACTGACGCGGATTTCGGAGCGACGAAGGCTGGTGTCGATTGGAACGGCCATTGCCGATTCGGGCAGCCTTCTGGGCTTTTCCCCGGAGGCCGCCATGAATACCGGCAAGACGCTGTTCGCCCAACTCATGGATGTTCTTGCCCAGGACGCCAAGCTCTACCACATGGGTTTTCGCGAACCGATCCGGCGCTCGACACTGGCCGATGCCAACAAGTCGCGCGACTGGCGCATCCATGCCGACGTCGCGCAGCGCCTGATTGGTGAGGCCAGAGCACTCTACGCCAGCGAGGACCTGGGACTGGATTTGTCGAACACGGTCTATGCGCTGGATTCCACGACCATCGACCTTTGCCTGTCGGTCTTCCCATGGACGCACTTCTGCACGACCAAGGCCATAGTAAAGATGCATCTGAGAAAGATGGTGAAGACGGGACTTGACCGCGCCCAGCCCAGCATATGCACCACCGGGCGGCAGGCAATGGAGCTTGTCTTGTCGAACAAGTTCTCGACGCTGAAAGCGGTGTGCGTATGACTCCAAGAACAGTCGTTACGTAGGGACGAGCCCCGCCAGCTCGACGGCGGATGCGCTCGGCGCTTCCTTGATCGGCAAACCCGTCATGACCGCGGAGGGCAAACCGGTACTTTTGGCGGCACGACATCGCAGCGATCTTGTTGCGGGGTACCCCGTGTCTGCGACAATTTGTCGCCGGTCCGGCCGTCGCAGCAGAGGTAGGATGCAGTCGTCAACTACAGCGGAGCTTGCCATGAACCCCCTGCCCGCCGGCGAAACGCAAACCGAGACTTCGGAACTGCCCGCCCTGCTTCTGGGTGCCGGATTTGCCCTCGCGTCGTTGATCATCCTGCCCGCCGTCGCCCAACGCGTCGGCATTGCCTCTAGCGTTACCCTTGCGTTGCGTGGCGCCCTGATGCGCGCCGCCAGTCGCGTCTGATCACCTCTTCACGCGCCTCCCCCGTGTGAACCTGGCGCGCCCCCTCGGGAGCGCGCTCTTTTCGGGTAAGCTCGCAGGCGCAATCACTGCTGCCATGCGTTTCCTACTCGCCCTCCTCGCTGTGCTCGCCGCAGGCTGTACCGACAGCCCGCCCCCCGTTGTCGCCGTGCCTGCCGGCGGCGATTTCGTGCTGCAATCCGCCGCCGGACCGCTGGATACGCGCACCCTGCGCGGCAAGGTACTGCTGATCTATTTCGGCTACACGCATTGCCCGGACATCTGCCCGGCCTCGATGGCAGCCGGCGCGCAGGCGATGAACGCGCTGACACCCGAAGAGCGCGCCAAGACGCAACTGATCATGGTTTCGGTCGATCCCGAGCGCGATACACCCGCGATCCTCAAGGACTATGCAGCCTTTTTCCATCCGTCGATGATCGGCGTCACCGGGTCGGGTGCGGAGATCGAGACAATCGCCAAGTCTTTCGGTGCCGGCTACATCCGCCAGCCGCCCGACACCAGCGGCAACTACGCCGTCGACCACAGCGCCAACACCTACCTCGTCGGGCCGGACGGCAAACTGGCGGCGACGCTGCCGGTCGGCATGCCGACGGCCGATGTCGTCGCGGCGATCCGCAAACACCTGCCATGAGCATGCGGCCTTCGTCGTTCGTCCTCCTCGCGCTCGGCGGACTGGTCCTCGTATTCCTTGGCTGCCTCATCGATGCGCAGACGCCGCGTGCTGAAGAAATCTGCGCAACGCAGGCGCTTGCGCGCCGGCTCGGCCTGACTGACCTCGCATTGTTCACCGAAGCGCGCTACGCCCGCCACCCCAGCCAGGCCGACCTTCATTCGGCTTTCCAGGACCACCCGCTGGCGCTCGAACACTTTCCGAGCGGCTCCCTGATCGTTCCCAACCGTGAACTCCTGGATCGAACGACAACGACACCTGATTGATTTCACCCTCGCGTCGCTGCTGCGACGCAAGGGACGCAATCTTGGCCTGTTGACGGTCTATACGCTGCTGGTGTTCGTGCTCGCCTCGGCGATGCTCTACACCCACGCGCTGCGGCGCGAGGCAACAACGATCCTCGAAGGCGCGCCCGAGATCGTCTTGCAGCGCCTGGTCGCCGGCCGTCACGACTTGATTCCGCCCGGCTATGTCGAACGCATCGGCCGCATGCGCGGCGTGCAGGAGATTCGCGGCCGGCTCTGGGGCTACTACTATGACAGCGTCGTCAAGGCCAACTACACGTTTATGGTGCCCGCCGACGGCAGCGTGGCCAGAGGCACCATCGTCGTCGGCCCGGCGCTGGCGCGGCAACGCGGCCTCGATCCGAACACCGGCATCTCCTTCCGCTCCTATTCGGGCGAGTTGTTTTCCTTCAGCGTCGCCGCCGTGCTGCCGCAATCCTCGGAACTCGCCAGCGCCGACCTGATCCTGATCAACGAAGACGACTTCCGCGCCTTCTTCGCCTACCCGTCCGGACACACCACCGACATCGCGCTCTCGGTCGCCAACCCGGCTGAGGTACGCAACATCGCCATCAAGCTCTCGAAGCTGCTGCCCGATTCGCGCCCCATACTGCGCGAGGAGATGCAGCGCACCTACGCCTCGCTGTTCGACTGGCGCGAAGGCATCATGCTCGCCCTGCTCTCGGCGTCCATCCTCGCCTTCGCCATCCTTGCCTGGGAGAAGGCCTCCGGCCTTTCCGCCGACGAGAAGCGCGAGATCGGCATCCTCAAGGCGATCGGCTGGGAGACCGGCGACGTGATCAGAATGAAGCTCTGGGAAGGCGGCCTGATCTCGCTCACCGCTTTCCTGCTCGGCTTCGTCGGCGCCTACATCCACGTCTTCAAGTTCGGCGCGCCGCTGTTCGCGCCCGTGCTCAAGGGCTGGGCCGTGCTCTACCCACACTTCACGCTGATGCCAGTCGTCGACGGACTGCAACTGGCCACCCTATTCTTCTTCACGGTCTTTCCCTACATGGCGGCGGTGTTGGTTCCGATCTGGCGCGCCGCCGTGACCGACCCCGACGCGGTGATGCGCTCATGATCGAACTGCGCGACGTCAGGAAGGCCTTCAACCAGGGCCAGCACAACGAGTACTGGGCGCTCTCGGGAATCTCGCTGGCGATCGAAGCGAAGCAGGTCACCGCCCTGCGCGGACCGAGCGGCTCGGGCAAGACGACGCTGCTGACGTTGATCGGCTGCCTCGCGCGCCCGACCAGCGGCCGCGTCACGCTGCATGGCCGCGACATCTCCGGCCTGCCGGAACGCTTTCTGACCGAGATCCGCCGCAAGACCTTCGGCTTCGTCTTCCAGCAGTTCAATCTGATCAAGGGTCTTTCGGCGATCGAGAACGTGATGCTGCCCGCTTACCCGACCGGTCGGCCGCATCAGGAACTCAAGCGCAACGCCGAAGCGCTGCTGGAGCAGTTGCAACTTGGGCACCGCCGCGACGCCCGCGCCGAGTGGCTCTCCGGCGGCGAGCAGCAGCGCGTCGCCATCGCCCGCGCACTGATCAACGACCCCGAAGTGCTGATCGCCGACGAGCCGACCGCCAACCTTGACACCGCGCTGGCCAAGGAATTCATGGCCATCCTGGAGAGCTTCGGCGCGGAAGGGCGAACGGTCATCCTGACCAGCCACGATCCGCTGGTCACAGAGTCAGCCGTGGTGGCACGCCTCGTGGACATGCGCGACGGCAAGTTGGTCAAATCGTGATCTTCCAGCCGGCGATCATCGCGCTGCTGCTGGCGTCGGCAGTCTCGGTGGCGATGCTCGCCGCCGCCGCGCCTTTCGCGATCCAGATCATCCGCCACTGGGACATCGCCAGCGGCTCCGAGCGGCAACTGCAACTCGAGCGCCGCACCTACCTCTTCTCAACGCTCGCCGTATTCGTGATGGCAACGCAGCTCGCGGCGGTGCTGCTGTTCGTCTTCAATGCCGACAAGATGTCCGAGATGTTCGTCGGCGCCATGTGCGCGGTCGGCACGCTCAACGTCAATGGCTACGGCTTTCCCGCGCTGATCGCGCAGATGACGGTCTTCTTCCTCGCCGCCGGCTGGCTGGCCGTGAACCAAGTCGACGCTCGTGCGCCCGACTACCCGCTGGTGCGCATCAAGTACGCCGCGCTGCTGGTGCTGCTGCCCGCCGTCGCGACGGTGCTGTGGCTGCAACTCGAATACTTCCTGAATCTCCGTGCCGACGTCATCACTTCCTGTTGCGGCAGCCTGTTCTCGGAAGACACCAAGGGCCTGACCGGCGACATGGCGGCCATGTCGCCCGTGCCTGCGATGATCGGATTCTATGTCGCGCTGGCCATTGCCTTCGCCACCGCGTCCTTCCACGCGCAGACCCGGCGTGGCGGTTACTGGGTGGCGGCAACCAGCATCGCCGCCTTCGTTGCCGGCGTCATGGGCATCATTGCCTTCGTCTCGCTCTATATCTACGAGCACCCGCACCACCACTGTCCGTTCTGCATCCTCAAACCCGAGTACGACTGGCGGGGCTACTGGCTCTACGTCCCGCTGTTCGCCGCCACCGCCTGCGGCATCGGCGCCGGAGCGGTGCAGCCGTTTCGGAACATCGAGAGTCTCAAGAGCGTGATTCCGCAGGTCTCAGCCCGCCTCGCCACTATCGCCGCCACCGGCTTTCTGCTCTTCGCCGTCATCGCGACCGTGTTTGTGGCAAGGTCGAACCTTGTTCTGATCGAACTCGGTTAGAACTTCGCCGTCAGCCCGACATTGATCGAACGGCCCGGACCGCGCACCTGCGCGAGATGGCCGTTGGTGGCGGTCGACAGGTAGTTGTACTCGTAGAAGTCGACGCCGCCCAGCGGCAGGTCGTAGCGCTTGTCGAACAGGTTGTCGATGCCGGCATCGAGGCGGAACGTGCCCCAGTCGTAACCGGTACGCAGGTTGACCAGCGAGTAGCCAGCGGTCTTGAGTTCGCCGCGCACGGCATCGACGCGCGTCTTGGCTCCCACCACTTGCAGTTCGACGCTGTTCGACCAGGCGCCGAGCTTGTGGTCGAGCCCCAGCCGGCCATTCAAGGGCATGATGTTGTAAAGGTTACCGCCCGTGCTCAGATCCTTGCCATTCACATAACTTGCCACCACCCTCCCGCTCCAGTCGCCGCCGGCATGGCCGAGGCGCATCTTCGCCGCAAGGTCGAGGCCGTAGAGACGAGCGTCATGGTTGACGAAGCGTAACGCGGCACGCCCCGGCGCCGTGCTGGCCATGCCCATCATGGAAAGATCGACGACGTTCGGGTTCGCCTCGGCGTTGATGTAGTCCGTGACGCGCGTGTAGAACGGCGTCGCGGTGAACTGCCAGTCGCGGCGCTCGGCGTCGTGCCAGTCGGCGGTGACGCGCAGCGTGTTGGCGACTTCCGGCTTGAGGTCGAGGTTGCCGACGTAGGCGTTGAGGTCGCCGAACCACGAGACCATGGTGCCGGCCATCGCCGATTCGTTCGACCAGGCGAAGCGCTCGTAGATGTTCGGCGAGCGCGTCTTGCGGGCGAAGCCGAAGTCGACGGTGCTGGTCGCGTCCGGCTGGTAGCGCATCGCGGCGGTGAGGTCGACGTTGTTGTCGGTACGCTTGTGGTCCTTGGCGTTGAAGGCGTCGGCGTCGTTCTGGTAGATGCCCATGCCCATGTCCATGGTGGCGTCGTAGTAGCCCTGCACCGAGCCTGTGTTCATGCTCACGCGCTCGTAGCGAACGCCGAGTTGGCTGCTCCAGACGGGATTCCACTTCGCTTCCCATTCGCCGTAGAGCGCGATACGTTCGCGCTTGCCGCCATTTATGTTCCAGAACGTGTCCGGGCCCATCATCATCGAGCCGGGAATCGGCGGCCACCAGTCGTCCAGAGTGTAGCGATGGTATTCGTGGCCGATGCGGACGACGTCCTGTGCCGCGACGGGCAGCGCGGCTTCCAGGGCATAGCCGCTGTCGATGGCCCGGGTATCCATTGGCATTGCGTACGGCATGCCGTAAGTCATCACGCCCAGATTGGCTTTGTCGTCGAGCATGTCCATCTTGTGCCGTACCCGCTGCCGATAGGCCCGCGCTTCGAGTTCGCCCCAGTCGAAGCCGCCCTGGTAGCGCAGGTTCACCGAGGTGCTGCGATTGCTGGTCATGTCCATGTACTGGTTCGGATACCCCTGATAAGGAATTTCCTGCCAGCCAATGTCGAGGCTGACGACATCGCGGCCGAGCTTGCCAGCCAGTACGAGCTGATTGTTACCCGACTCGTATTCGCTGGAGCGCTGGACCTTGCCGTTGCCGTCTTTGTAGTTGGCCGACTTTACCGTCGAGCCGGTGTAGCCGATGCTGAACGATTCGCCGGCCAGCGCGGCATGCGCGTTGAAGCCGGAGGCGTCGCCGTTGCTGCGATAGAAACCGGACAGGCTGCCCGAGGTCCGCAAACCTTCACCCGGCGCGGCGAAAATCGGACTTGCGGAGCGAATGGCGATGGTGCCGCCGATGCTGTCGCCGCCGAGACTGACGGGCGTAATGCCCGCCATCACGCTGATGCTGGTCACCGCGGAGGCGTCCATGTAGGAAAGCGCCGGGTTCATGTGATTGGGGCAGGCCGAGGTGATGGTCATGCCGTCGACCGAGATGCGCAGACGGTCGTCGGCGAGGCCGTCGACCACCGGCAGGCTGGAGACGCCGCCGCCGGAGTAGAAGCTCACGCCCGCCACACCTTCGAGCATGCGCGCGCTATCGCTGGTGCCCACGCGCGGGCCGGCGAGATCGTCGGCGCGCAGCGTCGTCGCGCGCACCGTGCCGTCGTCGATGCGCTCGCCGGAAATCACGACTTTCGGCAACTGCGTTTCCTGCGCGAATGCATGCGAGATCGCCCATGGCAGGGTGGCAACGACGAGGATGAGTTTTCCGGATTTCATGACATTCCCCCAAACACGGCCGGCGCGGATGCGCCGGCAAGAAGCAGTTGATCGACCAACGCCAAAGTCAGTCGTGACGGATCCGTTCGTGCGCGCTACTTCGCCTCGCGAACGACGCGAAAACCGAAGTCGTGCGCGCGGAAAGTGGATGTGAAGCCGAAGCGGAGGCCAACGCGGCCGTATTGCGGTCCGCTCAGCCATGAGCCGCCGCGCAGCATGCGGCTCTTGCATTCGCCTGCGACCTCCCATGCCGAGCCGTCGGTCGGCGCGCCCGTGTAGTCGGGGTGCGCGCAGTCCTGCGTCCATTCCCAGACATTGCCGCTCATGTCGAACAGGCCCCAGGCGTTGGCCAGCTTCTGGCCGACGGGATGCGTGCTCCCGTATTCGTCGCCGGCCCACTCGACCTTGTCGAACTCGTTGCCGCCGCACCAGTCGGTCTGCTGCCCGGCGCGGCAAGCGTATTCCCACTGGGCTTCAGAAGGCAGGGCGTAGCGTTTGCCGGTCCTGTCGGCGAGGCGTTTGACGAATTCCTGCGCTTCCGGCCAAGTGACGCGTTCGACCGGGCAGTTGTCGCCGCAGTCGACGAACTTCGACGGGTTGGTGCCCATCAGCGCCTTCCATTCGCCCTGCGTCACCTCGAACCTGCCGATGGCAAAGGCGGGCAGGCTGACAGTGTGCGCGGGTCCTAGGTCGCCGCGGCCATCGATGCCCATGACGAAACTGCCGGCCGGTACCGTCACCATCTCCGGGCAGGTCGAGCAATCGCGAAACGATTCGGCATGGGCGACGACGCCGATCGCCGCCAGCAGCAATGCAAACTTCCTCATGCCGGCTTCTTCGCGGCGCGGCGGCGGCGTTCCTCGCGCCCCTTGCGCATGCGCTCGAGATCGTCGGCGAGGTCGGTGAAGGAAACCTTGAGCGTTTCCTGGAAGTCCATCAGCCTGCCGCCGTGCACCTTCTGTGCCGCGGCCGCGGCCTCCGCGCTGCCGTAGGCCACCTTGCTGTTCCAGGTCATGACGCCGGGCAGGTCGCTGCCGACGAGGAAGGTCGCCTTGCCCACTTCGACCAGCGGGCGCGGATCGGTTTCGACGGCGTTGTCGGCGACGTAGATCGCCTTCGGGTCGAGCGCAAGGTTGATCGCCAGGCTGATGACGCCGCAATGAATGGAACAGAGCGGGTCGGGTACGTCGTTGCCGTAATGGATCAGCATGCGCGCCTTGTGGTTGTAGCGGCGATCCATACCGCAGTACGGGCAGTTGGGATACTTCTCGACGTCGTTGTCTTGCGGCGCCGGGTCGGCCGGCTTCTTTGGAATGAACTGCGCCGGCGTGCCGTCGGTCGGTTTGCTACAGTCGGCGGCGCGAGCCGGCGCGGCGCCGGCCGTGCTGGCGAGGAGCGAAAGCTTGAGCAGGTCGCGGCGCTTCATCATGTCACTTTAGAACTCGACGGTGAACGAAGCGCGCACGTTACGGCCGACGTCATACACGTAGGCATAGGCCATCGAGCCCTGATAGTCAGCGTAGCGCTTGTCGAACAGGTTGGCGACGCCGAAGTCGGCGCGATACTTCTTGTCCAACGACATCCAGGTTGCGAACACATCGTGTGTGGAGTAGCCGGGCCGGCGGCGCAGCGCAGTGGCGTCGTAGTCCTGTGCGCCGACGCCGGTGCTGCTCAGCATGAGCGACAGGCCGGTGACCGGTGTCGCCCAGCGCACGCGCAGGTTGATCTTGTCCGGCGGCGAGAAAAGACCGGCACCGGTCTTTGCATCTGTCACGCGGACGCGGCTATAGGCGAGTTTGGTTTGCCAGGCGCCGATGTCGTAGCCCGTTTCGAGTTCCGCACCCTTGCGATCAGCACTACTGACGTTCTGCGCTTGCAGGATGAATCCGGTACCAACATACGGCGCCGTGCGAGTGTAGGAACCAACCACGGTGCTGGAGATCAGGTCTTCAGCCTTGCCGTCGAAGAGCGCCACGCGCAAGCGGAACACGTCGCCGGCTGCAGCAAGCGCGCGCAAGGTGTAGTTGCTGCCGATTTCATACGTTTTGTCGACTTCCGGCCTGAGGCCCGTGTTGGCGCGGAAGTTCATGAAGTAGTTGGTGCCGGAAATGGCGCCGTACATTTCGCCGAGCGTCGGCGCGCGGAAGGACTCGCCATAGTTGCCGTACAGCATGAGGCCGGCAAGAGGCTGCCACGCGAGCGTGACCTTCGGCGAGGTATGACTGGCGCTGGTGGAACTGCCGACGTTGTCCGCGGTGGTGTCAAATCGGTCGTGACGGATGCTCGGGATCAGGCGCCACTGGCCGCCAAACAGGATTTCATCCTCCGCGAAGACCCCGGTTACTTTCTGGCTGCCATCCGGGTTGACCGGGTTCGGTGCGCCGGCGGTGGTTGCAGACTGCCTGGAGTCGTAGTTGTCGACGCCGGCGGTCAGGCGATGCTCGCCGGCGCCCGCGAACGAGAGTGATCCTTGCAGACTGCCGCCAGTGGTCTTCGTGGCCATCGTGGTACGCGGCGCTGCAGCGGCATTCGCGCCCTGATCGTCGATGAACTCCAGCTTCGTGTCGTAGAGCGTTCCGGAAATCGCCCAGGGACCGGTGCCGGTCGTCGCACCGCGCAGCACCGTCTGCTTCTGGTCGATATGATTCTCCGACACAACCGGCGACCCGGCGAGGTAGGCGTTCGCCTGTGGATTGCGCGGCTGCAGGTTGTCGCTCTTGTAGGTCTGGTGCGACAGCTCGTAGCGGGCACCACCCGCATTCAGTCCGCCCTTGACCAGCACGCTGTCGGACTTGCCGTCATTGGGTTCGAGGTAGGTGCCGTCGCCCTGACGGATCTTGTCCCAGTCGCGGTGGCTGAGCGCAACGAGACCGTCGAGCATCTCATTGCCGCCGTAGGCGCGCGCGTTGCCGTACCATGACTTGTCCGCGCTGGCGTAGCCGGCCTTGACGCCGGCACCGAAAGCCTGGCCGGCCTGGAGAAGGTCGCGCGCCGAGAGCGTGGTGAAGGCCATCGCACCACCGTTGCCGCCAGAACCGTACAGCGATGACGCCGGGCCACGCAGCACTTCAACCTGATGCAGGAAATAGGGATCGACGTAGAGCGGGGAGCGCATGCCGGGAGACGTTACGTCGTTCTGGCGGGCACCATCGACCGACAGTGCAATCGACGCGCCGTAATAGCCGCGGATGGTCGGAACCTCACCCACGATGCGCGGGCCGCCGCCGAAGTTCACGTTGGGCAGCTTCTTCATCGTCTCGGCGATGTTGGCGGCCTGCACGTCGGCGAAGTCCTCCTGCCCAACCACGCTGACCGAGGCCGCGACTTGATCCAGCGGGTTTGCGGTCCGCGTCGCGGTGACGACGACGCGATCCATTGGAGTGTCCTCAGCCTGGACCGAAATCGCAACGAGCGCAACCGAAATGGCGACAATGAGTTCGCGGCGCACGGCCGGCGGAAATGTGTTCACTGCGGACCCCCTCAACCTGTTGTTGTCGAGTAACGCGGGATGATAGGGGACCCCGCAGTCGCAGTAGTGCGACATTTGGCCGCAGCGGTGCGCCGAAAGTCAGCCGTGACGGTACGCCACTTTCTACAGTTCAGCCGGCGGCCGCGCGGCGCTTTCTCTCCTCGCGTTCCGCACGCAACCGCCTTCTGGTCTTCATTTCATCGACCATGTCGGCGAGTGCCGCCTTGAGCGCCTGATCGAAGTCGGCCAACTCGCCGCCCTTGGCGACTTGGCCAGCCTCAGCCGCCTCACGACTCGCGAATGCCGTTTTGGGGCGCTTCGACATCAAGGGTGGAAAGTCGCCGCCAATGATGTAAGTAGCCTGGTCGGCATCGATCATCGGCCGCGGTTCGGCCACACTGCCGAAGTCCGCCGCGTAGATCGCTGCCGCTCCCATTTCGACCCTTTGCATCAGGCTGACCGCAACACACCGGATTGAGCAGCTTCCCTCGGCGGTACCATCCAGGTAGTGGATCAGATGGCGCGTGCGATGGAACGTGCGCCGATCCATGTTGCATTGGCTGCAACGGGGATACTTGGACAGCTCGTTTTCGAGCGGTGCGGGATCGACGGGCCTTGCCTTCTCATCCTCGGCGATTGCCGGAGTAGATGCCACAAGGAGCAACGCGCTGCGCAATACGGTGCGTCTGTCCATGTCGGATTCTCTCGCCATCAGTAGGTAGCCTCGAGCGTCGGCATGGAGTTCCGGTGCTCGCAATAGAGTTCTCGGTTATTCCGCGTCTTGGTGACTGCAATGGCACTGCCGGCAAAGCACCGCAGCTCCCAAAGGGACAAATGCTAAAGCCCGCTCTTTCGCAGATCGTGCGGCAAATCGCCACACGCACCGACATGTTGCCGCGACCCGCGGCTGAAAGTCAGTCGTCGCGGTACGGCTCCCCTTGCGGTTTCTTCCCGGCAACGCGCAGACGAATCACCACACCAGAGATCGTCAGAAATAGGAAACCCAGCGCCGCGGCGTCGTTGATGTTGAAGGCGTCCATGCCACCCAGCCAGCGGCCGTCGTGGATGATGAAGGACAGCGCCTGGGCATCGTTGCGCCAGTCGGTGATGCGCTCGATGGTCATCGTTTCGCCATCCACCCAGACCGACTTGCCGCCGATGCCGTCGCCCGCCTCGGAGAACTTGATACGGTCGGTGCCCTGAATGAACACCGCGCGCGGCGTGGCGCCGATGGCCTTGGCAACCAGGGTTCTTGCCTGATCGATCGAGCCCCGGCGGATCGGCTCATCGAGCGAGACAGCCGGAATTGGATGGCTCGCAGTCCGGTCGCGCTGCAAGAAATTGAACTCGAAGTCCAGCGTCGTCACGGCGACCGCGATGGTGAGCAGTCCCGTGACCTGACCGACACGGACATGCCAACGGGAGCGCCGCGCATAGACCTTCGCCGCCCTGCGATCCTGCCAGGCCATCACGCCACCGGTCGCGAGCAACGCCAACAGCGAGACGGCGCTGATGAATGCGATCGAGGCCCACTCGATGCCGAAGAAGCGGTAGGCGTGGACGCCGTGAGCCTGGCTGAAGAGCGACGTGGTCTTGTCGTCCACGCGGACGATGCGCATGACCTGCGTGTCGATCAGCAACTGGGTCTGCGGATTCGTCATCGCAACCACCGGATCGTGGCTGTGCTGTGCGAAGGCCGATACGGAGACGACGTTGTCGCTCCGGGTCCCGATCACATGCGCATCGGTCCCGACCGCCGCCTTGGCCAATCGCAGCGCCTGATCCCACGATCCTGGCTGCACGGCTTCGTCGAGCGCGACTTGCGGAATCGGCAGCGACGGATAGATCGCTTCCGAAAGCGCCAGCAACAGCTTCGTGTGCGTCAGCGATACGGCGATGGCGATGGAGATCAGCAGGAAGGGCACCGCGATCAAGCCGATGACCTGATGGACAAGAATCGCTGCTTTCATCCAAGGCGCCAATTCACGACTGGTTGGCGAACTCATCGTTACTCTCCTTCCTATGGAATTTCGAATCACTGATTGGGTCAGTCAAGGTTTTCCTTGATGTATCGACGAAGCAGGAGACTGACGACACCCCAGCACACACAGAGCACCAGCGTCGTTGGCAAATCGAATTGCAGATCCGGCATTGCGCTGTAGATAAATGGCATTGCCCCGAGAGGCATACTCAAAGTGCCGACAGCCCAAACGACGAACTGTCTCCCCTCTTTGTTGTGGATATCAACTTTCTTGAACAACATCAGGCACTCCGTTCTGGGGAGATAGCGATCATCGCGAGAACAGCGAGACTGACCTTTGTCGCCGGCGCAGGAGAGCGGCAGAGACACTTTGTTTTTTCGCATGCTGAACTCATCTGAGGGGTAGGCCCTAGCGTGCCAGCCCGTAGTTCTCGTTGAAGTACCGGACGAGGCGCGTCGTTTCCTCTGCGGTCAGGGGTTCGACGTTGCGAATCCGTCGATAGTCATGCATGCGCGTGATGCTCGGCGTCCAGTCGCTGCGCCGCGAAAGCAGCAGGCGGCGCGCGTCGTGGCAGACCTGGCACTTTTGCACGACGAGATTCTCGGTGCCCATGCCGTCGGGCTTGAAGCGGCCGTTGCGTACTTCCTCGGCGCGCTTCCTGTCCATCTCGGCCTTGGCGGCAATGCGGGCGCCGAACTCGATGCGGCAGACTTCCCCTTCCTTCACCTCGCGCGCGCTCTTGCGCTCGTCGACAGCGACCAGATGCTCGACGAACTCGCCGGTCTTTTTCAGGCGATTGACGTTGTAGTTGTAGAACTCGGAAAACACCACGTCGCCATTGCGCGTGGCCAGCACTGCCATGGTGGCGTCGCCGTTGTCGGCGCGGCTGACGATGCGGACCTTGCCGCGGCCATCGATGCGCCCCAGATGCTGGCGGTCGGTGAACCAGAGAGTGCCGTTCCTCGCCAGAGACGTTTGCTGGATGTTGGTCTCCCCCGGCAGCGTCCACTCGACCCACTTGCCGCCGACAGTGCGGTAGCCTGCTGTGTGACGGCAGCCATCCGTGTAGTACAGCCTCCCCGCCGCGTCGGCCAGCAGGTTGCGCGGACAACTGTTCTCCCAGGTCGCGTCGACCTGCCAGTCGCCCTCACGCGACAGGCGGGCCACTATTCCCTTCGGCTTCGCCGTCTCGCCGCGCGAAACCAGAATGCTGACCCAGGCTTCGTCGTTCCGGTCGAAGGTGATGGACGTCGCCCATCCTTCAGGCGCCGGATAGAAATGCGTCACGCCCAGCCGATCGATACGTCCGATTCCGGAGGCATTGACGTGGGCAGCATGGTCGCCTTCGGACTTTGCCTGGTGATCGCCCTGCTGGGTGAACCAGGTCTCGCCGGCGCGATCGACCTTGACCTGGAAAGGATGTCCGCCCGTGACGGGGAACTCGACGATGCGACCGTCCCTACCCAAGCGGCCGATCTTGCGGCCTTCCATTTCCGCGAACCACACGTTGCCCTCGTGATCGAGTGCCAGTGAACTCGGCTCGGCATTCGCCGTCGGCAGTGGATGACTCACCACCGCGCCATCGGGCGCGAGGCGCGACACGGCATTGTTGTCGCCCTCGGTGAACCAGATGCCGCCTTCAGTGTCCTCGACGAATTCGTAGGAACCGAAGGGCCTACAGGCAATCGCCGGAACCGCAGTCACAAGAAGCAATGCGGCCAGTACCCACACGGAAAGTCTGGTGGTCATGTCGTTCAACCCCATCAGAAACGCAAGCTCAGTTCGCCCCGCAAAGTGCGCGGTTGCTGATGCCAGAAGAAACCGGAAACGTAGTCGCGGTTGAGCGCATTGTCGAGCGCAAGCGTCAGTTCCCAGTCCGTCCGGCGCCATGTTGCGGCCAAGTCGAGTACCGCATAGCCGGCTTTCCGCCAACGGTAACCACGGCTGTCGACCACGGTATTGGCGTCGTCGGTGAAGGTGCTGCCCACTGCCCGCAGCTTGATGCGAGCATTGAAGCCATCGCGGGAATCGTAGTCCAGCATCGCGTTGGCCTTGTTGCGTGGCATGTCCGGTAGCGCCTTCCCGACCAGAGCCGGGTCGGCCAGATCCTCGGTGACGCGTGTCCGCGTATACGTGTAATTCGTACTCATCGACCACGATGTCGACATCTTCTTCGCCCACTGCATCTCGACGCCACGCGCAGTTACCCGTCCCGTGTTCTGCGGCTGCTGAATTACGGGCGTACCGTAATCGACGATGCGCATGCCGATCTTGTCCTGCCAGCGAGTGGCGAACAGGGTCGTGCTCCAGTCGCCACTCGGTGCATGATGCGATAAGCCGAGATCGGCGGTGGTCGAACGCTCGGGCTTCAGTGCCGGATTTGCTAATGTGACGGCGCCAGCACCGACGTCGCTGTAGTAAAGCTGGCCGCCTTGCGGCGGCGAAAAGCCCGTGCCGATGCTGCCTCGCACCCGATAACCGCCCACCGGCCAGGACAAGGCCACCTTCGGACTGGATGCCGATTTGGAAACGCCGCTGCCGGTCACGGTCTGGGCGGGCGGTCCCGCCTCGAAGATACGGGCGGAAACGTAGCGCTGGAAATCGCGCCGCAAGCCCCACTCCAGGTGCCCCGCACCCAGTGGGCCTTCGGTCGACACGAACAGCGCCTCCTTGCGGATCAGCGACTCCGTGATCGATTGCACCTGACGCGTCGCGTAGTCGGCGGCGCCGAAATCCTCGCTTAGCTCGTCCAGATTGACGCCCAGGTGCAAACGCCAATCGACGGTCGCCCAGGTTAGCGCTGCCGTCGCCTCGCGCTGCCGGTAGCTCTGGGTTAGCCAACGCTCGGGGGCCAGCCCTTCGGCATCGGTGCCGGTGCCGCGGTCGCGCACGCCGGCAGTGTCATAGTGCTCCTCGCCCACGGCAACCTCAGTGGCGACGCCATCGGCGATGCGCCAAGCCAGTTGCATGCGCGCATCGTCGGTCCGCGAATCGAATGCCCATGCCGGTCGCCCGAAAAACGACCAGAGGTCCACTCGCTTCATGTTCACCGACAGGTCGACGTCTTGGCTGCGCCAGGCGAGCTTGCCATCCGCAGCTCGGCTCTTGCTGCGCTCGTCCATGACCGTGACCTGATAGGGAAACGGAGAATCGGGAACAGAGCGGAAGCCTTCCGAAACCCTGTCTTCGGCAAGCAGCGACCAGCCGAAACCGTCCGCCTCGCGTCCGCCGGACAAGCGGGAGAAGTGCCCAGCGCGCGAATCGAGGCCTTGCACAAAGCCGCCGCGCAGATCGCCGGCGACGCCACGTGTCGTCACGGCAATCGCGCCGCCCATCGCCTCGGCGCCGAAACGCGCGGAGGCCGCTCCGCGCAGGACCTCGATTCGCTCCACTTGCTCGGGCTTCAGCGCCGCCAGCTCGGTCATCGACGAAGCAAAACCATCGACGAAGATGGCGATGCCCTTGACGCCGCGCATGGTGATGACGCTGTTGTTCTCGTCCAGTCCAACGCGGCTCTTCAACATCTCCACGATATCGGACGGCTTCTCGCGGGCAATGTCGGCGGCGGTGATCAAAGAAATATCCGACTCGCCGCCGTCTTGCGCCCAACTCGCCGAAGCCGCGAAACACAGGGCCAGGGCCAGCCTAGAACCTGCCATTCACGCCGATGGTGAAAGTCCGTCCGTCCGACCATTCGCCTATGTTGAACGGTTCGTACTTCTTGTTCGTCAGGTTGTTTCCGGCGACAAATCCTTCCCAGCTCTTGCCGATGAACGGCAGCTTGATCGCGACCTTGGCGTCGACCTGCGTGTAGCCGTCCGCCCATTGCGCCTCGGTCAGATTATTGAAGTAGAGACCGCTGACGTAACGGGCATTCAGCGTCGCCGACCAGGCGTCGCTCGGCGCATAGGTCAGGCCGGCGTTGAACTTGCGCGGTGACACGCGCATCGACTGTGTGCCTGCGGCGTTCGGGGTCGCGTAGTCGCGCGCCTTGGTGTATGAGAAGTTCGCGTACGGTCGCCAACCACCGCCAAGATCTCCGTCAAAGGCAATCTCGATGCCTTCCACCTTCACGACCGAAATGTTCTGCCATTGGCGTTTGCCGCTGGCTGCGTCGGTACCCAGCGTAATCTTGTCCTTGTAGTCCGTGTGATAGATAGAAGTGCGCAGGTTGCCGACGCCAAGGCGATTGTTCATGCCGATCTCATACGTCTTCGATTTTTCCGGATCGAGGTTCGGGTTATCGACGCGCGTCGTCGAGGGCTGGACGAACTTGAACGTGTTCAAAGCCGGCAGGTAGGCTGTGCCGTAGGACGCATAGAAGGATGTCGCATCGGTCAGGTGGTAGCGGGCGCCAATGCGTGGATTGACGACATCGGCCACGGACGCATCGCCGTTCTTGGGTGCACCGTTGACGGTATCCGCGGACTGGTCGATGCGGTCGTAGCGAGCTCCGCCGGTCAAGACCAACGCACCGAACTTGTGCTCGTCCTCGATGAAGAGGGCATCCGTCTTGCCTTTGGCGCCGGTAACCGAGCCGCCGAACATCTCGTACTTGCCGGTATCGTGCGAATAGCCGGCGACCAACTCGTTGCCCGTCATCGGTCGAGTATCGGCGACGACCTGGAAGAACGTCGACTTGCTGTTGCGGCCGCCGGAATCCGCGAGTTCCAGGTCGGCGGGCGCAACGACCCCGGTAGTGGTCAGGCCGTTCCAGTCCCAACCGTCGAAGGTGTACCGCTGTTTCAGGTTGGTGCTGCGGAAGTTGGCCTTGATGTTGGTGTCTGCGCTCAAGTCATACCGGTAGCCAATCGTGGTCGAGTCGCCGTCCATGTTCTGGCGATCGTTGGGGCGACCGCCATACATGGCGGATCGAGTCGCGTACTGCTGGTAGTTGAGCGTCAGTTCCTGGTTGTCCGCAGGACGAAAACCCAACATCACACTGAGCTTGCGGTCCTGCCAGTCGCGCGGTCCCAGATCCCATTCGCCGTTGGGATCCTCGACGGGTACAGCCTTGTAGCCATCGCTCTTGGCGTCGTGGACCGACAAGCGAATGTCGAAATTGTCTTTGGCGAGCCCGGCGGCCGCGTCCAAGGTCTGGGTATCGTGAGAGCCGTAGGATGCGGCGACCTCGGCACCGGGATCGCCCTTCCAGCGCTTCGGTATAACGTTGATGACGCCGCCGATGGTACTGGGGCCGTAGAGTGCCGAAGCGGGGCCGCGCAAGACCTCGACGCGCTCGACGTCGAACAGCGACGTGAAATTCAACCCGCCGTGGCCCATGACGCTCGAAAACGCTGAATCGTGAGCAATGCCGTCGACCAGTACCTGCGTCGTCGAGCCGGCGAACGAGCCGCCGACGCCGCGAATGGTCGGGAATACCTGGTGGCCGACGCCTTGCTGGGCGACGAAGTCGAGCCCCTCGACGTCGCGCAATGCGTCGTTTACGTTCTGACGGTTCTTGGTCGCGATGTCCTGGCTGGTGATGACGCTGACGCTGGCCGGTACCTCGTCCACCCGGCGCTCGGTGCGGGTCGCGGTGATGGTGACGGTAGGCAGTTCGGTACCGTCATGTGTCGGAACCACGGCCGCGGCCTTGATCGCGTAGGCGTCGTCGCTCTTGGACCAGGTCAGTCCCGATCCCGCCAACAGTTGGGTCAACGCCTCTTCGGTACCGAGTTTGCCCTGAACCGCGGGCGCCCGCTTGCCCTTGACCGCCTCCGGCGAGTAGAGCAGCCGTACGCCGCACTGGCTGGAAAGAGTGTCGAGCGCCGTGCCCAAGTCTTGGGCCGGAATGACGATTTCACTCGCGCACGACTGGGCGTAAGCGGCTGGAGCAACGGAAAAGCCGGTGCAAACGGCAGCGGCGACGATCAGTACCGACTGACGCAGTCGGAACGGCACAATGGCTTGCGACATGAATCTCCCCTATTGAACGTTTGATGGCCGCCGCTCGGCGACTCAATTGGGGAAGAGGTAACGGAGACGCCACACCCCGTGTGGCATGATGTCGCACTGGCCAACGTACCGCTACCGGGCGCGTTGCAGCTCGAAGTGCCGTTCGCCCAGACGTTTCAGCTTCAATCCATGCACCTGGGCCGCCGCCCACAGCACGCGTTCCGGCTCGTCGAAACCAAAGCTCCCGCTGACGGTGAGCGCCGCCACCGCCGGATCGGCGATGTCGACCTTGATACGTTGCTGGCGAGCCATCTCGGCGGCGAGAACGGACAGCGGCGTCGCCTCGAAGCGCCAGCGTTGTTCGCGCCAGGGCGCAACGCCATCCGTACTTGCGACCTGTTCGCGGAACGTACCGCGGGCATCGAAACGAACCGCTCGGCCGGCATGCACCATGTGCATGCTTGTGCCAGCCCGCAATTCGACTACACCTTCCGCCACCGCCACCGATCCGCCGTTGTCGACCGCCGCAACGGCAAAGCGGGTGCCGATGTCGCGGATCACCGCGCCGGCGATGCGCACTTCCAGGTGCGTCGTGCCGTGGCTGCGCACATCGACATAGATGTCGCCCCGCAACAGGTCGACGCGCGGCGCATCGCCTTCGATCAGGTCGATTGCGGATTCGGCGTCGAGCGCAATCG
>Ga0335071_10002211_pt1 | contig 20908 bp, 15 predicted proteins | sample Lox_Sample_15_FD_206724 | JGI IMG/M metagenome (GOLD analysis project Ga0335071, IMG submission 206724) | Soil microbial communities from Loxahatchee National Wildlife Refuge, Florida, United States - Lox_Sample_1.5 | ecosystem: Environmental > Terrestrial > Soil > Wetlands | place: USA...
CCCGACTTCATGCCCGACATTCCGGGAAAACCGGTCGGGATAAACTCCAACTTACGGCTGGGTCGCATCACTCCAAAAATTGAAAAAACGGTAAAAATTTACGGCGGCGGCGACAGCCGCCGACGACGAGAGCGAATCCGCATCCGGTTGCAGGGGTTTGCGCCTCGACAAGGCCGGGCGCCGCCGATTGTTTCCCTGCCGATTTTGCCCCATGAATGGATCGTTGGTGTTTTGGCTCATATCAGGTGCAACGCCGAGCCGATGGCCGTGCGCCGCGTTGAGCGATGCGGTCGGATTCTCCGTGGCCACGGTTTCCGTCCCTGAGCATTACGTCGTGGGGTTGCTGGCGGCAGCGAGCGTGGCGGCCGCGGCCGGCTTGATCTGGCAATGGCGATCCCGGTGCACCTGGGAACGGCGCGCCATGGAGCTGGCTTCGTCCGAAGCCCGGCAACACCGCATCGTCGATGGCGCCACCGACGGTATTATCCTGACCGACGGCGAAACGGGCGTCATCCTGCAGGCCAATCGCGCGGTGGCGGAATTGCTGGGCGTGAACCAGAGCGAATTGGTGGGCCGGCACCACGCGTCGTTTTATCCCCCGGAGAAGCGCGAGGAAATGAAGCGCCGCTTCTGCGCTCGACTGCGCCAAGGTGGCGTCGGTGTGGCCGAAGTGTGGGTACAACACGGGACCGGCGAATTGATTCCGGTCGAATTGCGCGCCCGGCCCATCGAGATCGACGGCCGGTGTTACATGCAGGCGACCGTGCTTGACCTGCGGCAGGAGCACATCGCCCAGGCCGCCCTGCGCGAGAGCGAGGCGCGTTTCCGGACGTTGTTCGAAAATGTGCCGGTCGCCGTGCTGGAGAAGGATTACACCGAGGTCGTGGCCTGGCTGGATGCGCTGCGCGCCGAAGGCGTGGCCGAATTGCGGGGCTACCTGCAGCTCCATCCGGAAGCGTTGGTCGCCCAGTTTGCCCATGGACCCGTGACGGCCGCCAACCGCACGGCGCTCCAGCGACTCGGCCTGCCCGACGTGGCGACCTACAATCGTGTGATGGGCGAGCGGATTCCGCCGCAGATTCTGCGGTCGTTCCAACGCGAACTCGAGGCGCTCTGGGAAGGGCGCACCACCATGACCTGCGCGCTCGATTACCCGCGTTCCGAGGGCCGCATGGGGCACAGCCTGCTGCACTGGTCGGTGCCGTCACTGGATGGCCAGCCCGACCGGCGGCGCGCTTTGCTGGTGTTTACCGACCTGACCGAGTTGCATGCGGCCGAGGAGCGGCTGCGGGCGAACGAAGAGCAATTGCGACTGGCGCTGCGGGGCTTCAACATCGGCATCTGGGAGTACAATTTCGCCACCAACGAATCCTTCTACTCGGAGCGGTGGAAGCAAATGCTGGGCTATGGCGCGCACGAGATCGGTGGCCGCCGCGAGGAGTGGCTGACCCGCGTGCATCCGGAGGATCACGCGGTCGTCACGGCGGCGCTCGAGGCACATTTGCACGGCAAAACCGCGTATTACGAAACGGAGCACCGCCTGCGCGCCAAGGACAACCGCTATATCTGGGTGCATTCCCGCGCCGAGGCGGTTTTCGACGAGCAGGGCCGGCCCGTGCGCATCGTGGGCGCCCATGCCGACATCAGCGAGCGCCGGCAGGCCGAGGAGGCGCGGCGGGCGACCGAGGAGCGCCTGCGCCAGATCGTGCAGCAGGCCGACTGCATGCTGTGGCAGGCGCACGTGACCGAGTGCGCCGGGCAGCTCGACTGGAATCTGCATGTGCCGGCGTCGGGGCTGCACCGGCGGATTTTCGGCGACGATTATGCGGAGGGCATGCCGCTGTATCGGCTGGAGCATGTCCCGGCGCGGCCGGAGATGGATGCGCGCTGTGAGACCGCGCTGCGGGGGGGCGCGCCCGGTTATCAGCAGGAATTTCAGGTCTTCGCCGGCGGCCGGGAATTCTGGCTCGCGGAGAAGGTCGAGATCACCGCGGTGGGACCCGGCGAGTGGAACCTCGTGGGGGTGGCCATCGACGTGACCGCCCGCCGGCAGGCCGAGGAGGCGTTGCGGGCGAGCGAGGCGCGTTACCGCGAGCTGGTCGAGCATTCGCCGCTCGCGATCGTGGATTTCGACGTCCGGGCGATCATCGCCTGGCTGGGACAACTGCGGGCGGCCGGCGTCACGGATCTCGCGGTCTACCTGCAGGACCATCCGGACGAGTATCGCGCCCAGCTGCAAACCTCGGTGGTGTGCGGCGTCAACCGGGAGGCGGTGCGGCTGCTGCGCGCCCCCGCGAAGGAGCACTTGCTGGCCCAAGCCTCCGCCACGTTTACCGCGGAAACCATGAAGATGCGCTGGCAGACCCTGCTGGCGGTTTGGGAGGGCCGCAATGAAACCGAGGGCGAGACGACCTTGCGCGCGTTCGATGGCGAGGAGGTGCGGGCCTTCTATCATTGGTGGGTGCCAACGCTGGATGACCGGCCGGACTATGCGCGCTCGCAGTTGCTGCTCGTCGATCTCAGCGACATCAAACGGGCCGAGGATGCGCTCGCCGCCGAGCGCGAACGCTTGAGCGTGACGCTCCGGGCCATGACCGAAGGCGTGATCACGGTGGATATGGCGGGCACGGTGCAATTCATCAACGAGGCCGCGGAGAAACTGACCGGATGGACTGCGGGGACGGCGGTGGGGCGGCGGATCGAGGAGGTTTGCGCGCTGCGCAACGAGAAGACCCGGGCCGTGGTCACCCTGCCCGCCACCGCCGAGCTGGCCGCGGCGCGCGGGGCGGACCTTCCGGCGCAGAGTATCTTGATTTCGCGTGGGGCCGGCCTGGTGCTCGTGGAGGGCCGCGTGGCGGCCATGCACGGGGCGCAGGGCGCGCAGGTCGGCGCCGTGCTGGTGTTGCGTGACATCACGGAGCGGGCCCGGCTCGAAGCCGAGGTGTTGCGCTCGTCGAAGCTCGAATCGCTCGGCATTCTCGCCGGCGGCATCGCGCACGATTTCAACAATCTGCTCACGATCGTGATGGGCAACCTCTCGCTGGCGATGCTCGACGCGCAGGTGGCCGCCGCGGCGGGCCGCTGGCTGCGCGAAGCCGAGCGCGGCGTCCTGCGCGCCCGCGACCTGACGCAGCAATTGCTCACGTTCGCCAAGGGAGGCGACCCGGTGCGCACGGCCGTCGTGCTGCCGGACATCGTGCGGGAGGCGGCCGAGTTCGCGCTGCACGGCTCGAAGGTGCGGTGCCTGTTCGACATCGCGCCGGATCTGTGGCCGGCCGACGTGGACAAGGGCCAGATCGGACAGGTGATCCAGAACATCGTCATCAACGCGGTGCAGGCCATGCCCGAGGGCGGCGCGTTGCACGTCGCATTGCGCAACGCGACGGTCGCGACGGGCGATCTGCCGGCGCTCGCCGCCGGGCGTTACCTCAAACTCTCGCTGGCCGATACCGGCACGGGCATCCGGGGCGAGCACCTGGCACGCATTTTCGACCCGTATTTCACCACGAAACAACAAGGCAGCGGACTGGGGCTCGCCACGGTGTATTCGATCGTCAAGAAACACCAGGGTCATATCGAGGTGGAATCGGAACTCGGGCGTGGCACGACGTTTCATATCTGGCTGCCGGCGGCCCAGCGTTTGCCGGAAGTGGCCACCCCCGTCCGCCCGCGATTGTCGCACCAGACCGGCCGCATACTGTTCATGGACGACGAGGAGCCCATCTGTCTGCTGGCCACGGCGCTCCTGGAACGCATGGGTTACGAGGCCAACGTGGTGGGCGACGGCTCGGAAGTGGTGCGGGAGTATGGCGCGGCGCGCACGGCCGGCCGGCCGTACGATGCCGTGATTCTCGATCTCACGGTGCCGGGCGGCATGGGCGGGCTCGAAGCGATGGAAGCGTTGCGAAAGATGGACCCGGAGGTGCGGGCCATCGTTTCCAGTGGTTATTCGAGCGATCCCGTATTGGCCAACTACCGCAACCACGGCTTCCTCGGCAGGGTGTCCAAGCCCTATAAAATCGCCGATCTGGCCAATACCATCCAGACCGTGCTCGGCAGCAACGGCAGGTCGTAGACCGGATCGCGCGGCGTCAGGGGAAGCTCTGCCCCGCCAGGTACGCTCGCCGGTTTATACCCAGTTTTCGGTTGTTTCGCCGGGCGACCCGAACATCCTACCGCCCATGGCAGCCACATCCTCTGCGTCATTCCGCCGTTTGTTCGACGAGGTCGGACCGGTCGATGCCGTGGGCGTCGAGGAACGCGTCGCGAAATTTGCCGCGCGCAGCATCAAGAAGCGGGCGAAGCTTTTCGGCCTCAAGCTCGCCGTCTCGATGGTCGATCTTACGACGCTCGAAGGCAAGGACACCCCCGGCAAGGTCGCGGCCCTGTGCGCGAAGGCGCTGCATCCGCACGATGAGGCCGACGTGCCACCCGTCGCGGCGGTCTGTGTCTATCCGGCGATGGTGCGGCCCGCGCGCCGCGTGCTGGGCCCGATCTCGCCGGTCCGCATCGCGTCGGTTGCCACGGCCTTTCCCTCGGGACAAAGTCCGCTGAAAATCCGTCTCGCCGAGGTGCGCCAGGCCGTGGCCGACGGCGCCGACGAGATCGACATGGTGATCAACCGCGGTGCGTTCCTCGCCGGCGAGTTTGCCCGCCTGCAGGATGAGATTGCCGCCGTGAGCGAGGCCCGCGGCGCCGCCACGCTCAAGGTGATCCTCGAGACCAGTGAGCTGGAAACCTACGACAATATTCGCGCGGCCTCCTGGCTCGCGATGCGGGTGATCCGGGCGGGCGATTTCATCAAGACCAGCACGGGCAAGACCTCGCTCAACGCCACGCCCGGCAACAATCAGGTGATGCTCGAGGCGATCCGCGACTTTTACCTCGCCACGGGCACCGCCATCAGCATGAAACCCGCCGGCGGCATCCGGACGGCGAAGCAGGCGCTGCAGTTTCTCGTCGCGGTGAAAGAAACGCTCGGCGATGCCTGGCTGACCAACCGGCGGTACCGGTTCGGGGCGAGCTCGCTGCTCAACGACTTGTTGCGCCAGATCGCGAAGGAGAAATCCGGCGCGTACCAGGCGCCCTACTATTTCAGCGAAGCCGCCGAGAGCTATTAAGGAGACCTTTTCATGCCCAAGCTTTCTTCCGCGAAAAAATCCCGCCCACGCCGCCCGCACTCCGCGCTCATCTTTGGCGACCTCTGGGAATACGATCCGGCACCCGAGACGGCTGACCCGAAGCTGAAGCCGCGCTACGAGCTGTTCATCGGCGGCAAATTTGTCGCGCCGGCGGGCGGCCAGTATCGCGATTCCATCAATCCGGCCAACGAGCGGAAGCTCGCCGAGATCGCGCAGGCCGACGCGACCGATGTGGACGCCGCCTACGCCGCCGCCCAAAAGGCCTACGAGACCGTATGGGGGCGCCTGGCCGGCAGGGAACGGGCGAAGTATCTCTACCGCATCGCCCGTCTGCTGCAGGACCGCGCCCGGGAATTTGCCGTGGCGGAGACGATGGACAACGGGAAGCCGATCCGGGAAACCCGCGATTTCGATGTGCCCACGGCGGCCGCGCATTTCTTCTATCACGCGGGTTGGGCGGACAAGCTCGAGTACGTCGCGCCGGGGCGCCGGATGGCGCCGCTGGGCGTGGTGGGGCAGGTGATCCCATGGAACTTCCCCCTGCTCATGCTCTCGTGGAAAATTGCGCCGGCGCTGGCGACGGGCAATTGTGTCGTCATCAAGCCCGCCACGAACACGTCGATCACGGCCGTCAAGCTCGCGGAAATTTTCCAGGACGCCGGCCTGCCGCCCGGCGTCGTCAACGTCATCACCGGCCCCGGCGCCACCGGCGGTGTCATCATGGCGCATCCGACCGCGGCCAAGATTGCGTTCACCGGTTCGACCGAGGTCGGCAAAATCATCATGCGCTCGGTGGCCGGCGGCGACAAGCGGATGACGATGGAGCTCGGCGGCAAGGCCGCCAACATCGTCTTCGACGACGCGCCGATCGACCAGGCGGTCGAGGGCATCGTCAACGGCATTTTCTTCAATCAGGGCCAGGTCTGTTGTGCGGGCTCGCGGCTGCTGGTGCATGAATCGGTGGCCGACGCCGTGGTGGCCAAGCTCAAGACCCGCCTGCGCGTCCTGCGGGTGGGCGACCCGCTGGACAAGAACACGGACGTCGGTGCCATCGTTTCCCGCGCCCAGCTCGACACGATCCAGGGGTACCTGGAGGCGGGCGTGAAGGAAGGCGCGGAGATGTGGCAGCCGCCGTGCCGCCTCCCGACCAAGGGGTTTTTCATGCCGCCGACGATCTTTACCGGCGTGCAGCAGAGCCATCGCATCGCCCGCGAAGAGATCTTCGGCCCGGTGCTCGCGATCCTCACCTTCCGCACCGTCGACGAGGCGATCGAAAAGGCCAACAACACCGCCTACGGCCTCAGCGCCGGCGTGTGGACCGACAAGGGATCGCGGATCCTGAAGATGTCGACCGAACTCAAGGCCGGCGTCGTCTGGGCCAACACGTTCAACAAATTCGACCCGACTTCGCCCTTCGGCGGATACAAGGAAAGCGGCTTCGGTCGCGAGGGCGGCCGCCAGGGACTGCTCGACTACGCGAGGCTGGTTTAAGTCCGAAGTTTAAGTTCAAGCGAATCACCAACCTAAACTTCACCCTCAACCCTTTCTTCGATGTCACGTCTCCCCATCACCAAAACCCCGAAGGCCTACGTCGGTGGAGCCTTCATCCGCTCGGAGAGCGGGCGCACCTTCCCGCTGCAGGATGCCGCGGGGAACTTCTTCGGCAACATCCCGCAATGCACGCGCAAGGATCTGCGCAACGCCGTCGAGGCCGCCGCCAAGGCCGGCCCCGGCTGGGCCCGGCGCACGCCCTACAACCGCGGGCAAATTCTCTACCGCCTCGGCGAGATGCTCGAGGCGCGCGCCGGTGAGATGGCCGACGCCCTGCGGCTCGGTGGCGCGAGCCGGGCCGCCGCGGCCCGGGAGGTCACCGCCACCATCGACCGCCTGATCTACTACGCCGGCTGGACCGACAAATACGAGCAGGTCCTGGGCAACGTGAATCCGGTCGCCGCGCCGTACTTCAATTTTACCGTCACCGAGCCGATGGGCATCGTGGGCGTGATCGCGCCCGCCGCGCCGGCCCTGCTGGGCCTGGCCTCGCTCGTTGCCCCGGTCGTCGCCAGCGGCAACACCGTCGTCGCCCTCGCCTCGGAGGTGCAGCCGTACCCGGCGATCGTGCTCGGCGAGATGCTCGCGACGAGCGACCTGCCCGGCGGCGTGGTCAACCTGCTGACCGGTTTTCGCGCGGAACTTGTGCCGACGTTTGCTACGCACGCCCATTTGCGCGCCCTGAGCGCCGTGGCCGATGCCGGGGAGCGCCAGACCCTGGCGCTGGGTGCCGTCGAAAGTGTCAAACGCACGCGTTTCATCAAGGCGGAGGAGAAATATGACTGGTTCGCCGATTCCGCCCAAGGCCTCTACGCCATCCGCGATTTCCTGGAGTTCAAGACCACATGGCATCCGATCGGGGCGTGAGACGGGTGGATTCCTTCCCGCCGCCGGACAGCCGGTCGTAGCCGCCAGGGGATCTGGCCGCCATTCGTCCGCCGGGTGCGACCGTTCGTCCAAGATTTGCGCTCAGGACCCCGGCGTGCTGTAAACTGGCCTCCTTGAATCTTCCTGCCATTCAGACGATTGAAATCGATGCCGGGCGCCGTACCCGCGCCAAGGAACGGTTGTACGTTCTTTGCCAGGTACTCGGTTGGTCGTTCTTGCTCGCCATCCAAATCGTATTTTCCCGGATTTTTGGTCAACCACCCCAGGCCAGGCAGGACTCTACGATCGTCGCGATTGTTGCTCTCGGTCTGTTATTAACCCACTACGCGCGGCGTTATCTGACCCGCTGGGGCTGGAAGGATTTGGGCTGGCGCGCGTTGCTGCCCCGTATTCTCAGCTTTGCGGCGCTCCTGGCTCTGCTCTGGATCGGAGTGGGCTATGCGATAACTTACGGGCTGTATCGCAATCCGCTGCCGGGGAAGTATCCCCTCTACGCCTTGGTCGCCGCCAGCTGGTTGAACGGCATGGGCCTGATGAGCTGCTGGCTCGGCGTCTATTTCTTGTACCACCTGTCCGACCGCTTCAACCGGCTCGAGATCGAGCGATTGGGTCTCTCGGCCACCTTGAAAGAGGCCGAGCTCCGCGCATTGAAGTCGCAGATCAACCCGCACTTCATCTTCAATTCGCTCAACTCGCTGCGGGCGCTGATCGACGAGGAGCCGGCGCGCGCCCGGCAGGCCGTCACCCAGCTCGCCAATCTGCTCCGTTATTCGCTGCAAAGCGGCCAGCTCGAGACGGTGCCCTTTGAGGAGGAGCTGGGTGTCGTCAATGACTACCTCGCCCTTGAGCAGGTGCGCCATGAGGAGCGCCTCCGTCTGCGGCTCGATGTGGCGCCCGACACGCTCCCGCTGCCCGTCCCGCCCATGTTGCTGCAAACGCTGGTGGAGAACGCCGTCAAATACGGCATCTCCCGGCGCCCCGAGGGCGGCGAGATCGCCATCGTCGCGCAGTGCGAACACGGCGTGCTGCGGATCCAGGTGACCAATCCCGGCGAGCTGGCGCCGCCGGCGGCGGGCGCGTCCGCCTCCACCGGCGTTGGCCTGCGCAATGCCGCCGAACGGTTGCGCCTGCTCTTCGGCGAGCGCGCCACGCTGCAACTGCGCGCCGCCGCTCCGGACCTCGTGGTCGCGGAAGCCACCATCCCCAGCTTGCTTCGCCCATGAAAGCCCTGCTGATCGACGACGAGCGCCTGGCGCGCAACGAACTCCGCCGCCTGCTGGCCGCGTTTCCCGACATTGCCATCGTCGGCGAGGCCGCCCACGCGGCGCAGGCCCGTCAGCAACTCGCCGCGCTCTCGCCCGACCTGCTCTTTCTCGACGTGCAGATGCCGGGCGAATCGGGCTTCGAGCTGCTCGAGTCACTGGAACCGCCGGTGCCCCAGGTGATTTTCACCACGGCCTACGATGAGTTCGCGGTGAAGGCCTTTGAGTTCAACGCCCTCGATTACCTGCTCAAGCCCGTCGATCCCGCGCGGCTTGCCGCCGCGATCGAAAAATTGCGGGCGATCACGCCCGGCGGTGCTCCGGTGCCGGCCGCGGCGGCTGCGGCGGAACCCCGGGACCGGCCTGCCCGGCTCGTCGCCGGGGACAAGGTCTTCGTGCGCGAGGGTGACCGCTGCTGGTTTGTCGAGGTGAAGCAGATCCGGTTGCTGGAGAGCGAGGGCAATTACACGCGGGTGCATTTTGGCGATGCCCAGCCGCAGCTCTTCCGTTCGCTCAACGCGATGGAGACGCGGTTGGACCCGAAATTCTTCTTCCGCGCCAACCGCCGCCAGATCGTCAATCTCGCCTGGATCGACAAGATCGAGCCCTGGTTCAGCGGCGGCCTGCTCGTGTATCTCAAGGGCGGCGCCAAGGTCGAACTCAGCCGCCGCCAGGCCCAGGACTTCCGCGAAAAAATGAGCCTCTGAAGAAGGAAACCACATATGAACACCGATGAACACAGATCGGAAGATCCGGAGGCCGCGATTACCTACGAGATCATCGGCTGTGCGATGGAGGTTTTAAATGAGCTCGGGCATGGATTGAACGAAAAGCCCTACGAAAACGCCTTGGTCGTAGAGTTCGGTTTGCGGAAGATCCCGGCGGTCCAACAACGCCGGTTTGGCGTTACCTACAAGGGAGTGCCAGTCGGAGAATTCATTCCCGACTTCATTGCTGGTGGGACGGTGATTGTTGACACCAAGGTCATAGAGAAAATCGGTGACATCGAACGAGGGCAGATGATCAACTATCTCCGAATCACCAAACTGCACGTGGGACTGATCCTGAACTTCAAGCGGCCGACGCTGGAGTGGGAACGCCTGGTTCTCTGATCGCATCATCTGTGTGCATCTGTGTCTATCTGTGGTTAATCCTTTTCTCCTCCCCATGATCGAAGCCCGTTCCCTCACCAAGCTGTTCCAGGACAAGAAACGCGGCACGATCCGCGCCGTCGACGATGTCTCCTTCACCTGCCGCCCCGGCCAGATTTACGGCCTGCTCGGCGCCAATGGCGCGGGCAAGACCACCACGCTCCGCCTGCTGGCCACGCTCCTCCAACCCACCAGCGGTGGGGCAACCGTGGCGGGCTGCGACGTGCGCCTGCAGCCCGAAAAAGTGCGGGCGAACATCGGCTTCCTCGCGACCAGCACGGCGCTCTACGGCCGCCTCACGGCGCGCGAGACCATCGCCTACTTCGGCCGGCTCAACGGAATGGCCCCCGCGCAGATCGCCGCCCGTACGCGCCAGCTCGCGGACGAGCTCGGGTTGCACGAGTTTCTCGACCGCCGCGTGGAGAAATTCTCCACCGGCATGAAGCAAAAGACCTCCATCGCCCGCACCCTCGTGCACGATCCGGCCGTGCTCGTCCTCGACGAGCCCACGCTTGGCCTCGATGTGATGGCCGCCCGCACCATCGTGCGGTTTGTGCGCGAGTGCCGCGATCGCGGCAAGACCGTGATCTACTCCACCCATGTCATGAGCGAGGTGGAGAAACTTTGCGACGTGATCGGCATCATTCATCACGGACGCCTCGTCGCCGAGGGTACACTGGAGCGGCTGCGCACGCGCTTCGGCGATCCTGACCTGGAGGAGATTTTTGTCCGTGCCGTGGGTGGAGAGGAGGTGGCCGCATGAACTGGTCCAACGTCGTCACCGTTTACCTGAAGGAATTGCGCGACTCGCTCCGCGACCGGCGCACGCTCCTGTCCACCATCGTCGTCCCGACACTGATCATGCCGGCCATCATATTGAGCGCCGGGACGATCACCTACAAGATCGTCAACAAGGCCCGGGAGGAGATTCCCGCGGTGATGCTGCTCGGCGGCGACGATTCACCCGTCATCCGCGCGGCCCTCGGCGCTAACGCCAAGGTCAAACTGGTGCCCGCGACGGCCGATTGGAAGCAACGCATCATCGACAAGAAATTGCGCGCAGCCGTGGAGTTGCCGCCGGGCTTCGATGCCGCCCTCGGCCATGGCGAACTGGCGACGGTCAAGATCTACAACTATGAAAGCGAGCTGCGTTCCGGTTTCGCCGTAAACGAACTGCGCCGGTTTTTCACGGAATATCGCGACAAGACGGTGACCGCGCGGCTCGCGGCGCAGGGCCTGCCGGCCTCCTTGATCAAGCCGTTCGAGATCCGGTCGGCCAACGTCGCGCCGCCGGAAAAGGTCGGCGGCAATGTCATCGGCGGGATCATCCCGTATTTTTTCATCATCCTGTGCTTCACGGGGGCGATGTACCCGGCGATCGATCTCACGGCGGGAGAAAAGGAGCGCGGCACGTTGGAGACGATTCTGTGCAGTCCGGTCGCGCGGATCGATCTGGTGGTGGGAAAATTCCTGCTGGTGCTGACCGCTTCGCTCGCAACCGTGCTGTTTTCGCTCCTCTCGATGGGTGCGACCTTCATCTTGGGGGGCATCCTCCTGGCCCAGGGGGGCGGTGCCGCGGCGGCGGCCAGGGGCGGCGCGGCCCAGATGGCCACGTTGCCGACCCTCGATCCGCTCGGCCTGCTGGCGGTGCTGGCGATGGTGCTGCCGTTGGCAGTCCTCTTTGCCGCCGGGTTGATGACGATCGCGCTCTTCGCGAAGAGCTACAAGGAGGCGCAGAGCTACGTGTCGCCGCTCATCATTGTGATCATCCTCCCGGCCATGATGGCCATGCTGCCGGGGGTGGAGCTCAATACGCGGCTCGCCCTCGTGCCGATTCTCAACCTTTCGCTCGTGAGCAAGGAACTCGTTTCGGGCGTGTGGCACTGGCACTACCTCGCGATGATCTTCGGTTCGTCCTGCCTCTACGCGGCGGCGGCGCTCGCGCTCTGCGTGCGGATGTTCAACCGCGACTCCGTGATTTTCCGCACCTGAGGCGGGCGGCGAGCCCGCCTCAGGATCCGTTATTTCGTGGGGCAGGGAGCCCTTGTCCCGCCAAAGCCGTGGCGGCGGCGGATGCTCGCGCCTATCGGCCGTGAAATTGACGCGGCACGGATGGCCCGACGACGAGCGCCAGCCCTACATTCTGGGAACCGCGGAAGGCCAAAATCTCCCAGGACGACTGCGAAAAATGCCCCGCACGTAAATTCTTTCTGAAATCCTCGTTTTCGTCCGTAAAGCGCGGGTAAAAGCCCCGTGCCTCTGTTGCACAATCCGGTGGCGCGGGTCGATACTTGGAGCAGTCCAACAACCAACCTGCTCTTTCACCATGAACCTCGCGAAAAAAATCCTCATCGTGCACGGCGACACCGTAATTCGCCGACAGCTCGTGCTGCTGCTTGCCGGCACGGGCCTCGATGTCCGGGCGTTCAGCACGGCCGCCGCTGCCGCCGAAGTGGCGCATGACGAGTGGTTCGATCTCGCCCTCGTCGCCCACAATTTGCCCGACACCCCGGACCTGTCCTTCGTGGCCGCTTTACGCAAAATCCAGCCCACCGTTCCGGTTCTGATCCTCGTAACGGAAATCGAACTGGCGCTCGTCATCCAGGGCATCCGCCTTGGCGTGGCGGATGTGATGCTCGAGACGGATGACCTCCGACCGGTGGTCCGCCGGATCCGCAGCCTGATCAAACTCGATCCGGACGCAGTCGCGGACGTGACCGCCGAGGAATTGGCCCAGGCCGAGGCGGCACTCGAAAAGATGGGGGTCGTCGGCGATCCTCACAGTGCCGATCCCTTTGGCACCCACACCGAGGCGCCGGCGGTCGGCCTGTTGCGCGTGACCAAGGAAAAGGCGTTGCTGGCGGCGCAGGTGGAACGGCTCAGCCATGAGCGCGCCGCGCTGGAAGCCCAGCTCAAAACTATTGTCGCACAAAACGCCGAGCTCGCCCGCCTGCCGGCCGAGTCCGCCGAGCTGCACAGCCAGCGCGAGATTGTCGCCGCGGCGCAAACGGCCATCGACGAGAAGGCCCGCGCCCTGGCCGGGCAGCGCGCCGAACTGGCCCGCGAGCGCCGGGCGCTGGCGGACGAGCGGCAAAAACTCGCCGCCACCACACCGGTCGTGGCGAAAGGCGAGCAGGAAATCGCCCGGGAGCGGACCGAGCTGACCGATTGGCGGCTCAAGCTCATCGAGGAGGCGGAGCGGCTGCAGGGCGAAACCCTGCGTTTGCAGCAAGACCGCATGCAACTGGCGCTGGAGCGCCGTCGCTGGCACGAGGATCTCGATGTGTTGCGCCAGCAGGAGGAAAATTTACGCAGCTACGAGAAACGGTTGCGCGAATTGCAGGGCCAACTCGAGGCCGACCGGGTGGTCTACTGCAGCACCAATATGAAGCAGGCGTCGCACTCGCCCTTCACCGACGATGCCGCGCTCCGCGAGGCCTGGGCCAAGCTGCAGCGCGCCTCCGAGATTCTCGAAACCGAGCGGGCGCATTTCCGCGAGGACAAACTCGCGCTGCGCGACTGGGAGAAGACCGTGAAAGGTCGCGAAGACAGCTTGAGTGCGCGCGAAGCTCGGGTCGCCGAGCAGGAACAGCGGCTGCGCGAGGCGTTCCCGGCCATACCGGTGAGTGCGCCGCCGCCCGCTTCGACGATGCGTTCCTTTACCCGGGCGCCGTTCTCGACCGCGAAAGCCGTTTTGCTGGGGAAGAAGTAGCTGGTTCTGTGGCCCACCGGGGGACGAAGACCTCCCGGTGGGCATGGGCCAGCGCGCGACAAAGTGGCATGGGCGTCCCCCCATGTTCCAAGGATTGCGCCGCCAATGCCGACGAATGGAGAGATGATTTTCCCGCGGATGACGCGGATGAACGCGAATGGCCGAACCAGATTCGCGACCATCAGCAAAATCCGCGGAGATCATTGGCCACGAAATACCTGGCGCGGCGCAGCCGCAACCATAGGCCAATTCGAATGGCCACAAAGAACACAAAAAATGGTTTGGGCTTCGGCCACAACCGTTTACGCGCCTATAGACGCAACGCAGGGCACAGTACTTAAGCCCGGTTTTTCGTGCCTTTTTGTGGCCAATCGGATCGGTCGCCTGTGGTTGTGGTCTTGCTCCGCCCGGCCGGTGAAATCATACTTTTTCCGCTTGAGCCGGCTCCCGGGCCGGCTCATTTCGTTTTCCGCCATGAAAGTTCCCGCCTGCCCACGCACCTGCCTTGCCGCCGTGAAACCCGCGGCGCGGGCGACCGTTTGGTGGTGGCAAGACGCTTGGCGTTGGTGACGCGCATCCGTCCGATGCGCTCGCGCGGCCCGAGGCCGCGACTGACCGCCGCCAAGCCCGACTCAGCCCGAGTCGGGCTTTTGGTTTTTCCCCTGCAACCTTTCATTCCTGCCATGACCACGACCCTTTCTCCCGCCTCCGAACTCGAACTCTCCTCCGTCGCCTTCTTCGGCCGAACCCTGGCCGAATATGCGCGATTTTTTGCCCTCGATCTGTCCGCCTTGCGCGGTTGCGCCGTGCTCGATGTCGCTGCCGGTCCGGCTTCGTTTGCCGCCGAGGCGGCCAGCCGCGGCATCGACGCCGTCGCCCTCGATCCGCTCTACGGCTGCCGGCCCGAAGCCCTCGCCGCCCATGTGGCCATCGACTACCGCCAGATGCACGAGCGGACGCGAGCGCGGCCGGAGCTGGTGAAGCTCGGCCCGGTGTTTGCGTCGTTCGACGAGGCCGAGGCATCGCGCCACACCGCGGCGGAACGTTTCCTCCGCGACTACGAAAGCGGTTTTCTGCACGGCCGCTACATCGGCGGCGCGCTGCCGCGCCTGCCATTTCTCGACCGGCAATTCGACCTTGTGCTCTGCGCCCACCTGCTCTTCGTCCATGCGCGCCAGCTCGACTACGATTTTCATGTGGCCGCCTGTGCCGAACTGGTACGGGTGGGCACCGGCGAGGCGCGGGTGCATCCGCTCTGCGGGCCCGATGGCCGCCGCTATCCGGAGCTGACGCGCCTGCGCTGTGATCTGGCGGACCTGGGGATCGTGACCGACGTGGTGCCGGTGGACTACGCGTTCTTTGCCGGCACGGGCTCGATGCTGGTGCTGCGACGCCACGGCCCTTCTGCCCAGCCGGCGGCAAAGCGGAAGGGAACCCCGAAACCGGTGATTTGATCCGAACTTTTCGAACCGGTTGACCACTAATGCACACTAATTTTCACTAATTGATGAGAGGCATGACTTGTGCTCCAGAAATTCCGTTCATTAGCGTCAATTAGTGTTCATTAGTGGTTAAATTCGTCCGGCTGCGGCATTGCCGTACGACGGGAAACCCTGTTGGCTGACGCCATGAGCCTCACCTTGATTCCCCAGCAAGTCATCGCCCGCAAGCGGGACGGACATGCGTTGACCGTGGACGAGATCGGCGAGTTCGTGCGCGGTGCCACCGACGGTTCGTGGGCCGACTACCAGCTCAGCGCGATGCTCATGGCGATCTTCCTGCGCGGCATGAATACCGCGGAGACGGCCGCGCTCACCGAGGCGATGATGGGCTCGGGCGTGGTGGCCGACCTCTCGTCGGTGACGTTGCCCAAGGTCGACAAGCACTCCACCGGTGGCGTGGGCGACAAGGTTTCGCTGCACCTCGCGCCGATGGTCGCGGCGTGCGGCTTGGCCGTGCCGATGATCAGCGGGCGCGGACTGGGTCATACCGGTGGCACGCTCGACAAGCTCGAGTCGATCCCCGGTTTCCGCGTGGGCCTCACGCTCGACGAATACCGGGTGCAACTGGAGAACATCGGCGTGGCGTTGATCGGCCAGACGGCCGAGCTCGCGCCGGCGGACAAAAAGCTCTATGCGCTGCGCGATGTCACGGGCACGGTCGAGTGCCTGCCGCTGATCAGCGCCAGCATCCTGAGCAAGAAGCTGGCGGAGGGCATCGACTCGCTCGTGCTCGACGTGAAATTCGGTCGCGGCGCGTTCATGCCGGACAAGGCGCATGCGCGGGAACTCGCCACGACGATGGTCGCCATCGGCCGGGCGATGTGCAAACCGGCGCGCGCCGTCCTCACGGCCATGCACGAACCGCTCGGCCGCACGGTGGGCAACGCGCTCGAAGTCGCCGAATCGGTCGAGTGCCTGCAAGGGCATGGCCCGGCGGATTTGATGGAAGTGACCTACGCGCTGGGCGACCAGATGCTGCTGCTCGCCGGCGCGGCGCAGACGGCGGCGGAGGCGCGGGTCCGGCTCACACACGCCGTTACGAGCGGTGCGGCGTTGATGAAATTTCGCGAAATCGTGGAGGCGCAGGGCGGCGACCCGCGCAAAGTCGGCCAGCCCGACTGGCTGCCGGTGGCGCGGTTGGAGTCAGAGATCGTCTGCGAGCGCGCCGGCTATGTTACCGACGTGAATGCGCGCGAGATTGCCGATGCGGCGTTGCGGCTGGGCGCGGGGCGCACCCGGGCGGAGGCGGCGGTCGATCCGGCGGTGGGGGTAAGCGATCTGGCGAAGATCGGCGAGACCGTGCTGCCGGGCGCCGTGCTGGCGGTGGTGCACGCCAATGACGAGGCCAAACTGGCCGAGGCGCGGGCGATGATCCGCCAGGCGATCGTCGTCGGCGACGACCGGGTGGCGCCGCCAAAACTGATCGAGGAAACGATCGGGTAGGGCGCAGCGGGTAGCAGCCGAGGTGACGAGGCTGGGTTAGCGCTTGGGGTATTTCCGATGCAAAGTGGGCGACGCTGCGGATAAACCCGCGCTACCGTTCCGACCAGGGGGCGCGGACGAATCGCCGGAGGCGATCGTCCGCTCCTGTTCGAAAACTGCGAGCGAGGCTCGCCCAGTCCACCGCAGGCCCAGCCTCCTGACGTCGGTTGCTACGTCGGACCGCGATAACGCTGCGACGATTCTGGTATTCAATGGTTCTCCCCGGATCGAGGGAACGAGGAACGATTGCGAGATCGAGAACGATTAGGCGGCATGCCGCACCCGTGGGCGCGACCACCGCCTCAGGCGTAGATCATCTTGAGCTCGGCGAGGCGACCGGCGATGTCGACGCGACGGACGCAGCGGGCGGTGCAGGGGGAGCAATCCGCACACGCGGCCAGACTGCGTCCGGGGGCGATGGCGCGGAAGGTTTCGCCGGCCTGAATCGCGTTGCCATAGCTTCGGGCATACATGTGGGTGCGCATAAGGTTCGGTAGATCGACGCCCTTGGGGCAGGAGCCGGTGCATCCGCCGCAAATCTGACAGGCGCCAAGCAGGGCGAGCTGCACGTGGCGGTCCTCGAGGAATTTCTTCTCGTCCGGAGTGTAGTCGAGGCTGCGCGCCACGGGAAAATCTTCCTCCATCTGCTGGAACGTGGTGTAGCCGGGTATGGCGGTGGCGAACTGCTCATGGCGCAGCACCCATTTGAGCAACGCGGTGTGCATGATCTGGCCCTCGTAGAATTTCTGCAGGTCCGCCGGCAGGCCCTCGCGGTACCACTCCTGCTGGCATTGGGTTTTCATGGCGACGAGTCCCATGCCCTTGGCGCAGGCATGCTGCATCGCGTCCAGAAACGCTGGATTGCCCTGCATGCTGTAATTGTAGGAAAGAAGCGCCACGTCATAGAAGCCCTGGTCGGCGGCGAGGGTAAGCAGCCCAGGCCAGTGGCAATGCATGGATAGGCCGGTGAAACGGACCTTCTTCTCCGCCTTGAGTTCGGTCAGCGCCTCGATGATGCCCGGATCGAGCACCTGCTCCCGGGTGTCCAGGGAGTGGTAATAGAGGATGTCCACGTATTCCATCTGCAGGCGCGAAAGGCTTTCTGCGGCGCGTTTCAGAAAAAGCGCCTTGGCCGCAGCACCCTTGGCCGACCGGCCCGGCCCGTCGCCAAGAAATATTTTCGTGGCCACGGTGTAGTCTTCGCGTTTGCCGCCGGCCTCGCGGAGCGCCTGGCCGACCATGCGCTCGTTGTTCCCGCGCTGGTAGTACCAGGCCGTGTCGAAATGCCGCACGCCGCGTTTGTAGGATTCCTTCAGGAGTTCGGGATTGTCGGCGTTCATCACGCCCATGCTGACGATGGGCACCTGGATGCCGGTGCGTCCCAGGGTGCGGGTGATGATCTTCCCGGCGGGCCGGGATTTTTCTTCCGCAGCGGCGCGAGAATTGAGGGTGAGGCCGATCAGGGCGACCGAGGCGGCGCCCGTGGTGGCCTGTTGGAGGAAGCGGCGGCGGTTCATTTGAGTTGGCTGAGTTGGTTATTCAGTTCGGCAAGCAACGGGCGGACTTCCGCGGCGGGCAGGTCGCCGCGGGCGCAGCAGAGATAGCGACCGCCCCGCAGAAAGGAGATGCGGCCCTGGTATTTGTCATTGACCGCAAGAAAGCCATCCTCCGGGACAGCCGGGGCATCAGACACCTGCTGGAGGAAGGCACGGAGCATCTGCGCTGCATCGGCCTCGTTGGCGCCCTTGAATGCGAGCAGGACGTACTCCTTGCCGGCCGCGGAATACGAGACCTGGAAGGCGTCATGCAGGAAGTCGTATCCGAGGATGTCCTGGGTCGTGTATTTCTCGGAATTCGGTTTCCGACCTTGCGAGGGAAAAGCGCGGAAGATGGCGGGGATGACGGCATCGCCGTTTAGCGAGCGCGCCATTTCGGCGGCGAGGGCGCCCATGGCGGCGAGGGATGACTCCGCGGTGGAGGAAGCCCGCATTTCGACGTAGTAGCGCCCGGCCAGGAAATTCAGGTAGTCGGCCTCTTTGTAGCCCTGTAGGCCAATCTTGAAATAGAGGTCCTGGGCGGGACGGTTTTGGCTGTAGAGGCCGAAGGCGTCGAGCGGCGTCGCGTGGCGGTAAGCCTGGACGGTGATACGCTCGTCGCCCCGGGCGTATTCGGTGTCCTGCATCAGCTCGAAGTGAAAGCGCAGAAACTGGTCGGAGGCGCCGTCGATGGGCACGTAGAGTTTGTCCGGGCCGTAGGACTGGATCTCGCCCTGTTTCCAACCGGGCAGCGCGGGGAAGATGGGCGCCGGCGCCTCAGCGGCGGCGGCGACCGACGATAGCGCGAGTGTCAGGAGGCAAAGAGGACAGAAGGCAAAAAAGTGGAGGTTACGACGGTGAAGGAGCGGACCGGAAAAGCTCATGGGAAAGACGGCAAACGTTGCGGGTGAAGGCCAGGAGCCGGAGAAAACCGGAGGAATGGCGGGCCGCAATCTTAAGTGGCAAACCTATGAATAACACCGGGTGAGGATGTTTCCCTTCTGGAGGGGGGCTGACCATGGCAATGGAGCGCGAATGTGTCGCCCGCCTCCGGCGGGAGATCGTCCGCTCCGCCCAGAAACCATCGGCGCGGCAGTCCGCCGCGCGCGCCAGCCGCCTGACGTCGACTGCTACGTCGAACCACCCGATTGCTCCTGACCGCGGAAAAGCGTTCCGGGCGTTAGCGAGGAACGAACGCCGTGTGGTTGATCTTAAACGTCCAGATCTTGCAAATGAACCATGCGCCGTAGATGCCAAAGGTTACCATGGTGAGCAGGCCACCCACGAAGTTGAGCACGAAAAATTCGCCGCCTTTACCGTCGAACGCGCCGACGTGGCGAACGCCATTCACGGTGATCGTGGTATTCTCAGCGTAGAACCTGGCCATCTTGACCCAGAACCAGGGGATATAGATGCCGAAGGTGATGAGCGTAAGCAGGAATCCCACCAATACCGTCCCGAACAGCTGGCCGCCGGTGGCGACAAAGGCAGTGTTTCCGATCTGGCTGCCGTTCTCGATGATGACAGTACGTTTGGCGATGAGCTTCATCAACTCCACTGCGAACCAAGGACCGTAGATGCCGAAGGTGATCATGGTTAACAGGCCTCCCACCAGAATCGTTCCGAACAGCTCGCCGCCGGTACCATTGAATTGAAGTTTGTACTCCGTGCCGTCCGATGCCTTGGCCACGGAATTATCGTAGGAAAACTTGATAAGATTGGCCAGGAACCATCCGTAGTAAATATATAATGTAACGACAGTTAGAAACAAACCTCCAAGGCAGATGTTGAATAGCTGGCCACCGATGCCGCGGAACTCGAGGCGCATTTCGCCTTTCTCCGAGCCACTCAGGGTGGTGTTCTCGTACACGAACTTGCTGAGGTTGACCACGAACCACGGCAGATAGATGCCGAGGGTGATGATCGTCAGAAACATTCCGAGCAGGAACTTGCCGAACAGGGCGTCGCCGGTGCCGGTGAATTTGAAATGTTTTTCCATGATTCTATCTCCGTTGTTTGGTTGAGACAAATGGGCCCGGCGTGCAGAGGGCGAAAGAAGATCCTACAGGTCGAAAGTCGGAGATCGCGGCAAAACAGGAGCGACGCTCGGAGGGGTCCTGAGCAAGGGGGCAACCATGACAGGCAAGTGCGTAGGCACGCATCGGAACGAGAGCAAGATTCATTCTGTATCCACGAACGCCCTGCGGGCACTTCCGCGTTACCATTCCGACCACGGAACGCACACGCAATGCCGTCGGCTTGCCACACCGTAGGCCGGAGGCGGGAGGCGTGGCTTGACCCGGCCGCCGGGCTGCGCCCACACTCGCGGAAATCCACCGGACGTGCAGATCGAACGCGCCCTCCGGCTCATCCCCTATCGACCCCACAGCATATTCTTTGGCCCCGATTTGATTTCCTGATAAACAGACATGAGCAAATTACGTATCGGCATATTGGGTTGCGGCGCAATTGGCGGTTTCCTCGCCCGGCATATACTCGGCGCGGGCGCGGCGGATGCCATCGAGCTGGCCTATGGGTTCGATGTGGATGACAAACGTCTGCAGGCTATTCCGGAGGCTTGTCGGATTGCCACGCAGCCCGATCTCTTGGCCCGATCGGCCGACCTGGTCGTCGAGGCCGCCCATGCCGATCTGCTCAAAGCGGTGGCGCTGCGCATAGTCGAG
>Ga0335071_10002212_pt1 | contig 20903 bp, 16 predicted proteins | sample Lox_Sample_15_FD_206724 | JGI IMG/M metagenome (GOLD analysis project Ga0335071, IMG submission 206724) | Soil microbial communities from Loxahatchee National Wildlife Refuge, Florida, United States - Lox_Sample_1.5 | ecosystem: Environmental > Terrestrial > Soil > Wetlands | place: USA...
TAGTTGGGCGCTGCCGCGATAAAGGTCGCTGGGCTCACCGGAGACTTCTGACTGGGGCGGCCAGCTCAGGTCTTCGAAGGTCAGGGGCGGGCGCCCGCGCAAGTGCTTCTGCGCCAGCGCCAGCAATCCTTCCTTGTGGGTGTTGACGAGCGTGGCGCTGAAGTTCAGACCGTTGGCGGTGGCGCGCGGCAGGGAAAGAATGAGCTCGTTCTCAGTGGACGACAGCAACAGTTGGGAGAAGCCTTCCACGAGCCAGAGGGGAAGCTCGGCCGCGCGCGTCGCGGCACCCCGGTTGGCCATTTCCAGCAGCACCACCTGCGCGATCACCCGCACATAGCGTGAGCGCTCCACCACGTCCGGGAAGTCAACCCGGTATTGCCAGCGGTCTTTGAACCGCTCGGCGGTGACGGTGACGGTGTCGCTGGTGCTGCGGGCGGGGTAGAGCACGAGGTAAATGTTGCCGCGCCACGGCGCGGTGGCGCCAAGCTCACGCAGCAACATCTGTTTGATGCGCTCGCAGGAGACGGCGGTCAGCGTGGGCTCCAACTGAACGAGGCTCCGGTTCGTCGCCAGCGCCGAGAGCACCGCCGGGAGAGCGACGGAATGCCCGGCATAAGCGATAAACTGGCCGGAGACGCTGCGTGCCGACAGGAGGTCGGGGTTCGCGGGCTGCGCGCCGGACCGGCCGCGGGAGGCGCCCAGCAGCAGGGCGATCAGCGTCGCCTGCAACGCCCGAGACGCACCCGTCGCTTTCGCATTCATTTTCATTGGACACCGCCGGTTGGGCCGGACGGTGGTCGCTCGGCGGGCCGGAGCACCCGACTAGCCTTTATCTTTTCCGGTTTTGGCCGCCTTGCTCTCTGGCTTGGCCGCCGCCGGCTTGCTTTCGCCGCTGGCTGCGGGCTTAGCGGCGGTGCTTGCCGAAGCAGCCGGCGCGGCATCTTTCTTGGCGGCTTCCTTATATTTCTCGCTGCGGTAATCCGTGATGTAGAAGCCGCTTCCCTTGAACAGCAGGCCCGCCCCGGCGCTAATGGCGCGCTTGACCCTGCCTTTGCCCCAGGGCTTCCGGGCGCAGAGCGCCTCCGGACACCGGCTCAGCGGCTTGGCGGAAATCGGCTGCACCGTCTCGAATTGGTGTCCGCATTTGGCGCACACATACTCATAAGTCGGCATATTGGCTTCTTAATAGTCGGCGGCGGACTCCGGGTCAAGGAAGCAGCGCGCGCCGGAAGACTGACGGCATCCCGCTAGCCGGCATGCTAGCCCCCAATGCAGCTCATGGACCGCGGGGGCGGCTGGAAATCCGGCTCGCCGATGTGATGGCGAGCTTCCTTCTGCCAAACGACGCCGTGAAGCCAGTCGGCGAGGGCCTCGTCCGACGCCCCCCCGCGCAAGCGCGAGCGCAAATCGTGCTCGGTCACGCTAAACAGGCAGGTGCGGATCTTGCCGTCCGCCGTCAGCCGGATGCGATTGCAATGGCCGCAGAACGGCTCGCTGACCGGCGCGATGATGCCGATCTCGCCACGCCCGTCCGGAAAGGCCCAGCGCTTGGCGGTAGCGGACGGATTATCGGCCGGCGCCGCCCGCAGCTCGAACCTGGCCCGCAGCCGGGCGAGCACCTCACGGCCGGGGACGACCATCTCCTTGAGCCAGGCGCGCGCCGAATCAAGCGGCATGAACTCAATGAAGCGCAGGCTGAGGTCGCGCTCGCGCGCAAAGTCCGCCAGGGCCTCGAGCTCGTGGTCGTTGAGGCCGCGGATGATGACCGCGTTCACCTTGACCGGGTGCAGGCCGAGCTCCTGTGCCAGGCCGATGCTCTCCAGCACCTCAGCCAGTCCGTCGCGGCCGGTGATCTTCTTGAAATTGCCGCGGTCCAGGGAATCCAGGCTGAAGCTGATGCGGCGCAACCCGGCGTCCCGCAGCGCCCGCGCCTTTTGCGGGAAGAAGAAGCCGTTGGTGGTCATCGCCAGGTCCGCGAGACCCGGGATGTTCGCGACGCGCGCTACCAGGTCTTCAACGTTGTGGCGCAGCAGCGGTTCCCCGCCGGTCAGGCGGACTTTTTGAATGCCGAGGCTGACCCCCAAGCGGGTGACCCGCTCTATTTCCTCGAAGGAAAGGATATGGCTCTTTGGCACCCATTGCTGCACGATGGGCGCGGAATCGGGCAAATGCGCCCAGTGGCCGCGATAGAAATTGTGCGCCGCCTCAGTTTCAGGCAGGCAATACAGGCAGCGGAAATTGCACCGGTCCGTGATGCTCACCCGCAGGTCGCGCAGGATGCGCCCCTGCGAATCAATGAGCCGCCGGGCTTCGGTCATTTGGCTGGGGGAGGGCTCGCGGCGGCACGGTTGGTCAACGGGGGGATGACCTTGACGGAGCCGTCGGCGCTGACTTCCACGTTCAGATCGTAGGTTGGCTTGGATGCCTTGACCTGTACCATGGGAGTGGCTTGCATGAGCTTTTGCGCGCCGCGCTGGTCGGTGCTGGCGAAGAGGCCCTGGCGGATCCACTCCAGCCGGCGGGCGACCGAGAGCTCCTCCTTCAACTTGGAGACTTGCGCGCGCAGCACGGCCAGATCGTTAAACTGCCGTTCCAGTTCGGCCTTCTCGGCCATGAGGCGCTTCAGCTCTTTCTCCAGAAAGCCTTTCTCGCCCTCGGACGTGGCCAGCTTGCGCTTGGTATCTTCGATCTGGGTGGTCAGATTCGTTATGGCGGTGTTGAGATCAACGGCCTGCTTGTCGAGGGCCTGGTTTTGCGCCTCCAGGTCGGCGATCTTGGCGTCGCGCTTGGCTGTTTCTTCCTGGCTGGTTTTGAGGGCCACCTCGGTCTGGGCGAGGTTATTGGAAACCTGGACAAGCGTGCCCAACGCTTCCACATACTTGTTGGTCAACGCCTCGAACTCCTTCGTCCGCTTCTCCCGGTCGGCGTAAAGATCCGCGTTGACTTGCTTTTGCCGCTCAAGCTGGTCGCTGGTCTGCACCAGATTGTTCGACAAGGCGCCGTTCTTCTCCGAGTAGTCGCGCTGCTGCTCCGTCGCTTGCCGCTTGACGGAGAGCAGGGCAATTCCAAGCCCCACGCAAACCAGAACCAACGCCAGTACGATAACCCCAATTCGGTTTTTCATAGTATGTGTTAGCATGGCCGGGGAGGCCGAATTTGGCAAGCACCTATCTGCGGCCGGCGCCGGTCAAAGTCCAAACCCCAGCCACCCGTGCCTTGAATCTAGCGGCGGGTCTCCTACATTGTAACCATGAAGCTGCCGCGCGAAGTTCCGGTGATGACGCTGCCCAACGCCACCCTGTTTCCGCAGGCGCTGCTGCCGCTCTATATCTTTGAGCCGCGTTACCGCCAGATGCTCGCGCAAGCCTTGCACACGAACCGGATGTTCTCGGTGGCCATGCAAAAGCCGGGCAGCACGCGGGAAGCCCCGTTGCCCGTCGCGGGATTGGGCCTGATCCGGGTTTCGGTAGGCCATCGCGACGGCACTTCGCACTTGATCCTGCAGGGCCTGGCGCGGGTGGAACTGGAGGGAGCGGTCCGCTACAAGCCGTACCGCGTCGAGCGCGTCCGTCCCCTGGAGACTCCCCCGTGCGACAACGTCACCGTGGACGCGCTGGTGGCCAAGGTGCGCGAACTGCTGGCGGAACGACTTGACTTGGGCTTGCCGTTCCCGTTCCCGCTTGGGTCGCTGGGCAAGTCCAAGAACGGCCACGCGCCGTTCGCCCCGCCGGCGAAGGAGGTGATGCAGTATCTGGAATCGGTCGCGGACCCCGAGCACGCCGTGGACCTGGTCTCCTGCGCGGTGCTGCCGGGGGCGGTGGAGCGGCAAGCCATCCTTGAAACCGTGAACCTCGAAGGCCGGTTACGCCGGTTGATTCATTTTCTGCTGGATGAAATCCGGGCGAAACGCCAAGCTGGCGGGACATGAGTGATCCAGAGGCTTCCAAATCCGCTCCGGGCAGCGATAATCCCGACCAAATACGATCGGCGCTCTTCGCGCAGTTGGTCGTGCAGCAATCCAGCATGGCCATGATGTTGCTCGGGAAGAATCCCCATCCCGAAACCGGCCAAGTGATCCATGACCTCGAAGGAGCCAGGTACTTCATAGACCAGTTGGAAATGCTGGAATATAAGACCAAGGGTAACCTCAACTCGGACGAGGCAGCCCTCTTGAAACAAAGCCTTACGGCCCTGCGCATGGCCTTTGTCGAATCTGTGAATGCCGGCCCGCCGGCCGCCGAGCCGTCCGCGCCGCCGGCGCCGGCAGGCGACTCGAAGACCGGTTCGAAACCGCCCCCGGTAGCTCCCGAGGCCGCGGTGGAGGAGGCAGAGCACCGCAAGAAGTTCACCAAGAAGTATTGAGGCGCAGCCGTTGGCCGGCCCACGCGGCAACCAGGCCGCGTGGGCCGGGGGCTCAGCTCCCGTGCCCAGGCCGGCGGCCGATAATGCGCGCTTTGGATTTTGCATGACAAGGCGCGCAACGCGTGCTAAGTGTTGGGGGTCCGGGTCTGTGAGCGGTTCAGACCGTGGCTGGCGACAGGGCACCGGGCGGAAAGGGAAGCAATGAGAAAACCGATTCGAGATGAATTCACTCACTTGCGGGTTTCGCGGCAGCGGAAGTATCAATTGCGCATGAAGCGCGACCAACGCTGCACCGAATGCGGCGAGCGCGCGGTGCAAGGCTCGCGCTGCCTCAAGCATCTGGTCATGGCGCGGGAGCGTCAGCGCAAGAAGCGGGGTCTGAAGCGCCGTTACCTCGGCACGCTCAGCTACCGGCTGGAAGCCAGGCTTCGCCCGGGCCGTCGGGCCGCGGCGCGCCACCCCGCGCGGCCGCGGGCTTAGCGCGCGCCACAGCGCTTCCGGGCGGGCCAGTCGTCTCCCGGGGGGGTGCCAAAGGAAGCGATGCCCAGCCTGGGGCCTCCCGGCGCAACGCAGCGTGCGCCGGTCCGACCGCAAGCTTGATTGGCTTCCCCTCGGCCCATGGCCTGGCGCCGCGCCAGATTAAATACCTTTATTCCGCCGCCGGGCGCCAACAGGTGAGATAAAAAGGGTCTAAATGGGCTTGCCATCGCTGGAGGCGGTCGCCATATTGCCGGGCCAATATAGAAAACTTTATGGCTGACGTCGCAAATAAGTATCCTGAAAACGTTCCGGGCAAGTATTACGTGGATAACCAGTGCATTGACTGCGATCTGTGCCGCGAAACCGCGCCCGACAATTTCAAGCGCAACGAAGACGGGGGTTACTCGTACGTTTCCAAGCAACCGGAGTCGCCCGAGGAAGAAGCTCGCTGCAAGGAAGCCAAGGAAGGCTGTCCGGTCGAGGCCATCGGCGATAACGGCGCCTAAGCCGTCGGTTCTTTCCGCAAGGCCCGCGGCGAAACGCTGCGGGCTTTTTGCTGGCGGCGCTGTGATTGCCCGCCGTGCGTCCCAATCGTGCCGTCGCTCCGGAGACGGGCTTGACGCGAGGTCTCTCCTTGCCTAGGCTTGCCGGCTCGCTGAGCAGCGGAAACGCAGACTGCTCTCGCCCATTGGACTTTCTCAGCGATTAACGGAAAGGTTTGTTTTGTGAATGTAACAGTAGAAAACTTGGCCCCCTGCAAGAAGCTCATGCGGGTGGAAATCGAAGCCCAGAAGGTGGATGAGACCTTCGAATCCGTCACCAAGGACTTCCGGCGTGAGGCCAGTCTGCCCGGCTTTCGCCCGGGCAAAGCGCCGCGCGAGATGGTGCTGCGCAAGTATGAGAAGGACATCCAGGACGAGACCAAACGCAAGCTTATCTCCGAGGCCTATCGCAAAGCGGTCGAGGAGCAGAAGCTGGACGTGCTGGGCCAGCCGGACATCGAGGAGATCCAGTTCAACCGCGGCCAGCCGCTGCAGTTCGCCGCCACGGTCGAGACCGCTCCGGAGTTCGAGCTGCCCGACTATAAGGGCTTGCCGGTTCGTCGCGAGCTACGCAGCGTGACGGAGGCGGATGTTCAGCGCGCGCTCGACCTGCTGCGCGAGCAGCGGGTGAGCTTCACCAAGGTCGAGCGTCCGGTCCAGAGCGGCGATATTGCCGTGGTTAACTACACCGGCACCTGTGAGGGCAAGCCGATTACCGAAATCGCGCCGACCGCCAAAGGGCTCACCGAGCAGAAGCACTTCTGGGTGGAAGCCACGCCGAACTCGTTTATCCCCGGCTTTGGCGAACAGCTCATCGGCGCCAAAGCGGGCGAACAGCGGAACATTACCGTGGACTTCCCGGCCGATTTCGTAACGTCCCAGCTCGCCGGCAAGAAAGGCGCTTACGCGGTTGAAGTGGTCGAGGTAAAGGAAAAGGTGCTGCCCGCGTTGGATGATGCGCTGGCCAAAGCCTACGGTGCCGAGAACCTCGAGGCGCTCCAGGGTGGCGTGCGGCGCGATTTGGAGAACGAGCTGAAGTTCAAGCAGGATAAGGCCGTGCGCACCGAGCTGGTGCGCGCCCTGGTGGGCCGGATTAATTTCGACCTGCCCGAGACTGCGGTGGCGCAGGAGACCCGCAATGTGGTTTACGATCTGGTGCAGGAGAACACCAAGCGCGGCGTGCCCCGCCAGGTGATCGAGCAGCAGAAGGAGCAGATTTATTCAGCCGCCACCCGCAATGCCAAGGAGCGCGTGAAAGTCCAATTCCTGCTGCAGAAGATCGCGGAGAAGGAAGACATCAAAGTCTCGCAGGAGGAAATCGCCCAGCGCGTCCACCACCTGGCCGGGCTGTACCAAATCCCGCCGGACAAATTCCTGAGAGATCTGCAGAAGCGCAACGGCCTGATCGAAGTCTATGACCAGATCATGAACGAGAAGGTTATCGAGTTTCTCCAGCAGAACGCCAAGATCGAGGACGTGCCGCCAGGCGCGCCGGAGGCGCCCGAAGCCCCGGGGGTAAACCCGAGTTAGCCGGCCGCATTATTGCGCGCGGCCAAACTTCTTTTCCAGCTCCCGGAAGTTCATCTCGATGAGCGTCGGCCGCCCGTGTGGGCAGGTGTAGGGCATCGCGCACTGGCGCAAGTCCTCGACCAGGTTTTCCAGTTCACGTCCGGCTAGGGGATCGTTGGCCTTTACCGCATGACGGCAGACGGTCTTGGCCACGGTATGCTCGCCCAGGCGCAGGGAATTGAGCTCGCGCCCGGCGGCTTTGAGCTCGTCCACCAGTTCGAGGACGAAGCGCCGAGGGTCCGGAGCCCGGACAAACGGCGGCAACGCATCGAGCAGGAACGTGCGCTCGCCGAATTCGCTGACGCCAACCCCCAGGCGGCTGAGCACGGACAATTGTTCGCGCAGGAAGCCGGCATCCCGCGCCGACAGCTCCACGGTCTCCGGCAGCAGCAATCGCTGCGACGGCGCCTGGCTGTTTTGTTCCAGACGATGGAGCATCTGCTCAAACAGAATCCGCTCGTGGGCGGCGTGCTGGTCCAGCAGCACCAGGCCCCGGTCGGACTCCAGGACCACGTAGAGCTTGCCGATCACTCCAATCAGCCGCAGGGGCACCTTGAGCAGCGGCACCGGTTCGGAACCGAGCCGGGGAGCGGCAGCGGTAGCCGGCGCTGGCGCCAAAGGGGTTGATGGGAATGCAACCGGTTCTGCCGGCGAGCGCGAGTGCGTGGTCGGCGGGGGGTGCTGATCGGGGCTGGGTTTAGGAGCCAGCGGCTCACCACCGAAGCTCATGCCCGATGAGGGGTGCTGCGTGAGGGAAGCTGGTGGTTGCGCGGCTGCCGGCCTCAACGCACCCGGCAGGTCCGACCGGTCCGGCGATAATGCAAGCGCGCCTTGCTGTTCCGCGGCCGGGGTTAGCGCCAGGGGCTGGGAATGGTTGACCTCGGCCGCCGGCTCGCGTGGTTCAGGTTTGCCGCCGTGAAAGTCGAGCAGGGTCTGGCGGACCGCCTGGGCGACCCATCGCCGCACTTCCGCTTCGCGGTGGAACTTTACCTCTCGCTTGGCGGGGTGGATGTTCACATCCACGGCGGCAGGATCAAGCTCCAGGAACAAGCAACAGACGGGGTACCGCCCTTTCATCAGCGCGGTGTGATAGCCTTCGAGCAGGGCGAAGTTCAGACCGCGATTCTCTACCGGACGGCGGTTCACGAAGAGGTGCTGATCTTCACGGGTGGAGCGCGAGACTCCCGGTGCGCCAATAAATCCCCAGACGTGGAAGGCCGAAGCATAGGCTGCTGCCTCTCCCGGAGCGCCCGCCGAGTCAATTTCGGTGGAGAAGTCCACGCTGAGCAGCTTCTGTTCCCCGCCGTACAGGGCTCGCAGCCGTTCTCGCAGGCCGACGAGGCGCATCGCAATCTCGCTGCCCGTCTTAACGGCGGGGAGTTGCCAGACCGGCCGCCCGTCGCGTTGGAAGGTGAAGGCCACTTCCGGATAGGCCAGCGCTGCGAGCGTCAAGTAGTGCTGAATGTGCGCCGACTCCGTTTCCTCGGTGCGAAGGAACTTGCGCCGCGCCGGCAGATTGAAGAAGAGCTGCCGCACCTCCACCGCCGTTCCGGGCGCGCAGCCGGCCGCTTTGACCTCGATGATCTTGCCGCCGGCGATGTTGACTTGGGTGCCCTCCGGCGAGTCGCCGGCGCGCTCGCGCGTGGTGAGGGAGAAGCGGCTGACGCTGGCGATGCTCGGCAGGGCCTCGCCGCGAAAGCCCATGGTGGTGATGGCCGCGAGGTCTTCCGCCTGCCGGATCTTGCTGGTGGCATGCCGCTCCAGGCAAAGCAAGGCGTCATCGCGGCTCATGCCGAGACCGTCGTCCACCACCCGCACCAGGCTGCGTCCGCCCGCCTGAATTTCCACCGCCACCCGCGTGGCCTGTGCGTCCAGCGCGTTCTCCACCAGTTCCTTCACCACGCTGGCGGGCCGCTCAATCACCTCGCCGGCGGCGATTTGATTGGCGACTTGCTCGGACAGCAGGCGGATGCGGTTCATACCCTCGCTACCAGAATCATCCGGTTGCCTGGTTGCTCCATCAGCCCCTCTCGCGTCGCCCGCGCCGACTGGCAACGTTGAAGCTCATTTCGCGGTTCCCGCATTGTCGCGCCGGGGCAAGCCGAACGCAAATACGGCCCCCCGCCCGGGCTGGTTTCGCGCCGAGATCCAGCCGTGATGGTCCTCAATAATCCGCTTGCAGATGGAGAGGCCCAAACCGGTGCCATGCGCTTTCCCATGCGTGGCAAAGACCTCGAACAATTGCCCGGCGATCTCCGGCGCGATGCCCCGGCCCCCATCCTCAATCTCCGTGACTACTTCGCGTTCGCTGGCCCGAAAGCGCAGGATGAGCTTGCCCCCCTCGGGCATTGCGTCGGTGGCATTGTGCACGAGATTGTAAAACACCCGGCGCAGGCGTTTAGGGTGAATGAAGACGTCCACCGACGGCGGCGGGTTCTCCAGTTCCAGCACGACGTTCTTCACGTCCGTTTCCGGCCTGAGCTCATCCACCAACTGCGTCACGAAGGCGCCGTAGTCGGCGGCGGCCAGCACGAAATCCGACTGCGAGCGCTGGGTGAAGTCGAGGATCTCGCTGATCAGGTCGCTGATGCGATCCACCTGTTTGCGGATGCGCGTGCTGGCCTGCCGCCTCGTCTCCGGCGTGGCCTCGTCCATCCCCACCAGTTCCGCGGTCAGACCGATGATGTTCAGCGGGTTCTTCAAATCGTGCACGATGGACCGGGCGAAACGGCCAATGATGGCCAGGCGCTCGGCTTGCAGCACCTCCCGAAGGTATTGCCGGTTGAACTCCCGCAGCCGACCGCTGATCTCCTGCAGCAGCGCCACGGCCAGCGCCGGCGAGCGGTCCACCAGGGCCAGCATCGCCTCGCGCGGAACGAAATAAACGGTGCCGCTCACCTTGGCCACGGCGCAGGCGGAACGCGGCTTGTTCTCAATGACCGCCATCTCCCCAAAAATGTCCCCCGGGCCGACCTGGGACAGGACCAGCCGCACATTCCCGTCCACCAGCCCCGAGATTTCCACCAACCCGTCCTGCACCACATAGACACCGTCTCCCTTGTCGCCTTCCTTGAAGATCTCCTGGCCGGCCGAAAGCCGCTGCTCCCGGGCGGCGCAGCGCAGCGTGCTCAACTCCGCCGCATTGAGCCGGCAAAACAGCTTGTTGGTTTCGAGTGTAACCACGCAGGCACTTTAGGACAAACCGCGACGAGGTAAAGTCCTTTGGATGGTGTTCCCAGGCAAAGCTTGACGTGTCGGGCGCTGAAACTTAGGTTAGCCGCCGGTTGGTGGCCGTAGCTCAGCCCGGTTAGAGCCCCAGATTGTGGATCTGGCTGTCGCGGGTTCAAATCCCGTCGGCCACCCCAACCCCGCGTCTGTTGTGCCCAGGCTCCGCCTCGGCCTTGCTCCATAGCCCATTGCCGCGCTCCCGATTGACGCCGCCAGCCCAGGTTCACCGCCCAAAAGGACTAGTCTCCGGGCTCTCAGCCGCAGCCAACCTCCCCGGCCATTCCCGGTGACTAAGCGGTAACGCCACCGTAGCCTCGCCGGAACCTCGCCGTAGTACCCTCGTTAGCTAACGAGGGTACTACGGCGAGGTTCCGGCGAAGCTCCGGTGGAGTCCGCACGGGGTAGGGGAGGGCTGAGGGAGCGCATCGCGGGGCCCCCGATTATCGTTATCTGGCAGGACCATCACAGACGTTTTTGCGCATCCCATTGGCAATTAGGCACTTGCAGAGCAGACGACGCCCGGCGCCTGGTGAAGGCGCGGAGCTGTGTTGGAAGCCTGCGCTTCTGCAACGCTGCGACCGCCTCAGATAATCGAGGGTTTCCTCGCGGTTAGGTCAAACATCTCTCCGCAGGAACTGTTGACGGCCCGGCTGCGATCTTTCAGAGTCGAAAGGTGACGACTCGGTGCGCTTATCTGGTGGTGCTTCTTTCTTTTCTGGTGTTACCACGCCACGTGGCGGGAGGCGCAGAGACCGGGGGTGCGCTCGTCTTCCGCGACGCCCGAGTTTTCGACGGCGCGCAAGCCAGCAAAGGCGCGCTGTTGATCGAGGGCGAGGTGGATGCCGGCCTGCCTTATGCCTGGGCGGGCGCAATCTTCTTTCCGGGGGAAGCGCCGATGGCGCCCGCCGACCTCTCGTCGAAGCAGCAGGTCAGTTTTTGGGCCAAGGCCGACGGGCGCACTTACAGCGTCATGCTCTTTGTGCCCAGCAAGTTCTACGCGCCGATCATCCAGACCTTCGTGCCAGGCGCAGAGTGGCAACAGTTCACTTTCAAGCAGGCGCAATTTGACGGGTACGACGCCCACGACCTCGCCGGTCTCTTTATCGGGGCCGGTCTGCCCGCGGGAAAGTTCGCGCTCCGGATTGACGATGTGCGTTTCCAGTAGCCGAAGCGGGTCTTGTCGTGGGGCAACACGCACTCTCCCGTTTGAGCCGGCGCGAGGGCCAGCTTCCCGTGGGTGGAGAATAGATGGACCGGTTTAACCTCAGGCACGTATGACTGGCTCGCTTCCAGCTGAATCTAACCGACGGCTCGGTTTGGCCACGCTGCCGCTCGTCTGGTTGCTGCTCTTGGCCACAACCCGGCTTGCCGGGGCGCAAGTGCCCTCCTTGAGCGATTTGGCGGGCGATTGGCAGCGCGCCGCCGAGGTGCGCAGCCTGCCCGCGCTCAACTGCACGCTCGGCTCGGCCCAGGTGGTCCCCGACGTCCTGGCCGTCGGGAAAGTGAGCTTTCCGCCCCTCACCATGACCGGCGACACTGGCGGTTTGTTCATTGACGGCCAGCCACCCGCGCTGGCGCAAACGCGCTGGTTTCCCTATCAAGTGCTGCGAACGGCCACCGCCGGCGAGTTCGACATCGAGACTGCCACGCGAATGACTTGCGATCAGAGGGGTTTGCTCTTCCATACCGTCATCACGAATAACGGGAACGCGTCGCGGACATTTGAAGTGAGGATAAACCTCTCGGCCGCCACGTCGCGCCACGACCACTGGGGCTGGGGCGTGCCGAGGGACAAGGACGCCGCCGCCCGCTTCTCCGCCGAAGTGATGGACAAAGGCCAGGGGCTGCTGCTCTGCGATTCGAGCAATCACCTGGCCAACTGCTTCAGCTTTGAGCGGCGCCCGGACGAGTTGTTCGCGCAGCCGCATTCCGGCCAGGCCGTTTGGCGCGCCACGCTCAAGCCGAGGACGTCGCTCACCGTCAACTACGCGCTGGCGGTCGGGGAGCAGGACGAGGCGGTCCACGCGCTGGCCGCGCCGTGGGCGGCGCACTTTGACGCTGCGTTTGCGCGAGTTCAAACCGACTGGCAGAAGCGTTTCGACGCCATGTTCACGCCGGGCAACACGTTCTTCTCCGGCAGCCTGCCGGTGCTCGTCACGCCCGACGACCAGATGCGGCGCGTCTATTACATGAGCGGGGTCTCGCTCTTGAGCGTCTATCGCACCGGCTTTCCGGTCCAGCGGCGCGTTTATGTCAGCAACACGCCCGAAAGCAACTGCACGATGATGTATTTCTGGGACACGCGCGAATGGGCCACCGCCTTCGCGCTGCTCGACCCGGCGATGCTCAAGGGCTGCCTCCGCTCGTGGCTCGCGCGGGGCATCACCAACGGCTACGCCGAGGAATATCTTACCGGCACGCTCCAAGGCCCCTGGTATAGCGCCAACGACTATTCCGTCTTCATCCTGCTCGATGATTATCTCAACGTCACCGGCGACCGCGGCTTCCTGTCGGAGAAGATCGGCGGCCAGACTGTCCTCGAGCACATGGACGCTACTGCCACGCACTGGAAAGCGCTGGTCAAGCCGGGCCGGACCCTGGCCGATTACGGCAAGGCCGGCAACCTGCTGGAATGTGTCCCCACTTACGTCAATGAAGTGCCCTCCTTCAACGCCGCCAACATCTGGATGATGCGGCGCGTCGCTCAAATCCAGGCGGCGGAAGGGAACCCGGCGCGCGCTGCTGAACTGCGTTCCGAGGCCGCCCGCCTCTTGCCTGCCGTCCTCGCGCTCTACGAACCGGGCCAAGGCGTTTGGGATTCGCTTCACCGCGACGGCACTCGCGTCGAAATGCGCCACGTGTTTGACTTCAGCACCGTCGGGTTGACTATCCCCGAGGATCTTTCTCCCCAGATGCGCAGCCAAATGACCGGCTTCGTCGAACGCGAACTGTTGACCGACCACTGGATGCGCGCCCAATCGTTGAGCGACCCGGCGGCGGCGAAATCCGACCGCCCCGATCATGGGCCGATGGGCGCCTTTTGCGCGTGGCCGGCGGAAACCATCGCCACTTTCTGCCAGTTTGGCGAGTTCGACAAAGCGCTCGACTTTCTCCATCGCTGCGCCGCGGTCACGCGTGAAGGGCCTTTCGGCCAGTCCCGCGAACTCCTGGGCAAGACGTCCGGCGCCCTCGTGCGGATTGCCGAACGCGGCGCCAACGGCCGCCCCAGCCAGACTTACAACGCCAGCAACGGCGGCGCCTTTGCCGAGACCATCATCCGCGGGTTCTTCGGCTATCAGCCTGATTTGCTGGGCCAGACGCTCGTCCCCGACCCGCGCCCGCGCGGCTTCCAAGGTCAACTGTTGAACGTGTGGTGCCAGGGCCGTCTTTTCAACTTCTCCAGCACGGCGCAGGGTATCCAAACTGCGCCAGTGCCGGCAACGCGCGGCCGCCACGGCGAGAGCTTCCTGCCCCGCCGTGGCGCCCGTGCCCAGCGCGAGTCTGGAACCACCGTTTCGGAAAAAGCTAGCGCCGGACCTGTGCCGCGAGTAGAATCCCTTCGATTCCAATATGGAAGCCTCTGATACATTTTACGCGTTGGTCGAGGATGTCTGTCGCGATCTCTATATCCAGTCCCTGAAGGAGATCCCGCCCGACATTGTCGAGGCCATTCGCCAGGCCGCCAAGCGCGAGACCAAAGAAGTGGGGCGCCGCATCTTCTCCCACTACCTCCAATCCATTGACCTGGGCCGCACGCAGAACATGATCGTCTGCCAGGACACCGGCATTCCCATCTACTGGGTGGAGATCGGCGGCAACCTGCGGCTGGACGGCGCGCGGCTCAGCCAGGCCATCGTCAAAGGCACCGAGCGGGCCACGCGCGAGCACCCGCTGCGCTCCAGCATTGTCTCCCCGCTCACGCGGCAGAATCGCCAGACCAGCACCGGCGAGCGCATCCCGATCATTCACTATGATTTCGTGCCCGACTCGGACGTGCTGGACATTCTGTTCATGCCCAAGGGCTCCGGGTCGGAGAATATGTCGTTCATGAAGATGCTGGTGCCGGCGGATGGTGTGGCCGGCATCAAGCGCTTCGTGCTGGAACAGGTCATCGGCGCGGGCGCCAAACCTTGTCCCCCGACGATCGTCGGGGTCGGCATCGGCGGGTCTTCGGACCTGTGCATGACCCTGGCGAAGAAGGCGACCTTGCGTCCGCTCGGTTCGCGGAATCCCGACCCGCAGGTCGCCGCGCTCGAAGAGGAATTGCTCGCCGCCATCAACCAGACCGGCATTGGGCCGCAAGGCCTGGGCGGCGACACGACCGCGCTTGATGTTCACATCGAGTCCGCGTGGACGCATATCACCTGCAACCCCGTGGCGGTAAATCTCCAGTGCTGGCGGGCCGAACGCCGCCGCGCGAAGATTGCTCCCGACGGAAAGGTGGACGTGGGATTCTAGTATGGCCGAATATCGCTTCAAAACTCCGCTCACCGAGGCCGACGTGCGGCAATTGCGCGTCGGGGACTCGGTTCTCCTGGACGGCATCGTGTTCGGCGTGCGCGACGCCAATCTCATCCGTGTGTTTGACCAGAAAGTCGCGCCGCCGGTGGATTGGCATGGCGCCGCGTTGCTCCATACCGCCCCGAACGTCCAGAAAGTCGGTCCCGGGACCTACCGCCCCGTCTGTGTCGGCACCACGACGAGCATGAGGATGGATCGGTTCACCGAAGGCCTGCTGCGGGACTACGGCGTCCGGGCTATCCTGGGCAAAGGCGGACTCTCGGCCCACAGCGCCGAGCTGATGCGCCAATATGGCGCCTGCTACCTGAGCGTCACCGGCGGCGCCGCGGCCATGGAGACGCTCCAAATCGAGGAGCTCGAAAAGGTCTATTGGGAGGACCTCATGCCCGAGTGCATTTGGCAGTTCCGCTTTCGCGGGCTGGGGCCATTGACCGTGGGCATTGACACATACGGTGGCAATCTGCAGCTAGAAGTCCAGCAGCAGGCCCAACAGCGCGCGGCCGCGCTCTTGCAGAAGCTCGGCGCCGCCTGACCCGTCCCGAAGCTGCGCTTGGCAGGGCGGTTGGTCGGGGCCACGGGTTCCTGTCCGGCGCGCTAACTCTTCACCGCCGGAATCGGACTGGGGGCCGCCGCCGGCGGTGGAACCGCTTCCGGCGGCTCCGGATCCCCATCAAGCGCCTGCATCGCCTTGGCGTGGTCAAAGACGTTTTCCCAGCGGGCCACCAGCACGGTGGCCACGCCGTTGCCGAACATGTTGGTCATCGCCCGCACCTGGGCCATGAACCAATCCACGCCGAGGAGCAGCAACATCCCTTCCACCGGGATGGTGTGCATGGTGGAGAGGGTGGCGGTCAGGGTGATAAAGGCGCTCCCGACCACGGCGGCCGCCCCTTTGGAAGTCAGCAGGCAAACGAGCAGGACGGCCAATTCCTGGCCGAAGGTCAAGGGGACGTTGGCGGCCTGGGCAATAAAGATCGCTCCCATCGTCAGGTAGAGGGAAGTGCCGACGAGGTTGAAGGTATAGCCCGCCGGCACCACGATGCCGACCAGCGCGCGCGAGCAGCCCATTCGCTCCAGCTTCGCCATCAGGCTCGGCAGGGCGGGTTCGGAGGAGGCGGTGCCGAACACGATGAAAAGCTCGTCCTCCAGATACCGGATAAACTTCCAAACGCTCAGCCCGCACAGGCGGAGCACCGTGCCGAGGCACACCAGCACGAAGAAGATGCAGGTCAGGTAGAGGCAGGCCATCATCTTGGCCAGCGACAGCAGCGAGGTGAGGCCGAACTTCGCCACCGTGAAGCTCATCGCGCCGAATACCGCCAGGGGCGCAACTTTAATGATCATCGCAATCATCCGCATCAGCGCCTGGCAAATCTGCTCCAGGCCGTTGATCACCGGCCGGCTGGCCTCGCCCACCCCGGAAATCGCGATCCCGAACACCACGGAGAAGAACAGCACCTGGAGAATCTCCCCCTTGGCAAACGCGCCGACGATCGTCTCGGGAATGACGTTCAACAGGAACGACACCGTGCTGGGATGGGTCTCGACCGCCTGGATCGTCGCCTGGAGGTCCGAGGCATCCAGATGACTCAGGTCCACATTCATCCCGGCCCCGGGCCGGAATGTCTCCACCACTACCCAGCCGATGATCAGCGCCAGCGTCGTCATCGCCTCGAAACAAACAAACGACTTGATGCCAATGCGCCCCACCCGCTTGAGGCTGTCCATCCCCGCGATGCCCACCACCACCGTCGTGAAGATCAACGGCGCGATCACCATCCGGATCAACCGGATGAACCCGTCCCCCAGCGGCTTAAGCTGCACCCCCACCTGGGGAAACCAATGGCCGGTCCCGGCGCCCAGGATCATCGCCACCAGGACCCAAAAGTACAAATGCGAATAGAAACGCTTCCGCTTCATAGGCCAGCGCCACCCGGGAGCATAGTGTGAAAAACGGGGCCAGCAAGCGAAAGCGATATAATAATCATTTGACCTATTGCTAATATAGCGTAGGTTCCCGCGCGTTAGCATGAATAATGGTCAGAATGATTCTGCCTGGATAACCTCCCTCGAGTGCATGGAGGGCCTGACGGACGTCGTCAGCCTGCCGCTGGCCCCCGGGGTCGCCGGGACTGAGCGGAGCCGTGAGCATCCGGTGCCCGGGGTGCTGCTGGCCATCGGACTCTCGCTGGCGGCGCTGTGGCTGGGCAACCTGGCGGTTTGGCCCTTTACCACCCTGTCGGCGGCGGGGCGCGTCGCCCACCCGATCGAGCCGGTCATGATCGCCATGCTCCTGGGCATGGCGATGAGCAATGTCTGGAGCCTGCCCGGCAGTTTCCAGAGCGGCATTAAGTTCTCAGTCAAGAAGCTCCTCCCGCTGGGGATTATCCTGCTGGGGGCGCGGTTGAACTTCGGTGAGATGATGAAGGTGGGGCTGACCGGGTTGGCCCTGACCGGCCTGGAGACCGTGGTTGCACTTTCCCTGCTGGTATTGCTCGCGCGCTGGCTGCACCTGCCCCGGAAGCTTGCCGTCTTGCTCGGCGTCGGCACGGCCATTTGTGGCGGCACGGCCATCGTCGCTACGGCACCCGCCATCGAGGCGGAGGACAAAGACGTCGTCTTCAGCGTGGCCACCGTCACCCTCCTCGGGGTGGTGGGCATGCTCGTGTTGCCGGTAGTGGGTCATTTCCTGGATCTAAGCTCCCGGCAATTCGGCGTATGGGCTGGCCTGGCGATTCATCAGACGCCCCAAGTCGTCGCCGCCGGTTACGCCTATACTCCCAATAATGCCGACTACAGCCCAGTCGCCGGCGACACCGCGACTATCGTAAAAATGACGCGGGTCTGCCTGCTGGCGCCGGTGGTGTTCATCCTGGGCATGGTCCATGCGCGCCGAAAGGCGGCGCGGAGCAACGCCAGCGCAACGCGGAAGATTAACTACCTGCGCCTGTTTCCGACCTTCGTGGTCGGCTTCGTAGGCATGGCCTTGCTCAATACCCTCGGCCTGCTGCCGGAACTGACGTTGCACCCCGTCGCCTGGTTCGGCTCTGGTTCACATACCACCACCCTGGCGGTTCTTGCCGACCAGGTCTCCCGCTTCTGCATTCTCATCAGCATGGCGGGCGTGGGTCTGGAAACCAAGTTCTCCGCCATGCGGCAAACCGGACCCAAACCGGTCGCCGTGAGCTTCGTGGCGGTGCTGGTCGTCGCGGTCATGGTCTTGGCGCTGATCAAGGCGCTGGGCATCTAACGCCAGTTCCCTTTCCCGGTCGGACGGCTCGCCCCGCAGGTTTCCCTCCCCGGCAGCCCTGCCGAAACCAGTCATCCGCTCCAACCCCGGGCGCCTTGGCCGAAGTACACCGCCCCAGATGGGGGGCGACTCCCCCTGCACGCCGCGACTCGAATCTCCCCGCCTGGGAGGGCACCTCCAGCAATCAAAAAAAGCCAAGAAAAGTCCAAAATAAGGTTAGTCGGGTCCTGGGTAAGTCCTCATGCTTGTCTCCAGCAACGCTAAACGTTTGATGCTCGCTCCAAGCGCATATTTGAAGCCAAAGCGGCCTTCCGGCGTCACTCGACGTTGGCGGTGCGGCTGGCGTGACGGTGGCATTCCCCATCGCTCTGCCAGCTTCTGAGCAAATCGAAAAAAGTCCTAATTCCGGATACTAACGCAGATGGAAAAGATCAAACTTTGTTGCGCGAAGTGCGGGTTTACGATCGAAGAATACACCGCCGGCGAATTGGCCGAGATTCCCCGCAAGGCCAAGCGATATAAATACCTGCTCAACAAGTCGAGCATCTGTCCCTCCTGTCTGGCCTCGGGCCGGCTCAAGGAGGTGCGGACCGCGGAGGACGCAGCGCCCACCCCGGCGCCGCAGGTTGAGGCGAAGTCCTCGGCGGTCGCGCCGGTCGCCCAGGAAGAGCATGCGCCATCGCCGACGCCGATGATGGATGCGATTTCCAAAGGGCCGTGGCCGAGCCACACCACGGAACTCAAGCAGACGAAGTACCCGGTCCAGATGTACGAGCAGGGCCTGCAGCAACGCACCACGCAGTGGGGCTATGGCGGCTACGTTTCCCTGCCGGGCGTGGCGGCCGGGGTGCTGGTGCGCGCGTCCGCGCGGCCCGAAATCACCAAGGGCTCGAACTTCGTCCGCATCATGGACCCCTGCGGCAACTTCTTCAAAGCCGACGCCATGCGGGCGCTGTGTGACATTGCGGACAAGTACGCCTATGGCCTGCTGCACCTGTTGAGCACCGGCGGCGACCTGGAGATGTTGGGCATCCCGACCGAGAACCTGAAGCCTGCGGTCGAGGAGATTACCAGGCTCGGCTTCGATGTGGGCTCGACGGGCGACGATTACCGCACCAGCGAGGAGTGCATCGGCCCGGCCAAGTGCGATTTGGCCCTCTATGACACGCTTGGGTTCCGGTATGCGTGGTATCAGCGGTTCCTGGATGACATCCAATACCCGCGGTTCCCGCACAAGGTCAAATGCAAGTTCTCCGGCTGCCCCAACGACTGCGTGCGCGGCGGCCAGAAAGCCGACGTGTTCGTGTGCGGCGTCTTCCGCGATCTGCCGCAAATTGACCAGGCGAAAGTAGCCGCCTGGGTCAAGGACGGCGGGGATATCGGGGTGGTCTGCACGCGCTGTCCGGGCGGTTGCCTGACGTGGAAGAAGAAGGGGGGCCTGAGCATTGACGGCGATAGCTGTTACCGCTGCATGTATTGCATCAACAAGATTCCCGGCGTGCGGCCTGGAGGCGACCGCGGCGTGGCGATCCTGGTTGGCGGCAAGATGCGCGGCAAGTACGGCCCCATGCTGGCCAAGGTGCTGGTGCCTTTCATGAAAGCCGAGCCGCCCGATTACAAGGAAGTCTTCGACTTCATCGAGCGGCTGACCGAAGCGTATGACGCGAATGCGCGCAAGAAGGAACGGATGGGCGACTTCCTGCTCCGTATCGGGATGAATGAGTTCTTCAAGCTGATCGGCGTGCCGCCCTCGCCGCAGCTCTTCTCGCAGCCGCGCACAAATCTCTTCTACCACTGGGAACCCGAAGAAGTTAAGGATGAACGCCGGGGTCTGACCGGACCGACCACTCCGAGCGGCGCGGCCCACTAAACTCCACAACCCCTTGTTACACCATGCCTGGAATTGGAATACCTCCCCTGGAAGCCAACCTCCCGCCCATTGTCAAGCGGAACTACGGCAAATGGATATCACACGAGCACCCGCGCCCGGGTGTCATCAAGCACGATTCGGAAAGCGGCGAGGCCTGCTACACGGTGCGCGCCGGCGCGCCCCCCAACGCCCGCGTCAGCACGCCGACCCTGCGCAAGATTTGCAACATCGCCGACCAGTTCGCCGAGGGGTATTTCCGCGTCACGCAGCGGAACTCATTTGAGTTTGTGGGCGTAGCCCCGGAGCGCATTGACGAGCTCATTGCGTGCCTGGCGAAAGCCGGCTTCCCGGTGGGCGGCACCAACCGGTCGCTGCACAACACGACCTGCTGCACCGGCTACATGCACTGTCACCTCGCCGCCTCCGACCCGGCGGCCATCATGAAGGCGGTCTCGGACATGCTGTTGGAGCAATACACGACCGATTCCCTGCCGGCCAAGCTGAAGATTTCCGGCTCGGGCTGCATCAACAATTGCGGCGAAGGCTCCTGCGCAGATATCGGCATCGTGGCCATCCACCGCGACCTGCCGCCGATTCACGTGGATAAGCTCAAAGGATGTGAGGTGCCGCTGGTGATCTCTGTCTGTCCCACCGGCGCGATTAAACCCAAAGGCCCCGGCATGGTGGAGATTGACCCCAAGCGCTGTATCCATTGCCCGGCGTGCTCAGTGGCGTGCGCGGCGTTTGCGCCCATCGGCAGCCCCGACGGCGACGGCGTGGCCATCGTGGTCGGCGGCAAAGCAGCCAATACCGGAGACGGTCCGGCCATGGCGAAGGTGGTCGTTCCCTACCTGCCCAACAACCCGCCGCACTGGCCCGAGGTGACGGCCGTCGTTAAGCAGATTGTCGAGGCCTGGAGCGCCCACGCCCGCAAGGACGAGCGCGTGGGCGAGTGGATCAACCGGATCGGCTGGGAAAAGTTTTACCAGCGCACCGGCCTGCCGCTCTCATTCAAGGTGGTGGACGGCTATGACGCCCGCGCCCTGGAGTACGCCAAGGCCGATGTGCGGTTCAGATGGTG
>Ga0335071_10002214_pt1 | contig 20897 bp, 15 predicted proteins | sample Lox_Sample_15_FD_206724 | JGI IMG/M metagenome (GOLD analysis project Ga0335071, IMG submission 206724) | Soil microbial communities from Loxahatchee National Wildlife Refuge, Florida, United States - Lox_Sample_1.5 | ecosystem: Environmental > Terrestrial > Soil > Wetlands | place: USA...
CAAGCCCGGTAAGCCGGTCTATCACTTCGCATCCATCCAGGAAGACCTTCGACGCCGAGATTTCACCGTCAACTCGATGGCAATTTCCCTGAACGAGGGCTCCTACGGCCTTCTCATGGATCCCCTCAACGGCGCTGCCGACATCGAATCCCGGGTTCTTCGCCTGGTTTCCAACTATGGCTTTATCGACGATCCCTCGTTGATGATTCGTGTCACGCGCTATCGTGCGCGGCTGGGCTGGGAGATGGATCCCCGTACCCAGTCCCGCTACGAAAACGCGAAAAACGAAGGAGCCATCGAAGCGCTTTCGCCTTATGGCCGCAGCCAGGAACTCGAGCAGATCGGGCACGAGGAAGATGCCCTCAAGGTTCTGCGCGCCCTCGAAGCTGAAGGATGGATGAAGGTTCTCTTTCCGGCATGGACCGCAGCCAGGGCCGATGAAGCCAAACTCAATGCTCTTCATGAACTGGCCGTTGCACTGGTGGTCCAGGGCATTCATCCCGACATGTCGGCGGCGCAGATGGAGCTTCTCACCGCAAAGCTCGCTCCCAAGGATTTATCGGCACTCAAGCGATCGCTCTTGCGCCCCGGCTTCGTCGCCGAGTGGAACAATCTTGATTCCATCGCCAGTGCATTCTCAAAGATCTTGTTGGCCAAGCAGAATGCAAAGCCTTCCGCAAGCTACAAGCTTTTCATGAGCTATGATCCGGAAGCGGTTCTTTGGCTTGGTTTTACCAGCAAGAATAAAGAAGTTCAGGAGCGCTTTAATCTCTTCCTCAAGGTCTGGCCTGAGGCACGGCAGCGCATCCCTTATGTGCTCATGCAGGAAATGCGCATCACTCCAGAGTTGCCCGAGTTTGCCGGCATAGTCCAGGGGATCTTTCTCGAGTTGATCGACGGCAAACTGACTACGCCGGAAGAGATGCGCGCGTATCTCGAGCCTCACTCGCCTCCTGCGCCCCCGCCACAGGTTACGCTCAAGCGATCGCGGCCGCGCCGCAGTGCGGAGGCGAAGATCAAGGAGCAGCAGCTCGACGAGGATGAAGAATCCGAGGATGGTTTGGCTGGTGACGACCTGGATTCGATCGGCGGTAGCGACGAAGAGCTCGATCTGAGCGTGCTGCCTAAAGGGGCGTTGGCAGGCGACGAAGGCGATTCGGACGAGGAAGAGCTCGAAGACGAGGAAGAGGAAGGTCCGCCCGCAAAGCAGGCAGTGGCGAAGAAGGGGCAGGGAGCCGCGCCGTCCAAAGCCGCGAAAAGCGCATCGGCTGCGCGCGAACCCGCAAAAACCGAGACCAAATCGGCAGCCGCGAAGGCCGATCCTGCAAAAGCTGCCCCTCCAGCGAAGCCCGCTTCGGCAAAGACTGCTCCGGTTGCCTCCACGAAGGCTTCGGCCAAACCACCGGCGAAGCCGGCCGCTAAACCCCCGGCGAAACCTGTCGCGAAGCCCCCGGCCCGGAAGACACCCAAGCCCGCCCCGGCAAAGGCTGTCGCCAAACCGGCGAAGGCTTCGAAAGCCAAGCCGGCGAAGGGCGCAACGGCAAAGCCTTCGAAACCTGCCGCAAAGAAAGCCGCCAAGCCGGCAAAGAAACGCTGATCTTTCCCTTTAAGGCGGAATCATTTCCAAACCGCAGCGGCATAGCTCTTCGTTTCGGCGTTCGTCGCTGAGGCCACCCGGCAGCCGGCCCAGCCTGTCGCATCGAAGCTTTCAACGCTGCGACATCCAGGGGACCATGCTGAGAATCAAGACCGCTCCCCATGGGCTTCGGGCTTTCCTCACAAGAATTGCTGGTCACCCGTAGCCCCACTTGGAGCCGATGTGATATCCCTAGAGCCTCTCCGGTCTTGAAATCATCGGAAAGGCGAGAAGCGGATATGATCGTCGGCGTTCTCAAGCAATCGATTCGAGAGGTGCGGGCCCTCGGAATCATCACCTCCGGCGTTCTGCTCGTCATGCAGGTATCGGGGCAGGCAAAGATTAAAGTGGGTGACGCATGCCAACTCTCCCAATCGGTGCAAGCCTGCACCAGCCTTGCCGGTGCGAAGAGCTCGAATTCCGCCGGCCTCTATGTCTCATTCGCGGTCTCTGAGGCCTACGACGCGGTCGGAATCGCTCACGGGCAATCTTCCAAGAACGATGCAGAGCAAGTCGCCCTGGCGAACTGCAAGGCGGTCGGCGGCAAGAGTTGCGAGGTCCAGCACACCGATCAGGGTACCTGCGTCGGGTTTGCGGTTGGTATCCTCGCCAACTCCGCAGTTACCTTAACGAAACTTGGTTTCGGCTGGAACAACGATCGGGCCACTGCTGGGGCGCAGGCGCTTGCGGACTGTGCGAAAACGGTGAGCCAGGGGTGCATGCTCTACGCCACCCCCTGCGCGGGCGACAATGCGGCCTATCCGTCACGTCTCCCGTTACCCTCCGGCGGAAAACCGGGCTCCGTCGACCCTGCCTGGGTCGGTACCTGGGAAATCGACATTCCCGGTGCTAATGGTGGCCGATGGGTCTGGCAGGTCGGCTCGGGCGGAACATACGAACTGCACAGTGAGGCATTCGACGGCACTCCCACCAATGTTGGAACGGTTGCAGCAGGCGGCGGTCACTACACGCTTCATGCAACCAATGTCGCCTGGGATGATTCCGGCACCTACGTCGTTTCCGCTCCGGGGACTCTCACTGCAACCGGCAAACTTGGTACTGGCACGTGGCGCAAAATCTCCGGCGAGGACGAATAGTTGGGCGAAGCCTCCGCGACTCAATAGGGCTGTGCCGTTCATTAGGGTGCAATAAAACCTCATTTCCGAATTCATCAAACGTTTGCAATCCCTTTGCCCCCGTGCTTTAGTCTGTTGGTGGTTCCCGCCGGCATTCACACTCCTGCAACTCTCGCCGCGGGACGAGGAATGACAGTTTGAGCCAAGCCGTTTTCGTTTTGGAAGACGACGCCGACATTGCCCGGCTCGTGCAGCATCACCTTGAAGCCGCGGGATTTGATGTTCGGCTCTTCAGTACTCCAACCAATCTCATTCCCGACGCCGAGCGCAAGGCTCCCGCAATTTTTCTCCTCGATATCATGGTGCCCGGTGGAGACGGACTCGACGTTTGCCGCCGGCTTCGCAATCATGCCGGGCTTTCCAGCGTCCCCATCATCTTTTTGACGGCCCGGGCCGGCGAAAACGACCGGGTCTTGGGCCTTGAGCTTGGTGCAGATGACTACATCACCAAGCCCTTCTCTACCAGGGAACTCGTAGCCCGCGTGAAGGCGGTCTTGCGTCGCTTTGAGCGACCCAGTTCTCCTTCCACAATCAGTTTCGAAGAAGTCATCATCGACGCCGGCGCGATGCAACTGAAGGTTCGCGGCGAACTGACAACCACAACCGCTACCGAATTTCGCTTGTTGGACTATCTGGCACGCCATCCCGGGCGCGTCTTTAGCCGCGACCATCTGCTCGACGCCGTGTGGGGCGACGCTCGCTTCGTAACGCCGCGTTCCGTTGATGTGTATGTGCGGCGCATCCGTGAGAAGATTGAAATCGATCCCGAAAACCCGCGCTATCTGAAAACCGTACGCGGTGCCGGCTATCGCTTCGAACTGCCGAAAGGCGAATAAAGCAAGCTCCTAGCTACTAGCCTCCAGCCTCTGGTTCCACGTCGGGAAGGCGATGATGCTGGTCTCGGTGCAGCCGAGCTAGTAGCTTGCAGCTGGAAGCTGTCTCTCATGACCTCCAGAGTCTTTGCCAAGCTGCTCGCGCTTATCGTCCTGCTCCTGGTATTCCAGGCCCTTGTGATTGAGTTCGTGTTTCACCGGCTGGTGGAGCACATGCCCCAGGCTACGCTCAGCCTCTTGGGCCGTGATGCACTCTGGTCGGGGTTGATCGCGCTGGTGGTTGCTCTGCCGGTCGCCGCGGTCGTTGCTCTGCGCATCTCAGGACGCCTCCAGCGCGTCGTGGCTTTCGCGCGCCGCGTCGCCGGCGGAGACCTGAGCGCCCGCCTGCCCGCCGCTGGCAATGATGAACTTTCTGCGATCGAACACGCGCTCAATCAGACCGCGGAGCGCCTCGACAAGGACTTTGCCGAACTCGAAAGCAGCCATCACGAGCTGGCCGTCATGCTTGACTCCATGCAGGAAGCGGTCGTGGCGGTCACATCTACGGGAACGATTCGCTGGTGCAATGCCGTCATGCAGCAAATCGCCGGCCAGCAGCTGGCTCCCGGCCGGCCTCTGGTGCATGCGATTCGCGATCCCGAACTGCTCTCCTGTGTGCGCCGTGCGGTCGAGCGTCATGACCTTTGCATCGCTCGTGCCAGTTTGCTCGCCCCCGGCCGGGTCTTCGAGATTAACGCCGCGCCGCTCCCATCTGGTGGAGCGCTTGCTGTGCTTCACGACGTCACCAGCATCGAGGCCGCTCAGCAATCGCGTCGCGAATTCGTTGCCAACGTCAGCCATGAGCTGCGTACACCGCTCACCTCCATCATCGGCTACGTCGAGACGCTGATTGAGGACCCAAACCCGAGGCCCGAAACCATGCACGAGTTTCTGGGCGTCATCCTGAAAAATGCCAGCCGCATGAGCCGCCTTACAGAAGATCTGTTGGCCCTGGCCAGCGTCGAAAGCCCGGACTACAAGCTTGCGCTGCAGCCCATTCGGGCCAGCGTTCTTATGCAGGATGCGCTCGAATCAGTCGGGGGCATGGTTGCCGACTCCGGCGTCAAGCTCCAGACATCCGGCGCGCCCGATTCCCTCGTAATGGCCGATGCAGATGCTATACAGCAGGTCTTCGGAAACCTGCTCGAGAACTCACTCAAGTACGCGAAATCAGGCAAGCGTATTTGCGCCGGTGCGCGCCTGTTGCCTACTGAAGTCCAGTTCACGATTCAAGACTTCGGCCCTGGCATTGCCTCTGAGCACCTGGAGCGGATCTTCGAGCGTTTCTACCGCGTCGATAAGGCGCGTTCGCGCGAGTCGGGCGGCACCGGACTCGGCCTCGCCATCGCCAAGCACATTCTGCAGGCGCACGGTGGCAGGATATGGTGCGAAAGCGATCTTGGCAGCGGCGCTAGCTTTCACTTCACGTTGCCGCTCGCTCCAGCCGCGCAAACTGTGCCTCAGCCTCAGCCGCAGGCAGCGTCCGCGCAGCAAGCGTCGGCGACTTCGGTCCAGACCAGCTAAATCTGAGATATCGCCGGCGTCTCCAGTTCCATTGCGACCTCTTACCCTGTCCTTTGCTTTTTTCACTATCCCGTAACATTCCCCATGAACAATGGCCGTAGGCACGTTCAGAAAGAGGGAGCAAACCGTGAAGAGAACTCTGGCAGTCATCGCTCTGATGATCTTGATTTTGGGTGTTGCCCAGGCGCAGAAAATTACTGCTGCTGGCGCCACCTTTCCGTACCCCATCTACTCCAAATGGTTCAGCGAATACAGTTCGGCCCATCCGGGTGTTGAAATCAACTATCAGTCCATCGGGTCCGGTGGTGGCATTCAACAGGTCACCAACGGCATCGTTGACTTTGGCGCCTCCGACATGCCGATGAATGACCAGGCTCTTGCCTCCGCAAAGGTCAAGGTGGCACACATACCCACCGTTCTCGGCGCCGTGGTCCCGGCCTTTCACATCCCCGGCGTCAACGACCTCCGCTTGGCCGCAGACGTGCTTGCCGATATCTATCTCGCGAAAATTACCAACTGGAACGATCCGCGGATCGCCAAGGATAACCCGGGCGTCCATCTTCCCGATCTGAAGATTACCGTGGTCCACCGCTCCGATGGCAGCGGCACCACCTTTATCTTTACCTCCTTTCTAAGCAAGGTCAGCAACGATTGGGCCAGCGGACCGGGCAAGGGAAGCGCGATTAACTGGCCAACCGGCGTTGGCGGCAAAGGCAACGAGAACGTGACCAGCCTCGTCCGCCAGCTCGACGGCGCTATCGGCTACATTGAGCTCTTTTACGCGTTGCAAAACCACGTGCCCTTTGCCTCCATCAAGAATGCATCCGGCAACTGGGTCAAGGCGTCCCTTGAAGGCGTCACCGAAGCCGGCGGCAGCGTCAAGAATATGCCGGCCGATTATCGTGTCGACATCACCAATCCTCCCGGGGCAAACGCCTATCCGATTTCAAGCTTCACTTACTTGCTGATCCCCACCCACCCAACCGATGGAGCCAAGGAAAAAGTCATCAAAGACATGCTGAGCTGGATTATCAAGTCAGGCGAAAGCGAAGCTCCGGCGCTCTCCTACGCGCCATTGCCGCCGAACGTGGCCGACAAAGTCCTCCAGACCGTCTATCAGCTGCCCTAGTTCCTGCGCTTCAGTCGTACTCGCGGGGTCCGGCGCCTGCCGGACCCCGCGCTCTTTCATCTGTACTCGCGTCGCAACCTCCGCGGCAGACTGTTATGCCCGCTACCCACTTGGCCCCTGAAACCTGACCCCTGACACCTGCCTTTGTTACACTCTCCGTGATCCGCGCATGAGCACAGTCACGGCACCTAACCAGGCCCCCTCTTCCTCGACACCAAAGATCGCCACGATCAACGATCTCTTCCTGCGCGTTGCCGCTGCCGCCAACCCCCGCGCCGTCCTTTGGCAGGATTCTCTGGGTCGCTGGTTGCCCATCTCCTCGGACCAGATCTATCAACGTGTTCGAGCGCTCGCCGTCGCCCTCCAGGCCATGGGCGCCAGGAAAGGCGATCGCATCGCCCTCATCAGCGAAAATCGTTGGGAGTGGGCAGTCGCGGATTTTGCGATTCTCGCCATCGGCGCCGCCGATGTGCCCATCTATCCCACTCTCACCGGCGAGCAGATCGCCGAATTGATTCACGACGCAGGCTGTCGCATCGCACTGGTTTCGTCCCTCGCCCAGTTCGACAAGCTTTCTCCGGTGCGCGCCTCGGCCGGCCTCGAAACCATCATCATGATGGACGATCCCGTTCCTCCCGGCGCTGTTGCCATGAGCGAGCTGCTGGCCGGTGCCGACGCTCTTGGAGCGCAGCGCGATCCCTCCTTCGACGCCCTGGTCCGTTCCGTCGCTCCTCATGAGCTGGCCACGATCATTTACACCTCGGGCACTACCGGCGAACCCAAAGGCGTCGCTCTCACCCACGCGAACTTTGCCGCCAATCAGAACGTCGCGGCCCTCGACTTCGGCTTCGGTCCCAAAGACGCTTGCATCTCGTTCCTCCCGCTCTCCCACGTCACCGCCCGCGCGCTCGACTACGTCATGTACAACGCCGGGGCGCAGATTGCTTATTGCTCTCAGTTCGACAAGCTGCCGCAGTCCATGCTCGAAATCCGGCCCACCGTCATCGTCGGTGTTCCGCGTGTCTACGAGAAGATCCGCCAGGCCGTCGAACAAAAATCCGCGGTCTCTCCCATCAAGAAGCGCATCCTCTCCTGGGCGCTTGGCGTTGGTGCGCGCCATGGCGAAGCGGTCTACAGCGGCCGCCGCCCATCGGCGCTGCTCTGGAAGCTCGCCGACAAGCTCGTCTACTCCAAGGTTCGCGCCGCATTCGGCGGACGCGTCGATACCTTCGTCTCCGGCGGCGCGCCTTTAGGCATCGACACCGCAAAGTGGTTTGCCTCCGTGGGAATCGCTCTCTGGGAGGGCTACGGCCTCACCGAAACCTCTCCCGTGATCTCTTTGAATACCCCGGTCCACCAGCGGATGGGCTCCGCCGGCATGCCCTTGTCGAATGTCGAACTCAAACTGGCCGATGATGGAGAACTGCTTGTCCGCGGGCCGTCGGTTTTTTCTGGATATTGGCAGAAACCCGGGGCCACCGCGGAGTGCTTCGACAGCGATGGCTGGTTTCGCACCGGCGACATCGCCCATTTCGACGCTGATGGGTTTCTCTACATCACTGACCGCAAGAAAGAGCTGCTCAAGACCTCAGGTGGCAAGATGGTCGCTCCGCAGCCCATCGAAAACAAGCTCAAAAACAGTGTCTATGTCGCTCAGGCAGCACTTGTCGGAGATCGCCACAAGTTCATCGCTGCGCTTATCTCGCCGAACTTCCCGGTCCTGGAGACCTGGGCTAACCACGAGGGAATCTCTGCTTCATCGCGGGCCGATCTCGTCGCTCATCCTCGCGTCATCGCGATGTTCGGTGAGATCGTTCAAATTGTGAACGGCACGCTGGCCAACTTCGAAACGCTCAAGCGCTTCCGCGTTGTCGCCGAGGAGTGGACGCAGGAATCCGGTGAGCTCACGCCATCAATGAAACTCAAGCGCCGTGTCTTGAATCAGCGCTACGCGGCGGTCATCGGCGAGCTTTACGCCGACGAAGCAACTGCGCGCAGCGACTGACCAGGTTGAGCCCCTCGATCTCCCGCCCCACCTTTGCCCCCTCGCCCCACGCGGATCGCAGGGCACGGAAGAACGGCGCGCCCCAGGCGCCCAACGACAGAATCGCGCCGAAGATCACCACTGCGTCGATGCTCAATCTCCCCTGGTGCGTCCAGTACGAATTCGGATCGAGACTTAGCCACAAGGAAAACTCATCCAGCGTGAGCGCCGCGCCCACGCCATAGATCACCGACATCAGCCTCCCCAGGAAGACCGACATCGGCGAATCCGACCATCCCAGATCAAGCAACCAGCCATATCCCACCAGCAAAAGAATCCAGATTCCCCACACTAGATGGTGAATATGCATCCCGTGCACCGTGACCCAATGCATATTTCCCTGATGGCTCACGATGCGATGAACAAGGATGCGCACGCCTGAGAAGGTGATCAGAAAGGAAAGGGACGCCAGGAACATACGCCGCGACGGCCGGTCCGGCAATGTCGTATGAACCAGGTAGCCCAGCCTCGTCAGTTGCAATAGCACCAGCAGCAGGATGACGACAAGGCCGGCAAATGCCAGCAACACAGGAGCACCGTTTGCGCCATTTTCGGGCATACCCTATTCAACCACCCCAAACTCGGAAGACACGAACATCCCTTGTCCCCTCGTCACACTCCTTCTCGTGTTCCCCGTCACGATTCCTCTTTACAACCTCGCGATACACTGGTTAAGGCGTTGAGAGACGGCACTGACGCGCTCCAACAGCCGGGTTCAGCGTCCGCCTGATTGGTTAGGGCGCTCGACTGTGAACTACGAACTGTGAACTGGTTTACGAGGAGATTTCACGATGCGAGTTGCTTTATTGACCGGTGGCGGCGATTGCCCCGGACTGAATGCCGTGATCTATGCTGCGGTTCGCAAGGGCATTAATCACTATGGGGACGAATTCATCGGCTTTTTGAACGGCTGGCGTGGCGTGCTGGATAACAACTTCATGCCTCTTACGCTTGAGAACACCGACGGCATTCAATTGAAGGGTGGCACCATCCTTCACTCCTCGCGCACCAACGTCAAAAAGATCCCCGGCGGCATCGATAAGGTTCAGGAAGTCCTCAAGGCCAACAAGATTGATGCTCTCATTGCCCTGGGCGGCGATGACACTCAGTCCGTCACCCTCTTCCTGAGCGAGAACGGCGTCAACGCAGTCGGTGTCCCCAAGACCATCGACAATGACATCAACGGGACCGATCAGACCTTCGGCTATGACACCGCCGTTTCTATCGCCACCGAGGCCGTTGATCGCATCCATACCACCGCGGACTCGCACAACCGCGTTATTGTCATTGAGGTCATGGGCCGCGACGCCGGCTGGATCGCCTACGCCTCTGGGGTTGCGGGGGGCGCGCATGTGATCCTGGTTCCTGAGAAGGAAATCGACGTCGATCACGTCTGCGCGTTGCTCAAGTACAACTACGATCACGGCAAGCACTACGGTGTGGTGGTCGTCGCCGAGGGCTGCCACCTGCCCGAAGTCGGCCAGGTCATCGGCTCCGCACAGGTCGACTCCTTCGGCCACGCGCGTCTCTCCGGCATCGGCGAAGCCCTTGCCGACCTCATCGAGAAGAAGACGGGTTTCGAAACCCGCTCCGTGAACCTCGGTCACACCCAGCGCGGCGGCGTTCCCACGGCATTTGATCGCGTTCTCGCTCAGCGCTACGGCCTGCACGCCATCGATATGGTGCACGAGAAAAAGTGGGGCCGCATCGCCGTCCTCCACGGCACCGACATTACCGATATCACCATCAAGGAAGCCATCGCTACCAATCGCCGCCTCGACCAGCGCTTCTTCGACGTGATCGCCGACCTCGAAGCCAAGGTCTAGTGGAATGATTGGCGTTCAGTTCCTATAGCGTGTTTCAAAAATGGCTTTGAAAGGGCACGGATTGATCCGTGCCGCAAAACACCTCAAAGTGACGCGGCTTTAGCCGCTGAGGAATGTACTCTTTCCAGGGCTATTGCCATTTTTTTGAAGCACGCTCTGCGTGTGTCATCCTGAGCGGGGCTAGGCGCGATCTTCGCGCCGATCTGAGTCGCAGGATCTGCCGTTGCCTTCCCTCGCAGGTTCGCATGGCTTCATCTGTCCCCTTGTCCCCTCGTCACCTGGCTCTATGCTTTACCGCCTCTACCAGCCCGCCGACTTCGCTCAGCTCTTCGCCATCGAAGAGATCTGCTTCCAGCCGCCCTTGCGCTTCTCCCGCGCATTCATGCGCGAGCTTGTGGAGAGCCCAGCCTCGGCAACATGGGTCGCAGAAGAAAACGGCGAACTCATCGGCTTCGCGATCGTGGAACTCAGGACTTCTTCCGACCCGCCCAGTGCCAACATTCCGACCATCGAGGTGACCCCGAGCTCACGCGGCCAGGGTGTCGGCGCGGAGCTGCTGCGGCGGATTGAGTCGTCAGCCCGCGAAGCCGGCGCCCGGACCATCTGGCTGCACGTCGACACGGAGAATTCCACCGCGATCCGTCTCTACGAGGCCCACGGCTACATGCCTCAGGGCAGGGAAGAGAACTTTTACGCTCGTCATCGCCCTGCCTTCATCTACTGCAAGCCTCTTTATGAAGGTGGGTCATCGTGAACGAGTTCGTGCAACGAACGAGCCGAGAACTGGTTGCATAAATCCCGCCTTGAAAGCGCATGACTTCATTCGCGCCCTAAAGGCCCGCCAATCCCATCCTGAAAGCGCACGACTTGATTCGTGCCGTAAACGACCGCCAATCCTGTCTTGAAAGGGCACGACTTGAGTCGTGCCATAAACGACCGCCAATCCCATCCTGAAAGGGCACGACTTGATTCGTGCCCTAAAGGGCCGCCAATCCCGTCTTGAAAGGGCACGCCTTGATTCGTGCCGTAAACGACCGCCAATCCTGTCTTGAAAGGGCACGACTTTACAGCTTGGTGAAAAAGTCGTCCTAACCACGGCTCGAGCAAGTTTTGTAACAAGGGCACGGCTTCAGCCGGGCCGTAACTGCACCAAAACAATGGGGGGCTTTAGCCCCTGAGGGATGTTTCCGGCCCCCTCGCGCATTTATGCAACCACTTCGAGGGACTTGCATGGATCATTCGCCGCCGCACTGATCACTGAACACTGTTCTTGATGAACGCAGCCACGCGGTCATGGAGTTGTTTCCGGCATTCGTCGCGCACATATACCATGTGCCCGGACTCGTACCAGTCATACTCGATGTTCTTGGCCAGCGAAACGGGGATCGGCAGGTGCTTTTCCTCGTACTGGGCTTCGAAGAACGGCGTGGCCAGATCGTAGTAGCCCCCGTTCAGCATCACCTTCAGGCGTGGATTGGTTTTCATCGCCTCAGCAAGATCGGGGGCGACATTCAGCGTGAGCGGATTGTGGTTGTGGCTGAAGTCCCATCGCGCGCCGCCCCCGAAAACCTGAATCTCCGGAAGGTAAGTCTGCCCTTCGCCATATTTCAGGTCGCGGCGCATGTAGTCGTTCAACAGCGATACATAGGCCGATGAGATGGCAGCGCTCTGCGGATCGTAATCTGCCTCTTTGCTTAAGGGATCAATCGTGGGTCCGGTGAACCGCGTGTCGTAGCGCCCGGTCGTCAGATCCTGATCGTCTGCAAAGTTCTTCTCGAACTCGCCGCCATCCACGCGAAGATTCGCCTTGATCCAATACGCAACCGGCAGTCCGGTGTATTCATGCAGCTTTTCGGCAACGGACTGTTTTTCGGCATCGGTCAAATCGGTGCCCAGGGCCAGCGCGTGCGCATACGGCCCAACTGCGTAGTCCTCCACTTCTTTCAAATAGGGCTCCAGGGCCGGCGGCTGCGGTGTCAGCTTCTTGTGGTACCAGGCTGTCGCCGCATACGTGGGTAGCGCCAGCACATAGGCTTGATCCACCCCGGGATTCGCCTCGGCCCCGTCGAGAAACACGCTGAAGTCCAGTACTTGCGAAAGCAGAATCACGCCGTTCAGATCCAGCGAGTGTCCATTGGCCAGCAGATCGGCCAGCACCGCCGAGCGCGTCGTCCCGTAACTCTCGCCAAAGATGAACTTGGGCGAATTCCAGCGATCGTGCTTGGTCAGGAAGCGCGCGATAAACCGTGCAAACGCGCCTGCATCCTCGTCCACGCCCCAGAAGGCCTTCGACGCGTCCTTGCCAATCAGCCGTCCGAACCCTGTCCCCGGAGCGTCGACAAACACTAGGTCGCTCACGTCCAGCAACGAGTCCGGGTTATCGGCCAGCCTGTAGGGCGCGGCCGGCAGGTGCTTGTCCGTATCCGTTACCACATACTTCGGTCCCACCGACCCCATGTGCAGCCACACGGTCGAACTGCCCGGTCCGCCGTTGTAGAAAAATGTCACCGGCCGGTTTTCCGCCTTCTCGTTGTTCTTGAAATAGGCCACGTAGAACATCCGCGCCACTGGCGGCGCATCCGAGGGCTCTTTCGGCGCTGCGATCGCCAGCTCGGTCCCCGGTAACGGCTTGCCATCCGCTCCCAGCTGCGCATCCTGGTCGTCGCTCGAGCCCACCGTGATCGTGCCCGCAACCGCGGTGTACGAAATCTGCTGCCCGCCGGCAGTCACAGTGCCCTGCGTGCTTGAATCCGCAGCAGGTGCGGACTCCTTTGTCTTGTCATCCACAGCCGCGGGTTTCTGGACCGACTTGTCGGCTGGTGTCGTCTTGTCGTCCCGGGCGCGAAGGCTCACCGGCAACATAAGCAGCGCAGCCGCACATAGGCTCGCTGTCAATCGATAGCCAAAGATCATTTGTGTCTCCGAAGGGAAAGCTGGATAGTCAGTTTAGATAGTCAGTATAGACTCCGAAAGCCGGTCCCCGTCTCCATCGTTCGTCCCTCCAACTGGCCCTGTCGTCACAATTTGTCCCTGGTGCCCCGCTTCGCATCCCACCTGTCCGGAGTTGATTTGCGATCCCAGCCAATTTATCCTCGTTCTCTGGTCTCGTCTTTCTGATCTCTGGTTTCCCTGACCACCGACCCTGACCACGGATCGCTTTCATGTCCCTCCAACCCCTCGAATCCGCGCCAACGAGCACGCCCAACCACCGGCCCGGCCCGGTCACCCTCTACGGGCGCTCGCTTGAGCCCAACCGGCGCATTCCGCTCAATCTCGAATGGGTTGACCAGGTTCGCGTCAACACCAGCGCCGTTGAGCGCCGCGCCGCTACCCATGTCGCGCGCCGCACCGTAAAGAAGGACACCCAGGCCGCCTGGCTCCTCCGCGCCATCGCCTGCATGGACCTGACCACTCTCAGTGGCGATGACTCCCCCGAACGCGTTCGCCGCCTCTGCGCCAAAGCGCGCAATCCGCTCCAGAACCATCTCGTTGAAGGCCTCGGCATCGAAGAACTCCATCTTCACGTGGGCGCTGTCTGCGTCTACCACGCCTTCGTCGAAACCGCCGTCAAGGCTCTTGAAGGCTCCGGCATCCCCGTCGCTGCTGTCTCCACCGGATTTCCCGCCGGCCTGAACCCGCTCGCCGAGCGCGTCCAGGAGATTCACCGTTCGGTCGAGGCCGGCGCCTCCGAAATCGACATTGTCATCACCCGGGCACACGTCTTTAACGGCGAGTGGCAGGCGCTCTACGACGAGGTCGCAGCCTTCAAGGACGCGTGTGGGCCCAACATCCACATGAAAGCCATCCTCGGCACCGGCGACCTCATGACACTGCGCAACGTCGCCCGCGCCAGTTGGGTGGCCATGATGGCCGGAGCCGACTTCATCAAGACATCCACCGGCAAAGAAGCCGTCAACGCCACTCTGCCCGTCTCGCTCGTCATGGTCCGCTGCATTCGCGACTACGCCGAGCGCACCGGCTATGCCGTCGGTTTTAAGCCTGCCGGGGGTATCCGTACCGCCAAACAGGCCCTCGATTGGCTCTCGATGATGAAAGACGAGCTCGGCCGTTCATGGCTCGAGCCGTCACTCTTTCGGTTCGGCGCCAGCGGAATGCTCGGCGACATCGAGCGCCAACTGGAGCATCATTTAACAGGGCACTACTCGGCCACCTACCGGCATCCCATCGCGTAGGAATGAGCTGGCTACAAACTTTGGGTGCCCCCGGTGCCTCGCATTTGGGCACCGGGGATAGCAAAATCCGTCTGGAGCCCAGCTCTCGATGTTGTGAACTGGGAAAGCACGAACTGAAGAGCTTGTGGTGCGCCCCAGATCTGGATTTTCAGACCTGGGATTGCACGAAGTCAGGAATGGTTTTTCCCGGCAACCCGTCAATCGAGCCTCGGCAGCGCATCCCGTAGGGATGCAAGGAAAATAGCCCAGGACAAGCGGAGCGCAGTCCTGGGAGCTGAGAAAGAATGATGAGAAGCCCCGTAGGGGCGACGGAACCAGATCGGGTGATTTCGGGATCGGCTTTGAAAGGGCACGACTTGAGTCGTGCCCCTAGCGAGCAAGAAAGATTGCGGGCTTTAGCCCTCGAAGGACGAAATGAGCAGCATTGCGGAAAAGTTCCACGCCATGGACTACGGCGCCGCGCCGGAAGACCCTAAAGAAGCCAACCTCTGGCTCGACCGCCATCATCGCCGCTTCCAGGAATTCATCGGCGGCGCATGGATTCCACCCGCCGGCGGCGAATACACCTCCACCGCCGATCCCTCCAACGGCGAGACTCTCGCCGAAATCGCTCTCGGCAACATCGCGGATGTCAACGCTGCCGTCGCCGCCGCCCGCAAAGCTCTTCCCGCATGGCAGGCACTCTCCGGCTACGATCGCGCCCGCTATCTTTACGCTCTCGCCCGCCAGGTGCAAAAACACTCCCGCCGCCTCGCCGTTCTCGAAACCATGGACAACGGCAAGCCCATCCGTGAGTCGCGCGACATCGACATCCCCCTCGTCGCGCGTCACTTCTATCACCACGCCGGGTGGGCGCAGCTTCTCGATCAGGAATTCCCCAACTGCACGGCCTGCGGTGTCGTCGCCCAGGTCATCCCCTGGAACTTCCCCCTCCTCATGTTCGCGTGGAAGGTCGCGCCTGCGCTCGCCGCCGGCAACACCGTCGTCATCAAGCCCGCCATGCAAACGCCGCTCACCGCTCTCGCGATGGCCGAGCTCGCGCAGGAAATCGGCCTGCCCGCTGGCGTACTCAACGTCCTCACCTGCGACGACAAAAGCGCGCAGGCCCTCGTCGAACATCCCGGCGTCGACAAGGTCGCCTTCACTGGTTCCACCGCCGTCGGCCGTATCATTCGCAAGGCCACGGCGAACTCCGCGAAAAAGCTGTCGCTCGAGCTCGGCGGCAAATCGCCCTTCATCGTCTTCGACGACGCCGATCTCGACTCCGCTGTCGAGGGCCTCGTCGACGCCATCTGGTTCAACCAGGGCCAGGTTTGCTGCGCCGGCTCGCGCCTTCTGGTGCAGGAGCGCGTTGCCGAAACCCTCTACGCCAAGATTCGCGCTCGCATGGAAACCCTCCGCATCGGCCCGCCGCTCGATAAAGCCATCGACGTAGGCGCGATCGTCTCGCCCGTTCAGCTTGAAACCATCCGCAGGATGGTCGATGTTGGCGTTGCCGAAGGCGCTCGCCTCTGGCAACCCGCGAATCCGATTCCCGAGAAGGGATGTTTCTATCCGCCGACCATGCTCACCGACGTGCATCCCGCGGCCACCGTTGTGCAGGAAGAAATCTTCGGTCCCGTGCTCGTTGCTATGACCTTCCGCACTCCCGCCGAGGCGGCCGAGCTCGCCAACAATACCGTCTATGGCCTCGCCGCCAGCGTCTGGAGCGAGAACATCAACGTCGCCCTCGATCTCGCTTCGCAAATCAAGGCCGGCGTGGTCTGGGTCAACTGCACCAACCAGTTCGACGCCGCCGTCGGATTCGGCGGTTATCGCGAGTCGGGCTATGGCCGCGAAGGCGGCCGCGAAGGCATGCTCGAATACCTCACCCCCAAATGGCTGCACTCGCTGCCCGCTGCGCCCGCAACCGCATCGCCGAACCCGGTCATCGACCCGGGCGAAACATCAGATCTGGGCACCGGGGTGGGAAGCGCAGGCATCGCCGCACCGATCCCATCGATGGCGCCGCCAATCGGCTCAAGTATCGATCGCACCGTCAAGCAGTACATCGCCGGCAAGCAGGCGCGCCCCGACTCCGGCTACTCATTTCCAGTCCAGGGCCTCAACGGTCAGCTCCTGGGCGAAGCGCCGCTCGGCAACCGCAAAGACATTCGCAATGCCGTCGAAGCTGCGCGCAGCGCTTCCGGCTGGGCGCGGGCGTCTGCGCACAATCGCGCTCAGGTTCTCTATTACCTCGCTGAAAACATGATGCAGCGCCGCGACGAAATCGCCCATCGCCTCGCTGCCATCGTAGACGAAGCACAATCGGCCGCCGAACTCGACCTCTCCATCCAGCGCGTCTTCACCTATGCCGCATGGGCCGACAAGTACGAAGGCGTCGTGCACCATCCTCCGGGCCGCAACATCACCATCGCCATGCCCGAGCCCATCGGCGCTGTCGGCATCCTCGCTCCCGGCGAGGCGCCGCTTCTCGGCCTGCTCTCGCTCATTCTCCCTGCCATCGCCGTCGGCAACACCGCTGTCGCCGTCCCCTCTGAGCGCTACCCGCTCATCATGGGTGACCTCTATCAGCTCTTCGACACCAGTGACCTGCCCGCCGGCGTCGTCAATCTCGTCGCCGGCCGCCCCGCCGAACTCGCCAGAACCCTCGCCGAGCACGACGGCATCGACGCCATCTGGTGCTTCCGCTCCAATGAAGAAGCCGCCTTTGTCCGCGCCGCCTCCATCGGAAACATGAAGCAGGTGTGGACCAACGACGGCCATCTCTACGACTGGTTCAACCCCGCCCAAGCCGAAGGACGCTGGTTCCTCCAGCATGCGACGCAGGTCAAGAACATCTGGGTCCCCTACGGGGAATAGCAAACCGGAGGAATCAGGGACCTTCGGGCAGTTGGATGCGCGTTTGGGAGGGAGTCCCCTGGACTTCCGGCAAGGCCCGTGTCTGACTCGTCTGCGAACTAGTCTTCAGTTGAGAAGCAATCGCTTTCGAAATACCAGGTAACAATAGCCCAGTTCAGTAGGGAATCGATAAGATCCAAAAGCTTCTAGGATGTGCACCGCGACAGAGGTCATTTCCCAACCTGTGTGTTCATCTGCTTCTAAGAATGCTGAAGTCAGCTTCGTGTAGCCGTTGGTTGCTCCGAATTCCCGTCCCCGCTCCATATCAAGCTTCGTATGAGGATCAAGGTTCGAGTTCGCCCATGACCACTCCCATGAGTTCCCCTCGGTTGTCCCGGCAATCGAAGCCTCAATTCGCACGGCGGGTCGCTCATGATCGGAAAATACGAGGCTCGAGTTTTCATAGTCCCTCCCAGTCCCAGTGATCGTGCGGGCCAATCTCCTCCCAGAACCTGTCGTTTTTCTCCATCGACTCGTGGACGAGCGGATGTACGAATTCTTCAAAGCAATCGTCACAAACTGCCATAACTCCCTCACGAATGGTGCCAACAGCGAACCGATCCCCGTTTTCCGATCCCTGGCCCCTAATCCCTGGTCCCTAGTTCTTCTCAAACGGCTGCTTCTCCGAAATCCTCGGCCGGTTTTCTGCCTGCAACTGCTTGCTCACCGCTTCCACCTCGCGAAAGACCCGCAGCAGGTTCCCACCTAGAATCTTCCGGCAATCCTCCGCAGAGTAGCCGCGCTCCATCAGCGCCACCGTAATCTTGGGCAAGTCTGCAGGCGAATCGATCCCCTCTGGTAACTGTCCGCTGATTCCATCGAAGTCCGACCCTAGCCCCACATGGTCAACTCCGGCGACCTTGGCGATGTGATCGATCTGGTCGATCAGCTCCTTTAACGGCGGCCGCGGAATCTGATCCATCATCGTACGCTGTACTTTCGCGATCTCATCAGGCGTCGCCTCGCGCCCCTCAGCTTTTGCTTTGGCCTTCGCATCGGCAATTGCCCTCTCCATCTCCGGCTGCATCGCCTTGAGCGCATTCCGATATTCCTGCGAAACGAACCCGGAGAAGAAGTTCACCTGCACCACGCCGCCCTTTGAATCCGGCCCTCCATAAGTCGCAATCGCGCGCAGCATGTCGTCCGTCATGTTGCGCGGCGCATCGCACAAGGCCCGCGCCCCGGAGTGCGAGGCAATCACCGGTGCGCGCGAGATATTCAGCGTCCGGAAAAAGGTCCGGTCGGAGACGTGCGACACATCCACCATCATCCCCAGCCGGTTCATCTCGTACACCACATCCTTGCCGAAATCGCTCAGGCCATCCTTGGTGTGCGGCACCGTTTTGTCGTCCGCGTCGCCTGAGCTGTCCGCCCACCCGTTTGAGTTCATCCAGGTCAGCGTCATGTACCTGACGCCCAGTGCATAGTACTGGCGCAGCAGTACGAGCGAGTTCTCAATGGAGTGCCCGCCCTCGATTCCCATCAGCGCAGCGATCTTGTGCTCTTGATGCGCGCGTTCAATCCCCTCCGGCGAGGTCACCAGTTCCATCTGCTTGCTATGTCTCGCGACTTGCTGCTTTATCGCATCGATCAGATCCACCGTTCGCGCCGCATACTCACCTTTGAAGCGCTCCGGTTCCACCCAGATAGAGAAAAACTCCGCGCCCAGGTTGCCCTTGCGCGCCGATTCAAGGTTCCAGTCGCCGGCGCCGCGTGGGTCGCCCAGGTCAAAATGCTCATCGAGGAACCGCTGCGGAGTATCCGCGTGCGTATCGATCACAATCGCGGATGCGTGTACCGCCGCGGGACTTTGTGTTTTGCTTTTTGTCATAGCTGAGTTGGGAGAACCGGCCGTGCCCTGGCCCAGGGCCAGCGCCGGCGCCAGAACAAATCCAAGACCAACAAGAAATTTGCGCATCGGCTTGCGATGAGTCTATACCAGACCCTCACCGCCACGTTGCTTCATCCCTTCGGGCCGTATTTGCCAAACCAGTGGCCAGCGTCCCTCGACTTTCGCATCCCCGGCGGGAGTCGCTTGACAGTCGCACATGGCAGCGGTAAATTCGCCGCAATCCCCCCCTCAATCCGGCTCCGTTTCCCACGCTGTCCTGCGGCGCATGATCGCGAGCCTTGGTATGGAGGTCTCGACACAACATGCTTGAGTTTTCGGTGAGAGCAGTCTCGTTCTTCCTGGCCGTGTCCTTCGCGGCAGCCTGGGGCGCGCACCTCTTTTACGCGACCGTTATCTTTCCCGTTCAGGCCTCCGAGCCTCCGAAGTCCATGGCCGATTGGGTCGCGAGCCCCTATGCGATGAGGGTCTTTGGCTTCTGGCGACGGGTCGTTTCCTGTCTTTATACCGTCGCATCCATCGCCGCGATTCTGGCATTCGTTGCCGGTATCCGGATGCACCTCTACCTGGCGGCCGCCGGCATCTGCGGGCTTCTCCACATGACCATGGTCCTTTCGATCTTTCTTCCGATCAACCTGAAGCTCGGCCTTGACCCGGGCGGGCCTGGCATCTCCAGTCTCGATGCGCAGATGGCCACGGCGCTGGTGCGGCGCTGGGGCCGGTGGAACTATGTGCGGCTGACTGTCGAAATCGCCGGATTGATTGCCGCGCTCTGCGCCTTCAAAGTTGCGTAGGGACTTCCGGTCAGCAAGTCCCGAGTGCCCCCGGCCCGCCGCGTCGTCGACAATTGCTACTCTGGATAGAGCCGCGTTCTGCGGGCTACCAGCCTTCAGCCATGTATACGCCCAGATTCAACCAGGTCTCCGATCGCGCCATCCTGCTCGACGCCATGGGCGAGAACTCGTTCGCCATTCTCTTCGGCCCGCTCGGTGCAATCGACCCTCCGCCCGCCCATTTCGCCACGCACCTGCCGCTCGTCGTCAAAGATCAGGGCGAGCATGGCCTCATTGAGGGCCACTTCGCTGCTGCCAATCGCCACTGGCAGGCCCTTGCCGGCCGCGAAACTCTCGTCGTGTTTCCCGGCCCGCACAGTTACGTTTCGCCTTCTCTCTACACTGAGGCCCTCTCAGTTCCCACCTGGAATTACGTCGCCGTTCACGCGTACGGCACGCTCTCCCTGGTCGAGGACGACCCGGGCAAAGAAGCTCTTCTCTACGACCTCATCGCGCAGCACGATCCAGCCTATCTCGACCATTGGCGCAGCCTGCCCGAAGGCTACCGGCGCACCATGCTTGCCGGCATCATGGGCTTCCGGATCCCGATTACGCGCATCGAAGGCAAGTTCAAGTTGAGCCAGAACCGGGCCCCGCAGGAACGTCGCAACGTCTTTGCCGCCCACGCTGCAGGCAGTCCCGACGAGCAGGCCCTCGCTCGCTGGATGGAGCGCCTGGCCGATCCCGGCCTCGAGCTTCGCGGCCCAGCCGCCGAGGCGGAAAAAACCGGCTAACGTACCCTGGCAGACGACATCGGCCGTTCAACGGAGAACACCGATCGCGCCCGCGCTCCAACCACCTTCTTGTTATACTTAGAGGGTTCACCGCCGATGCGGAAGTGGTGAAATTGGCAGACACACCATCTTGAGGGGGTGGCGCCGAAAGGCATAGGGGTTCAAGTCCCCTCTTCCGCACCAAGATTCTTGTGCCGGTTTGGCATCGCGCCAACCTACG
>Ga0335071_10002216_pt1 | contig 20895 bp, 37 predicted proteins | sample Lox_Sample_15_FD_206724 | JGI IMG/M metagenome (GOLD analysis project Ga0335071, IMG submission 206724) | Soil microbial communities from Loxahatchee National Wildlife Refuge, Florida, United States - Lox_Sample_1.5 | ecosystem: Environmental > Terrestrial > Soil > Wetlands | place: USA...
CGACGTGGGGGGGCAGGTGGAGGGCCGAGCAGGCGTCGATGACCTCGTGCCAGGTCGAGAGGTTGCAGTAGAGGCGGGGACGCTGGCGGAGCTGCGCCTTGCGGCTCGCCCACAGTGCTCCCTGTGCGGGAGTGAGGTCGCCGGTCTCCACGTCCGCGCACGCCGCACGGAGCGAGCCCGTGACCGTGATCGAGAGCTTCTTGGCGTGGGGGAAGCGGACCCTGAGCTGCGGCCACGTGACGTAGGCCCCGTCGATGTAGCCCGCGACCTCCTTGGCGTCGGCGGGGATGTCCGCCGCGCTCGTGGAGTCGAAGAGCTGCCCGTAGGGCACGGTCAGGCTTGGACGACGGAGAGGCCCGCGCGGTTGACGACGTCGATCGCTGCGGCGAGCTCCTCGGGCGAGGGAACGGAGGGTGGCTCGGGGACCTCGGCTGAGGAGGTTCCGTCGTCCTGCCCCCCGGTCTCGGTGGGCGGTTCCGAGGGGGCAGGCGGGGCGTCGGTCCCCGAGCCGTCCTCCACGGTATCAGCGGGGGCCGGGGTGCCGGCGTGGGCCTCCAGGTACTCGCGGACCTCTGTTGCGGTGGCGTCGCGGCCCATGGCGAGCAGGGCGACGCGGGCCTCGTCCTCGGTGATCGTGCCGAGGGGCGCGGCGACCTCGGCGGCCTCGTCGCTCATGGCGTGAGCCCCCCATCCTGCGTGGTCGTGGTGACGCTCACGTTCGGGGTGGCCGCGTTGTGCTCGATCCAGAGCAGGACCCCGCCCAGGGTGGCGAGGACGGAGTCCTTGGCCCCCCACGAGGTCCCCTGCACCGTGCTCACGGTCACGTAGAGCACCGAGGCCCATGCGGCGCAGAGGCGGAGCGCGCGGTGGATCCACGGCCAGTTCGGAAGCGAGATGCTCTTCACGAGGCACCCTCCCTCTCACGGAGTCGGGCGAGGACGTGCCTCGCCACCACGGGCAACGCTACCACCTCGAACAGCCCCGCCACAAGGAACCCGAGCGTGAGCGCCACGGACACCCTGACCGGGCTAACCGGTGGTCGCACCCGTCGTCCTCCTAAAGCTGCGAGCCACCATCCAGATGAGGAACAGGGCCCCGACCAGGATCGCCTCACGGTGGCGTCCCGGGAGGTTGCCCGCCGAGCGACCGGGGAGCCACGTGGTCCGCTGGTGCTCCAGGGTCTCGCACCGGTCCTCCAACCGTGCCACGCGTGCTTCGAGGACCCGCACCTTGTCAGGGAGGACGGAGGCGGGATCGGCCACGGGTCAGGCGGGCGTCGCGGTCACGAGGTAGAGCGTGGCCGACCCCTGCGTCGAGCCGGGGTCGCCGCCGTCGTCCGTGCCGCCCGTGAACTGCTCGGTCCCGTCCCATCCGAGGCCCGCGCTCACGTCGTTGGCGCCCGCGCCGATCGCGACCTGCCCGTTGAGCGTGGTTCCCGCGGCGAGCGCCCACAGGATGATGAAGGTCCCGTCGCTCGTCACGTTCACGACGTCCGAGAGCGGGTTGCCGCCGTTCGTCGCCGTCATCATCGCGACCGCGCAGTCCGCGACCGTATTGTAGGTGCCCGGCGCCACGGTGTAGGTGTCGCCGGTCGGCACGTAGACGAACTCGTCGTTCACGCCCGCGACGACGACGAGCGGGAGGACGGGCGGGGTGTTGTCCGCGGTCGCGGTCGCGTTCGCGGGGCCGTTGCCGGACTGCGAGACCACGGCTCGGATCGCGTTGTTCGTCGTGAACCGGCCCGGGACCTTGCCGCTGCCCGCGAGGATCGCGCCGCCCTGCTGTACCTGCGGGATGACGAGGCCCGCCCCTGCCGGGGTCGTCGGGGGTTGATCCATGGACATCACGCCGCTGCCGACGACGTTGCAGAGGCCTGCGCCGATCGACTCGGCCTGCACGACCCGGTCGTTCACGATGAACGACCCGAAGTCACCCTTCGGGGTGGTCCCGTCCCACGGGGTCACTATCTCGATCCACCCCGCGAGCAGGAGGTCCCCGATCGTCGGGTTGTAGAGGTCCGCGCCCGTGAGGAGGTTCGGCGTGTCGAACGCGAAGGGGAACTGGCGCACGACGACGTCGCCCGTCGCCACGGTCGGCCCGACGAGCTGCCACGCCATCGCGCCGTCCGTGTTCTGCCAGACCGCGGGCGTCGTCGTGTCGAGAAGCAGGTCGCCGACCGCGCCCGTGACGACGCCGTTCGGGTCGCCCGCGTGCGTCGCGTGGGCCGTCGAGGTCTGGCCCCATGACGTGATCCCCCCTCCCCCACCACCCTCGTCAACGATCAACAGTGCGCCCGCGATCTGTCCCATCATTCCCCCAGTGTCTCGGCGCCGAGGATCCGGCGCTCGTCGTCGTCGTCGCAGTCCTCGCACTCGTCGTCGGCCGCGAGCGAGGCGACCGTGCCCCCCGCGATCTTGAAGCCGATCCACACTCCGGCGCACAGTGCGATCACGCCGAGGGCGATCGGGACCAGCCACTTCGTCCCCGACACGGTCACGTCGTCAGGGGCCTCGGGTGGTTCGATCGTTGCGGTGTCGGTCATGATTCCTCCCTTGGAAGGCTACTAGGCGAGCCCCACCCATGCGAGGCTCGCGGACTTGTTCGGGTGGTCGGTCACGGGAGCGGGGAGCGTCGCCTGTCCCCCGGTGCCTGTGGAGGCGCGCCAGCCAAGATGGGGGTCCCCGCTTACGGGGACGGTGACGCCGACGTTCCCGAGGAAGAGCCGCGACGCGATGACGGCCGCGAGCGAGGCGATCGTTCCGGTCGTCCCGGTCCCGAAGAGCACGCCCACGAAGTAGGTCCCCGGCGCGAGCGTGACCGAGCTCGTGAGCGCGCACGTCGCGAGTGTGTTCGCCGCGCCCTGGAATTCGCTCGTGACGTCGCCCGAGACCGCGAGCTGGTTCCCGTCTTCGTCATAGATCGCGACGTAGGTCCCGGTCCCCCCGGGCTGGCCGAGGGTGCCGCTCATCACGTAGAGCAACACCGTCGCGACCGTGATCGACTTCTGGACGAGCACCTTGTAATAGTTGGGCACCCCTCGCGCCTGCACGACGTTGTTCCCGTCTTGCATGTCGAGGAATGGGTCGAGCGACCATGCGAGCAGCTCGTTCAGGTCGGGCGGGTTCACCCCGCCCGAGCTAGGGCTTGAACCACCCCCCACGAGCACGAAGGCGATCACATTGAGCGTGCTCTTGTAGTAGGCGCCGATCGTCCCGGTGATCGTGAGCGAGATCGTGACGGAGACCTCGTCGTTGCTCGAGACGAGCGATGCGATCTCGATCACCTTCTTGGCTGGGAGGTACTGGCCCTCTGTGAAGTCCTCGTCGGCGTAGACCGTGGACGTCGTGTCGCCCACCATCTTGAACTCGACGATCCCGTCCCCGACCGCGGTCCCCTCGATGCAGATCGACTCCGCGACGACGGCGACCGTGTTCGCGGGGAGCGTGAAGGATTGCGAGAACGTCGGCGGGCCGATCGGCACGGCGTTGATCGCGACCGTCGCGGTCCCAATCGTCTCGGGAACGACCGTCGAGCCGGTGAGCGGCCCGTCCGGTTGCGGGGAGACCTGGTCGTCCAGCAACCAGACGCACGTCAACAGTCCCCCGGTGCCCACGCCCCCGGGTGTGACCGTGATCGCCGCGCCGTCGCCGGGGAGCGGGATCGTGGAGCTCTGGTTGGACGTGATCGACCAGACGTCCGCGCCCGAGAGGATCGAGAGTGAGACCCCCGAGTTGTTCTGGATCTGGACGGCCTTGGACGCGACGGCGAGCCGCGGGTCCTGCAACGTGAGCGCCTGACCGGGCAGGATGAGGAACGGACCCGTCGTGAGCCCGGTCGCCACTAGTTCGCTCCGAGCGATCCGCCTGCGGGGTTGAAGGTGAGGATCGCCATGACGGTCCCCGGGCTCGTGCCACCGGGGATCGGGGCGACCCACACGGGCGCCTCCGTCACGATCGTGACGGACATCCCCGCGAGCAGGAACGCCATCCCCGACGGGGTGTCGCCCTGCAGCTCGCCCTCGGTCTCCCCGAAGACGATGCCGTTCACGGCGTTGCCGAGCGCGTCGGTCGCGGGGACCGCGAGCGTGACCGACGTCCGTCCCGGGGTGCGTCCGACGATCCGGATGGGACCGGAGACGACGAACGTCTGCGCGGTGAAGTCCGACGCGGCACGCTCGAACACCGGGACCGCCTGTGCGTTCTCCGTCGTGAAGGGACGGCTCCCCGTGGTCGGCGCGCCGTGCGGCGAGCGGTCCGCGGGCACGGGCGCGTCGCCCGGGTTGGGGCTCGGCGCGGTGCGGTCGTCGGGCGACTCCCCGGGGATGCGGGGGTAGGGCGCCTCATAGTCAGGCGCGCCGGAGCTTGGCGGCTCGGTGCTCGTGACCTCGTGGGGGCCCTGGACGTTGGACGGGGTGGGCGCGGAGGGCGGGTGCGGCTCGGGCAGGGTATAGCCCACGGACGCCAGCACGTCCTCGGGGACCGTGACGGCGGTCGGGTTGCCCGCGGAGAAGTCGGGTGCCATCGCCCTACAGTACCCCCGCCGCGGCCTTGGCGCCCTCTTGGACGGGCTTCGTCGTCGACAGGAAGATGACGCCTCCCCCGACGACGAGGGCGATGCCCGTCGCCCCGATCCCGACGCGCTTCCAGAACGTCGCGGAGCCGAGCTCGCCGAGCACCTTCGCCGCGGCGACCGTCCAGCCTGCCGCGCCCGTCACGACGCCCGCGACGCCGGAGCCGACGCCCTTCGCCGCGGCTTGGACCTCGCCCCAGAGCGACAGGTTCCGCTCCTTTGCGAGCTGCGCGTAGACCGCGTCGAGCGTGGCCTTGCGGTCGCCCGGGAGCAGGGCGAGGTACTGCGCGCGGAGCCTCGCGGACCACGGCTTGCCGCTCGACGCGGCGGCGAGGATCGCGTCGCGGATCTTCGCGTTCGCGGTCCCCGGCGCGGTCTCGTGGTAGGGGGTGGGCGTGACCGCCGACGTGCCCGGTGGCGCGGTCTTGGTCGCGGTCTCCTTCAACGGCGACGCGCCCACGGCCCATCCCGGGGAGGCCCCCGCGAAGAGCGCGGTCGGCGCGTCGTGCTGCATGGCCGAGATGAGGTTCCCCCCGTACTGGAGCAGGTAGCGGACCGTGCCCTGCGCGCCCGCGAGCGGGGTCGCAAAGACGTTGAGGTACACCTTGCCGCCGCTGCACCGGGGGTCCGGGCCGAACGGCGCGATCGTCTTCTCCGCACCGTAGAGCGGGCCGTGGGGGCCGCAGAACGTCCCGACGTTGAGGGGGTTGTTGTCGCGGAGGAACCCGCCCTGCTGGCCCGCGACCTCCGTCGCCATGATCCGCTGCACGTTCTCGATGTTGTTCCTCGTGATCGGGACCAGCGGGCGACCCTGGCGCTTCAGATTCGCGTTGAGCACGTCGAGCATGGTGATCACCCACAGGTCCGTCGTCCACGGGACCGAGGCCTTGGCGGGCTTCGCGGGCGCCCTGGTCACCGTCGCGGTCGCCACTATTGCCCCCACGCGGTCGAGCCGGACGTCCTCCCCCGCTCCAGCGCGCGCTCGTAGATCCACCAGAGGTAGGCCGCGGTCACGCCCCCGCCGATGATCGGCCAGAGCGACCGCGAGATGATCGCGGCGACCACGTTGACGGCGGTCCCGATCGTGAGCGCGTGCAGCACGTACTCGCGCGCGGTCTTTGCCTTCTCGGGGCTCGCGCCGAAGTTCTCCGAGGTCCACGGCGAGCTGTTGAGCGCGGACATGACGTCCATCTCGACCATCGTCGCCTGCATGAACAGGATCGCGCCCGCCGCGTCGCGGAGTGCGTGGAGGCCGCCGATCTCGCCGAGGTCGGGCACGCTACTTCCTGACCAGCTTGATCGCGCGGTGGCGCGCGCGGTTCGCCGCGGTCCTCGCTCGCGCTGCCGCGGTCTGCGCGACGTGCGTCGTCGGCGTGGGCCGTGGGGTCTCTGACGGGGTGTGCGACGTCGTCGGCTTGGGCTTGGGCTTGCACTGCGAGAGCCGTAGGATCGTGCCGCCTGGGGGCTGGCCGATCGCGCCGAGCGCGGCGTTGAGCGCGGCGTACTGGTTCGGCCCGAGACAGTGGCCCGAGAGGGCGTTGGCGAGCCCGGTCGCGGCCACGTTCTCCCCGCCAGAGATCCCGACCGTGTTCACCATGTAGTCGAGGACCGCCTGCTTCCACTGTGCGAGGTTCGTGATCACCTTCGGGGGCGTCGTGTCGGTCGGGGTGCCGACCGTCGTCGAGGCGACCGTGGGCGTCGTGTCCGTGGCCGTCGTCCCGGTCGCTCCCGGCGACGTCGAGAACGGGGAGAGCGTCCCGGTCGCCTGGTAGTGGCGCCACAGGTAGAAGAGGATCACGCCCGCGCCGACCGTCGCCGCGGTGATCGCGACGCCCTTCTTCGAGACCTTGTGGCCCGTGTCCCTAGCCATTCGCCCACGCCTTGACGCGCGCGAGCACCGTCTCGAGGATCGTCGCACCCCGGCGCACCGGCTCGGTGACCGCCATGACGGGGTCGCCGTCCACGCGGGTGAGCCCGCCCGTGCCGCGCGCGAGGTAGTCGGGACGCAGCCCGCCGTGGGGACCGCGGACCGCGTCGGATGCCTTGTGGAGCACGTTCGCCGCGACGTGCGACGCGGACGTGAGCGTGTCGCGGAAGAGGAAGTCGAGCCCGCCGAGGTCGGTCGGGAGGACGTCCTGGATCGTGGACGTCACCGTGTGCTCGTGCGACGGTCCCTCCGTGTGCGCGCGGGTCTGGCCCGCGGTGTCCGCCTGGACGGCGTTGGAAGCGACGAGGAGCGACATCAGAGCCCCGCGATGATGCCGGAGATGTCCCCGGGGACGGGCGGGTTCCCGGTGATCTGCGAGAGCTGCGTGGTCTGCGCGTCGCCCTGGAAGTTCTGGCCGACGCCGCGGTGCGTGAGCTGGAAGCTGCGCGCCCAGTCCGAGCTGGGGGTGTAGCCGCGGCCCACGCGGAAGAACGGGTTGGCGACGGGGAGGGGCTGGCCCCCGAGGCGCCCGGTGATCCCCGCGATCGGGCCACGGGTGTAGTCGAGCGCGGTCGCGGGAGTGTTGCGCTGGCCGGGGCGCGCGGGCTGCCCGCCCTCCGCCGCGCCGAGGCCCATCTGCCCCGGCGCGTTGTCGAGCGGTTCGAGCCCGTCGAACGCCTCGAAGTAGGGGGCGTGCGCGAGCTCGGCGGGGGGCTTGGTCGGGACGACGTAGCTGCCGACCGGGATCTGCGCGACCAAGAGCCCCGACACGGGCTAGCGCCCCTTGCCCTGCGCGGCGAGCAGCGACCCCGAGAGGGCGTTGCCGGTCGCGTTGATGACCCCGGGGGTTTGCTTGCCCGGCCCGACGAGGACGCCGAGGACCGTGATCGTGATAAGTCCGCCGACGAAGATCGCCGCGACCTTCTCGAAGTTGCTCACTTCGCCTTCCCTTTCGTTGGCGCGGGGGACTGTCCCTCCGCGGCGCTGACCTGTCCCTGTGCCTTGCCGAGCGCGGTTGCGACCGACCCGCCGTAGTTCCCGACCGCGGCCAGGAGCGCGACGAGCGCGATCCCCTTCGCGAAGCTCGACCCGACATCGCCGGCGAGGGCGATGAGGGTGAGGATCGTGGTCGCGACGACGCCGCCGAGGATGACCTGGGCGTCCCCGACCTCATGCGAGAGCACCTTGGGGGACCTGGCGGGCTCGACGGCGTGGCCGACGAGGACGGTCGCGGTCGCGAAGCCCATGAGGGGCACGATGACCCGTGCGTCCTTCGCTGGCATCGTCACCCTCCCTTCGTCGTCGCTCCCAGTGCCGCCTTCGCCCGCTTGACGGGTGTCGGCGCCGGGGACCGGACCGCCTCGTAGATGAGGAAGGCGCCGATCCCGACCATGACTACCCCGACCGCAGCCACTCGCGGACCCGGTAGAGCCTGCGCGCGAGGTCGGGGTGCGCGAGGGCGAACGCCAGGATGGCGTCGGCGGCGCGCTCCTTGACCGTGCGCGGCGGGGCCTTGGTCACCTGCCTACCGCTTGGCGATGATGTAGCCGAGGGCGAAGCCGATGGCGACGGCGACCGCGACGTGCGTCTTGTTCATGGTCACTGGTTCCCCTTTCTAGTCGATGGGTCCGCGGCGGAACAGGTAGCCGATCACCACGAGGCCCGCGAGGGAGCCCAGGATGAGGACGATCGCGGCATGGTGGACGCTCATCGCGTCGGCCATGGGGCCACTCGCCCCCGGTGCGCCCGGTGGCTCGCTCGCCCCGGGCTGGCCCGGTGCGGAGATGAAGGTCGCGCCGATCGCGGCGGAGTCGGCCATCGTCCTAGCTGAACAGGGACGGGCCGTCGAGCGGACGGACGTTGCGGGTGAGCACTTGCAGCGTGCCCGCGGAGCTGCCGAAGCTCGATCCGCGGATCTGGAGCTTCGTCGTCGCGTCGGTCGCGAGCCACTGGTTCGGCGGCATGAAGTTGTCCACCTTGTCGAACACCGCGATCTGCTGCCAGAGCGGGAACACCCCGGTGTCGAGCTGGCCCGCCGCGGGCTTGAGCGAGATGCCCGAGTAGTAGCCGTAGAACCGGGCCAGCGCGCGGAGCCACACGTTCTTGGACAGGTTCTGCGTCTGGAAGTCGTTGACCCAGAACTGGAACGGGTCTGGCCAGTCCGTCTGGTCGCGGACCTGCGGGCTCGCCGAGCTGTAGAGCGTGAAGATCACGAGCTCGATGTAGTCGCCCACGTTGTTGAGCTGGATCTGCGGCGAGCCGCCGCCCGAGACCTCGTTGTGCGACTCGAAGCGGACGAAGCCGACCGACCCGAGGCCCGGGGGCGTGATCTGCACCTGCGTCGAGCCCTGCGCCGTTGAGATGACGCTCGGGGGGCTCGTCCAGTATTGCTGCGTGATCGCGTAGGTGATCGCCGGGGCATTGGTCGGCGCCGTCGAGTAGATCCCCGTCGTCCCGACGAACGTCGAGATCGGCGTGATCGTGAGCAGGTACCGCGTGTTCGCCGCGCTGTTGAGCAGCGCGCCGAAGGCGTCGCGACGGCGCATCTCGACGGGGATCACGAGCCGGAAGCTGAACGACCCGCCGTTGGACGCGGAGCCCCCGGTGCCCGTCGACGCGAGGTAGTTCGGGTCGCGCGTCGGGTCGAAGAAACAGTCCGTGTCGGGGAGGTACTTGTTCAGGACGTAGAGCTGGTAGCCCGTGATCGGCGTGATGATCGCCTGGTTCGCCGGGTCGTTGAGCGTGATCGAGGCGATCATGTTGAAGGGACCGTCGTTGCTGAACGCGACGGTGGCCGTGTTCCCCGTCGTGGTCGCCGTGATGTCGAGCACCAGGGACTCCAGGAAGGCGTTCGTCTGCAACGAGACCTGCACGGGCACGCCCGCGGTGAAGGACCCCGAGGCGTCCTGCATCGTGGCGAGCGCAGACCCGCGGGTGAAGGGGATCGCGGCGGGCGCGGTCGGCTGCGCCGACATCGGGGACCGTGAGAGGTCCGCGGGTGCCTGGTCGGTGCCCGGTGCGCCGATGCCGGTGGAGGCGGGGGTTGCCATGTTCGTGTCTCCTTCTAGAGAAGTAGCAGGACCGCTTGGGAGAGGGGGTGGCCGTGGAACCGCATCGCGGCGAGCTTCGCCGTGGCGATGAACAGGGAGGCCGAGAGCCCGATCACGACGACGGAGATGGGATCGACGCTCACGTGCGGGGGGGCGACCTTTCGAGCCATGGATGGGACGATATCCACAGGCAAACCCCTTTGTCAACAACTTGTCCACAGGCGCCTGTGGAAATCCTGTGGAAAAAGTCGGGCGGTTGTGGATTGTGGTCAGGACGCCTCGACGGCCTCCGCGATCCGCAGCGCCGGGCCCCCCGCATCGCGGCTGATTTGGTCGAGGACCGCCAGCCACTCCGTCCACTTGTGCCGGATGTCGTAGCGCTCCGCGGCGCGGCGGTTGGCAGCCCCTTCCTCGCGCCGCAGGTCGGGGTCCAGCAGCTCGTCCAGGTGGACCAGGAGCTCTTTAGGACGGGCGTTGCGGAACGTGCGGACCACGACCCCGACCTCGTCGCGAAGGTCGTTGTATTCGGGGAACCCCGCGGAGGCCACGACGGGGACCCCCGCCGCGGCGGACTCCAGGCCCTTGAGCCACGACTTCGCACGGTTGAAGGCGACGTCCTCCAGGGGGACCAGCGACACCCCGACGTCGTGCCAGAGGCCCGGGTACTCAGCGAACGGGACGTTCGGCTTTGCGACCACCTGGTCACCGTGGAGGCCCGCCTGGTCCGCGAGCGAGGGGTACTCCGCCCATGCTGCTCGCGGCGTGATCGCCCTCGCGATGGCGGGGACCTCGGGCGGGACCATCTCGCCGCCGTGGTAGAACCGCTGCCCGTGGTCGTCAAGCCACTGTGACAGCCCTGCCGCCCGCAGCAGGCGAAGGTCGTTCGCGCGCCATGGCGTCGAGCCGATCCACGAGACCGGGAGCCCCGCGGGGTCGTGCGCGGTGATCCAGCTCGTGTCGATCGCGTTGCGGATCAGGAACACGGGTGGGCCGAGCCGAAGCGCCTTGTAGCAGAGGTCGATCGTGGAGCAGATCACGCCGTTGCACGCGGCGAGCTGCTCGAAGTAGAGCGGACGGCTGGTGCGGTCCGACCAGATCGCGTGCGCGTCGTTCGTCTTCGGGACCTGCCAGACGTCGTCGTCGAGGTCCCCCACGATGACCTGGCCGTTGGCCCGTGCGCGCCGCGTGGCGTCAAGGTCCTCCTGGGTGCAACCCAGGAACTCCGTCCAGACGACGTCGGGCGCGTGCCAGCGGTGGTCCTGCCCGTAGATCTCCATGGTGCCATCCTTGCGGGACCGGCACCGCTCCGCGACCCATCCCCCGAACCCAGCCTGGGCGACGTAGGCCGCGGCGAGCGCGCCACGGTAGTAGAGGCTCGCCCCCACGCACCGGGTCCTGGTCCCGTCCTGCCCCCACGTCCAGTTCGAGCTGGTGAAGCCGACGGTGCTCACCGTGATGTATGACGCTCAACAAGTGCCCGGAACACTCGCTGAAAGATCGCCGGGCGCTCTTCGTCGAAATTCGATTCGTATTTGCCGCGTTCCGGATGCCATGGCTCCTGAATAAGCACCTCGCCTCCGACGTCAGGATAAATCAGTGACCATCGACTATGCCGGCATCGTAGATAGCCGATCATCTGTCCGTCGTAAAGGATGTCCCACTGCTCAGGCACGCATGCGCACGTCAGGCGAGCGGAGAATCCCTCGGGGAAGACAATCCCCCCACCTTCAGCGAGGTATTCACGCTCCTCTTGCGCCAACCATGAACTATAGAACTCCTGCTCCGCACGGATATCAGCTTCAAATGACACGAGGATCGACCTCACTAATCGACCAGCCGAGCGACTGGCCCCGCGTCGGGAGGTGGAGGAACCGGTGCCTCGAGATCCGCGTCCGGATCGCCGTGACCGCGTCACGGGGATCCACCGTGGACAGCGCGGCGAGCTCCCGGATGTCGTCGATGACCCCGCACTTGAACACGTAGGCGTCCGAGATGCTGGACCACGTGGTCCGCTCCATGCCGGTCGGACGCTGCATGCACATGTAGAGCGTGACCTTGTTGGAGGCAGCGCCGAAGGCGAGCTCCGTGATCCGCTCGTTGAGCCCGAGCCCGGTCCGCCGCGTCGCCCACAGCATCTCGTCGATCACGATCGACCACCCGCCGAGGACGTAGGCGTCCTCCAGGCACTTGCGGAAGTCGTCGTTGTAGTTGCGAAGGTCCGAGAGCGACTGGAAGTCCGGCCACAGGATCACGCGGAGCTTCCCGGTCTCGTCACGCTCGAAGCGGTAGGGCTTCTCTGTCAGTCGCCCGTTCGAGGCCTTGACGAGCTGCGTTGTGGTGAGCACCTGTCGCTTGCCGCTGCGGACGTGCTCGCGCGGCCAGCGGTTGATCCGGACGTACCCCTCGTCCACGTACGCCTGCAACGAGTCGTCGCGCTTCTTGGTCCCCCACACGACGACGAAGTCCCGGTCCCGCACGTTGACGCGGCAGAGAACCGTCTTGCCCGACTGCGTCGGGCCGACGAACATCTGGTGCATCCCCTGGCGCACGGTCGCGCGACGCTCCGCCTCGAAGCTCGACCATGGGAGCTCACGCGGTGGCTCGCCGTAGAAGCCACGCGCGGCGACGGAGGCGGGGTGCGGGGTCACTCCGGAGGGGTCGTCACGACCGAGCCCATCTGGACGCCGACCGCGATCCGCTCCGCCCATGACGCGGGGATGAGCTCGTGGTGCGCGAGCACCGTCAGGATGATGGGCGACACCGCGATCACGAGCGCGATCCACACGGCGACCTCGCCCGACGCCTCCACGGGTGCCAGCACCTTGACGATCCCAGGGTGGTACTCGGAGAGCTCGGCGAGCTGCGCGGCGATCGACGGGGCGGAGGCCTTCAGCGCGTCCGCGCAGACCTTGTCACCCGCCGCCTCGATGGCCACCGCGGCGAGCCCGATCCACGCGGTCGCCGCGCCCGCAACCTTGACCTTGGTCGCGTCCTTCGCGTTGGTCGCGCGCGGGGGCTTGACCTCGAACTTGACGGTCGGCGGCTTGTCGCGCTCCGTCCGTGAGTGCAACGCCCCCCCGCGCTTGCACCCGTCACAGTACCGGCGCGTGACGTGGTGGCCCTCGGGGAGCGTGTTCGCACACCGGCCGTCAAGGGTCTCGTGGCTGAGATCGCACTGGCAGCGGTCGAGTTTCGTTTCGGCCGTCACGCCCACGCCCTCGTCACCCATGAGGTCAAGCTGCGGATCCTCCGCGACCGTCGTCACGACTCGCCCCGGTACCGCTCCGCGAAGGTCTTTCGTCGCGGGGACTTGTCGAGGTTGCTCGGCGGCGTGTCGCGCGGTGGCTCGGTCGGTGCCGGTGCGGGCGCGGGTGCCTCGGCGGGTGGCTGGAGTACCGTCGCGAGCCTCGCCATCCCCTCGGACATTCCCTCGTCCACGAGCTGTCGGACACGGTCCTCGCTCACCGCCTCGCGGGCGAGCGCGGCGTTGGCCATCGCCTGTGCGGCCTCGGCCTGTGCGGTCGCCTCCCGGGCGTCCTGGTCGGCGTGCGCGGCGGTCGCCGCGGCCGCACCGGAGACCGCCGCGGCGGTCACCGCGGCGTCCCCCAGGACCTCTGCGGCACTCGGGTCGGGCGGGGCTTCGACGGCGGTCACTTCGACCTGCGGGGCGGTGTCGGTCATGGTCCCTCCTTGCCTGTGGACAACCTACCGCAGATTTCCACAGGCTCGGCGGGATTTCCACAGGCCCGAGGGCTTGACGGGACCGTGTCGGGGTGACAGGCTGTCGGCAGGGCAACAACGGGATGGAGGTTCCGATGGCAAAGGTTTCGAGCGAGTCCCCCACCTACCGGTTCGGCCAGCGAGTCCGGATCATCGACGGGGCGCACGCGGACACAGTGGGCACCTACTGCGGGCCGGTGCTGACGCCCGACCTGCGGCTCTCCGAGGTCTGGCACTGGGTCCGGTTCGACACCGGCCCGCTGCTCCGCTTCATGGCAACCGAGTTCGAGGACGCGGCGCTGCCGCCGCTCGCGGGGGAGGGGTGACGGTGACGACGCCTGTTCCACGTGAAACACCCACCTACTACAAGTGGCTGCGCCCCGACCGGACCACGACCTACCAGAGCGTCAAGTGGCCGAAGCGCGTCGGCGCGTGGACCGACCCCGAACCGCCGATCCTCTGTCAGTCCGGCTGGCACGGCATGGAGGTTCGCGACCTGTGGGCGCACCTCAGCGACTGGGACTTCGTGTTGTGGGAGGTCGAGGTCAATGGCGAGTTCGTCCGCGGCGACGGCAAGTTCGCCGCCGCCCAGATGCGCCTCGTCCGCGAGGTCGGCCAGTGCGACGAGCGGCTGGTTCGGCTGTGGGCGTGCGACGTTGCCGAGTCCGTGCTGCCGATCTTCGAAGCGAGATTCCCGAACGACGACCGCCCGCGCAGGTGCGTCGAGGTCGCGCGCCAGTTCACGGTAGGCGAGGCGACTAACTTGGAATGCGCTGGGGCCGCTGGGGCCGCTTGGGCCACTTGGGCCGCTGAGGCTGCTGGGGCCGCTGGGGCCGCTGGGGCTGCTGGGGCCGCTCGGGCCGCTGGGGCCGCTTGGGCCGCTCGGGCCGCTGAGGCTGCTGGGGCCGATCGCGCCGCTGGGGCCGCTGGGGCTGCTGGGGCCGCTCGGGCCGCTGGGGCCGCTTGGGCCACTTGGGCCGCTGAGGCTGCTGGGGCCGCTGGGGCCGCTGGGGCTGCTGGGGCCGCTCGGGCCGCTGGGGCCGCTTGGGCCGCTCGGGCCACTGAATATGACCGCGCCCTGACCGAGTACGGCCAGATGCTCATCGACAGGTTGGAGGCGTCGTGACCTGGCTCGCGACCGTCAACGGGTGGGCGTGGGTCCTCATCGTCGCGGGCACCTGCCTCGTCATCTGGCTGCTCGTCACGGGGCGACCGGACTCGGGACGACCATGCCGGTTCGAGTGGCGCGGCGAGTCGAACCACTGGTGCTCGCGTCGTCGGTCGCACCGCGGGAAGCACCGCTGCTCGTGCGGGGAGAAGCGATGACCGACCGCGACCTCAACGAGGCCCTCGCCCGCGTGACGGGGCACCATCGCGTCGAGTGCATCGAGGGGCCGAACCACCTGTGGACCGTCGTCTGCCGCGTGTGCAAGGAACAACGGCCCAACCACCCGAACCGGGGGAACGACAAGGTCTGGCAGGCGCCCTTCGGGGAGGAGCAGGCGACACGGATCGCGCTCGACCACCTGTCACGGCTCGGCTACATCCCGCGCCGCCTCGCGGTGCCAGAGCGCGGGTTGGGGAGGAACCGGTATGAGTAAGCCCCGCAAGTTCTCCGAGGAAGAGATCGTCGCGGCGTTGGAGCACGCGCTGTCACAAGCGGAGGACCGCGAGCGCGACCTTTCGAACCAGCTCGCCCAGGCGAACGCCAAGATCATTGAGCTCGTGCATCGTGAGAAGGTCGTCACGGCCAACCTCAAACGATGGTTCAACGAGACCTTCGTCGCGGAGCTCGCGATCGAGCACCCGAACAAGGACTCCAACTTCGGGAACCTGTCAGGAACCAACCTATGAGTGACGTTCTCGAAACAAGGGTCTGGTCGCGTCGGTTGCAGAAGTGGCTCGGACCGCCCCTTGGCTACAACTTGCTCTTTCGCCTCCATTGGGCCGAAGAGCTCGTCAGGTTCCTCTCCCTCCCCTACGGCCCGAACGACCCGGCGTGGCCGGTCAACATGACGCCACATAACGAACAGCTCTTGTCTGCGTGGCGACGCATCGTCCGCGACACAGGTCCCGAAGCGGAGGTTCCGTCAGGGAGGGAGGAAGCACAGTGACCAACACACAATCAACCGACGTCGTCCCCTCGGGGCAGGTGGTCGGCACGGAGCTCGTCGTCGCCCCCATGGGGGCCACGGTCAACGACCTTCGCTACGCCATCGCGAACGGGCTTCGGCTCCACGTCGAGGCGGAGGCGATCACCGAAGAGGAGTTCCTGTTGCAGCAGCTCGACAAGGGCACCGACGAGTCCAGCATCCTCGAGGAGGGGCTGACGACCGTCGACTCGATCCTCGGCGTGCCGGTCAAGATCACGGCGTTCCGCGGGCTCCGCAACACCGACTTCCAGGACTCCAAGCTCGGGGTCTACGTCGTGATCGACGTCACCGACAAGGACGGCGTCACCTACACCGTGGGCGCCGGGGCGACGGACGTCGTCGTGAAGGTGATCCAGCTCTTCTGCGCGGGCTCGATCCCGACGAAGGGGTGGACGATCTTCGAGCAGGCCAAGAAGGCGACGCCGCAGGGCTACTTCCCGGTGAACCTGCGGGCCACCGCGGACCCCTCGGGGTTCTAGGTGGCGACCCGGCAGGCGAGCGCGATCCGTGAGGTCGTGACCACGAAGTCCACGATCACGCTCGCGGAGACGCACGTCGAGCACGCCCGGGCGAAGCACCGCAAGGCACTGTTGAAGGCCCACGAGCAGGGCGTGACCGTGCAACTGCTGGCAGAGGCGACCGGTTCGTCGTGGTCGCGGATCTCCAAGCAGCTGAAACGCGCACGCCTCGAAGCGGGGAAGTAAGGTGGCGCGCTCCAGGCGAACCCCGGGACGTCGTGTCGGCTGGAACCGGCTCACGGCGGACTACCGACGACGCCTGGAGCGCGCCGGGATCACGCGCGGCGAGTGGGAGGGGGGTGCGGACTTGCGACGAGCAAGGGGGCACACTCCCTCTCGCCCGCGTGGCGCGGCACCGCTGGAGCGCACGATGCGAAGCGTGCTCGGGCAAGCGACCGAGCGCGACCAGCGCGAGCTCCGCCGGTTCGCGGAGGTCTCGCGCCCCTCGTGGATCCCCGAGACCATGCCCTACGACACCGTCGCCACGCTCTCGCAGCTCCGCGGCACTCCGCGCGACTGGGCGCACGTCCGCTTCGTCCCCTCACCCAACGGCGAGCCGTGGGCGATGATCGTGACCCCCAAGGGCGCGATCCGCCGCGAGGACGGCACGAGCCCCTATGACCAGGTAATCCTCATCCCTGGTGGGGGAGCGCCCGGGACTGGTGCGCGCGCGATCCTCGACCTGTTCTTCCACCCCGAGAGCGCGGGCGTGCCCCACGACGCGCCACAGTGGCGGGGGTTCTCGACGTCGCAGCTCGACGTCGCGGAGCGACCATCGGGCCAGCCCGAGGAGCCAAGCACGGGCTACGGCGAGCGGAGCGACGTGCTCGCACAGATCGAAGCGATGCTCACCGAATGGAGGGAGGCGGCGTGAAGTGCGAATGCTGTCCTGACAGTCAAGACTACGAAGAGGTCTACGTCCATTCGAGGTGCCACATCTCCGCCCCGTTGTGGGTGGCGCTGGACAGTCACCATCACATCATCCGACTCATCTGTTCACAATGCGAACAGCACGTCGGCACTCTGCGAGAGATGCCGTGATCGTCAAGCCCTCCCACCACAAGCCGCGCCCGATCGCGCTCGTGACGCCGGGGTGGCGGTCGCTGCGCATAGAGACGATCGACGGCGCGCGCGACCTGCGCGGACCGGGTCGCGTGTTCGACGCACTCCAGTCGCTCCGCGGCCACGTCGTCTATGCGAACGGGCTGTTGCCACTGTTGCAGACGACGGGCGCGACGCGGTGGCAGGCGAGGACGTGGAAGGGGCGTGCGGTCTCCGTGAAGCTCGACGGCACGACGGCGCACGTGACGTCGCTCCGTGACGCGATGGGGGAGTGCCCCGGGGACCGTCGCTTCGAGGCACTGTTGCAGGTGAAGTCATGGCTCGAAGCGCACGGCGTCGCGATGGGCTCGCTCTCCGCGATGGCGTGGCACCTGTGGTCCGCGAGCCTCGCACGCCCAGTCACGATCGCGTCGCTGCCTGCGATCGGGCAGTCCGCGTTCTACGGCCCACGCCAGGAGGTCCGCGAGCCGAGGACGTACCGGCACATGGCGATCGTGGACTTGGCAAGGGCGTACCCCTCACAGATGGCCGCGCGACCGTTCGCGCTCACGTTGCGGGAGGTCTCCAATGGAACACGAATCGACCCCGAGCGAAGTGGTCTGGCACGGGCTCGCGTCCGAGTGCCCCATGCACTTGCTCTTGCGCCGCTACCGACGCGCGTCGCTCCAAGTGTCATTCAATGGCGCACTGGTGACCTTCACGGCATCTGGCCGTGGTGCGAGCTCCACCTTGCGAAGGAGCTCGGGTGCACGGTCGAGGTCGAGCGGTGCTTCGCGCCCATGGACGAGCAGCAGCCCTTCGCGGACTGGTACCGGCTCGTCGAGGAGTTCACGACCCTTCCCGGGACCGCGGGACGGGTAGCGAAGTGCGTGGCGAACGCCCTGTGGGGCATGTTCGCGATGGCGGGGGACCACTCCGCGGACGTCAGGTGGCTGGACGACGAGGGACGGACCCCGATCGTCGTCGGTCGCCCGTCGCGCAAGCTCCCACAGGCGGCGACCGCCCACATCGCGGCGGAGACCGCCGCACGGGTGCGTGTGCGCACGCTCACCGAGATCTACTCCATGGACGCCTACCCTGTCCACATTGACACGGACGGGGTCATCGTGCGCCGCTCGGTGGCCTCCAGGTACCCGAAGAGCGGCCCACCGGGCACGTTCCGTCGCAAGACGACGCTGCGCAAGGTCCAGATCCGCGCGCCACAGCTGCTCCGCTACCAGTGCGACCAGGACTGCTGCGTCGGCGACGCGGGCACGATGGGACATTGGCACTACGTCGCGTCGGGGATGACGCACGACCACGCGGCGGAGCTGTTCGACCGCGTCGCGCCGTCGAGGGTGAGCGTCCTGGAGCGCGACGCGGTCCTCCCGCCGTTGAAGGGCTACGAGCTCGACCGGATCGAGCCCTACCTGAAGGAGGCCAAGGTGCTCCGCAGCATGCTCTTCGGGGAGCGGTTGGCATGAGGACCCTCGCGCTCTCTCTCTCCCTCGCGCTCGGCGCCCTCGTGGTCCCGAGCACGGTCGTCCCCGCGCACAGCCTCCGAGCGGGACTCGCCCCCCGCTCGTGCGACCACGGGGACACGGGGTGCGGGCACGTTGCCCAGTACGTGGGACTGACACACCCCACGGACGTCCCGCACCCCGAGCTTGCCCGCCATCGTCGTGCCCGCCGCCACGCGCTCGCGCGCCTCCACGCGCGTCGTGTCCACGCCCGCGCGCTCCGAGGGTCGTGGGGCCTCCGTCAGGCCGGTGGCGGGCACGACTGGCGCACGTGGTACCGGACCGACACGCGCGACTGGTGGTGCATCCGGCGCAAGGAGGAAGGCGACGCCAAGGCCCCGCACAACGAGTTCGGCTTCGTCCCCTACTGGCCCATGACGCACGTCGCACAGTCACGGCTGGCGCTGTCGATCCTGCACCGCGTCGGGTGGTCCGCGTGGTCGACAGCGAGAGGATGCGGGCTATGAGTGACACCCGCCCGATCTTCGGATGGTGCGAGACCGACAAGGTCGGCCCGTGCGTCGATCCCTTCGGCCACGGTGCCCATATGGCGAACGAAGGGGGGATCGTCAACGTGAACCGCAAGGACGACGACGACCCGCCCATCATGTGCAAGGCGTGCTACCAAGAGCTCCGCGCAATGGACCCGCCGAAGGGGTGGCCGGCGTGAGCGCCATAAACGAGCGCGCGCACCTGCGTCCCGTCGCACTTGGTCTACCTGAGGACTTCGCATTAGAGGACCGATGACCATTGACCCGCAGCCGTCACTCGACCCGCAGCCGTCACTCGACGCGCAGCCGTCACTCGACGCGCTGGAAGCGGAACTCACGGCCCTGCGAAAGCGAGTTGCCGAGTTGGAGGGCCAATGAGTCTCGTCCGATTCAAGGCTAGGAATCATCCTCAACAGAGGACAAATCCATTGGTGGATGATAGGGCCACCGCGCCCGAAGTATTCGATCCGCTACAGGCTCGGTATCGCTTCACGATAGATGTTGCTGCGAGCGAGGGGAACGCCAAATGCCAACGGTTCTATACGTTGGCCGAGGATGGATTGACTCGCTCATGGGCCGGTGAGCGAGTGTGGTGCAACCCGCCCTTCTCGAATATCCGGCCGTGGGTCGAAAAGTCATGGCTGTGCGAGAGCCACCTGACGGTCATGTTAGTTCCGGCCAATCGAACCGAGCAGGGCTGGTGGCAGGACCTGGTCGAGCCATTTCGTGATGGGCGAGGCTTGAGTGATTTCAGGGTTGAGTTTCTGCGCGGACGCATGAGGTTTCTCAATCCCGGCGACAATCGAATACACCCAAATGCGCGGCCGCCATTTGGGTGTTGTCTGCTAATTTGGAGGAACGATGCCTGACCCAACTAATACGCCAGCGCCAGATCATCGGCCACATATTGTACCCAGCCAGGTACAAGATGACGCCCAGCGACTACAGGAAGCCGCGTCGGCCCCCGCCGTGATGGACGCCAAGCGCGATTCGCTACTGGCAATATTCGATGGAACTGAACCGAGGGGCGGACGGCCATTATCCCTCGAGGATTGGAAAGCGAACTATCTAGCCGCAGTTGAGGTCGGCAATGAACTGACCGCGCAACTCCGCACCCTCGCCACCAAAGTCGCCGCGCTGGAAGCGGAGCGGGAGTCATGGCCAGCGTCAAGACACACGCGCGCTAACTGCGGGAACGGAGGCGGGCGCAGTTGTGTGTGGTGCCTCGCGCCGGAAGTGATCACCGCCCTCCGCACCGAGAACGAGCAGTTGCGCACCGCGCTGACCGAGGCCGAGGGCGCCCCATGAGCGACCCCTTCGAGGTCCTCGGCCAGATCAACCACGTGGACCCCGACACCGTCCCCACGACCCCCCGCACCAACCACCAGCGATGCGAGTGCCACGCCGACCCGTGCTTCCGCTGCGGACGGGTGCTCGTCAGAGCACGCCTCACCCCGGCCAGCCGTGCGATCCCGGGCCGCAAGCGAGGGTGGATCTGCGGTGAGTGCATCCGAGCCTTGACTGGGCTAAGGTCCCCCTCGTGACCGGCGACCCCTTCGCCCTCATCGAGCACATCGAGCTCACGGACCCCAGGCCGACCAATGCCCAGCTCCGCATCGACGAGATCAACGCGAGAAACGGCTACCCGGTCCCGCAGACCGGCAGGCTCGTCATCCCTGATGGCTACACGGCCTACCTGCTCGAAGCCTTCCGTCCGGTCCCCGAGGACGCCGCATGACCCGCGTCCAGCTCTTCGGGATCGGCATGGCCCTCGGGGTCGTCCTGGGGGTGCTCACGTGGCACTGACCCGCTCGTGGGGCGCATCGGGCACCGAGACCCTTCATGATCCCGTAGCCGGGGCCGTACCGGGGGTGCCCACGGAGGGAACCTGCCCCCTCTGTGGGCA
>Ga0335071_10002217_pt1 | contig 20894 bp, 17 predicted proteins | sample Lox_Sample_15_FD_206724 | JGI IMG/M metagenome (GOLD analysis project Ga0335071, IMG submission 206724) | Soil microbial communities from Loxahatchee National Wildlife Refuge, Florida, United States - Lox_Sample_1.5 | ecosystem: Environmental > Terrestrial > Soil > Wetlands | place: USA...
CCACAAAACGCCTACCCGGCCTATTGGGGGGCCTTCACGATCGTCGGCGAAGGCGCCGCGCGGTGACCGCGGCGGTTGGAATGACCGTTGCCCTCCGAAGGCAGATGTCAAGCTGATTCCTGCGAGAGCGAGGCAAAAAAGAGACCGCACTTTCAGAGGCTTAGTAAATCTGCGCGGATCGCTTCACAGCGGCGAAGTTTCCGCGTAAGCACTGCGTAAGCAGCGCAGGCACCCGTAGCTCAGCTGGATAGAGCGTCGCCCTCCGAAGGCGAAGGCCACACGTTCGAATCGTGTCGGGTGCGCCAGCAGTTCAATAGCTTGCGCGCATCGGGGAAGAGCGCGTCAAGATTAAAATTCGCCGCAAACTCATCGGACGTCTCAGCTTGCAGCACGGAGCGGCGGTCGCGCCCGCCTCAAGCTTCGTCCGCGCAGTGAGCTTGCATCTGCCCAACTAGGACTTCTGAACTGCCGCTCGTAAACAAACGGCAGAGTTTTGCAGAGGTCTGGGCCGGCTAGGACTTTGGGTTCTTGAGCCTCACTCCTTCGCCCTTCTGGTCCGCATCGAGAAATTCTATGCCGGCTTTGACCAATGCTTTCTGAACGGCCTGAACCGTACTGATCCGCGAATCGACGATGCCACCCTCAAGCCTTGCGACGGCGTTTAGGGACACAATTGCCTTGTCCGCGAGTTGCTGTTGGGACCAGCCCAGCAACGCTCTGGCGGCCCGGATCTGTCGAGCGGTGATCATGCGATCACCTTTCGACCCCTCTAGCAAAAGTGCCACTATAAGGTTATAAATACACCTCTTATGGGTATTATATACCCGTATGAGGAAAACGCTTCATGTGGACAGCCTTGGAAGTCCCAACCCGCCCCTTCCACGCGATCTTTCGGCACGAGATGCCGTTTGAGGATATGTCAGCATGAATACCCCCTCATTCCCATCGGTTAATGAGGCTCAGACAAGAGCCTCTTCCTCTGACCGCTGGGGCGGTAACTGTGCCAGCAGAGCTTCCCGGTCACGGCCGGCAGAGCTCGTCGATTCGAGAATGGAGGCAACGGATGACGACTCGAATCTGATCGCATTAGGCAAACAACTCGAAGAGGCAGTAACAAAAATCCGGAGGTTGTACGATCAGGCATCCCCAGACAGTCATCTCGGGCTAATTGAATCCATGCTAGTTAGCGTGGAGCCTATCGAACAAGCCATCATGGCGATACCGGCACGGACTATCGCCGGTCTGGGAGTAAAAGCTCGCCATGCAGCCTACGTAATCTCCGAATATTGGGATGCGCCGATTGATCAGATCGACTGGGATGCTCGGGCCGTTCGTTCTCTGATTGAAGCAGTCTGTGACTTAGCCTCCATATCCGTCTCCTTCGAGTCGAACCTAAGAGAAGACGAATAGTCGCGCGCTACAGGTCAAGCTGCTGTATGCCGACACATTAAGAAGGAGTCGGCTAACTCATTGATCTCTAAGGACCGAGCGGCGAAAGAAAGAGTCGGTACTGACCTTAGGAGCGAGTTGCTTGGTAGGATTTGACGTTAATAACGAATCGCCTGGGCAAGTACTTGAGAGGTATCGTGTTTTCTGCCGAGGAAATTTAAGCGTGATGCTGAGATGTTCTGGGGCTCAATCGCCTGTCATATTGGCCGAGAAAGCTCGATAATTCCGGCGCGTCTGGGCACCCATAATCGGTGGCGCGCTAACGCGCGCGAGCTGGTGTATCGTTCACGTCTTAAAGGGCGGGGGTCCACAGAAACTGACCCGAACTCCGCTCCCGGCGTTGAACCGGGCGAAGGGCGGGTTAGTTCTATCGGAAGATCCGGGCGATCTGATCACTTAGAGGTCCGCCACTATGACGAACCGCCCGCTCGCCGGTGCGGTCGAGATTGAGACCTCACCCCAGGAGATCCACCAGGTACACCTCGGGGAAGGCGAGCCGGACTACGGGGTAGGACGTGCCGGTGTTTCGATTCCGGCGACGGGGCGTGTCATGCGCGCCTCGGGTTCTGCCTTTGAGTCAGGATCGGGCAGCAGCAGGCCACATTAGTATCGTGCAGCCTAGCTGTTCCTTCTTGCGCGCCCAGCGATCATCAGCAAGAGGCCGCCGAGCTGGGGCAATAGAGCCACGAGCACCAGACGCATCATGGCGAAATCGTCAGCGGCCGGTTTGAGCTTTCCGGCACTGAGCCAAGCCACGATCTTGATGGCCGCCTCGGTTTGGGGGTCGGCGGCCTGTTCAAGGGAGTGCAACGCGACCTCAAGAGCGCGGTGACCGTCGGTCACGGCTTGCTCACGCACGTGACAGATCCGATGGATCACGCCGAGCGACGGCGATCCGGACGTGGCGACCGAACAGCTTCCTACGGCTGCCGAAGAGGGACCACTCCGCCCCGTGCCCGCTTTGGAGGGCGGACGGATTCGCGGCATTCTTTTGCACAAATTGATTGAAGAACTGATCACGGGCGAACTGGAGGAAAGTCAAAGTGCCGCGGCCTCGCGGGCGGCGCTACTGCGAGACCAACTTTTGTCGACGTCGCAACCGGACGTCTCTCTCGATACAGCCGAGATCGCCACCACGGCTCTGAAGACTTTCCAGCTTCCGGAGATCAAGCCATTTCGGAGGAGCCTCGTTGCTGAGGTCCCGATCCACGCTGTCGCGTCGGGGAGCTACGATCACCTGGTGTCCGGCCGGGCGGACGCCGTCGCGCAGGACGAAGACGGCGGCGTTGTCGTCTTCGATTGGAAGAGTGACATCGCGCCGAAGGAGGCCGATCGGGCAACATACAGGCAGCAACTCGGGCACTACCTCGAGGCAATCGGCTCTCGTCGCGGCGCGATCGTCTATATGACGTCCGGCCGCGTCGATTGGGTCAGGCTTTCCCCGCGATAGCACTTTCTCATCCGGGCACCCTAAGCCACCAATTCAAGCTGTACGCGACTGTCTCCAGTCCGAAGACAATGCCGCCCCTATCTCGTCATCGCAGTCGTGCGCTCAGGCGATCTCGGCTCAATGCACGGCTACAGCGGCGCGCCAAAAGACAGGGTCGGCCAAAAGCCAGGGCGCGGCAACGCGCGCGAAAATGCTTACGGCGGAAAGGAGCAGCACGCTGATCGTGCTTCTTGGATATTTACCCCTCTACGATCTACTTGGTCGCGTACGAGCCGTCCTTGGGGAATCGCTGGTGACTATGAAGAGGTCGTCAAACATCGACTGCTACGAGCCATCGCCTGTTGGGGGCGCGGCAAAATATTGCTTTGCTTTCGTGTGGTCACGCAGGTTCGGCGGTCGGTAATCTGCACGCTCGTAGAAGTGCTGAACCCCTCCGGGCGCGGAGAAGCGCGCTAGGACGCTTGAATGTAGGATTGCCTCGTCCTGGACTTCGCGCAGTCCTTCAGCCCACTTGAATCGTCCACGCAGATAGCCCGGCTCGCGTTCATCGTGCTGTGGGCCGAGCGGGTCCGGATGCAGCGTCATATACCGATCGTCCACCTTGATGCCGAAGCCGTCTTGCGTCGTGCCGTCGGGCAGGTTCTTGGCTGCGTGCACCATCCACCCCAACGAGATATCGGAGAGGCGCGCCTCGTTTTCCGGGTAGCTGCCACCGATGTCCGAGTGGTTTCCGGCAAACCAGACCTGTTGTAGCCAGTCCGGGTATTCGTCGGGACGCTGCGGCCCCTTGTTGTGCGATCCACCCCACGGGACGCGCGCGAAGTCGGCTCGATTCTCGTCGATCGACATGGCGTGGCGCGCATACCAGACCGCGTTGTTCAGGTGCAGGTCGTAGAACTTCATCTTCGGCGACGCCAGATGCAGCGTCTGCCAGAACGAATAGCCCGGCAGACCGACGGCGTATTTCAGGTGAGTCGCGACGTATGCGATGCCTGCCGCGGCCGCCGCGCCCGCCGCGGTCCATAGCAAGGTAGGAACGAAGGGAAACAGGAAGAACGATTGCAGATGGCTCAATGCAACGATGAGGACGGCTGACGCGCCGACCAACGTCGCGGAGAGCGCGTAGCTGCCGAGGGACGCGACCGTGTCGAAGACGCCGATGAAGAACGGCACCGCGTTGGACGCGCCGCCGACGTCGCTGCGGTACCGCTGGCGAAAGCGCTTCGCGAGCGCCTCGCGCTGCGGCAGGTAGTCGGCATCTTTCGGCGAACTGACGTGCTGGTAGACCTTCTTCACGGCCTCACGGGCGATGCGGGTCGTTGTGCCAATGTCGCGTCGGAGCGGAGTGCCGTCGGCCATCGTCGTCGGCACCCCGCACTGTCCCAGTACGGCCGCAAGGCATCGGACGGTGTAGGCGCCGCGGCTGAAGCCGAACAGGAAGATCCGGTCGCCGGGCTCCCACATCCGGATGATGGCGGCGTAGCAGTCGATGATGTTGGTGGTGATGCCGAGCCCTGTCGCTTGGCTGGCCACGTTGTGCAGCCAGCGGTAGGCGCGAGTGACGAACAACGCGCCGCTCGGCGGCCGTGAACCGAGACCCGCGTCGTAGAAGGCAAGCTGCTCCCGTGGATCGATCGTTGTGTCGGGGCCGCAGCGGGTCGCCCGATAGAGCTTGTAGATGTTCGAGCGGTTCTCGTCAGGACGAAGGCCCCCGGCCTGGCCGGTACCGTCAGAGAAGATGAGGATGTTCTTGGGCATGTTGGCCTCGCCGGTCAGAGGGAGTAGAAGGGAGCAAAGGGTTCGGCTGCACGGTCGAAAAAATGGCGACGCAGTTCGGGCAGTTGCTCGCGGGCTTCGGTGAAGCCACGGTTCTTCATCTCCGCGATGCGGCGGGCGTCATCCATCGTGTAGCGGCCCGGCGGCGCCATCTGGTCGACGCGCCAGATCGCACGATGATCGTGGCCATCGCCGGTCAAGATCTTGGCGGTACCCAACGCGCTGTGCGACTGGCCGGCGATGAACAGACGAGCGATCGACGACGCCATCGGGAGCTTGCCCTTCCATTGAGGGGCGGCCTTCACGTCGTTGATGGTGCCGAGACTGAGGATCTTCAATCTGTCGGGGGGCCAGTTCAACATCCCTACCGCCTCAATCGTAGCGACGCCGATCGGGTTGTTCGCCCAGACGCCGCCATCGGCAAGCTCGATGGCGCCGTCGGTCATGTGCGGTTTGAGAAACGTTGGGGCGGCTGCGGTGGCCATTGCCGCATCCAAGGCCCGCACTCGGAAATCGGTCTCGAGCCTCGGGTGGTGGGCCGTCTTGTAGATGTACACGCGCTCCAGCATCGGATGCCATGCCGGTATGACGAGGCGGGTACGACTCTCGCCTAGCCGGCGCTCGCCGAGGATACCAGCGAGCGCGTCTTGGAGCGGCTGCGAGGAGTATTTGGAACCGAAAAGGTGCAACACACCGCGCAGGCGCTGGCGGACGAAGTTGCCGATCACGCCATGCTGTTGGTCGAAGATCACGGGTCCCTTCTCCTCGTAGAGCTTCAGGATGTCGCGGGCGGAAAGGCCGAGGCCGAGACCGAGCGCCATGATGCCGCCGGTCGAAGTCCCGGCGATCAAGTCGAAATACGATCCGACGGGCTCGTCCAGGTGATCTTCGAGCCTGGCGAGGAAGGCTGCGGGAAAGACTCCCCGGATTCCGCCGCCATCGATCGACAGGATCTTGTAGGTGCGCAGCTCGTCACTCATGTGCGGCTCCGATCTCGTACTCGGATGGCTCGCGGAATCCGAGACGGCGCCGGTTTCGCCTCGTCCGCGACGCGAGCGCGGGATGCACGCCTCCGCCCTTCCATTCGTCCGAATCCAGCCAGTCCTCAAAATAGAACAGCCAGAGCGAGGTCCACGGCACGACGGTCTGATCGAGCCTCATCCAGGGTTGCCATTCGCAGGTGCCGGGCAGGTAAAGACAGAGCCGGGTCGGGTTGCGGTAAACGTGCGGGACATCTCGGCCGCCGGCAAGAACCTCGACGTCCGGATCGTCGGCGAAGACTTTCGGCGCGCTTTCGGGGGCCATCTCGATCCGGATCAGGTAATCGCGGCTGAGCGTTGATGGAGACGTGGCGTAGGTCCACGTCAACCTATCGGACTTCAGGCAGCCGTGGCCCGCACTGACGGGATTGCCCCGCAGGTTGATGAGCTGCTGCGCCATAGTCAGCGCTTTCGGCCGCCCGAGGCGCATCGATTACCGCCCGTCACCGAAGAAGGTGTTGGCGCGGACCGGCGTCGCGCTCGCAGCGGCGCCGACGACCAAGCCGGCCGACCTGGTAACGGACAAGCGGTTCGACGCGCGTGCGACATCCACCCGCTCGGTGAGCGAGTCCATTGCCTTGTTCGCCGGTGCCGTGCCGAAGATGTCGCCCAAGAGTCGCCGGACCTGATCGAGCCCGCGCGCGGCGGCGAGGCGTTCGACGTCGGCGACGATCTTGTCGTGCCATTCGAAGAAGGCGACCGCCCGCTCGGAATGCTTGTTCCACTTCTCGCAAAAATTCTCGCCCGCGGTGGTCTGATTCCAGAGATACCAAACCACGCGACCGGCCACAGTTCCGGTCTGCAGCATCAGCGGCATCCGGCGAAGCACGTCGACGATCAGGTCGAGCTCGTGGTCGTACTCGAAGTTGCCGACGCAGGTCTCGTAGGCCCGCGACGCCAGGGTCGTGATGATAATCGAGAGCGGCGTCCGCCCTTGGTCGTCGTCGATGAAATGGACATCGCGGTGGCGCTTGGCGATCTGGACGATGCGACGCAGGATGCCCTTCAGCCGCTTCTCCTCCGGATAGGGCTCTATTTGGCCGTCCGCCCTGGCGCTGTCGTACGCCTTGCCGAACACCGAGCGGATGCGCGGCACGAGGGCCGCCCGGCGCTCGAACTTGCGGCGGTAGCCCAGCGGGTTGGATGCCTTCCAGGCCTTCAACGTCTTGTCGGGCACGAGCTCGCCCCCGAACCGGCATTCCGGATTCGGAATCGACGGGGTGATGTCGAGGTGGAATTCGTTGGCGTAGTCGAGCCGCCAGCACCGCGGCATCTCCTTCAAGAGCGGTGCGTAGTTGCCGTTGCTGCGCAGCCGGTCGCCGATGCGCTGCTTGAGCAGCGCCGGCGACAGCGCGACGTCGATATCCGGCACATGGGCGACGAGGTCAACGTCGAATTCGTTGGCCCCGATCGGCTTGACCGCGGTGCCGATGGCGATGGACCCCTGCAAGCGGATTTCGACGGCGGCAAGAAGCCAGTCGTCGGATCTGGCAAGCCAGTCGCCGACGCCCTCGTATCGCTGCCTGGCTAGATCGCGCTGATATGTCGAGGGCTCCAGATACTGACAGGCCTGCTCGATCAGCTCGAGCAGCTGCGAACGACGCAATTGAGAACGTTCCGCAACGTAGTTCATGGCCGGCTCCGTCGTGGTGGACACGGCCCCTACGTCAATGTTACAATTTTGGGACCGACGATCGATGGATTCCACACCCTTCCGATTCCGTCAAGACATTGTTACCGTTTTGGGACACATTTGCTTGTCGGGACGGCCCGGCTATGAGAATCTTATGCTTGTGTCGGGGAGAATCAGGCTGATTCGGCTTCTGCGGGGCGCCCTCGGCGACCTTGCCGCTGATCTGCGTGCCTTCGCCGCCGAGCTTGAAGAGGCGGAGTGGACCTCCGAGAAGGCGGCCTTGAAGGCCTACCCCCATGCTGAAGTCGACGCGCACAGGTTGACCATCCCGTTCGATGAGCAGCATTGCGTGGTCGTCGCAGTCGACTATCAATCAGGAATAGCTTTGATCGAATTTGCAGGCCTGAAGGCTGACAGGTTGCGTAACCCTCTCCGCAGAGGAGCACGCTCATGAAAGTGTCGCCCATTCGAAACGAACAGGACTACGACAACGCTTTGAAGCGTATGTCCGACCTTCTCGGAAAGGCGGACCGCGCCTCGAAAGACGAGGCAGAAGTACTCCAAGCGCTGACGGAGAAATGGGAACGTGCAAACCACGATCTTCCGCCGCCGTCTCCGCTGGAAGCTATCCGCTTCCGCATGAAGCAACAGGGGCTGGAACCTAGGGATCTCGTGCCGATGATCGGGCCCCGATCGCGCGTGTCCGAAATCCTGAAGGGTCGGCGATCACTGACGCTCGACATGATCCGCGCGCTTCATCGCGACTTGGGAATTCCGCTGAAGTCTCTCGTCGGAGAGGACGAGGACGCGAGCAACGCGGTACCCAAGCTTTCAAAGGCCGCGAGAGAAGGGCTTGCTGCCTTCGGAATCATGAAGGAACGAGAAGGTTATGCCGCATTTCGCATGCGTGCCTTCGACGGCGGTCCACCTTCTGCATACCTACGAAAAACGAGAACTTTAAGAACAAACGCCAAGACCGACACCGGTGCGCTGGAGGCTTGGTGCGCCGCCGTCCTATTGAAAGCTGAAAGCATAAAGCTTCCGAAAAAGCGATCCGCTCCTTATGCGGAATTCGGACCAACGTTGGCCAGACTAAGCGCGGCGCCCAACGGCCCAACGTTAGTTGCCGGCGCGCTCGCCGGCGTCGGGATCATTTTCGTCGCTCTCAGGCATCTGCCCGGAACATATTTGGATGGCGCTGCGCTGTGCCGCAGCGACGGTACTCCAATCATAGCGCTGACAATCCGACATGATCGGATCGACAATTTTTGGTTCACGCTTCTTCATGAGTATTGTCACGCCTGCCATCACCTGAACGGCGAGACCAATGCGATCTTGGACGACTTGGAGGTGAAGAGCGTCGCCTCGGAAGACGACATCGAACAGCAGGCAGACACGTTCGCCCAAAATGCGCTGTTGCCACAATCCTTGTCAGCCAAGTTGGTCGACCCCGAACTGACGCCAGAAGACATCGAAGCGATCGCGGAGCAAGCGGGAGTCCACCCAGCTATCGTGGCCGGCCGTTGGCAGCGCGAACACGCCGACTATCGCCGATTTTCGAAGATGCTCGGACGCGGCGAAGTAAGCGCACTGCTCTTTATCGAAAACGATGATTAGTGATTCAGCGGCCTAGCCAATTAGACCTCGTGTTCGAAACTTAACTTCATGAGCGAGCTGAGGTCGTACTAATCCACTACGCGTGGAGGGTCGAGCAGGAGCACGCTTGGCGTTCCTTTATCAAAGTGACGCAAAAGCTGTAGCCCTACGCCAGATATGCCGGTCATTAAGCCGATGTCCCGCACGTCCCAAGACCCTTGCAACATACCCACAACGCTCCGATGGAAAGCTCTCTGGAGAGCGCTAACTCGGCGCCTGTACTGGCCGGCCTTCGGAAAGGCTTCCGCACCCATCAGGAGGGCGTCAAGCACGCCTGCAAGTCCGTGACAAAGCCCGAGATCACGAGGCGCCTGCTTTTCAAGGCAAGCATCAAGAGCCATTCTCGCGCCAAAAGACTGATCGTTAATACCTAGCTTGACGGCCGCGGCCCGACAGAGAGCGATACCTGCCGGACCATGACACCAAGTCGCTTGGCCGAAGTGAAGTTCGTCGCCTGGATCGGTCCAATTCCCAGTTTCAGTCAACGACAGATCAAACCGCAGTATGTCGGTCAGATCTAGCTTGACTTCGTTGCAGCGCGCCTTCGTCGCCTCCAGTGCCCAGACTGCACCTGACCAACCGTGAGATGCTCCACGCTTGTAAGGAAGATTTGCTTCGCTTCCTCGCAGTCCGGACAGCAAGCGGTCAGCCAGCGAATTTGCGTAGGTTGCGGTATCACCGTTCTGGCTTACTTCGTGAAGTGCCACAGCACCCAGCAACATCCCAGACAGTCCGGAAATCAGGTCAAGATTCGGGTGCGTTCCCAATAGGTGCGCACTACGCCCTCCTAATATGCGCGCGCGATCGATCCAACTCGACTTGTGCAGCGCACCTCCCAGGTGACTTAGCGCATAAGCCGCGCCGGCCAGGCCGTCGAATGCGCCGGGGTGGTCGCAGAGCTCTCCTTCTTCAAGCCTCCGCCACAGGTTTTGCGCAGCAGCTTGCGCCAATACGTCAAACCGCGCTTCACCGGTCGCACGCGCAAGATACGTCAAGAATAGAATTACGCCGCAGATCCCTTCATATAGGTTAGTAGGGATAATCTGAACCGGCCCTTCGCCGAGCAATGGACAAGGCGGATTCTCATGCGGTCGAGGAACAAGCCAGGTTGCCTCACCATCGCTCCAGATTGCCGTATCGAGAAGTCCATTGCCGATTGCACGGGCAAGATCTAGTGGCGAGCCGTGATGGGACTGCGGAACGCGAGGTTTTCTTGAGGCACTCTGCAGCGAGTCTAAGGACCGGCCAATTAACGCGAGTTGCAGCGAAAGATCTTTCGTTCCCATGCGCGCAAGCCGAGCCTCTGCTGCTGCATACCCGCATTCTGCGGCGACCAATACAGGGGACGAATTGCGATCCGCATAAACCTCGCGGCGTGCCGGTGAAGCACGGAAAAACGGAATGTCGCCTTGGCGAAGCTGTTGGAACTCAGATTCTCTCACCCCGCTCAGCTCTAGTGTAGCGTTCGTTACTCGCCAAAGGTGACCCAAGATCCGATCGCGCGTGCCACCGTCGTATAATCCGGTCGGGTGGCGGCTCTCACGCAAGAGAGAGGCGTATGTTGACGTAGAGCGCAACAACACCCTCACTTCCGCATCCTGAAACTTCGCAAGCAATCCGCCGTCGAGAACCAGCTGGTCGCTTGAACGAGAAAGGAGCGAATAGGCCTCTTGAAATCCTTCCCGGATCTCCTGAGCAAACGACAGCGGCTCAACCTCCGTTCCGCTTAATCTTGGACGATTGAACGTTCGTCCCACGCGGTAGAGATCATGCGCCACGCATGCGCGACCAGATCCGTCGTCGCGAACTTGAAAGGCTTCTAACGGTGTTTCTTGAAACGATCGAGCTCCCATCCCGCTGAGATCGGAGATCGATCCGTTTACATTACAGGGACTCGGCAACAGACCCGTTGATAGAACGGAATCAACGACCTTCATCGCGGCTGTTGCATCCGCGTTGGATCCGGTCCGTTGCGTAAGCTGCGGCCTGAACAAGGTCTCAATATCGACCAACTGAGGATGGTCGGCCGCTGCTATTAGATTCTCGTGATGACAATCTGTTGCACCTAGCAAATGCAGAAGTGCAAGTTGGCCGCCCAAGCGCCGATAAAAATGCTGTACCTCGCTACGGCGATCGCAGCTTTTGGGCGAAACGAATTCAACCCACCCCCAGAGACCACGATCGAACACCGCCTGCACCCGAATCTCCGGCGAAAAGCCCTGAGTGTTCAACCAACCGAGAGCGGCTTGGTACAGCGCGAATACTCGAAGAGGACGCGGCTTGTAGACCAAACGAACTCCCTCGCCGAATTGAAGTATTACAACGCGACGCCCCCCTTCGTGCGGATCGCTGTCGGCGTATTTCGCAGAGCGTAACGAGGCGTCACGTGGCAGCCCAAAACGGATGCGAAGGTCTTCGAGGTCCGACACGAAGCGAGCCAAGAACTCGCTGCTTGTCTCAAGCCAACGTGCGCACGTCTCATCGAGAGACAACGCGAGCCCTGGATAGGTTCCTATCAGGTCGCGCCTAACGGCCATCGTCGAGAGAGCGCGAATGTAGTCATGGTATGCCTTAGTCGTCCCGTTCAAGCGCTCGGCAATTTCGGCTTCCAGTAGGGCGGGCCGAATCGCGAGCTCCAGAAGGTCGTCCTCCAGTTTCCGCGCGAGACCGGCAACCACTTCGTTACCAATCAACCGCGTCTCGCCATGGTTGAACGATTTGACTCTGAATAAGAGTTGACGTCGCGCGCGCCTAATCCACGGGTGTACAACGGCGGCGGCGCCGGAAGAGTGCACATCTTTTCCGTCGAGAAGCTGCAGCGTGCCGTGAACCCATGCCGGGGCTTCACTCAATCGCTCGGGATCAGGGGGACGCAGCAAATGATCAGGCGGAGAGCCTTGATCCCTGAAAAATTCCTCGAACAAGCGGGCCCAAATCCTTTGGGCACTATCGATTGATCGACCAGCAATGCTCATTGGCGCCGCTTCGGTCGCGCCATAGAGCATTGCTCGCTCGAGAAGACCAAGCGCCGCCGGCCATCGCTTGCTGAAGTCGACCTTATCTATTTGTCGAACTCGGCTTTATCGGCGACGACGGCGGCCGCAGTTGGCTGCGACGGTGCTGCAGCTCGCGGCGACGGTGCTGCACGTTGCTGCCACTGTACTGCACTTCGCGGCAACGGTGCTGCATGTTGCCGCTACGCTGCTGCACTTAGCGGACACCGTGCTGCACGTAGCGGCCACTGTGCTGCAATTCGCGGAGACAGAGCTACAGCTTGCCGCCACCGTGCTGCAACTCGCGGCGACGGTGCTGCAACTCGCGGCGACGGTACTACACGTTGCCGCAACGGTTCCGGCATGCAATTCCGGCCGTTCGAGATCGGAGGGCTGCAGCCGCAAGTCGCCAATCGGGCTCTCAGGAATTCGGAGACCAGCGCGCTCCATGCGCTCACGAAAATTGGCATCCCGCCAAGCCTGCGCCAGTAAGACGGCCGCGACCGGCGCGGCATCTATCAATTGCGGCTTCTCCATCGACCCAAGCCCCCAAGCGTTGTCGAGTTGGTTAAGTTCGCTCAAAAGGAGTAGAGTGGTCAACCGCGAAATCGATCCGTTCGGGTGCGACCAAGTGCGTCGCAAAGCCGCGCTCGCCCCATTTTCTGCTTTCGAATTGGACCCACCGATGGCAGATTTTCAGGACCGCGGTGCTCCACCGCATAAATCCGGAGGTTCGATAAGAACCTGATTTTGAAGGATTTTTTTTGCTTCCGGAAACGACGGAAGAAACGCACCGAGCCCGCTGCCCGACACCGTCGGGATCTCGTTCGAGCACTCCCACAGAGCTCAAGTTGAAACGCCCTGACCGCTGCGGCGTCGAGTTGGAGGTAGAGGTCGGGCCGAACGTCCTCTTGGAGATCCGGCGGCCCGATCCCCCTAGAGCTCTTCCGGGGACATCTCCCATGGCCTGATACCCTGGACGATGTCCTTGTCCAGGAATTTTCTATCCGCATTGTCCATGCGCTTTTTCATGGCCGACTTCAGGTCCGAGAGATTGAGCTGAGCGTGAGCCGCCTTGCGGGCCATCAGACTGCCCTCGGGATGAGACGATGCGTCGGAACGCATCCACGTCCACGCGCGAATATCGGCTGAGCGCATGAACAAGACCCACGCCGCGTAGGCGTCTTCCGCGGTCTCAGCGGCCAGATAGGCGGCCCACCAATGGCGGGCGCAGGCTTCCGACCACCGGAGCCGGGCTGCATGCCGGCGCAAGTCGGCCCGGTCGGTCCGAACGGGGCCGTCCGGCCAGGCATCCGGTTGGGGAAGATCGTTGCGTACGCCGAGGCCTGCCAGCAGAACGCCGCGTCTTTGTCGCCACGCCAGCGAAGATGCGGCGTCGGCCGAAGCCATGGAAGCAAGCCAGTCCGCCTTGCCGTTGTAGGAAGCAGCGGTAGCGAATTCGATTAGGTCCCGATCCGATCGACAAAACTCGAGGCCCAACAGGCCTTCTCGTAGCGTCATGACGTCGGGCGTGTCCCTGACGCGGAATGGAATATGGAGCAAGTCGTCGATGCCTCCGGCGCCAAGATACCGCGTGAACTGGATGGACCAGAGCGCCCGCCAGAGCTCGACGCCGATGGCCGGATCGTGGTCGAGAAGCGCCTCGCACAGAGCGAGGTAGGTCGGTTCGGCGAGATGCACCCGTCGCCTGAATTCGGCCGTGGTCTCGCGATGGCCCTCCAGCCATCGCTGTACGATGTCGCGTTGGTGCCAAACCATCAATTCAATGTCGACTGCCTCGATATTCGAGAGGTATAGGCTGGCTCCCGATCTTCGCGCCGCTTCGATGCGCTCGTTGGCGGTATCGAATGCACGCATCTGGGCGTTGACCAGCGCGGCGGCATCCATTTGCTTCCGTAGTAAGGCTGCAGGATCTCCCTGCCTTTCCCGTCGCGCACGAGCGGATACCACGAATGGCAGAAAGCGCCGTTCCGTCCTGTCCACAGTGAGGTTCGATCCCGGATCCGGCTCGGCGAGATCACGGGCCGTCATCACAAGGTCGAGCATCTCGGCGGCGAGTGCCAGCTCAAAGGCATCGGCTCCGCGCGCTCGCACCGCTTCCAACAGCCGCCACGGGGCCAGGCGGGGCGCGAGTTGCTCGAACGGCGTCGCTGTCTCGGCTGCGATGAGAGCTCCAGATCCATAATGGTTGATCCATTGCGGCGCGCTTGGGCTCCACGACCAGCCCTCTGCCGCAAGATGGCGCCCGAAACGGGATGCGTCCGTCAGCGTCAGCATCCGAAACAAGACGCCGCGCACACGATCGTCGGATTGCGCGATCATGCCGGTGAGCCATACCCATGCGGCATCGCTAAAGGTACGCGGATGTACGGAAAGCAGCACGATCAAGTCTAGCCGCTGCCTGCTTTCTTCGCCGCCATATTTCGCGATCAGAGCATCTATCTGCTCGGCGGACGGCGGTTTCATCACCAACGCGAAGTCCGCGGGAATGGTGGCAAGATTAGCCGCGATAATGCAGTCAAACTGCGCCGAAGCGTCGCCCATGCCCGCAATTTCGAGCCTGACCAAGTCGCTTGCGACGAATGCTTCGCCCCGCGCGTCGCCTTCGCGTGCGCTAAGGCGAAGGTCGCGCGCCGCTTGAGCTTCAGAATGCTGCACCAGTACATAGTTATCGGCGGCACGGGCGGCGCTCGGTTGGCGCGCGTCGGCTGATCGCGATGAGAAGCTTCGCAATTTTCGTCTCAACATACCGGCGAGAACATCCGGTGCGCAGCGCGCCAGGGCGACCTCCAGCTGCTCAAAAAACCAGTCTTCGTCAGTATTACCCGGTTGTCGACCGAGATTGTTGACATCCAACGCGGCTGCCGCAGCCGTCAACTCTGCTATTACCTCTTGCGGCGGCTGAAAAGCTGGGTCGAGCCAGAATTCCTGCGTGCGCTGGATTCGAAACTTAAGAGAGCATTCCTGGTCCAGCAGTGCAGCATCGGCATGCCTGCGCTCGAGCGCGAACATGCTACGCCCCGGGTTCGGCAAGTAGTCCCTCTCGTAGACGTAGCGGTCATCGAGCCTGTCATCGATCGAAGTTGCCGACTCTTCGTCTTCTTCGAGAGCGGTCAAGCTCAGCAACAGCACCGCAGCCCGCCCGGAAAGGTTTTCGTGAATGCCGGGCTCCACTGTTCGCTGCCTGATGTCGCTCGATAGATCGCGCAATGCCCGCGCCGTCTCTTGCGGATCGATGTCGTTCAAACAACACAGCCATTTGAGCCCTTTCCAGCATTCTGCCCAGCCCCGGATCGCGAACGTTACGGCGGCGACTTCGAAGCAAGGGATGAGCCTGGCCAGCGGAAAGCCTTCGATGATCGAGGGTACTGCAACCTGAAGTCTCCCGTCGTCGCGGTCGACGAAATGAAGCTCGACGCCCAGCACCATCAGTGGGCCGGACGCGTCTATTCCGACGCGCGTCGTGTAGCGATCCGCCCGTTGCCGCTCCATATCGGCGGAATCGGCGCCTTCGTGCAAGTCGCGCGAGACGATCGATAGCCAGCTGCGGACACGCGCGACGATGATGTCGAGGGGTCTTCCTTCATTTCTGGAAATGGCGCGCAGGGCGTTGACCGCCCACAGTTGTGCGGACGTCTGGGAGCGTTCGTCCGAATGCTCTACCGCATCCAGAAGCGCATCCGGAATGTTCGGTGCGAGCATCGCGAGTTCGCGCCGATGGCTATCCGTGACGTTCTGCGACTGCAGCCAGGCGGTGACGAGAACTCCTCCCGACGGGCTTGGGGCCGTATCCCCCCGCTCGACAAGGATGGATACCGCGGCCCGGAGGATTTCCGCTCGTTGGTCGAGGCCCGCGATAGGGTCGAGCCATTCATTCGCTTCGGCCTCGATCTCGTCAAAGCGCGCCCCCACGCTGTCGTCAAGTCTCGCCAGCAGAGCCGCGCCCAAGGCGTGCGCGACGACGGTCGGATCCAGGCTTATGCGACCTGCGGAGCCCGGGATCGCAAAACGCCCATCGATCACATCGCTGAGGCGGGCATAGACCTGATTTTCGGTGAGGTCGGGTCTGCTGGCGGTTTCGCTTAGGGTCTTCAAAGAATAAGCGGAGACGCCCTGCCTATGTCGTTGGGCGACATCGGCAAGCCAAGCCCGCCAATCTGCTTCACTGAACGATTTGCCCGCCCTGTGGCCGAAGCTGTCGCGTCCATACTCCCACAACAGACGGTGGACCGTTACTTGGCCGGCCTCGACCAGCCTGTCGCGAAAGCGGATCACAAGCTTGAACAGCCGGGGTATCCGCGCGAGCTCCACGAGATCTTCATGCAGATCGGAACGGGCAAGGCCTTCGAAAGCGAGCATGCGATCGAACTCGCCCGTCGGGGCTAGATCGTAGGGATCGACCCCGATGGTTACGGCGGGCACGGACAGACCGCGAAGCGCGGACAGCCGTTCTTCGAAATGATGTCGGCGTGTCGTGATGATCACCCGCACCCGGCCCTCGAACGCGAGGCCTTGCAGCGCTTTCAGCAGCGGCAGCCAAGGTGCCGACGGCTCCTGATTGAGCCCATCGAACAGCACGGTGGCTACCGGCCCTTCTGCCGGTGGGCGCTTCAGCAAGGATTCCAACCGCCGCATCCAATGCTCGACGTCGCGAACTCCCGCGAGGTCGTAGAGGCGCCTAGCGAGTATCTCCTTCACACCGACTTCCGACATACCGGATGACGGCGCCAGCGACGACGACGGCACGATCAGAACTATGGGCTGGTCGGCCTCGCGGTCCTTGAGCCAATCCAGCGCGCTCCATGTCTTTCCGACACCGTCGTATCCGATCACAGCGGCGGGCGCGTCGCCCTGGGCCGGTCCTTGCCACCATCGATCCAGCTCCGAATGAACCTTCTCCCTGGTGATCTTGTTCGGTTGGGCTCCGCCAGCGGCATCCTGTCCTAGTTCCGCCGTCGATGTTCTCGGTGAGTTCCATATCCTCTCCAGTTTACGATGCGACTGCGCTCGCACGGATTCGAAACCGAGACTCCATACCTGCAGATTGCGCCTTAACGCATCGACTGCATCCTGAGCGGCGGATTGTAGCGCCCGTGCGCTATCCGCCGCTTGCTTCGAAGAGTGGACTTCCACGAGATCGGGATACCCAGCGCACAAGGCTGCCAACGGACCGATCTCGGTGTCGTGCCAGTCCAATATAATAATCGGGACGCCGATCCGCTCGCCCTTCTGGACAAGATCCTGCGCGAGCTGTTCCGGGACGCTGCGCGTGGCAACGAGTATCCATGCCTCCAGGCGTTCGTCTCGGGCCAAGGCATGGTCGATCTCTCCGAGCAGTTCGCGATCGCTCAAGGCTGTAGTGTCGGCGTATTTCTTCGCCTCCAACCGAAGCCGACGTCCCTCCTGCCCCGCGGTTCCGGCGTCACCGCCATGCTGAAACCCCGAGCGCGCCAACGGAAGCGACAGGTCGACCAAGCGGCCGACCAACGCGGCCGCGAGCGCTTCAAGCTTGTGGCCGCCTTTTTCGGCCTGCAGGACCGTTTTGAGGTCTCGCTGGTGGGCGAGTTCGGAGGGGTTCAGCATGTGAGTTGAGGGGGGAGCGTGAGAATCGATGCCGCATTGTAGGAGTTTCTCCGCGCGATGAAATCCGCCGCAGCCGGGCCAGCCCGCCGTGCTCGGGTCAAGCAGCGCGAGACCGTCTGCCGGTCCGCCCGATCATCTTGACTGAGCCGGGCACGAGGACCGGCCGTCCCGGGTGGATCAGCATTTCAAGGAAAATCCGCAAATTCAACGTTTTGGACGTCCCCCCGGCGACCGACCAGGAAATCGAGGAGGCCGGTCCGGGCCGTCGGCCTGCGGCGGTCCCGGCTTCCGCACAGGATAAGGCGTGGGAATGCGACCTACGATGGAGCCTCGCTGGTGGACGAAGACCATCGATGCGACCTCTGAGCCGTCAACCGATCGATCGCCGCCCGGTAGGGCCAGAACCACCGGCAGAGCGCGGCCGGCGTGCGGTTCGGTCGACTGATCGGCTTGAGCGCATCCATGCGCTACGGGAAGCCGCGGGCCATTGCCATCGCGTTATGCTGGGTCGTACCGCAGAAGACGTACTGGCTCTCGATCCACCAAATCGAGAACGTGATGCGCCTCGTCGTCCTCGGCGTGGGCGTTGTCCTCTTGACGTTGCCGAAGCCGACCGAGCACCCCTCGGAGACGCCGCCTCTAATGTCGCTCTGTTCGTCGAAGCCGCCCTCGGAAGTGGCGCCTGCGTAGATTTTCGAACAAAAGCGCCTCCGAGCCGGAGGCCAAAGACAGGCGCCCGCAAAGGCAGCGTCTGTCCTTTCAAGAGGTGCTCGAAAGCCGGCGGAGAGCAGAGAGCAACGGACCCTCGAACGTTTCTCCTGCTCATTTTCATTGAGCTGCTGCCGCGATCGGTCCGAAGCACGCTGAATTTGTACTGCAAACTGCGCTGAAGCCTTGCTTCAAAGCCTTTTGTGACTGGAGCGGGCGAAGGGAATCGAACCCTCGTATGCAGCTTGGGAAGCGGCCGTTCAACTTGGCCAGCAATCGAAGGCTTGCGATAGTTTTGGCCGCCCAAGCACTGACAAGCGGAACTGCAGCCGCAGTGCCGGTCCGGAAGACCGAGAGCTGCCGGTCTGCTGTGTCAATAAGCGGAATAAGTTCCATTGCCCGCGCTTCCCTCGCCTGCATGCTCGAATGTCGCCACGGGCAGGCCGTCTCTCCGTAAAGATGCTGTTGTAGCATCTCAACGACGAACCGCCGGACCAGTTTGATCAGTCTGGTCGTGAGTTGCCGAATCGGTCTCAAATGCTTGCTTCCCCTTTGCCACCCACAGCGCTCGCGCCTGTTCGCCCTGATCGCTTTGGAGCTTGTCGGCCATCCAGAGTAGCGCGCCATAGATCATGGCGCGGTCGTCCCCGGTCAGGTCCACAATCCCAGCTTTGACGACGAGGCCGCCGAGTTCGATGAGATGCCGCGTGCGCTTGCGGCGCTCGACTTGCCACGTGCACATGTCATGCCGCGCCCTTGCGGCCTGATGCCGGTTGCGAGCCGCCCGGTTGCGCCGAAGGGCCATCCGCGTTGCGGTCAGTTGCTGGCGTATTTCGCCGCGACCGGCTTTGAAAGAACGCGGCCCCGCGCCTGGCCCATGCCTCCCTCTTTCCGGCCTCCTTCGTCTCAGCCAGCACGATCAGCGCACCCGCCAGTTCGTCGGCACTTAGTGTGTCAGCCCCGGTGGCGATGACCAGTTCGCCCAGCTGGCGCACCTTGCGGGTCTTCAGCCCACGCGCCTTCTCTTCGAGCACCTTCAGGTCCGCATCAAAGTCCCGCAGTTTTCGCATCATCGTCTCCATCGGTGTCGATGGAGAAATCATAGTCGAGCACCTGGCACAATGCCGTAAGGTCGTAAGGACGGCCTGGGACGCGGTAATCCCTCCCGAGAATTTTTCGAGGGAGGGCGCGCTTATACGTCGTTCCGACGTGCGCTTCGCTGTGCCACTGATCTGGTCGCGATGGCGATCTATCATCTTCATGTCAAGGTCATTGGCCGCAAGGCCGGAAGTAGCGCGGTGGCGTCCGCCGCCTACCGCTCCGCCTCCCGGCTGCGCGACGCGCGGCTTGATCGCAGCCACGATTTTTCCGCCAAGCGCGGCGTCGTCCATTCCGAGGTGATGCTGCCGGAGAACGCGCCGGAGACATGGAGCGACCGCGAACGGCTCTGGAACGATGTCGAGGCGTTCGAGATCCGCAAAGATGCCCAACTTGCTCGTGAGGTCGAGTTCGCCCTTCCGCGCGAGATGAGTGAGGCACGGGGCATCGAGCTGGCCCACGACTTCGTTCGGGGCGAGTTTGTTGATCGGGGCATGATCGCTGATCTCAATGTGCATTGGGACATGGCCGAGGACGGCACGGCTAAGCCCCATGCCCATGTCATGCTGACCATGCGCGCGGTGAACGAGAACGGTTTTGGGCCGAAGGTACGGGACTGGAACCGCACCGAGATGGTGGAGCGCTGGCGCAGACGCTGGGCCGAGCTTGCCAACGAGCGCCTGGCCGAACTCGACATCGACGTGCGCATTGACCATCGCAGCCTCGAAGCCCAGCGCATTGCGCTCGAGCCGCAAAGCCAGATCGGAGCGCCCGCCAGACGCATCGAGGATCGGGGCATCGCGGGCGACGGGACCGCTGCCGACCGAGCCGAGATGCACCGCGAGATCGCCCGCGACAATGGGAGGCGGATCATCGCCGATCCTTCGGTCGCATTGGACGCCATCACGCATCAGCAATCGACCTTCACCCAGCGCGACATTGCGAAGTTCGCGCATCGCAATAGCGACGGGATCGACCAGTTCAACGACGTCATGGGCGCGATGCGCAAGGCGCCCGATCTGGTTGAACTTGGCAAGGATGCCCGCGACGAAGATCGCTTCACCACGCATGCGATGATCGAAGCCGAACAGCGCCTCCACCGGGCCGCAGATCGGATGGCGCAACGGGAGCGCCATGAGGTGCGGGACAGGGATCGCGGAACGGCGCTGGCGCATGCGGCAGCCCGCGATCTCGTCCTGTCAGGCGAGCAAGCCGACGCGCTGGCCCATATCACCGACGGGCGCGATTTGGGCGTCGTGGTCGGCCATGCCGGGACGGGCAAGAGCGCGATGCTGGGCGTGGCCCGGGAGGCCTGGGAAGCGGCGGGCTACGCGGTCCGGGGCGCGGCGCTTTCCGGCATCGCCGCGGAAAATCTCGAAAGCGGATCTGGCATATCCTCCCGCACCATTGCCAGCCTGGAGCATGGCTGGGAACAAGGCCGTGATCCCCTCACCTCGCGCGATGTCCTGGTCATCGACGAGGCGGGC
>Ga0335071_10002218_pt1 | contig 20892 bp, 17 predicted proteins | sample Lox_Sample_15_FD_206724 | JGI IMG/M metagenome (GOLD analysis project Ga0335071, IMG submission 206724) | Soil microbial communities from Loxahatchee National Wildlife Refuge, Florida, United States - Lox_Sample_1.5 | ecosystem: Environmental > Terrestrial > Soil > Wetlands | place: USA...
CTCGATGTCGATGAAGAACACATAGTCCCATTTGCGCTTCTGGGAGGGCCGCGACTCGATGCGGGTCATGCTGATCTGATGCCGTGCGAACGGCTCCAGCAGCTTCAACAGCGCGCCGGAGGTATTCGTGTCGCCGATCGACGCGATGAGTGTCGTGCGATCCTGCCCGCTCGGCCCGAAGATCCGGCGCCCGAGCACGAAGAACCGCGTCGTATTGTCCGGACGGTCCTCGATCTGCGGCGCGAGCACCGTCAGGCCATACACCTCGGCCGCGGTCGCGCCGGCGATGGCTGCCGTACCCTGCTCGTCACGCGCGCGCCGCGCGCCTTCGGCGTTGCTGGCCACGGCGACCCGTTCGACTCCGGGAAGGTGCTCGTCGAGCCACAGCCGGCACTGGGACAGGGCCTGCTGGTGCGAGCAGATGCGTTTGATGCCTTCGAGAGACTGCATGCGCCCCATCAGGTAGTGATGGATGCGCAGCTCGATCTCGCCACAGATGCGCACCGAGGAATTCAGGAACCGGTCGAGCGTGTTGATGACCATGCCTTCGGTGGAGTTCTCGATGGCGACCACGCCGAAATCCACGGCTCCGGATTCGACCTCGTGAAAGACCTCGTCCACGGACGGCAGGGGCAGCGCGCGCACGGCATGGCCGAAATGGGTCAGCACGGCGGTCTGGGTGAAGGTGCCTTCGGGCCCGAGGAACGCGACCTTGAGCGGTTCCTGCTGGGCCAGGCACGCGGACATGATCTCGCGGAACAGGCGCAGCAGGTCCTCGGTGCGCAGCGGGCCGTGATTGCGCTCCTTCACCCGACGCAGCACCTGGGCCTCGCGCTCCGGACGATAGAAGTCGACGGTTGCCCCCGAGGCGGTCTTGGAAATACCCACCTTGCGGGCGAGCCGCCCACGCTCGTTGAGCAGGTTCTGCAGCTGCTCATCGATGGCATCGATCTGGGCGCGCACCGCTTCCAGATCCGTTCTTTCAGGTTCGTTCATTTCGTTCGCTCATCCCGCCGTTGCCGCGGCCCCGATCAGGGCACCCGCGCCGCCAATACGCCCTCGATGCCGCGAATCTGCGCCAGCACACCTTCGGGGACGGCCGAATCGATGTCAATCAGGGTGTAGGCGTATTCGCCGCGGGACTTGTTCAACAGATCCGCGATATTAAGGCCGGCCGCAGCCAGGCAGGTGGAAATCTGGCCGACCATGTTCGGCACGTTGCGGTTCGCGACGGCGAGGCGGGTGACTCCCGGCACGCGCGGCAGCACCGCTTCGGGGAAGTTGACGCTGTTGCGGACATTGCCGTTCTCCAGGTAGTCGCGCACGGTGTCCGCCACCATCACCGCGCAGTTCTCCTCCGCCTCGGCGGTGGAGGCCCCCAGGTGCGGCAGGGTCACCACCCGGGCGTGGTCCTTGAGCGCGTTAGTCGGAAAATCACAGACATAGGCGCCCAGGTGACCGGCATCGATCGAGGCGATCACGACCGCGTCGTCGACGATGGGCGCGCGAGCGAAGTTCAGGATCACGCCGCCCCTGCGCATCAGCTTCAGGCGTGCCGCGTTGACCAGTCCGCGGGTGTCGCTGTTCAGGGGTACGTGCACCGAGATCACATCCGAGCGGGCGAACAGGTCATCGAGCGACAGCGCCTGTTCGACGCTCGCGGACAGCTGCCAGGCGCGGTGCACGGTGATCTGCGGATCGTAGCCCAGCACCTTCATGCCCAGTCCCAGCGCCGAATTGGCGACCTCGACACCGATCGCGCCGAGGCCAATGACGCCGAGCGTCCGGCCGGGCAGTTCGAAGCCGACGAACTGTTTCTTGCCCTTCTCCACAGCCTCGTCGATGGCGTGGTCATCCCCGCTCAGGGAGCGGGCGAATGACCAGGCCTGGCAGATATTGCGCGCCGCGAGGAACAGGCCCGCCAGCACCAGTTCCTTGACCGCGTTGGCATTCGCCCCGGGTGCGTTGAACACCGGAATGCCGCGTTTGCTCAGTTCGGCCACGGGGATGTTGTTGGTGCCCGCACCCGCGCGACCGACGGCCAGCACCGAGGCCGGCACCGTGGTGCCGTGCATGTCGGCGGAGCGCACCAGGATGGCATCCGGATCGCGCAGGTCCGCGGCCACTTCGAAGCGCTCGCGCGGCAGACGCTCCAGGCCACGGCGCGAAATGCTGTTGAGCGTGAGAATCCGGTAAGGCATGAGGTTCAAGGCGCCATCAACCGTTGCGACGCTCGAACTCCCGCATGAAGCCGATGAGCGCCTGTACGCCCTGCAGCGGCATCGCGTTGTAGATGCTGGCCCGCATGCCGCCCACCGAGCGGTGGCCTTCGAGATTCGTCAGACCCGCCGCCTGCGCCTCGGACAGGAACGCCTTGTCCAGCTCCGGACGCGCGAGCGTGAAGGGAACGTTCATCCAGGAGCGGCAACCGGGCGCCACCGGATTGCGGTAGAACCCGGAAGCATCGATGGCCGCATACAGCGCCTCGGCCTTCGCACGGTTCAGCCTTTCCATGGCTGCAAGGCCGCCCTTGGCGAGGATCCACTTCAGCACCAGGGATGCGATGTACCAGGCGAAGGTCGGCGGCGTGTTGAGCATGGAGCCATCGTCGGCCATGGCTTTGTAGTCCATGATCTGCGGCGTGCCCGGGCGGGCCCTGCCGATCAGGTCTTCGCGCACGATCACGATGCACAGTCCGGCCGGACCGACGTTCTTCTGCGCGCCGGCGTAGATCAGGCCGAAGCGACTGACATCGATGGGGCGGGACAGGAAGGTCGAGGAAAAATCGGCCACCAGCGGCGTCCCGGCCGTTTCGGGCACGTAGTTGAACTCGACGCCGCCGATGGTCTCATTGGGCGTGTAATGCACGTACGCGGCGCCCGCCGTGAGCCTCAAGGCGCCCTGGGCCGGCACGGTGTTGTAACCGGAGGCGCTTTCGTCGGCGGCGACGTTGACCTGGCAGTAGCGCCTGGCCTCGCTGATCGCCTTCTTCGACCAGGCGCCCGTGTTCAGGTAGTCGGCAGTGGAGCCCGAAGTGGCCAGATTCAGCGGAATACCCGCGAACTGCGCGGTGGCACCACCCTGCAGCAGCACCACCTTGTAGCCCTTGGGCACGCCCAGCAGCTCGCGCAGCGACGACTCCAGGTCCGCGGCCACGCTCAGGAAGGCCTTGCTGCGATGGGAGATCTCCATCACCGACATGCCGCTGCCGCGCCAGTCGGTCATTTCAGCCTGGGCCTGCTCGAGAACTTCCAGGGGCAGAGTCGCCGGCCCCGCGGCAAAATTGAATACTCGCATATGCTGGCTGTCGTGGCGGCCGCTTAAGGGGTCACCGGCGGCAGCGGCTGCGGATCCGCGCCTTCCTCGTCGCTCCCGGTCTCCAGGCTTTCGATGCGCTCGATGCCCGTGAGGCGTTCGCCGTCGGCGAGGCGGATCAGCCGTACGCCCTGGGTGTTGCGGCCGAGGACGGAGATCTCGTCCACCGGCGTGCGCACCAGCGTCCCCGTGGAACTGATCAGCATGATTTCCTGCCCCGCGGTCACCTGCAGCGCCGCCACCAGGTCGCCGTTGCGGTCCGAGGTCTGCAGCGCGATCACGCCCTGCCCGCCGCGCCCGTGCCGCGGAAAGTCATCCAGCGGCGTCAGTTTCCCGTAGCCGTTCTCCGAGGCGGTGAGCACATGGCCCTCGCCGCAGACGATGAGCGCGATGAGTTCCTGGCCGGCGTCGAGCTTGATCCCGCGCACGCCGGCGGCGTCGCGCCCCATCGGCCGCACCTCCTCCTCGTGGAAGCGGATGGCCTTGCCGCCGCTCGTGCACAGGATCACTTCGCGCTCGCCATCCGTGAGGGCCACGCCGACGAGCCGGTCATTGTCGTGCAGGTCCACGGCGATGATGCCGCTGGTGCGGGGTCGCGAGAATGCCGCGAGCGGCGTCTTCTTCACCGTACCCTGGCTGGTCGCCATGAACACGAAATGCTGCTCGTCGTACTGCTTTACGGGCAGCACGGCGTTGATCTTCTCGCCCTCCTCGAGCGGCAGCAGGTTCACCATCGGCTTGCCGCGGGCGTTGTGCCCGGCCTGGGGCAGCTTGTAGACCTTCAGCCAGTAGACCTTGCCGCGATTCGAAAAGCACAGGACCGTGTCATGGGTGTTGGCCACGAAAAGTTTCTCCACGAAATCCTCGTCCTTGACCGAGGTGGCCGCGCGGCCGCGGCCACCCCGGCGCTGGGTCTGGTATTCGGTCACGGGCTGGGATTTCGCATAGCCGGCATGGGACAGCGTGACCACCACGTCCTGGGGCTCGATCAGATCCTCGGTGGTGAGGTCCAGGTGATCGCGGTTGATTTCGGTGCGGCGGGCGTCGCCATAGGTCTCGCGCACCTGCACGAGTTCCTCGCGCACGACCTGGGTGAGGCGCTCGGCGCGGGTCAGGATGTCGGTCAGGTCCTGGATGGCCGCCAGCAGCTCCTTGTACTCGGCGATGATCTTGTCCTGCTCGAGCCCCGTCAGGCGGTGCAGGCGCATGTCCAGGATCGCCTGGGCCTGCACCTCGGAGAGCCGGTAGCCGAGCTCCGACATGCCCAGCTCCGGTGCGAGGTCGGCGGGGCGCGTGGACAGCGCGCCCGCACGCACCAGCAGCTCGGGCACCACGCCGCCGGCCCAGGCGCGTGCCATGAGCCCGCTGCGGGCTTCGACCGGCGAGGCCGCCGCGCGGATCAGCGCGATCACCTCATCGATATTGGCCAGGGCGACGGCGAGGCCCTCGAGCACGTGGGCCCGCTCCCGGGCCTTCGCCAGATCGTAGATGCTGCGGCGCGTGACCACTTCGCGCCGGTGGCGGATGAAGGCCTCGAGCATCTCCTTCAGCGACAGCAGCTTCGGCTGGCCGTCCTGCAGGGCCACCATGTTGATGCCGAACACGGTCTCCATCGGGGTCTGGGCGTAGAGATTGTTCAGCACGATCTCGGCGACCTCGCCGCGCTTCAACTCGATGACGACGCGCATGCCGTCCTTGTCGGACTCATCGCGCAGCTCGGAGATGCCGTCGATTTCCTTGGCGCGCACCAGGTCGGCGATGCGCTCCAGCAGGCGGGCCTTGTTCACCTGGTACGGCAGCTCGGTGACGATGATGGCCTGGCGGCCCTTGCCGTCGATGTCCTCGACCTCGGTGCGCGCGCGCAGCGACAGCCGGCCGCGGCCGGTGCGATAGGCGGTGGCGATTTCCTGGGCGCCGTTGATGATGCCGGCGGTGGGGAAATCGGGGCCCGGAATGTGCTGCATCAGCGCCGCGAGCCCCAGCGTCGGGTCCTCGAGCAGGGCGATCAGCGCATTGACGACCTCGGTGAGATTGTGCGGCGGTATGTTCGTCGCCATGCCGACGGCGATGCCCGTCTGCCCGTTGATGAGCAGGTTCGGCACGCGCGCCGGCAGCACCGCCGGCTCGCTCTCCGACTCGTCGTAGTTCGGCGTGAAGTCGACCGTTTCCTTGTCGATGTCGGCCAGCAGCTCGTGGGCGATGCGCGACATGCGCACCTCCGTGTAGCGCATCGCCGCCGGGGCATCGCCATCCACCGAGCCGAAATTTCCCTGGCCGTCGACGAGCATGTAGCGCATCGAGAACGGCTGGGCCATGCGCACCATGGTGTCGTACACGGCGCTGTCGCCGTGGGGATGGAACTTGCCGATGACATCCCCGACGATGCGCGCCGACTTCTTGTAGGGTTTGTTGTAGTCGTTCCCCAGCACCCGCATCGCGTACAGCACGCGCCGGTGCACGGGCTTCAGCCCGTCGCGCACGTCCGGCAGCGCGCGACCCACGATGACGCTCATGGCATAGTCGAGGTAGGACTGCCGCATCTCGTCTTCGAGATTGACGGGCAGGATCTCGCGGGCGAATTCTGTCATGTAGTCCGAAGGCTTTCAGGCCGGCATAAAGCCGAAATTTTAGCATAATGCGGGTGCCATCGCCCCAATTGGGCAGGAGCTTTCGACCATGACAGTACCGGGCGGGGAACCGACCCCTGCGGCCAACGCCGACCGCGTCGAGATCGGCAAATTCGATGCGATCGCGCATCGGTTCTGGGACCCGGACGGGAAGTTCCGGCCCCTGCACCTGATCAATCCGGTGCGCACGGCCTACGTGGCCGGTCGTTGTCGGATCAAGGGCGCCCGCGTGCTCGATGTCGCCTGTGGCGGCGGCCTGCTGTGCGAGTCCCTGCAGGCGCTCGGCGCCCGGATCACCGGCATCGACCTCGCGCCGGCCATGCTCGAGACGGCCCGGCTGCATGCGGCCGAGCGCGGCGTGAGCATCGAGTACCGGCTGCAGTCGGTCGAAGCCATCGCGGCGTCCGAGCCGGGCTCGTTCGACGCGGTCACCTGCATGGAAATGATCGAACACGTGCCCGATCCGGCGGCGGTCGTGGCCGCGATCGGCGCCGTGGTGCGGCCCGGCGGCGCGGTTTTCATCTCGACCCTGAACCGCACACCGAAGTCCTTCGCCCAGGCCATCGTCGCCGCCGAATACGTCTTCGGACTCGTGCCGCGCGGCACCCATGAATACGAACGGTTCGTGCGCCCTTCGGAACTGGCCCGGTGGGCCCGCGCCGCGGGCCTCGAGCTTCAGGACGTGAGCGGCATCGCCTTCGATCCCTTCACTGGCCGGGCGAGTCTGCGCGAGGATCCCGGGGTCAACTACCTGGCGCACTTCACGCGCGCCACCTCGCCAGCGATGCCATGAGCCCGGCGCTGGAACTGGCGCTGCCCGGCGCCGCGCTCCTGGTCGGCGCGGCGCTCGGGTACCTCGCGGCGCAGCTGCTGGCGGGCCGCCAGCGCGAGACGCAATGGTCGCAGCTCGTGGCGCCACTGCAGGCGGCGCTCGAGGCCACGCGGGCGGAGGCACAACGGCTGCAGACCGAGCGGCGCGACGGCGAGGCGAGCCTGCGCGGCCAGATCGAGCAGCTCGCCCGCGGCCAGACGACGCTGGAACGGGAAACGCGCAACCTGGTCACGGCCTTGCGCCGCCCGGAGGTGCGCGGTCGCTGGGGTGAGCTCACCCTGCGGCGGGTCGTGGAGCTCGCGGGCATGGTCGAGCAATGCGACTTCACCGAGCAGGTCCAGGTCAGTGGCCCTGCCGGAGTATCACGCCCGGATCTCATCGTGCACCTGCCGGAGGGCCGCGAACTGGTGATCGACGCGAAGGCGCCCCTCGATGCCTATCTCGCGGCCCTCGAGGCGGCCGACGAGACGAGCCAGCGCCAGCACCTGCAGCGCCACGCGCAGCAGCTCGGCGCGCGCGTGCGCGAGCTGGCCGGCAAGGCCTACTGGGCGCAGTTCGCGCGCGCACCCGAGTTCGTCATCCTGTTCATTCCCGGCGACCAGCTGCTGGCCGCAGCGCTCGCGGCCCAACCCCAGCTCATCGAACAGGCGCTCGAGACCGGCGTGGTCCTGGCCAGCCCCGCCACGCTCATGGCCGTGCTCAAGTGCGTCGCCTACAGCTGGCGGCAGAGCCAGGTCGCCGACAATGCCCGGCAGATCCAGCAACTCGGCGGCGAACTGCATGCGCGGCTCGCGACCTTCCTCACGCATCTCGTCAAGGTCGGACAGAGACTCGGCGGGGCCGTCGAAGCCTACAATGCCGCCACCGGATCCCTGCAGCGGCAGGTCGTCCCGCAGGCCCGGCGCCTGCGCGACTTCGGCGCCACGGCGGAAGCGCCGCTCGAGCCCCCGGCCGACATCGACGCCGCGCCGAAGGATCTGCCTTGAATCCGGAGCTCGAGGGCACGCCGCGCTATTTCGCGTGGCTGTACGGCAGCGAGCGGATGCGGGCGGTGCTCGCGCCATTGTTCGGCATCGAAGCACAGATCAACGCCGCGCTGCGGCCGGGCCTGGAGCATGCCGTGGCCCATGTCCGCATGCGCTGGTGGGCCGAGGAGACGCAGCGCCTGCACGGCGGCACGGCCGTACACCCGCTGACGCGCGCGCTGCTCGCGCAACGCCCGACGTCGCTGGCCGCGGACGCGGCGGGACCCGATATCCGTGGTCTGGTGGATGTCGCCACCTGGGACCTGGCCTGCGCCACCTTCGAAACGGGGCGCGAACTGGCCGGCTATTGCGATCGCTGGGCCCGGGCCGTGACCGAACCGGCCGCCCTCTGGAGCGCGCCCGACCTGCCCGCGCAGCCGATCCGGCAGTTCGGCCACGGCCTCGGAGTCGCGCTGTGCGAGCTGGAGCTGCTCGTCGGGCTGCAGCAGTCCGCCGGCGCGGGCCGCCTGCGCCTGCCACTGGATGAGCTCGGCACACTCGGCGTGCCTCCCGAGACCCTGGCGCGCACGCCATGGCCCCCCGCGCTCGTCGCGCGGCTTTCCGCGCGGCACCGACAGCTGCGCGCTGCAGTGGTGCACAGCTGCGCGCTGCTGCAGCAGCCCGCGCAGCGCACCGCCCTGCGCGGACTGCTGGTGTGGGCGGCGCTGATGCTGCAGCACTCGCGCCGCGCGGAACGGGCACTGCCCCGCTCCTGGCAGCGCAGCCGCCGGGACGGGGTCGCCGATGCGCTGCGCGCCTGGCGCACGGCCCGCCGCGCCACGCGACGCGGACCGGATGATACCTTTCTGGATTTCCTGGAGCATTCATGAGCGAATCGGCCGCAGCTGGCACCCGCATTGGCGATTTCGATCCGCGCACCGCGGCGGTTGGCGAGGATGACCTGCACGGGCGGGTGATCCTGGTCACGGGCGCCGGCCAGGGCATCGGCCGGGCCGTGGCCATCGACTGCGCCCGGCACGGCGCGACGGTGCTGCTGCTGGGGCGCAACGCCCGCCCGCTCGGCGAAGTGCACGCGCACATCGGCGGCCTCTGCGGCGCGGACCGGGCGACGATCATCGAGTTTGATCTGGAAAATGCGCTGGCGCGCGACTACGACGCGCTGTTCGCGGCCATCGAGGGGCGCTACGGGCATCTGGACGGCCTGCTGCACAATGCCGGCATGCTCGGTCAGCTCGCGCCCATCGAGCACTACGACGTGCCCACCTGGTGCCGGGTGCTGCAGGTGAACCTGACGGCGGCCTTCGTCCTGACGCAGATTCTGCTGCCGCTGCTGAAGCGCTCGGCGGATGCCTCGATCGTGTTCACTTCCAGCAGCGTCGGCCGTGTCGGGCGGGCGTACTGGGGCGCCTATGCGGTCTCGAAATTCGCGCTCGAGGGGTTGAACGAGGTGCTGTCGCAGGAGCTGTCCGGGATCACGAACATCCGCGTCAATTCACTGAATCCGGGCCCGACGCGGACCCGCATGCGGCGCCAGGCCTACCCCGCCGAAGATGCCGGGCTGCTCGCCGCACCCGAGAGCATCACGCGCCCGTACATCGCGCTGCTGGGACCCGCGAGCCGCGGCGTCAGCGGCCGGCGCTTCGACGCGCAGTAAGCGGCGCCGGGGTCAGCGCGCCTCTGCGCCCGGCGTGGGGGCGGCAGTGGCATCGAGCGCGCTCATCAGCATCGCGGCCTCGGCCTCGTCCAGCAGTCGCGAACGGCCGCGTGCCAGCGAGCGATCGAGCGCCACGGTCCCCAGGCGCGTGCGCAGCACACGACTCACCAGGGCTCCCTGGCGCTCGAAGAGCTGCCGGACGTCCTTGCCGCTGGCGCCGACCGCGACCAGGCTGTACCAGCGGTTGCTGCCCTCGCCGCCGGCCGCCTCACAGCTGTGCACGGACACGGTCGCTCCGTTGTCGAGCTTGCCCCCGAGCACCCGCTCGAGCCCCTCGGCAGACAGCTCGCCATGAACCCGCACGCTGAAATCGGCCGTCAGCCGGCGCACCCCGCGTTGCAGCTTCTCGGCGGTCTGCCCGTCGGAACTCAAGAGCTCAAGGCCGCCGTCGATGGTCGGCATCGGACTGACCGCGACGAAGCGGCGTCCGCCGCTGCGCGGCAGGGTCTGCAGCAGTTCACGCATCGGCGTGCCCGGCGAACGGTGTACGACGAACACCTTGACCGCCTGGCTCGCCCGCTGGCGCACGAGGCGGCCATCGAGGCGGACCTTGTCGGTGGCGCCGACGCGCATCCCGAGCGTCGCCGGCTGCCCATTGACTGTCAGCCGGCCGGCGCGAATCCAGGCCTCGACTTCACGCCGCGAGGCCAGTCCGAGGTGCGCGAGCGCCTTCTGCAGGCGTTGACCGGTCGCTTCGGTCATCACCCGTCGCTGGTGCCATCGGCAAGCTGCGCGGTCGAGGGATCGGCCAGTTCCAGCTGCAGGTTGAACTCGGCCAGCGCCCGCAATTCGGCGAGCGGCGGCAACTGCTCGAGCTTCTGCAGGCCGAAATAATCCAGGAACTCGGCCGTCGTGCCCAGCACCTCGGGCCGGCCCGGCACGTCGCGAGTGCCGATGACGCGGATCCAGTTGCGCTCGAGCAGCGTCTTGATGATGTTCGGATTGACCGCGACGCCGCGCACCTGCTCGATCTCGCCGCGCGTGATCGGCTGGCGGTAGGCGATCAGGGCGAGCGTCTCCAGCAGCGCCCGGGAGTAGCGGGCCGGACGCTCGGGCCAGAGCCTCGCGATCTGCGTGGCGTAATCGGAGCGCACCTGCACACGCCAGCCGCTGGCCGTGTGCGCGAGCTCCAGCGCCCGATCGGCGTACAGCGCCGCCAGTTCCTCGAGCGTCGCGAGCAGCTGCGCATCGCTCGGGCGCTCCTCCAGCGTGAACACCTGGGCGAGGTCGGACAGCTGCAAGGATCGGCCGGCGGCCAGCAGCGCCGCCTCGACGACATTTCTGCGATAGGCATCGCTCATGGACGGTCAGCTCCGCAAGGATCTCATTGGCGCGATTCCGGGTCGGGGGCGTCCGCCGTCAACTGGCGCGCCGCGGCCGCGCGCACGTGAAGAGGGGCGAACGGCTCCTGCTGCACGATATCGATCAGTCCCTCGCGCACCAGTTCGAGGATGGCGATGAAGGTCACCGCCACCCCCATGCGGCCTTCTTCGGGCCGGAACAGCTGCACGAAGTCGACGAAGCCGCCGCCGCCGAGGCTGGCGACGATATCGGTCATGCGGGCGCGGACCGACAACGGCTCGCGCTGCACGTGATGGTGCGCGAACATCTCGCTGCGGGCGACGACATCGCGAAACGCGATGATCATCTCCTGCAGCGTGACCGGCGGCACCAGGCGCACGACCTTGCGGTCCGTCAGGACGGCGCTGGCACTCCACACATCGCGCTCCAGGCGCGGCAGGGCATCGAGGTTCTCCGCGGCGCGCTTGAAGCGCTCGTATTCCTGCAGGCGGCGCACCAGCTCCGCGCGCGGATCCTCTTCGGCATCATCGACCGCGGCGGCGCGCGGCAGCAGCATGCGTGACTTGATCTCGGCGAGCGTCGCGGCCATGACCAGGTACTCGCCGGCCAGCTCAAGCTGCAGGTCCTGCATGAGCTCGATGTACTTCATGTACTGGCGGGTGATCTCCGCCAGCGGAATGTCGAGCACGTCGAGGTTCTGGCGACGGATCAGGTACAGCAACAGGTCGAGGGGGCCCTCGAAGGCTTCGAGGAACACCTCGAGCGCCTGCGGCGGAATGTACAGATCCCTGGGCAGCTGCGTGACCGGCTCGCCGTTGACGACGGCGAACGGCATTTCCACCTGCTCGGGAGGCGCCGGCGGCGGTTGTGGTGCAGCCGCCTCGTTGGACACCACGATCTTCAGCTCCGGTTGCAAGGGGTACGCCTCAGGCTCAGTCCGCGCGCAGGTGCATGACCCGCCGCACTTCGTCCAGCGTCTGGCGGGCGGCCTCACGGGCCTTGTCCGCGCCTTCGGTGACTATACTGCGAACCAGCTCGGGCTGATCCTCGAATTCCTGGGCACGCTTGCGCATGCCGCGGATCTCCTCGACGATCTTCTCGATCACCGGTTTCTTGCAGTCCAGGCAGCCGATGCCCGCGCTGCGGCAGCCCTCGCTCACCCATTGCCGGGTTGGTGCGTCGGAATAGATCCGGTGCAGGTCCCACACCGGGCACTTCTCCGGATCACCCGGATCGGTGCGCCGTACGCGGGCCGGATCGGTCTGCATGGTCTTCAGCTTCTGCGCGACGGCATCCGGGTCATCGCGCAGGCCGATGGTGTTGGCGTAGGACTTCGACATCTTGCGGCCGTCGATGCCCGGCACCCGGGGCGTCGCGGTCAGCAGCACCTGCGGCTCCGGCAGGATGCTCATGGCGCCACCCTCCAGGTAACCGAGCAGGCGCTCCCGGTCCGCCACCGTGATCCGGTTGTTGCCCTGCACCAGCTCGCGGGCCTGCTCCAGCGCGTCGCTCGCGCCGGTCTCCTGGTAGCGGTGGCGCAGCTGCTCATAGCGTGTGGCGTTGCGGCCGCCGAGGCCCTTCAACGCCTTGCGGACCCGTCCCTCGAAATCCGGCTCGCGACCATAGAGGTGGTTGAAGCGCCGGGCGATCTCGCGCGTGATCTCCACGTGCGCGACCTGGTCTTCGCCGACGGGCACGAACGCCGGCCGATAGAGCAGGATGTCGGCGCTCTGCAGCACCGGGTACCCCAGGAAACCGTAGGTGGCCAGATCCTTTTCCTTGAGCTGGGCCTGTTGATCCTTGTAGGTGGGAACCCGCTCGAGCCAGCCGAGCGGCGTGATCATCGACAGCAGCAGATGCAGTTCGGCATGCTCCGGAACCTGGGATTGCACGAACAGGGTCGCGACGCCGGGGTTCAAGCCCGCCGCGAGCCAGTCGATGAGCACGGCATGCACGTACTCCTGCAACCGGGCGGTGTCCTCGTAGCCCGTCGTCAGGGCGTGCCAGTCGGCCACGAAGAAGAAACACTCGTACTGGTACTGCAGCTCCACCCAGTTGCGCAGTGCGCCGTGGAAGTTTCCCAGATGCAGCGGCCCCGTGGGCCGCATGCCGGAAAGCACCCGGCGGGTTTGCGGATTGGCGCTCATGTTCAAGCTTTGCAGTATAGCGCAAGGCAGCCGGGCGCTCGGGCCGGCTACAGCCCGAGCAGGCTGAGGTTTCCGGGGCCGCGGCGCAGGACGAGCGGCGGGTCGACCGCAAGATCCACCACGGTCGTGGGCTCGATCCCGCAATGGCCGCCATCGAGCACCGCGTCGATCTGGTGCTCGAGTCGTTCGCGGATCTCGCGGCCGTCCGTCAGCGGCAGGGCATCGCCGGGCAGGATCAGGGTGGAGCTCATCAACGGTTCGCCGAGTTCGGCGAGCAGCAGCTGCGGCACCGGGTGATCGGGCACGCGGATGCCGACCGTGCGACGCTTCTCGTGCTGCAGACGCCGCGGCGTCTCGCGCGTCGCGGGCAGCAGGAAGGTGAAGGGACCGGGAGTGCAGGCCTTGAGCATGCGGAACTGCGGGGTGTCGATGCGCACGAACCGCGCCGCCTCCCCCACGTCGCGGCACACCAGCGTGAAATGATGGTGCCGATCGGCCTGGCGAATGCGCCGGACCCGCTCCAGGGCATCCTTGTCGCCGATATGACAGCCCAGCGCGTAACACGAATCCGTGGGATAGGCGATGACACCGCCGGCCCGGATGATCTCCACGGCACGGCGGATCAGCCGCGCCTGGGGCGTCACGGGATGTAGCTCGAAATACTGGCTCATGGGCTATCATACATAGCTGTTCAAGCCAACCGGTTCCCGAGGCCGTTTCCAAGTCAATGTCGTCCGTGCTGGAGCTCTCCCCGCTGGCCGTGTTCGGTGTGGCCTATTACACCCACGGCATCTACGTCGCGACGGCGGCCCTGATGGCATCGATGCTGCTGCTGCTGGTGGTCGACCTTGCCTGGCAGAAGCGCATTCCGGCGATGCACGCCCTCTCCGCCGCGCTGGTGTTCGCGTTCGGATCGGCGACCCTTATCCTGCACAACCAGCGCTTCATCCAGTGGAAGCCCACTGTGCTTTTCTGGCTGATCAGCCTCGCCTTCCTGGGCAGCATGTGGATCGGCCGGCGCACGCTCACCCAGCGCCTGCTCGAACATGCCCTCGGGGAACCGGTGCAGGTCACGCCGCGGCAATGGCGCACGCTCAATGCCCTCGCGGTGGTCTTCTACGGGCTGCTCGGCGGAGCGAACCTGCTCGTGGCCTTCAACCTGAGCGAGCGCGCCTGGGTGAACTTCAAGCTCTTCGGCCTGTCCGCGGCCACCGTGGTGTTCACGGCGCTGCAAATCGCCTGGCTCGCGCGCCGCCTTGCCCCGGCCGGCGAATCCGCTCCGGCGGCCTGAAGCCAGGCAGCACCATGACGGCAGCCGAGCGAGTCGAAAGGATCCGGCAGGTGCTGATTGCCCACCTGGCGCCCACCGAGCTCACGATCCGCGATGACAGCGAGGCGCATGCCGGCCATGCGGGGGCACGCGAGGGCGGGCACTTTTCCGTGTTCGTGGTCTCGGACCGGTTCGCCGGCCGCACCCGCATGCAGCGTCACCGGCTCGTGTACGACGCCGTATCGCAGCTGCTGCGCACCGATATCCATGCCTTGCGCATCCAGGCGCGGACGCCGCAGGAAAATTCTTGATTGATCCGTTCAACTATTCGAGTAAACCTATGAAACTTTTCAGAATCTGCCTTTTCGTGCTGAGTGCGACGAGTCTCGCGGCCTGCCACCCCGGCACGCCGACCGCGCCGGTCGACAACATCGCCACGGTCAACGGCACCGCCATCAGCCGCGACCTGTTCAATTTCTACGTGAAGAACGCGGCCGCGAGCCAGGGCAAGGATCCGGCCACCTTCACCCAGCAGCAGAAGGAAGAGATGCTCGACAACTTCGTGAAGGCCGAACTGGTGGTGCAGCAGGCCGAGAAGAACGGGATCCTCAAGGATCCCCAGACCGCGAACATGATCGAGCTGTCGCGCCTGAACGCGGTACAGCAGGCCTTCAGCGAGAATTTCGTGAAGGAGAACAAGCCCACCGACGAGGAGTTGAAGAAGGAATATGACTCCGATGTCGCGCAGATGGCGCATACCGAGTACCACGTGGCGCACATCCTCGTACCCACCGCGGATGCAGCCGCGAAGGTGATCGCCGACCTCGACAAGGGCGCGAAGTTCGAAGAGCTCGCCAAGAGCGCCTCCAGCGACAGCTCCAAAGCCCAGGGCGGGGACCTCGGCTGGCAGACCCCGGACCGCATGGTCAAGCCTTTCTCCGACGCCATGGTCGCGCTGAAGCCCGGCGAGTACACCCATGTCTCGGTGCAGACCCAGTACGGCTGGCACGTCATCAAGCTGCTGGAGACCCGCCCGCTCGCCCCGCCGACGTTTGATTCGGTGAAGGACCGCGTCGGGCAGATCGTGCTCAGCAAGAAGTACAAGGCCTACGTGGACGGCCTGCTCGCCAAGGCGCAGATCGACAAGAAGATGTGAGGCGGCTCAGCGCCGCTTCAGGAGCTCGTGGAATCCCGGCTCATCGAGTACCGGGATCCCGAGTTCCCGGGCCTTCCTGAGCTTCGACCCGGGGTCGGCACCGACCACCACGCCCGAAGTCTTCTTCGAGACGCTTCCCGACACCTTCGCACCGAGCGCGACCAGCGCTTCGGTCGCCTCATCCCGCGACATCGACTCGAGCGTGCCGGTCACGACCCAGGTCTGGCCGGAAAGCGGGCGGCCGGTGCTGGTGCGCGCCGGCATCGGCGGCCAGCGCACGCCGAGCTCACGCAGCCGCGCGATCACGGCCGTGTGGGCGTGCGAGGCGAAGAACAGCGCCACGTGCGCCGCCACCACCGGCCCCACATCCGGCACTTCCTGGATCTGCGCGGGGGTCGCCCGGGAGAGCGCCTCGAGGGTGAGGAAGTGCTGCGCGAGGGCGAGCGCGGTGGCCTCGCCCACGTCGCGGATCCCCAGCGCGAACAGGAAGCGCGGCAGCGTCGTGTCGCGGCTGCGGGCGATGGCGGCGTGCAGGTTCGCGGCGGACTTCTCGCCCATGCGTTCGAGTCCCGCGAGCTGCGCGACGGTCAGCGCATAGAGGTCGGCCGGCGACCTGACGAGGTCCTGCTCGACGAGCTGTTCGATGATCCGGTCCCCGAGGCCGTCGATATCCATGGCCCGGCGACTCGCGAAATGCCGGATACCCTCCTGGCGCTGGGCGCGGCAGGTGAAGCCCCCCGTGCAGCGGGCGATGGCCTCATCCTCGGCCTTCTCGACCGGGGAGTCGCACACCGGGCACTTTTCCGGCAACCGCACCTTCTGGCGGCGGGCATGCGCGGCATCGGCCACGACCCGCACCACTTCCGGAATCACATCACCCGCGCGGCGGATCACGACGGTGTCGCCGGCACGCACGTCCTTGCGCCGCACCTCGTCCATGTTGTGGAGCGTCGCGTTGCTGACCGTGACGCCGCCCACGAACACCGGCTGCAGCCGCGCGACCGGGGTCAGCGCGCCCGTGCGGCCCACCTGAAAATCGATGGCGGTCAGCACCGTGGTGGCCTCCTCTGCCGGGAACTTGTGGGCGAGCGCCCAGCGTGGGGCGCGGGAGATGAACCCCAGGCGTTCCTGGTCCGCGCGCGCATCGACCTTGTAGACCACGCCGTCGATCTGGTACGGCAGGGTCGCGCGGCGCTCACCCATGTCCCGGTAATAGGCCAGGCACCCCGCGAGCCCCGAGACGGCCCGCGACTGCGGACAGGTCTTCAGTCCCCATTCCCGGAAGGCCCGCAGGAGCCCCGTATGGTGGTCCGGCACCGCGCCGCCTTCGACCTGACCGACGGCGTAGAAGAAGACATCGAGCGGGCGGCTCGCCGTGATTCGCGCATCCAGCTGCCGCAGGCTCCCGGCCGCGGCGTTGCGCGGATTCACGAACAGCTTCTCGCCGCGCTCCTGGGCCTGGAGGTTCATGGCATGGAAGCCGGCCACCGGCATGAAGACCTCGCCACGCGCCTCGATCAGATCCGGGGGTGAGCCGCGCAGGGACAAGGGCACGCCGCGGATGGTGCGGACATTCGCCGTGACATCCTCGCCACGTACGCCGTCACCGCGGGTGGCCGCGAGCTGCAGCACGCCGCGCCGGTAGGTCAGCGACACGGCCAGCCCATCGAGTTTCGGTTCGGCCGAATAGCGGATCTCGGCGTCGGTGTGCAGTCGCTCGCGGACACGCCGGTCGAAATCACGCACGTCCTGCTCGCTGAAGCCGTTGTCCAGCGACAGCATCGGCACCGCGTGCTCGACCACGCCGAAATCGGCGACCGGCGTGCCGCCGACGCGCTGCGTGGGGGAGTCGGGAGTGATGAGTTCCGGGTGCTCGGCCTCCAGCTGCTTGAGCTCCTGCATGAGGCCGTCGTACTCGGCGTCGCTGACGCTCGGGTCATCGAGCACGTAGTACCGGTAGTCATGCGCGGCCAGTTGCGTGCGCAGCGCCTCGATGCGCCGGCCCACGGAGTCGGTCCGCTTCATGCCTGCGCCGCGGCCGCCAGCTCGCGCATGACGGCGGTCCGCGCCGGACTGAGCGCCTCGCCGTGCTCGTCCTGCAGGGCCCCGCGCAGCCGCTGCGAGAGGACCTGGGCGCAGGCGAGCAGCTCATCGACGGCGTCCGGTCCCGGCAGCGGACCCGGCAGCACGGTGAAGAGGTTCAGGCCGCCGTAGCGCTGCAGATCGATCGAATCGATGTCGAACGTGCCGGGCTTGTTGAGGCCTGCGACGCTGAGCAGCGCGCGCCCGTCCGCGGCCGCCTTGTGGAAGATCGAGAACTTGCCTAGCACGAAACCCTCGGCGGCGAGCGCCAGGCGTACCGCGCGGCCGGAGAACTTCTCCCCCACGCTGACCAGCCGCACCGAAATCACCTGGCTCTCATCGGCTGCGGGCCAGTCCACCACGGGGGTCGCGGGCAGCACCTCCATGCCGCCATCGGGCCACTCGGCGGGGACTTCCGCGGCGGAGACTTCCGCGGCGGGGACCCCGTCGGCCCGGGCTTCCAGGGCCGCGAACTCGGCGGGTCCCACCTCGATCACCGGCAGCTGCGCCTCCGGATCACGGGCGCTGATGTGAGGCAACTCCAGGGCCGGCGCATCCCAGTCGCCGACGCTATCCGGCAATCGCTCGGGCGGCTCGGGCGTCGCGCGGGAAAGATCGCTGCCGCGCGCATGGCGCGGCCGGCGCAGCTCCCAGATGGTCAGGCCGATCAGGAAAATCAGACCCGCGATCAGCAGTGTCAGGCGCAGCTCCGGCATGCGGGGCATCCTATTCCAGGGTCAGACCGCTGCGAGGCGCACCGCCTCTTCCACGTCGACGGCCACGAGCCGCGAGACGCCCGGCTCCGTCATGGTGACGCCGATCAGCTGCGAGGCCAGCTCCATGGTCGCCTTGTTGTGGGTGATGAAGATGAACTGCACCCGCTCGGACATGTCCCTGACGATCTCGCAGAAACGCCCGACGTTGTGCTCATCGAGCGGCGCGTCCACCTCGTCCAGCAGGCAGAAGGGCGCCGGATTCAGATCGAATATCGAGAACACCAGCGCCACCGCGGTCAGGGCCTTCTCACCGCCCGACAGCAGATGGATGGTGCTGTTGCGCTTGCCCGGCGGACGGGCCATCACGGCGACGCCGGCGCCCAGGACGTCATCGCCCACCAGCTCCAGATAGGCATGCCCGCCGCCGAACAGGCGCGGGAATTTTTCCTTCAGACCATTGTTGATCTTCTCGAACGTGTCCTCGAAGCGCGTGCGTGTCTCCTTGTCGATCTTGCGCATGGCCTCCTCGAGGGTCGACAGCGCGTCGGTCAGGTCGGCGTGCTGGCGGTCCAGGTACTCCTTGCGCTCGGACTGCTCCTTGAGCTCGTCGATGGCGGCGAGGTTCACCTGGCCCAGGCGTGCCACGTCGGCGCGCACGCCATCGAGCTGCTCCTCCCAGGCCGGGACATCCGCATTCTCGGGCAGACCCTGGATGACCTGCGCCAGCTCGTGCTGCGTGGCCGCGAACTGCTCGGCCAGGGCCTCGCGCCGCACCCGGTTTTCCTGCGCCGCCAGACGCGCCTGTTCGATGGCATCGCGCGACCCGGTGACCCGCTCCTCGGCCGCGCTGCGCAGCTGCTCGAGGTCCCGGATCTGCGCATCGGCATCCTCCAGCGAACGGCGTGCGGCCTGCAGCTCGCTCTCGACCTCGAGACGCTGTGCCAGCAGTGCATCCAGGCGCGCGTGCAGCTCGTTGATGGGCGTGTCGCCGACGGCCAGCTCCGCGTCGAGCTCCGCACAGCGCCGGTTCAGCTGGTCGCGCTGGTCGGCCATGCGTGCCAGGCCGGTCGCCACCGAGGTCTCCTGCGACCGGCGTGACTCGCTCAGGATCATGAGGTCGCGTGATGCGATCTGCGCGCTCTGCGCCCGCGCGCGCGCCGCCGTCAGGGCCGCGCGCCGGTCGTCACGCTCGGCCTCGAGCGCGGGCAGGCGCGCCGCGAGGTCTGCCTGCTGCGACAGCGCCACGGCGAGATCGGCACGGGCACGTTCCACGGCCTCGCGCGCGACGGCGGTTTCACGGGTCACCTCGGCCGCCTCGTGTTCCAGACGGGTGCGCCGCGACTGGCGCTCCTGCGCCCGGGCGCGGGCCGCTTCGAGGCGGCTGCGCGCATCGGAATGCTCCCGATGGCCTTCCTGGATGCGCCCCTGCAGCCGGTCGCGTTCGGCCTCGGCCTGCTCCTGGGCGTGGCGGATACTGGCAAGCGCGGCGTCAGCGCGCTGCAACGCCGCCTCGGACAGCGCCAGGTCGGAACGCAGCGACTTCAGGCGTTGTTCGCGCTCGATGACGCCGGTGTGGGGATCCTCGCCGCGGCTGACCCGGATCCAGCCCTTGCCCACCCACTCCCCGGAGCGCGTCATGACCGACTGTCCCGGCGCGAGGCGGCCGCGCATCCGCAGCGCCTCGGCGAGCGACTCGCTGGTGAGCACCCCGGCCAGCTGCGAGGCGACCGCCGCGGGACCCCTGAGGATCTTCGCGGCCAGTGAATCCGTGCCGAAGGACCCCGCATCGGTCGGGCCCTGTTCCACCAGCACGATGCACCCGGCCGACAGTTTCGTCAGGGCCGCCTCGACGTCCTCGAGCCGCTCCACGCAGACCGCCTCGAGGTAGTCGCCCAGCGCCGTTTCGACGGCCCGTTCCCAGCCGTCCGACACGTCGAGCGACTCGGCCACCCGCTCACGGCTCGCGAGTCCACTGCCGCTCAGCCATTCCCCGGCGCGCGGGGCGTTGTGGCTGAGCGCGGCCTTCTGCACCGCTTCCAGCGCCAGCAACTCGCCCCGTACCCGGTCGCACCCGGCGCGCGCGCCTTCCTGGCGGCTCTCGGCTGCGGTGCGCTCCTCGCGCAAGGCCTGCGCGCGCTCGGCCGCCGCCGCCTGCGCCCTGCCGAGCTCCTCGGTGCGGGCTCGGGCCTGCGCCTCGTGATCCTCGAGATCCGACAGCTGCCCACCCGGATCGGGTGAAATCAGCTGCTCCTGCTCGATGCCGAGACGCTCGCCGCGTACACCGAGCAGTCCGAGCTGGTTGTCCAGGTGTTCGATGCGGGTGCTCTCGACCTGTGCGCTCTGGTTGGCCGCGGCCAGCGAACGCATGAACTCGTCCCAGCGCTGCTGCCACTGCGCCAGTTCCTGTTCCCGGTGCGCCTGCTCCTCGGCCGCGATCTGTTCCAGCCGTGCCGCATCGGCCACCTGCGGCTCAAGGGTCGCGATCTCGGTGCGCAGCGCGGCGATCTGCTGTTCGTCGCGCTCGATCAGCGCGGCGAGCTCGGCCAGCTGCTCGCGGGCCTTCGCGAGGTCGTTGCGCTGGCGCTCGCGCAGTTCGCGAGTGTGCTGCAGGGACTGGCCGGTGCGGGTGATTTCGGCGCCGACTTCGTAATGCCGCGCCTGCACCGCGGACACCCGGTCGGCATGGCCGGCATGCACGGCACGCTGCTTCTCGAGCGCTGCCTCGCAGCCGCGCTGGTCGGCCAG
>Ga0335071_10002220_pt1 | contig 20876 bp, 20 predicted proteins | sample Lox_Sample_15_FD_206724 | JGI IMG/M metagenome (GOLD analysis project Ga0335071, IMG submission 206724) | Soil microbial communities from Loxahatchee National Wildlife Refuge, Florida, United States - Lox_Sample_1.5 | ecosystem: Environmental > Terrestrial > Soil > Wetlands | place: USA...
GCGGATTTCAAGATCATGGATCGCATCTCCCGCAAGTACACGGGCAAGGAGTTCCCCATGCGCGACAATCCCGATCAGCGCGTGGTCCTCGTGATCGACATCGAGCGGATCCGGTTCGCCCGGCTCCCCTTCACGCACAAGCCCGCCTGACGTGGGCCGCGTGCTCTTCGCAGCATGGCTCATGGCCCTCGCCATCGGCGCGCCGGCATACGCGTGGGCCGCGGGCGGCGGGAGCACCGAGCAGGCGCCCCACTGGGTGGTGGCCGAGGTGCGCGAGGTGGATCGCGTCCAGAATCGGCTCGTGCTGAGCGACGGGTCCGAGGTGTGGGCGACGGACGTCCGGCAGCTCGATCAGCTGACCGAGGGTACCAAGGTCAAGGTACGCATCGAGACGAGAGGCGGCCGCCGGTTCATCTACAGCGTCGAGCGCCTGTCGCCATGAGCCGTGGCTTCGTCGAGATGCCCATGGGGGAGCACGTCGAGCTCCATGCCCACACGGTGCCCTCGCCCCTGGGCCCCATCATGTTCGTCACGGAAGCGGGGGTGCTCTGCGGGCTCGACTTCGCCGATGGCGAAGCGCGGCTCCGGCAGCTCCTGTCGCGCCGCTACGGCGACGTGGCCCTCCGGCGCCGGGGCGATGCGCTCGGGATCGCCGAGAAGATCGAAGACTATTTCGCGGGCGATCTGCACGCCCTCGATACGGTTCCGGTGAATCCTGGCGGCACGGAGTTTCAACGCACGGTGTGGCGTGCGCTCCGGAGCATTCCCGCAGGCTCCACGCAAAGCTACGCCGGGCTGGCCGCGGCGATCGGACGGCCCGCCGCACCACGGGCGGTCGGGTCCGCCAATGCGCGCAATCCCGTGGCCCTCGTCATTCCTTGCCATCGCCTGATCGGCAGCAATGCCGCGCTCACCGGCTATGCCGGCGGGCTCGAGCGCAAGCGGTGGCTGCTCCGCCACGAAGCGCGCTGCGGAGCTCTCCTCCTCACCTCAAACCGCTAGGTCCCCAGAGACTCCAGGAGGCTCTCCATGGCAATCAAGGTAGGTGACAAGCTGCCCGATGGCACGTTGACCGAGTTCATCGAGACCGAGACGCCCGGCTGCACCCTCGGCCCGAATGCTTTCCAGGTCGCCGATCTCGTCAAGGGCAAGAAGATCGTGATCTTCGGGCTGCCGGGCGCCTTCACGCCCACGTGCTCCGCGAAGCACGTGCCCAGCTACACGGCCAACTACGACAAGCTCAAGGCCAAGAAGGTGGACGAGATCTGGTGCGTCTCTGTCAACGACGCGTTCGTGATGGGCGCGTGGGGCAAGGATCAGAAGAGCGCCGGGAAGGTGCGCATGATGGCCGACGGCAGCGCCACGTTCACCAAGGCCCTCGGGCTCGAGTTCGACCTGGTGGCCCGCGGCATGGGCGTGCGCTCGCAGCGCTACGCCATGATCGTCGACGACGGCGTCGTGAAGGCCCTCAGCGTCGAGGCGCCCGGCAAGTTCGAGGTGAGCGACGCGGAGAGCATGCTGAAGCAGCTGTAGAGGAGGCGCGCCCTCCGGGAATTGGGGGAGCGGGGTTACGGCGTGGGCCGTGACCCCGCTGCCGTCTCGAGCGAGACCTCGACCTGGCTGGTCGCCTCGGCGCGCGATCGCGCAATCTGCTCGCGGATGTCCGTGCTCGACGTGCCGCCCTGGGGGGAGGGTTCAACGGGCGCGTTCTGCCGTTCCTCGGGGGGCGGCGGGCCAGGCTCCACCAGAATCCATCCGCTGGGGCAATCCTGCACGTACGGGAAGAACCCGTCGGGGTTCTGGCAGTAAGCCCACATCGGCGCCTGCGCGGGCGAGGACACGGGCGCGCTGGCTCCCCAGACCGGCCACGGGACGATCCAGCCTCCGCCGCCCCAGCCGTTCGACCAGAAGGCCTGATTTCCCCAAAAGACTGGACTTCCCCAGAAGGCGCCGCGGCGATTGAAACGGCCAGAGTGGAAGAACACCGGCGAGCGGGCGAAGGCCGGCGAGCGGGCGAATCCCGGATGCTGGGCGGACCAGGGGCGCTGGCCGAAGCTCGGCTGCTGCGCCGCGGGCGTCCGCCGCATGCCGCCTCGGGCACCGCCCCAGCCCTGTCGGGACATCGACTGGCCGTGGGCGAGACCGGGCGGGAGCAGGAAGAGGCCAATCGAGAGCAGCGCGGCCCATGTCTTCATCTTCGGCCTCTTCTTCGATTCGGCCAGGCCGCGGTAACGGCGCTTCATGCCCGCCATACTACTCCTTCGGAGAAGCCGGGAGCCGCAGAGTCACCCGGCAGCCACGCTCCGCGCCGTCGATCGTCTCGGCGGGCCCGATCGTGATGGCACCGTGGTGGACCTGGGCCACGCGGCGGGCCAGCGTCAGGCCGAGCCCGAAGCCGCGGGCCGGGCGGCCCGGTGTCCGCGCACGGTCCAGCTGGTAGAAGGGCGCCAGCACGCGCTCCCGCTCGTCCGGCGGGATGCCCGGGCCCTCATCGCTCACCGAGAGCGCCACGGTGCCGTTCTGGCGCTCGGCCGACAGCGCCACGGGCGGCGCGCCATACTTGGCGGCGTTGTCCACGAGGTTCCAGAGGGCGCGGCGCAAGAGCGCAGGATCGGCCTCGAGCTCCACCGGGCCGCCCGGATCCATGCGCACGCGATCCGGGCCGAGCCGCGGGTCGAGCCGGGCCCGCTCCGCCAGTTCCTCGAGGAGCCGCCGCGCCTCGACGCGCTCCGGGTGGGGCGGCAGCCCCGTGGCCTCGAGGCGCGAGGCGGTGAGGACGTCGTCGATCAGGCGCTCGAGCTCGTCCAGATCGGCCTCCACGTCGGCGAGCCGTGCCTGGACGGTGCCGTTGCGCGGCAAGAGCTCGAGGGCCACGCGGATGCGTGTGAGGGGCGAACGGAGCTCGTGCGAGATGTTGGCCATGAGCTCCTTCTGCCCGGCGATCAGGTGCTCGATGCGCTCGGCCATGTCGTTGAAGGCCTGCGTCAGATCCGCCAGCTCGTCCGTGCGGGAGCTCCGGCCGAGCCGCCATCGCCCACCGGCGCGCGCGTGCACGCGCGCCGTGAGGTCGCCCGCCCCGAGGCGTCGCGCCGCGTCCGTCAGCTGCTCCACGGGACGCGAGATGCGCCGGGCGAGGAGAGCGGCGGCGAGGGCGAACAGCACGAGGAACAGGCTCAGGTCGAGCGCGGGCCGCGTGAGGCCGCGCCAGCGGGAGCGCCGGTGCGCGGAGGTCTCCATGGTGCCGACGACCGCGCCGGACTTCGGATCGCGCACGGGGAAGGCCACCGACCACTCGGGGCTCGGCTGCACCATGCGGAGCCCCGTGCGCACCTGGGCGAGCTGGTCGGAGGAGAACGCGGGCAGCTCCGCCCCGGCCGAGGCCAGCACGCGCCCGTCGAGGTCGCGCGCGATCAGGTCGAGCTCGAGCTCCTCGTGGAGCTGCTGCACGCGGCGCTTGAGCGCGGGCGGATCCCGGAACACCTCACCCGCGAGGGCGGCGATATGACGCGAGATCCGGCCCGACGACTCCTGCACGAACGCGCCGCGCGCGTTCCAGACGAAGGTCAGGCTGGACGCGACGGCGACCACGACGACCACGCCCAGGAAGTGCAGGTAGATCCGCGCGAAGAGCCGCCGCATCTCAGTCGGAGGGGCGCGCGAGAACGTAGCCGACGCCGCGCACGGTCTTGATGAAGCGCGGCTCCTTGGGGTCCGTTTCGAGCTTGGCCCGGATCTTGGCGATGTGGACGTCGATCGAGCGATCGAAGGCCTCTGCATGCCCCTTGAGCGCGTCGAGGATCTGCTCGCGGGAGAGCACGCGCCCGGCCGCCCGCGCCAGGGTGGCCAGGAGCTCGAACTCGTGGTGGGTGAGGACGCGGCGGCGGCCCGCCACGGTGACCTCGCGCGCCGCGAAGTCGAGCTCGAGCTGCCCCACGCGCAGCCGGGCCGGCGTGGCCGCCGGCGTCGTCCGCCGGAGCAGGGCGCGCATCCGCGCCAGGAGCTCCCGCGGGTTGAAGGGCTTGGCGAGATAGTCGTCGGCGCCCACCTCGAGGCCCACGACCTTGTCCACGTCCTCGCCCTTGGCCGTCAGCATGATCACGGGCAGGGCGGCGTTCTCGGGCGTGGCGCGGATGCGCCGGCATACCTCGAGCCCGTCCATGCCGGGGAGCATGAGGTCGAGGAGCACGATGTCGGGCCGGCTCTTGTGCAGAGCGGCGAGCCCGCGCGTGCCATCGCCGGCCACCGCGACATCGATCTCGTGCTTGCCGAGATACTCGGTCATGAGCGCGCCCAGGCGCGCGTCGTCGTCGATGAGGAGCGCGGTGGTCCGAGATGCCATGGGCCTTACCGTATCACCTCCGCGTTCGTGCCAGTGTGTGCCGCGCGTAAAGAAGTGTGAAGGGGACGGAGCCGCCAACTTCTTGCACGGCGCGCGCCGGGCACGTATTATCTAGTTGGTTACTTGAGTGATGGCCACCCTGACTCTCGTCCCCGGACGGCCCAGCCACGTGTCGCGTCATCCCGCGCGCACGCGGGAGCGCATTCTTGGCGCCGCCCTCCGGGAATTCTCCGCCAAGGGGTTCGCGGGCGCGCGCGTGGATCGCATCGCGCAGCGGGCGCGTGTCAACAAGCGCATGCTGTACCACTACTTCGGGAACAAGGAGAGCCTTTTCCGCGAGATCCTCGCCCGCAAGGTCCGGGAGCGCGCCGCATGGGCCGTGACGGCGCCCGACGACGCGGCCGAGAGCCTCGCGTTCTGGTTCGACACCGCGTGCCGGGACCGCGACTGGGTGCGGCTCATGGAGTGGGAGGCGCTCGGGCTGGGCGAGAGCGGCGTGAGCGACGACGCCGAGCGCCGTGCTGCGTTCCAGAAGGGCGTGAGCCAGGTGCGCGATCGACAGGCGCGCGGGCTCCTCCGCGGCGACGTCGATCCTGGCCACCTGCTCCTCGCCATGGTGGCGCTCACGACGTTCCCCGCGGCGTTTCCGCAGTTCACGCGTCTCCTCACGGGGCTTCGCCCCACGGATCCCGCGTTCGCCACGCGGCACGCGGCCTTCCTCAAGCGTCTGGCCGACGGGCTCAGACCCGCGCGGCAGCGGCACGTGAGCGAGGTCCGCCGATGAGGGGCCGCCGGCTGGTGGCGCTGGGCTTGGTCGTCGCGGCGTGCGCGCTCGCCGCCTGCTCGCGCGGCGAGGGCGACCAGGCCCGCGCCAAGGGTGCGCGGCCGCCCGCGGTGCCGGTGACCGCCGCGCGTGCGGAGGCGCGCGACGTGCCCGTGCAGATCCAGGGAATCGGCAACGTGCAGGCGCTCGCCACCGTCTCCGTGTACTCCCTCCTGAGCGGACAGATCTTCCAGGTCCACTTCAAGGAGGGGCAGGACGTGAAGGAGGGCCAGCTCCTCTTCACGATCGACCCGCGGCCGTTCGAGGCAGCGCTGCAGCAGGCCCAGGCCACGCTGGCCCAGCACCAGGCGGCGGTGGCCCAGGCGGAGGCGAACCTCGTGCGCGACCAGGCGCAGGCCGACAACGCCGCCGTCGAGGAGGAGCGCTACAAGAAGCTCGTCCAGAACGGCCTCATCGCGCGCGAGCAGTACGATCAGATCCTCACCGCGCACAAGTCGGCCGTGGCCACCGTGGACGCCACCCGCGCGGCGGTCACCAACGCCAAGGCGCTCGTGCAGGCCGACAGGGCGATGGTGGAGAATGCGAAGGTGCAGCTGAGCTACACGGCGATCCGCGCGCCCCTCGAGGGGCGCACGGGCAATCTCCTGATCCACCAGGGCAACGTGGTCAAGGCCAACGACATCGGCAACCCCATGGTGGTGATCAACCGCGTGCACCCGATCTACGTCTCCTTCGCGGTGCCGGAGCGCTTCCTCGAGCAGATCAAGGCCGCCCGGGCCGCGGGAACGCTCCCGGTGGAGGCGACACCGCAGGGGCAGAGCACGGTGGCGCGCGGCGCGCTCACCTTCGTCAACAACACGGTGGACACCACCACCGGCACCATCCAGCTCAAGGCCACGTTCGAGAACAACGACAACGCGCTCTGGCCCGGCCAGTTCGCCGCGGTGACGCTGACCGTCCGCACGGAGGCCAACGCGATCGTGGTGCCCTCGCAGGCGATCCAGGCGGGCCAGCAGGGGCAGTACGTGTTCGTGCTCAAGCCCGACTCCACCGTGGAGTCGCGGCCCGTGCAGGTGGCGTTCGCGCTGGGGCCGACCACGGTGCTGCGCCAGGGCGTCAAGGCCGGAGAGCAGGTGATCACCGACGGCCAGCTCCGGCTCGTGCCGGGCTCGCGCGTGGACGTGAAGCCGTCGGGGCCGGCCGCGCCGGCGGCGGTCGCACCGCGATGAACACCGATCTCTTCATCAAGCGGCCCGTCATGACCACGCTCCTCATGGCCGGCCTGCTCATCTTCGGCCTCATGGCTTACCGCCAGCTGCCGGTGAGCGACCTGCCCAACGTGGACTTCCCGGTCATCCAGGTCGCGGCGAGCCTGCCCGGCGCGAGCCCCGACACCATGGCGTCCGCGGTGGCCACTCCGCTCGAGCGGCAGTTCTCCACGATCGCGGGCATCGACTCGATGACCTCCACCAGCGCGCTCGGGCTCACCCAGATCACCGTGGTGTTCAGCCTCGACCGCAACATCGACGCCGCGGCCCAGGACATCCAGGCGGCCATCGCGGCAGCCCAGCCCCTGCTGCCGCCCGGGATGCCCACGCCGCCTTCGTACAAGAAGGTCAACCCCGCGGACCAGCCCATCCTCTATCTCTCGCTGAGCTCGCCGACGCTGCCGCTCTACAAGGTGGACGACTACGCGCAGACCATCCTCGCGCAGCGCATCTCCACCATCACGGGCGTCGCCCAGGTGCAGGTGTTCGGCTCGCAGAAGTACGCGGTGCGCGTCCAGGTCGACCCGCGCGCCATGGCCACGCTGGGCGTGGGCATCGACGAGGTGCAGAACGCCATCGCCCAGGCCAACGTCAACCTGCCCACGGGCACCATCTACGGCAAGTACCAGTCCTTCAACGTCCAGGCCACCGGCCAGCTCACCGACGCCGCCGCCTACAAGCCGCTGATCGTCACCTACCGCAACGGCTCGCCGGTGCGGCTCGAGCAGATCGGCAACGTGCTGGACAGCGTGCAGACGGACAAGGTCGCCTCCTGGTACAACGACGAGCGCGCGGTGATCCTGGCCATCCAGCGCCAGCCCGGCACCAACACCATCGAGGTGGTCGACGCGATCAAGAAGATCCTGCCGAGCTTCCAGGCCCAGCTGCCCGCCTCCGTGAGCCTCAACATTCTCTACGACCGGTCGGTGTCGATCCGCGACTCCGTCCACGACGTGCAGTTCACGCTGTTCCTCGCCATCGCCCTCGTGGTGATGGTCATCTTCCTCTTCCTGCGCAACGTCTCCGCCACGATCATCCCGAGCCTGGCCCTGCCCATGTCCATCGTGGGCACCTTCGCCGGCATGTATGCCCTTGGCTACACCATCGACAACCTCTCGCTCATGGCCCTCACCCTGGCCGTGGGCTTCGTGGTGGACGACGCCATCGTGGTGCTCGAGAACATCGTGCGGCACATGGAGAACGGCATGGGCCGCATGGAGGCGGCCCTGCTCGGCTCGCGCGAGATCGGGTTCACCATCATCTCGATGACGCTGTCCCTGGCGGCCGTGTTCATCCCCGTGCTGTTCATGGCGGGCGTGGTCGGCCGCCTCCTCCACGAGTTCGCCGCGGTCATCGGCATCGCCGTCATGGTCTCCGGCGTCGTCTCGCTGACCCTGACCCCCATGCTGTGCAGCCGGTTCCTCAAGCCGCCCCGGGAATCCCACGGCCGCCTCTATCGCGCCTCGGAGCGGGTGTTCGACGGCATGCTGCACCTCTACCGCGTCACGCTCGAGGTCGTGCTCCGCCATCCCCAGATCACGGTGCTGGTGTTCGTGGCGACCCTGGTGTCCACCGCCTGGCTGTTCATGGTCGTCCCCAAGGGCTTCATTCCCGACGAGGACACGGGTCAGGTCTTCGCCTTCACGGAGGGCGCTCAGGACATCTCCTTCGACAGCATGATGGCGCACCAGCAGGAGGCGGCGGCCATCGTGCTGAAGCAGCCCTACGTGTCCTCGTTCATGTCGTCGATCGGCGCCAGCAACACCAGCGTGGTCCCGAACACGGGACGGCTCTTCATCCGCCTCAAGCCGCGCCAGGAGCGCCCGGGCGTGGACCAGATCATCCAGGAGCTCCGCCAGAAGCTCACGGGCATCCCTGGCTTCACGGTCTACCCGCAGAAGCTCCCGACCATTCGCATCGGCGGCAACCTGACCAAGGCCGCCTATCAGTACACGCTCCAGGACACGGATTCCGCGAACCTCTACAAGTGGGCGCCCGTCCTGCTGGACAAGATCCGGGCCCTGCCCGGATTCCTCGACGTCAATTCCGATCTGCAGGTGACGAGCCCGCAGGTGCTGGTGTCGATCGACCGCGATCGCGCCTCGGCCATGGGGGTCGCGGCCTCGCAGATCGAGAGCGCGCTCAACAACGCGTACGGGGCGCCGCAGATCTCCACCATCTACACGCCCACGAACCAGTACTGGGTGATGATGGAGCTCCTGCCAGAGTTCAAGGACGATCCGGATGCCCTGGGCATGCTGTACATCCGCTCGAGCTCGGGCAAGCTCGTCCCGCTCAACGCCGTGGCCAAGCTCACGCGTGCCGTGGGGCCGCTCACGGTCAACCACCTGGGCCAGCTGCCCGCGGTGACGATCTCGTTCAACCTCAAGCCCGGGGTGGCGCTGGGCGACGCGGTCGCCGAGATCCGCAACCTCGAGCGCGACCTCAGGCTGCCCGTCACGCTGACCACGTCGTTCCAGGGCACGGCGCAGGCCTTCCAGTCGTCCGTCAAGGGCCTGGGCCTGCTCCTCCTGGCCGCCGTCCTCGTCATCTACCTGATCCTGGGCATCCTCTACGAGAGCTTCATCCACCCGCTGACCATTCTCTCCGGCCTGCCGTCGGCCGGGGTGGGCGCGCTCCTCACGCTCCTGGTCTTTCGCGAGGAGCTCAACCTCTACGGCTTCGTGGGCATCATCATGCTCGTGGGCATCGTGAAGAAGAACGCCATCATGATGATCGACTTCGCGATCGAGGCGCAGCGCCAGGGCAGCTCCGCGCGCGACGCCATCTTCCAGGGTTGCCTGCTGCGCTTCCGGCCCATCATGATGACGACCATGGCCGCCCTCATGGCCACCCTGCCCATTGCGGTGGGGACCGGTGCGGGCGGCGATTCTCGGCGCACGCTGGGTCTCTCCGTGGTGGGCGGACTCCTGCTCTCCCAGCTCCTCACGCTCTACATCACGCCCGTGATCTACCTGGGTCTCGAGGGCGCGCGCGAGCGTGTGGGCGGCTGGCGCGAGCTGTGGCAGCGCATGCGCGGCGCCCGCCGGCCCGTGCCGGCCGGCGATCTGAGCGTGCCGTCGTCGGGCACCGCCGGCAAGTAGCCCTCGCCCGCCCGGGCGGTCCGCCTCCTCCCGCCGCCATCCCTCCCGCCGTTTGACGCTTTCCCGAAAGTCTGGCAGGATCGCCGCACCCTGCGAGGCGGCAGGGCACGGCAAGGACGGGAAAATCGGACCGGGGGCACGCGAGCCTCCGTCGGGGCCAGCGGAAACCAAGGGGGAGCACACACATGGGCAAGCTCTGGCAGAGGCGGCCGTCGGGTACGCTGCGGTCCCGACTGATGATCGCCCTCGTGGTGGGAGGGCTCCTGGGCGCGGTGGCCGCGGGCGCCCTTGCCCAGTCGGCGTCGAAGAGCAACCTGATCGGCAAGCTGGAAGGTCCGGAGGTCGTCACCGATCCCGCGAGCTTCCCCAAGAAGTTCAGCGAGGCGCCCCAGCTCGCGGAGCTGGTCAAGGCCGGCAAGCTGCCGCCGGTGACGGAGCGCATCGGGCAGGACCCGCTGGTCATCAAGCCGCTGCGCGAGATCGGAAAATACGGCGGGATGTGGCGCGCCGGCTTCACGGGCCCGGCCGACTTCTGGAACGGCTTCCGCTGCTGCTCGGGGCCGGACCACCTGATGTTCTGGGACTACACGGGCGACAAGGTCGTGCCGAACCTCGCCAAGGGCCTCGAGATGCAGGACGGCGGCCGCGCGTGGCTCCTGCACCTGCGTCGCGGGATGAAGTGGAGCGACGGCAAGCCGTTCACCGCCGACGACTTCGTGTTCTGGTTCGAGGACATCTACCGGAACAAGGACCTCGTGCCGACGCCGTCGGCGACGATGGCCATCAACGGCAAGCAGGGCGTGATCGAGAAAGTCGACACCTACACGGTGCGCTACAAGTTTCCCGAGCCGTACTTCATGCTCCCCGACGTCCTGGCCGGCTCCACCGAGCTCGCGGGCCAGATGTGGGGCTACCGCGCCCTGGGCGGGTTCGCGCCCGCCCACTACCTGAAGCAGTTCCATCCGAAGTACGTGAAGGCCGACGAGCTCGACCGGAAGGTGAAGGACTCCAAGCTCGACAGCTGGGTGCGCCTGTTCCTCAACCGGAACGACTGGGCGGTGAACCCGGATCTCCCGGTGCTCTCGCCGTGGAAGACGGTGACGCCGATCAACACGGCGACGTGGACGCTCGAGCGCAACCCGTACAGCGTCTTCGTCGATACGGCGGGCAATCAGCTCCCCTACATCGACAAGGTGGTGCTGACGCTCGCGGAAAACCTCGAGGTGCTGAACCTGCGCGCGATCGCGGGCGAGTACGACTACGCGTCGCGGCACGTCGACCTCGGCAAGCTGCCCGTGTTCATCGAGAACCAGCAAAAGGGCAACTACAAGGTCCACCTCGATCCCGGCGACTACTGCGACCTCATCATCAAGTTCAACCTGAACTACGACGCCGATCCGGAGATCGGGAAGTGGTTCAACACCGCCGACTTCCGGCGCGCGCTCTCGCTCGGCATCGACCGGGACCAGATCAACGAGACGTTCTGGCTCGGCACGGGCACGCCGGGCTCCGTGGTGCCGGTGGACAGCAACAAGTACAACCCCGGGCCGCAGTACCGGAAGCTGTGGGCGACGTACGACCTGAAGAAGGCCAACGAGATGCTGGACAAGATCGGCCTCGGCAAGAAAGATGCGGAGGGCTATCGCCTGCGCCGCGACGGCAAAGGTCGGCTGCGTATCGAGATCATGACGCTGGGTGGCCAGTTCGTGCAGTACACGCAGATCGCCGAGATGATCCGTGAGCAGTGGAAGAAGATCGGCATCGACCTGAAGGTCCAGGAAGTGGAGCGCAGCCTGGCCCTCAAGCGCACCGCCGCGAACGAGCAGCAGCTCGGCGCGTGGAACAACGACGGCAGCGAGCACCTCTTCACCTTCCCGCTGCACGTGTTCCCCTTCGAGGTGGACGCCGTCGCGTCGTCGGGCCCGCTCTACGCGAAGTGGTTCCAGTCCGGCGGCACCCAGGGCAAGGAGCCCGAGCCTCGGATGAAGGAGCTGATGGAGAAGTGGAGGAAGGCCTTCGGCGTGCCGGAGAAGGAGCGGATCCAGCTCGGCAAGGAAGTCTGGAAGATCGCCGCCGAGGAGGTCTACATCATCGGCGTGGTCGGCCAGGGCCCGGCGTCGATGGGCGTCCGCGTCGTCAAGAACGGCCTGGGCAACATCCCGTCGCGCATGTACAACAGCCCGGACGGCAAGACGCCGGGCATCTCGCGACCGGCGACGTTCTACTGGAAGAACTAGGAGGATAGAGCGGGGAGGGCGCGACGTTGCTGGCGTACATCGGGCGGCGGGCCCTCCTCGCGGTGTTCACCGTCTGGGCGATCTCCGTCCTGTCCTTCGTGGTCATCCAGCTCCCGCCGGGCGACTACGTCACCTCCTACATCGCCCAGATGGCGTCGATGGGCAGCGTGGTCAGCGACGAGGAAGCCCAGAACCTGCGGATCCAATACGGGCTGGGCCAGCCGATGTATGTCCAGTACCTCAAGTGGATGAAGCAGATCGTCCAGGGCAACTTCGGCATGTCCATGGAATGGCGGCGTCCGGTGACCGAGGTGATCGGCGACCGCCTGTGGCTGACCGTGATCGTCTCGGTGGCCGCGCTGATCCTGACCTGGGCGCTGGCGCTGCCCATCGGCATCTACTCCGCCGTCCGGCAGTACTCGCTGGGCGACTACGCCGCGACGTTCGTGGGCTTCATCGGCCTCGCCGTCCCCAACTTCCTCCTCGCGCTCGTGCTGCTCTATCTCGGATTCACGCTCTTCAACGCCCACATCGGCGGGCTCTTCTCCGCGGAGTTCCTGGACGCCCCGTGGAGCGCGGCGAAGGCCTGGGACTTCGCCAAGCACCTGCCGATCCCGGCGGTGATCCTGGGGCTGGCCGGCACGGCGCAGCAGATCCGCATCATGCGCGCGAACCTCCTGGACGAGCTGCGCAAGCCCTACGTGGTGACGGCGCGCTCCAAGGGGCTCGCCGAGAGCCGGGTGATCCTGAAGTACCCGGTGCGGGTGGCGCTGAACCCGTTCGCGAGCACGATCGGCTACACCCTGCCGTACATCGTGTCGGGCAGCATCATCGTGTCCATCGTGCTGGGACTGCCCACGGTGGGGCCGCTCCTCCTGAAGGCGCTGACCGCTCAGGACATGTTCCTGGCCGGCACCATCGTGCTGCTCCTGGGCGTGATGACGGTGATCGGCACGCTGATCTCGGACATCGTCCTCGTGCTGATCGATCCGCGCATCCGCCTCGAGGACACATAGTGGCCGGACCGGACGTGGCGCTCGATTCCGCCCGTGCGCCCGCGCGCGGCCCGCTCCCCGCGACGACGCCGGAGCAGCGCATCTTCGTGGCCTCGCAATGGCAGCTCATGTGGTGGCGGTTCCGGAAGCATCGCGTGGCGGTGGCCAGCGCCGGCGTCGTGGTCGCCTTCTACCTGGTGGCCCTCTTCGCGGACTTCCTCGCGTATGCCGATCCGCACGTCTCCGAGGCGCAGCGCTCGCTGATGCCGCCGCAGACCATCCACTGGTTCGACGGCTGGCGCTTTCGCCCCCACGTCTACGGCGTCAAGGGCGTGCGCGACCCGCAGACCTTCAAGCGCGTCTACCGGCCGGATCCAACCCAGCGCGTCAACCTCCGGTTCTTCGCCGAGGGCTTCGAGTACCGGTTCCTGGGCCTGATGCCGGCCCGGCGTCACCTGATCGGCGTGGACGGAGGACTCGACGCCTCTCATTCGATCTTCCTTCTCGGCACGGACGTGCAGGGTCGCGATCTCTGGTCGCGGCTCATGTTCGCCACGCGGATCTCGCTGACCATCGGGCTGCTCGGCGTGACCGTGAGCCTCGTCCTGGGGGTCATCCTGGGCGGGCTGTCGGGATTCTACGGAGGCGTCACGGACACGCTGATCCAGCGGATCATCGAGATCCTCCGGTCGATTCCCACCATCCCGCTGTGGATGGGTCTGGCGGCGGCGCTGCCCCGCGACTGGACCATCCTGCAGGTCTACTTCGCCATCACCATCATCATCTCGCTCCTGGGGTGGACGGAGCTGGCGCGCGTGGTGCGCGGACGCTTCCTCGCCATGCGCGAGGAGGACTTCATCGTCTCGGCGCGCCTGGTCGGGTGCCGCGAGATGCGCACCATCTTCGTGCACATGGTGCCCTCGTTCATGAGCCACATCATCGCGGCGACCACGCTGGCCCTGCCGGCCATGGTCATCAGCGAGACCGCGCTCTCCTTCCTGGGCCTGGGCCTGCGTCCGCCCGCGATCAGCTGGGGCGTGCTCCTCCAGCAGGCGCAGAACGTCCAGACCGTGGCTATCTCGCCGTGGCTGATGTTCCCCGCCGTGCCCGTGATCATCGTGGTCATGGCCTTCAACTTCCTGGGCGATGGGCTGAGGGACGCTGCAGACCCCTATGGACGGTAAATCGAAGGGGGCCTCGACGGCCCCCTCCGAGCCTCCCCCAGGATTGCGCCGGCAAAGCCGGCGCTCGGAGCGTCACCCATGACACCTGAGCCACTCCTGTCCGTGCGCAATCTCAAGACGTACTTCCCCCAGGACGAGGGCACGGTGAAGGCGGTGGACGGCGTGAGCTTCGATCTCTACGCGGGTGGCACGCTCGGCGTCGTCGGGGAGAGCGGCTGCGGGAAGAGCATCACGGCCCGGTCGATCCTCGGCATCGTCGACCGGCCGGGACGCATCGTGGACGGCGAGATCCATTTCCGCCGCCGCGTGGAGCCGGGCGTGCCCGAGGCCGAGCGCACGGTGGACCTCGCGAAGCTCCCTCCGAACGGCGAGGCCATGCGGGCCATCCGCGGCGCGGAGATCGCGCTCATCTTCCAGGAGCCGATGTCCTCGTTCAGCCCCGTCCACACCGTCGGCAACCAGATCATCGAGGTCATCGCCCTCCACCAGCGGCTCGGCAAGCGGCCAGCCCGCGAGAAGGCGATCGAGATGCTCCGGCGCGTGGGCGTGTCGTCGCCCGAAGAGCGGGTGGACCAGCTCTCTTATCAGCTGAGCGGGGGCTTGCGCCAGCGCGCCATGATCGCGATGGCGCTGTCCTGCAGCCCCACGCTCCTGATCGCCGACGAGCCGACGACCGCGCTCGACGTGACCACGCAGACGCAGATCCTCCAGCTCATGCGCCAGCTCCAGCGGGAGGACGGCATGGCGATCATGCTCATCACGCACGACCTGGGCGTGGTGGCGGAGATGGCCAAGGACGTGGTGGTGATGTATCTGGGGCGCGTGGTCGAGCAGGCCCCCGTGGACGACATCTTCCACGCGCCCCGCCATCCGTACACGAAGGCCCTTCTCCGCTCCATCCCTCGCATCCGCTCGAGCACGCGCGAGCGGCTCACACCCATCGCGGGCTCCGTGCCGCATCCGTACGACCGGCCGTCCGGATGCCCCTTCCATCCGCGGTGCCCGGATTTCATGCCGGGGAAGTGCGACCGGGAAGCGCCGGTCCTGCGCTCGGTCGGCGCCCGTCACGCCGTGAGCTGCTTCCTCTACGAGGAGCCATGAGCCAACCGGCCCTGCTGCGGGTCACCGGCTTGCAGAAGCTCTTTCCCATCAAGAAGGGCTTCCTGAAGCGCACGGTGGGGCACGTGCGCGCGGTCGACGGCGTCGACTTCCATATCGACGAGGGTGAGACGCTGGGCCTGGTCGGGGAGAGCGGCTGCGGCAAGACCACCACCGCGCGCTGCATCCTGCGGGCGATCGAGCCCACGGCTGGCCAGATCTTCATGCGCGCGGGCAACGGGACGGAGATCGAGCTCGGCCGGCTGCGCCCCGCGGAGATGCGGGCCCTCCGCCGCGAGATGCAGATGATCTTCCAGGATCCGTTCACCTCGCTGAACCCGCGCATGACCCTCCTCGACCTGGTGGGCGAGCCGCTCCTCGTGCACGGGATGAAGAACCGGCAGGAGCGCGAGGTGCGGGTGGCGGACCTCCTGCGCCGCGTGGGCCTCCGGCCCGAGTACATGCGGCGGTTCCCCCACGCGTTCAGCGGCGGCGAGCGGCAGCGCATCGGCATCGCGCGGGCCCTCGCGCTCCACCCGCGGCTGGTGGTGGCCGACGAGCCCGTCTCCGCGCTCGACGTCTCGGTGCAGGCGCAGATCCTGAACCTGCTCATCGACCTGCAGTCCGAGTTCCGCCTGACGTATCTCTTCGTGGCGCACGATCTGAGCGTGGTGCGCCACATCAGCAACCGCGTGGCCGTGATGTACGTGGGGCGCATCGTGGAGCTCGGCACCACGGCGGAGCTCTTCGCCGCGCCCAAGCATCCGTACACGGCCGCGCTCCTGTCCGCGGTGCCCGAGCCGGACCCGCGCGCGCCGTCTCGCCGCATCATGCTCGAGGGGGAGGTGGCGAATCCGGCCGCGCCCCCGCCCGGATGCTACTTCCATCCCCGGTGTCCCTACGCGATCGACAGGTGCCGCACGGAGGCGCCGAGCTGGCGCGAGATCGCGCCCGCGCACTTCGCGGCCTGTCACCGCGCCGACGAGCTGCAGCTTGCGGGCGTCGAGTGATGGCCGACGCGGCCTCCGGCATTGACACCGTGCAGAGCCGCGGAGTATAACCCGGTCAAACGCATCCCGACGGCGACGCTGGCCAGTACTGTCGGCGCGCGCAAGAGGAGTCATCCGATGCTGGTCCAGCGCAAAGCAGGATTGTCGGCCGTGGCCCTGGCGAGCGTGCTGCTCACCACGGCCGCCTCCGCGCAGCAGCTCTTCATCTATCCGCAACGCGGACAGAGCCCGGAGCAGCAGCAGCGGGATCAGTTCGAGTGCCATCAGTGGGCGGTGCAGCAGACGGGTTTCGATCCCACGAGGGTCGGCGCCACGACCGTGCCCCAGGCGGGGGGTCCCACGTCGAGCCCGCTTCGCGGCGCCGCCGGCGGCGCGGCGATCGGTGCCGTCGGCGGGGCGATCGGCGGAAACGCCGGCAAGGGCGCAGCGATCGGCGCCGCCACCGGGGCTGTGTTCGGCGGCATACGGCGGAACTCTCAGGCCCGCGAGCAGCAGAACCAGCAGGCCGCCATGAATGCGCAGGTCGAGGGGCAGGTATCCGCATACAACCGGGCTCTCGCCACGTGCCTGCAGGGGCGTGGCTACACCGTGCAGTAGGCCGCCCGAGAATGGAGCTGCGTATGACCGTCTTGATCAGACTGATCGTTGCCTCAGCCGTCCTGGTTGCGCTGGTGGTGCCGGTCCCCGCGCAGGCCGCGGGGCCCTTCGACGGCACGCGTCCCTTCTTCTGTGCCGTCTCCACCATCATGGAGTGCGACGCCATGGGGCAGTGCGAGCGCCACAACACGAACCGTCAGAACCAGATCACGTTCGTCCGGATCGACGTGGCGGGTCAGGTGGTCACGGCCGGCGGCGGTCGCAAGAGCCCCGTCAAGATGGTCAGCCACGTGGATGGCGAGCTGATCCTCCAGGGTGGAGAGAACGGGCGCGGCTGGAGCGCCACCGTCGACGAGGACTCCGGCCGCATGGCCGCCGCCGTCGTCGACAACGACGTCACGTTCTCGCTTTTCGGCTCCTGCACGCTGCCCTAGCGAACACGCTTCGGGACGGAAAGGCCACCGAGGGGTTACGGGATCTCTCCCGTAACCCCTCTGGCATTTGGAAGGGGACCTTGGTTGCTTTCTGGCCTCAGTCCGTCAGCGGGTGGTCCGGCGCCGTCGTGCCAGCGACAGCCCCGCGAGACCCATGCCGAACAGCAGCAGGGTGGCGGGCTCTGGAACAGTCACTGAGACCGCGTCCAGAAACAAGAAGCCCGGGTCGTCGCGGAACGAGAAGGATAGCGTCGTCGTGGCCCCAGTTGCGAGCACCTGATAGTGAAACGTTTCGAACGACGCGCTCGCGGGCGGATTCGTCAGGTTGGTCAGAGTTGTCCCGTCGAACGACGCCGAAAAACTACTCGGAGTCCCTCCGTCCGGCAAGAAGCTGAAGTCGATGTCGTATGGCAGGCCCGCCACCGTGTTCAGGGTCTGGCTTATTCCGCCGGTCGAACCGACAGGTCCGAAGAAGGCGGAGCAGTTTCCTGCCGCCACCGTCGGCCCAGGCCCCGGACATTGGACACCGTTGAAGCTGGTATTGCCGGTCTGCGTCCAGCCGGTGAAGTCGCCTGTCTCGAAGCTGCCGTTGACAACGAGATTTGGGGCCGCCTCTGACGGCGCCGCGAGGCCGAGTGCCACTCCGATGCCTGCCACCAGAAGCACGAGGAACCGGAGGGCACGCCCGGCGCGGCTGACGACCATCGGGCGGTCAATCGGATTCGTTACCGAGTTCATTGCCGTCCCCCTTCGCAAAGCCTGAATTGGCTGCTGAGCCCTGTACCAAGCGAGTTTCATGCCACTGGAGGGAATCCCCTCTCTTCGGGGGCTTAGCGGGAGCTCTGCGCGTGGGACACCCGGGACTGCTAAACGTGCCGACAGACGAGCCGGTCCGGGAAGATCAGGTGAGGGCGGACCAGCCCTGGATCAGGCAGGGAGCTACTTCGGGAGCAGGAGCACCTCCACGAGGCCGGTGGGCTCGTTCATCTGGTACTGGCACAGGACGTCCGGGTTGCTCTCCGTTCCCTTCTTGCATTCGCCCGCGCCCGCATCACCGCACGGAGCGTTCTTGATGCCGGCGCAGATGGTGCAGCCGTAAGGGAACACCCCGAAGACCTTCTGGTTGCCCAGCTTTCCCACCGGCGGGCCCAGCTGCGTCGTGCCGGCGCCCGTCGGCGTCAGGTTGATCTGGATCTTCTCGTTGAAGCCGTCCACCACGCTCACGTCGAGGACGTCGTACCAGCTCGGGTTGTTCACGAGCACTTCCGCCTTGGTCGAGCCGCAGTTGACGGGAGCGTTGAAGGCCAGGGCCATGTTGAAGTACTTCGCCTGCGGGTTGGGCACGTCCTGCGAGCTGTTGGCGGCCAGCGTGAACTGGCAGTTGAGCGAGCCGGTGACCTTGCAGAAGGGGAGGTCTGTCGGCTTGAGCGCCGAGTCGGCCGCGAAGTTGATGTAGACCTCGGCCGGCGCGCCCTGCCGGTTGGTGATCCGCACCATCTTGTTCTTGTCGGCGGCGTGCGCCGGCTCGATCCACGCCAGGAGGGTGAGCGCCGCGACGGCGACCCCCAGGGCCAGGGGCACCTTGCCTGTCATTTGCGTCCTCCTCGAGTGGGCTCGGCTCACCGCGCCGCGACGGGCTCGTGCGCCTTCAGGAACGTCCGGACATGCTCGACGACCTTCCGGATCGTGTCCTTGGACTCCTTCCAGGGGTAGATGGAAGCCTCGGCGTTGGGTGCGAGGCTCACGATCTCCCTGGAGATCGCGAGCGGATGCGCCGGGATGTCGTCGGGCAGGACCAGGATCGGCGTCCGGCACGACCGCACGAAATCGCGCGTCACCGTGAACACGAAGTCGGCGGGCGAGCGGTACATGTTGTGCAGGAACCGCTCGATCATCTCCATGGTGATGTCGGGCCGACGCGCACAGAGCGCCGGGCCCCAGTTCGTGATGTTGTTGTTCCAGAAGATGTCCGGATCCTCCGGCCGGTGCCCGCTCGGCTGGCTCAGCACGGCGGCCACCACGCGCTCGGGCGCCCGCTGGAGCAGCTTGAGGATGAACGGGCCGCCGATGCAGTTGCCCAGCACGAGGAACTCGCGGATGCCCAGATGGTCCATGAGGCCGAGCTGGTCGTCCGCGTAGGCGTCCCACGGCTTCTCGATCTGGAGGGGCCCGCTCGATTGCCCGGTGTTGCCGTTTCGGATGTCCATGCTGATGCAGCGGAAGTCGTCCTTGAGCTCCTCCATGGCGTTGAAGGCCGCCCCGGTGGACCACCAGGAGATGGCGGAGTTGAGCCCGCCTCCCGGGATCAGCAGCAGGGGAAACCCGGAGCCGGCCTCTTCGTAGCGGATGCGGACGCTGCCGCGCTCACAGAATGGCATCGGAGTCCCTCCCGAGGGTGTGAGAGTGGCCGATAGTCTAGCGCGTCTCGACCGCGCCGTGCGTCTCATCTCGCCGCTCGATGGCCTCCGGCACCGGGTACAATGCCGCCCAGACCGAAACAAAGGAGATCGACATGGGCCTCGGTGCGTTTCTGGTGCATGCAGTCTGCAGCCTCGCGCTCGTGCTGGCTGCGCTTCCCGCTCGGGCGGCCGACTATCCGGCGCCGCAGGAGGGTGACTGGATCGTCCGAGACTTCCGGTTTCACACGGGCGAAGTCTTGCCGGAGCTGCGCATCCACTTCACGACCGTGGGGGCGCCGACGGGCGAGCCGGTGCTGATCCTGCACGGCACGACCCAGTCGGGCGCGAGCATGCTGGCCGCTGCGTTCGCCGGCGAGCTCTTCGGGCCCGGGCAGCCGCTCGATGCGAGCCGCTACTATCTCATCCTCCCGGACGCCATCGGCCACGGCAAGTCGAGCAAGCCGTCCGACGGACTGCGCATGGGCTTCCCCAAGTACAACTACGACGACATGGTCGACGCGCACTACCGGCTGCTGACGGAGCGCCTGGGCATCCGCCGCGTGCGTCTCGTCATAGGAAACTCGATGGGCGGCATGGAGACGTGGATCCTCGCGCAAAAGCATCCCGACTTCATGGACATCGCCGTCCCGATGGCCTCGTTGCCCGTGGAGATGTCGAGCCGCAACTGGATGCTGCGCCGCCTCATCATCGATTCCATCCGGAACGATCCCGAGTGGATGAACGGCAACTACCGCACGCAGCCGCGGAGCGCGCAGTTCGCGTCCGTCTTCTTCGGCCTCGCCACCAGCGGGGGCAATCAGGCTCTCTACAAAGCGGCGCCGACACGGGAGAAGGCCGACCAGCTTCTGAACCAGGGGCTGGGCGCACCGTTCAGGGCTGACGCGAACGACGTCCTCTATCAGTGGGACTCGTCGCGCGACTTCAATCCGGCGGCCGGGCTCGAGCGCGTCCGGGCCGCGCTCCTGGCCATCAACTCGGCGGACGACGAGCGCAATCCGCCCGAGCTCGGCGTGCTCGACCGGGAGATCAAGCGCGTGAAGAGCGGTCGCGTGCTCCTGATACCCGCCAGCGACCAGACGGCCGGCCACGGCACCACCTTCCAGGCAAGATTCTGGAAGAAGGAACTTGCGGACGTGCTGCAGAGCACGCCCCGAGGCTCGAATTGACCGATCCGGCGCCGCCGCTCGATCCAGGTCAGATTCTCCAGACCGCGTTCGGCTTCTGGTCCGCCAAGGTGCTGCTGACCGCGGTCGAGCTCGACCTCTTCACACGGCTTGCCGGTCGCCGCCTCACCGCGGCTGAGCTGGGCGCCGAGCTCGGCCTGCACTCGCGCGGCGTCACCGATTTCCTCGACGCGCTGGTCGCGATGAAGTTCCTCGACCGCGACGGCGATGGACTCTCCGCGC
>Ga0335071_10002221_pt1 | contig 20871 bp, 10 predicted proteins | sample Lox_Sample_15_FD_206724 | JGI IMG/M metagenome (GOLD analysis project Ga0335071, IMG submission 206724) | Soil microbial communities from Loxahatchee National Wildlife Refuge, Florida, United States - Lox_Sample_1.5 | ecosystem: Environmental > Terrestrial > Soil > Wetlands | place: USA...
CTCACGTTGATCGCTGCAACAAACGACGTTCAACTGTTTACGGATAACGACGGATCATTTTATCTGGACCGAATTGTTTCGTACGATACCACCCGGTTTTTGAGAAGCAGTTTCGGGGAATACACAGTGAAGCGGAATCGGCTGCGCGTCACCAGGGAATTCGCTCTCGCAACCCTTTTGCACGATGTAGTGCCCCCGCATTTTGACGACATGATGGCGCCACTCTACAAGGCGTGGGGAGACATTTCTTGAGTGTGTCGGAGTGAACGGCTCCGGCCTGGCATTCAGTCCGGCCGGCGCCAACGAAAGGATGAAATTATGAGCTACGAAAGCAACGACGAACGGTTTGACAAACTGGAAGATCAAATGGCCGGGCTTGGGCGGAGTTTGGTGGAAAGTATTCATGCTCTCACCGGGATAGTTACCGCGCTCCGAAATGACCAGGTGGGCACACTGCGTTTTTTGTGGTCCAGTTCCCTGATTACGGACGAAGGTGAGCGGCAGAGGTTACTGAAGTTGGTTTCTAAGCTGGAAAGCGCCGGCGAGAAAATGGAATCAATGGTCGAGAGCATGCGTAAATCGCTTCAGAAATTCGCGCCTGGATCAGCTCCGCCAGATGATCCGCCTGCGCCAGGCCCATGATGGCCGCTCTGATTTATCAACGCTGGCCGGGGCAACCCGGCCGGCGTTTTTTGTTGCACCGAATTGGCGCCAGTGGCACACGTTGTTAGTGTCAGGAACGGTCTTTGAGAGTGGAAAGTAAAAACTATGACAACCGGAAATGAGCAGGCCTTGGCGACGCTCATGTGCGAATATAAAGCCGTGCGCGATGAGCTGGTCGCTACGATGGGCCATACCAGGCAGCTCTTGGCCATCACCTTTACAGCCATCGGCGCGGTGTTCGCGGGCGCTGTGGCGATCCGCAATCCAGAAACCTCTTATTTATTTCTCGCCGCTGCGCTCTTTTTTTATGGGCTGGCCTGTACCTACCTTCGTTACATGGTGTTGCATATCAATTGCGAAAATCATATTTGCAGGAAAATCGTCGGGCCGGTTCAGAGAATCTTGAAGGGTGATCCTCCTGAGAAGACGCCCGTTGACGCAGCCGAGATTCTGACATGGGAACGTGAACAACAAAGCGGCTCGCTCAACCCATCGTTTTGGCAATTGCCGATCGTTGCCGCACCGGTGCTTGTTCAGATTTCGGCAGCTCTTCTGTGTAACGTGGTCTTCATTTGTACCAAGGGACTCCCGGCCAATTGGTTTGAGTGGATACTTCTTGGACTGAGCCCGGTCTTATTGGTCTTCGTTGCCGTTTGGGCTTATAAAATCCAGCGTCGGTGTTGTTAATGGTTATAGAAAGATGGCTGTTGGCGATGGCCTTTCAGCCTGGTTGCACTGGCCTGGCAGGTGACTTGCAAGGCCGGTTTTGGCGTCGAAATTGGTTCACAGTTCACACCCCTGTTTTGTATTTGTGAAAAATCGCCTCTGAGATGTCGTAACTCCCGCTGCCCTTGTAAACATTGGCTGCTTTCCACTGACACGAATTTTCACAGATAGGCGGCCGGCGCGCTCTTTGGGAATTGTAAAAACCGGTGGTTCAAGGTCACAAATCTCCCGGTAAATAAAGGCTGGTAAAACTAAATCAACCCTTTCCCGAATTTCACATATGCGCCGCCGTTGTATATTCCGCGCGAAGGATGGTGGAGCCGAGGGGGTTCGAACCCCTGACCTCCTGAATGCCATTCAGGCGCTCTACCAACTGAGCTACGACCCCATCCGAAATGATTAGTCTAAAACTCCAGGTCCACTTGTCAAACTTTTTACCGGTGGCGCAGGAATTGTGATTGAATGGCCCGGCCCGGATTGCATAGCGTCAGTCCGTGCGCGACCTATCCTTTCCGTTTCGAATCGCATTCCTCACGCACGAGCCGTTTTACCCGCCTTCCGGCGGCGGTTCGGCGGAGGCGGTTTACCTCGTTGAGGAACTCGTTCGGCGCGGCCATGAAGTTCACGTTTTTTGCCCGCAACTGGCCGAGCCGGACGCGGTGATGGACCGATTCCACGTTCATTTGCACCCGTTTACCACCTGGACCATGGGGCGTTATGCCCGGTTCCGCAATTTCAAGTACCTGTTGTATCCTTCCTTTCTGCAACGCCTGGTGGCCCGCGCCGTGCGGTCGGGTCCGTTTGATTTGCTGCTGTCGCAACACGCCATTTCCGCCGTGGCGGCCGGCCGTTTGAAAAAGAAATTGCGGGTGCCAGTGGTCATGAATTTTCCGGATTTGCTGACCGGGTTCATGGAAACCTGGCCGGCCTGGCTGGCGCCCCGCCCGCTGGTCGAGGCGCTCAAACGGTACGAAATTTCCATGCCTGCCCGCTATGATGTGGACGGCGTGCTCGCGATCTCGGACACGCTGGCGGATTATTTTGCGGAACGCGGGTACCCCCGCGAAAAAATCCTGCCCATTTATTACGGATATGCCGCCGATCATTTTCCATTCCAGCCGAGGGACGGCAGGGAAAACCGTCCGCCGGTGGTGGCCATGCACGGGTCTTTTGATGCGCATCACCTGGGTGATATCGCCTTCCACGCCGCCGAGCACGTGACGCAAAGGCGGCCCGGAACCGTGTTTCGATTCATCGGCCAGCGCACGGTCGGGCTGGAAAAATTCCTGCGCCGCGCGCGGGCGGGCATTCCCGGTTTCCAGTTTGAATCCACGGGTTTCGTTCCCTACGCCGAAGTCGCGCACCGCCTGAGCGATGCCAGTGTCGGCATCGTGCCGTACGAGGAATCCGCCGGCACCCACTGCGCGTTCGTTGCCAAAGTGGTGGAATACGTTGCCAGCGGGTTGCCCACGGTTTGCACGCCGCTGCAAAGCATCCGGCGCTATTTCCAAAACGACCCGCTCGTCCGGTTCGCGGCCTTTGACGGCGCGGATTTTGGGGCGAAGATCATCGACTGGCTTGCTACATCCCCGCCGTCGTGGCAGGTTCAAGCGGCAAAATCCGCCGCGCGGGTACAGACCGAGCTTGATTGGCGGCCCCTGTGCCGCCGGGCGGTTGATTTTATCGAGCAGGTCTACACCCGTTCCCGCCGCTGAAGCGCATTGGACTCATGAAAGCACCGGACTGGCAAAAATGGGCGGCGGCGTCAACTGATCCCGCCCGGGTCCGGCACGTTCTCGGCGTGCTGGCCGAAGCCGGCGCCGGTCCCCGGCTGGGAAAATTGTCCGAAGCTTCCCGGCGCGCGCTGCTGGCCTTGCTGGGGGGGTCCCCGGCCTTGGGCAGCCTGCTGGCGGCGAATCCCGATTGGCTCGCGGTGCTGGAGATCGAGTCGCTCCAGTTTCCCCGCCGGGCGGAAGGCTTTCAACGCGAAGTCCAGGGCTGGTTGAAACCGAAGCTGGAGACGGATGACTATGCCGGCGCGCTGGGGGAGTTGCGGCGTTTTCACCAGCGCGAAATGCTGCGCATTGCCGCGCGCGACCTCGCCCGGCTGGGAGATGTGGTGGAAATCACCCGGGAAATTTCCGATGTGGCCGACGTCTGCCTGGCGGCGGTCGAGCGGCTCTGCCGCCGGCAATGCAGCCAGCGATTCGGCCGGCCCTATCACCCCGACCCCGCAGGCCACTGGCAGCCGACGGAATTTTGTGTGCTGGGCCTGGGCAAACTCGGCGGGCAGGAGCTCAATTACAGTTCGGACGTGGACCTGATGTTTCTCTATGCCGACGAAGGCGAAGTGTTCCGGGAACCGCCGGCCGGAAAGAAAAAGCCCCGGGCGCTCATGTCGAACCATCAGTACTTCAACAAGCTGGCCGAGGCGTTTGGCGCGGAAGTGGCCCGGATGACGTCCGAAGGCATGTTGTACCGCGTGGATCTGCGGTTGCGCCCGGAAGGCGACGCCGGCCCGTTGACCCGCTCGCTGGAGAGTTATGAAAATTATTACGCCGAGTGGGGACAAACCTGGGAGCGGATGATGCTCATCAAGGCCCGGCACGTCGCCGGTGATGAAAGCCTCTCGGCCGAATTCCTGGAAATGATTCAGCCGTTCCGGTATCCGCCCACGTTGAGCGCCGAGGTGCTCCGGGAAGTTGCCGCCGTCAAGGACCGGATTGAGTGCGAAGTGGTGGGGGAGGGCGAGCTGGAACGCAATGTCAAACTCGGCCGCGGGGGCATCCGGGAGATCGAGTTCGTCGCCCAGTCGCTGCAAATTCTCCATGCCGGCAAGATCCCGTTTCTGCAGACGGCGCAGACGCTGCCGTGTCTGGCCAAGCTCGCCCAATACAAGCTGCTCGCGGAGGAGGAAGCCCGGTCGCTGGACGCGGCCTACCGTTTTCTGCGGGACGTCGAACACCGGCTGCAAATGGAGGAGAACCAGCAGACGCACACGCTGCCGGCCGACCCGAAGCTGCGATTGCGCCTGGCCCGATTGATGGGATGCTCGTCACTGAAGGAGTTCGAATTTCAACTGCAAACGCACCAGGACAATGTGCGCCGGGTGTACGACCGGCTGTTGAAGGCGGAAGCGCCCCGGGCGCAGACCGAATTGCCTCCGGAATTCGACGGAGCCGAGGACGAATGGAAGCGGCTGCTGGCGGCGCATGCGTTCCGCGACCCGGAAACGGCTTTCCGCCTCTTTCGGGAATTCGCCGAGGGGCCCGGCTATATCCACATCTCGCCGCGCACGACGGAACTGGCGCGACAATTAATCCTGAAATTCCTGGCGCTTTGTCCCCGCCCATCCGCGGGCCGCAAGCCGCAGTCCGCCATCCTGTCGGATCCCGACCGGGTCGTGACCCGGCTCGACAGTTACCTGGAAGCGTACGGCTCACACGCGGCGCTGCTGGAGATGTGGCACGGGAATCCCCAGGCGTTCGAACTGATGCTGTTGCTGTTCGACCGGTCCGAATTTCTAGCCGAGGCGGCGATCCGCACCCCGGACTTGATCGACGATTTTCTGGCCGGCGGCCGGCTGCGCCAGCGGAAGACCGCGCCGGAGGTTTTGAAGGATTTGCGCCACGGGCTTGAGGATGCGGACCAGTTCCTCTGGCTGCGCCGCTATCACGAGGCGGAACTGATGCGGCTCGGCCTGCGGGACATCCTGGGTCTGGCCGATTTCGAGCAGAACCTGGTCGAGCTTTCCGCGCTGGCTGAAGCCTGCCTGCAGTACGCCCTGGAGGCCGTCATGCGCCAGCATAAAATAAAGACGCCGCCCTTCGTCGTTGTCGGGCTGGGCAAGCTGGGCGGGCGTGAAATCGATTACGGGTCCGACCTGGATCTCCTGTTTGTGGCGGACGGCCGGACGAAGCAGTTATCGAAATTGCAGCGTCTGGCGGTGAGCGTCATGGATTTGTTGTCGCGGCGGACGGAGCAGGGGATGGTGTTCCACACGGACGCGCGGCTGCGGCCGGATGGCGAAAAGGGATTGTTGGTCAACACGCTGCCGGCTTACGAGGAATATTACCGGCACCGCGCCCAGCTGTGGGAAATCCAGGCGCTGACCCGCACCCGGCCGGTGGCGGGCAGCGAACAACTGGGCGAACAATTCCAGAAATTGACGGCCGCGCTGACGGATTTCGGGAAGGCCTCCAAACCACAAGAGCGGAGGGACGACCTCCGCGAGTCCTCGATCAAGCCGGGGCGTCGGGAGGCTCTGTCGTCCGGGCGAAAAACAGCAGCGATCTTGCCGGCCTGTTTCACGCCGGACTGGAAGCAGCAAATCCATCAAATGCGGCTGCGGGTTGAAAAGGAGCGGACGCCGCGCGGCCAGGACGACTTGGCCATCAAGACCGGCCGCGGCGGCTTGATGGATGCGGAATTCATTGCGCAAACGCTCTGTCTGGAAAACGGCTGGGCGGAGGCGAACACCCTGCGCGCACTCGAACGCGGGCGCGAGGCCGGGGTGCTTCCGGACGCGGAAAAGCTGTTGGATAATTATCGCAAACTGCGGCGGGTAGAAGGCATTTTGCGCCGTTGGAGCTACGAAGGCGAAATTGTCCTGCCCGATGACCCGGCGCCGTATTACCGGGTCTCGGTGCGTTGCGGTTTTGCCACGCCGGAGGAATTTCGGAAGGCGCTGGCAAAATGGCGCAAGGCAATCCGCGAGGTATATCAAGAGGTTTTCGGCCTTCAGAGCTCCACGCCATAGCCGCGAGAATGGAGGATGGAAGATTGAAGATGGCGAAGCTGCCGGGTGGTCATCCTCCATTTTCCATCTTCAATCTTCGCCTTCCTTCCGGCGCTGGCGGGCCACTTCGTACAGAAACACCGCCGCCGCCGCGCCCACGTTGAGTGAGTCCACCGCCGGCGGCATGGGGATGGCCACCGCCTCATCACAGGCTTCCAGAACGGCCTTGGAGATGCCTTCACCCTCGCTGCCGAAGACAAGGCAACAGTCACCGGAAAAGTCCGCCTGAGACAGGCATTTTTCGTTCGTGTGTGGATGCGCCGCCATGCAGCGAATATGGCGGGCGCGCAGTGCCTTCAGACATTCCACCAGTTTCAAATCCGTGGCGTGGGGCTTGGCGGTGAACTGGTGCCGCAGGCCGAGCTTGGCCAGTTCGATGACCGGCAATTGCAGGATGGTGCCCATCGAATTGCGGACGGCCCGGCGCAGGAACGGACTGCTGGAAGTCTCGCCGACGATCAGCGCCTGGACGCCAAACGCCACGCAGTTGCGCACCAGCGCCCCGAGGTTCTCCGCGCTGGTCAAGCCATCCACCGCGACCAGTAGCAGCGGCCTGGGATTTTTCGATAAAATGTCGTCCTGCGAAATCGGCGGCGGAATTTTCCCGACGGCGAGCACCCCTTGATACATCGAGAATCCGATGAGCTGCTCCAGCAATTTCTTGCCGGCCAGATAGACGTTGAGATTCTCCGGTCGCGCTTCGAGGAGCGGACGGAAATTTTCCAGGTGCTTTTCCGGCAGCAAAACGGAAAAAACTTCAAAGCGGCTTTCCAGCAACCGGCGAACGACTTTTTCGCCTTCCGCCACGAAGATGCCTTCGCGCTCGTGCTCCAGCGGCCGGCGCATGGTGCGGTAAGGCGCCAGCTCGGGCAAATCGAGTGAGGAGATTTTGTGGACGTGAAACATTCCGGGGGAGTTTTGCGCGCCGGTGCCAGATCGCAAAGCAGAAAATGGGAATCGTCGATCCATGGCGCCATTCCAGGAATGAACAGCAATGCCATCGATTGACACGAATTCACAGAATTCGCGTCAACGCAAGCAACGCCGCCGTTGGCTTAGCTGCTTATTGTCGCAGGCGGAAGAACTCGGCGCTGTTGGTCGGCTGGACGGTGACGCCCTGGCTTCCATCCGGCAGCGGACCAACGGTTTGCGGCAAAGGCGACCAATTGGTTCCGCTCAAATCCGGGTTGGCATCCAGGGTCCAGCCATAGTTGATGGCGTCCCAGCTGACGACAGGCTGGCCGTTGGTGTTATCGATAAACAGCGGCGGACCTTCGGTCGGTTTGAGGATGTTGATCAGCGTGACGGAATCCTGTTCGGCGAGCGGGCCGCCCGCGCCGTCATCCACCAGCAGCAGCACATAATACGGCTGCAAGATGGAGGAATCGACGTACCCCACGGTGGCGCTGACATTCGTCGTACCGTTCACGTCCAGCGGCACCGTGAAATCAACCGGGGTTCCGGGCGGCAGCCCATTCAAACTCAGGAAGTCGCCATCCGGCTGGAAGTTGTTGTCCACGGCGAGAATCCGGACATTGAAGGTCGCGGGCACTCCCAGCGTATTGGCAATCGTGAAGTTGAGATTGGTGGTGCTGCTTCCCGGCAGGAGGGCGATGTGATTGGTGCCGCCGTGATGAATAATCGGACAAAGGGTTTGGTCGCCAACAATGGTGCCGATATAAAACGTGGTGTCCCCGCCGATGCCCGTGTCCAAGGCTGACATCTGGTAAGCCAGCGTGCTGCCGGAGTTGAAGTTGGACGGCAGCTTGATGGTAACGGTCAGGTTGGCACATTGTCCCGGCAACACGGTGATGGTTTGTGGATTGAGGGAGAAGTAGCCTCCGGTGGGCACGGGAGCAGCCCAGTTGATCACGCCGGGAATGGTAGTCGTACCCAGCGGTGAGAAATTGACCAGATAAGTACGCTGGTCCGAACCATTGTTGCAAATGGTGGCGGTCACGGTGACGTTGCTGTTCGCGGGACACACGCGGACCGACGGCAACCCAAGCGTGGGACGGCACTTGCCTTGAATTTTCGCCACATACAGATTGGTAACGTCGGTGGGCGAGAGCACATTCTTGAACAACTCAATTTCATCCAGATAGCCTTTGAAATAGCTGTTCAAGTCTCTGGATGAAACGCCTACAGTCACGGTTGGTGGGTAGGGAGGAATGGGCGGATAGAAATCCATTACTGGATCGTTGATACTGCCCGTGAACGTCGTGATGCTGGTAGTAGTAATTAATTTTCCGTTCTCGTATATGCTTACTTGTTTGGGCGCTTTGCTCCGTTGCACAGTGACCGCAAGGTGCGTCCAAGTATTCAAAGTTATCGCGTGACTCATTTGACTGATACTACCGGGCGTCGTGGTCCCAGAATACATTTCAAAGGTTGGAAAACCGTTGTTGAGATAGAGGCCATATCCGTAATACAGAGTTGGCGGCGGGTAATTATAGGGTGATCCCGGGGATTCCTTCATCAAAATGACTTGGTTGGCGCTGGGGGAATTTGTCCATTTCACCCAGGCATCAATGGAGAAGTCACCTGTTCCAAATGCCAGGCTCGCATAGGATCTGAGCGAGACATAGCTGTTTCCGTCGAAGTTAAGGCAATTATTCACGTACTGGCCGAAGATGCGCGCGGGCGGACTGTTCGGCGGCTTGGTGGCAGCAGCGCCCGCGCGGCGCGTGCCCGGGTTTTGTCCGGCTGAATTATAACAGGTGGCCCCGGTCAGCTCATCAAACGTCAGCCAAAGCACCATGTTGGTCGGCGGCGGATCGCAGCACAGTCCGAGGAACGCGGTGGCGTTGGTCACCACGACTGTTCCGCACGGATTGGTGCAGGTGAACGTGATGTTGGTGTTCGAACCCGGGCAAATCACCGTGTTGGGCGGCGGACTTTGGGTCACATTGTTGGGGTAGTTCGCATTCACCAGATATCTCATATCCCCCAACGTGCCGCACCCATTGGTGGTGATGCATATCTTGAATCGGTTGGTGATCAGGCTCAGGGTCGGCGGCGGATTGGTGAAGACGATCACTTTGACCGTGTTGGTCGCGTGGTTGCCGCAGCAATCCGTGGCCACAATGGTCACCGTGTTGGTGCCGACGTTGAAGGTAAGGTTGGCCGTGGCCGGGCTGGCTCCGCTGGCCGCCAGGTTCGGATAGGGGTTGTAAAAGTTCAGCGTCACATTGGTGCAGCAGGAGTCCGTGGCGCTGGCGGCGATCGGAATCGTCACGCTGCCGGCGCAGATGTTGGTGAAGATGTTGGTGACTCCAACCGCGAACACCGGAGCGCCCGTATCGATCGTCCACGCGTATTGGATGTTGGTGGAAATGACCGAGCCGCAGGCGTTGCTCGCGGTGATGGCAAAGGTGCGGTAGGTGGTGCAATTTGTGATGATGTCCACCTGCGTCACGTTCGTGGTGACGGAACTGCAACCGCCTGAAACCTCCACCCGTGCGCGGATGCTGGCATCGGTCGGCAGGCTATTTGACGAGGGATTGCAGCCAAAATTCGTCCCGCCGGGCAGCAAAGCAAAGGACAGCGGGACGCTGGTCACTGTCACCATCTGGGTGCAGGTGTCGGAGTTTCCTGCGCCGTCGGTAACCAACCACGTCTGCGTAATATATTGCGGGCAATTGCCGTTGGTCGTGGTGCCGATGGGGAGGACGTTCACGTTGCTGCTGCAGGAGTAAGCCGTCGGCGGATCGAACGACCAGTTGCTGTCGCAGGGCACCGTCTTGTTCGTTGGACACTGCACCGCCAGACAGTTCGAACAGCAGACGTATCCCACCGTGAAGCCGACCCCATCAAATGCCTGTTGGTAAACTGACAGTGACAGGCAGGGATATGAGCCAGGCGCCGGGTAGGGACCGCTACCATTGATTCCCTGGCCGCTCCCGGGTGGCAGCACAGCAGTGGCCAGGACGTTGGCTGGCTGCAGGATCGCCAGGCCGGTGTCCACCGGGCCGCCAACATGGTTTAAGGAAAATGCGCTCCCCAGCACCGTTCCGCTGGTTCCCGCCACCGCCGGTCCATAATTACCATCCAGGGAGGTGTTGGCCGAGGCTCCGGCCAGCGCACTGGCTTGCTGGTCGTACTCGGCCCTGAAGACCACCGGCTGAGAGACCGTTGCCGTGGATGAGGACGCCAGGCCGGCCACCCCCAGATACAAGGTGCAGGGATTCGGCTGTCCGTTCAGGAAGTAAATGTGCACTTCGTAGGACTGCGCCGTCAGGCCGTTGATGAAGAACAATAAATTATTGAAAGCGGCCCAGGAATAGGGTCCATAGCCGGCTTGCACGTCCTGAAAAACTCCGGGACCGGGTGCGGTGCCGAAAAGCGGGCCCAGCCACGAACTAGACCAATAAGTGCCACCCGGAGGTGCGCCGGAAAAGGTTTGCGTGATCAACACGTTGCCATAGCACGGCAGGTTGGTGACCATCCAGGTACCGTTGGTATTGATGCCTGACGGATCGGGTATGAGCGACGGTGAACTGGAAGCTGGACACGGGAGCCAATGAATGGTCTGTGGCCCGGCATTGGGCCCGCAACAGCCTGAATTGGTCGCGCCGCTGTTGGTACAGCATCCTTCCACCGTCACGGCCTGGCTGCAGATGTTCGTGTCCCCCCAACTGTCAGAAATCAGCCAGTAGTTGGTGATGTACTGCGGACACACGCCGTTCGTTACGGTTCCCAACGAATGGATGGTGACGTTCGTGTCGCAACAGGTGGTCAGGACGGTGGGAAGGTCAAAGGTCCAGTTTGAGTAGCAATTCACGGTTTTATTGGAGGCGCAGGTGACCTCCATCACCGCCGGATAAGTGGTCAAGGTGACCGGCACTGTCAGGTTGGTGGTGTTGCCACAAAGGTTGGTGACAGTGAGGATGACGCTCGTGCCGCTGCACAAAATGGTCCCGGCCGGAATACTCTGCGAGACAAAGACCGGACCGCTGTCTCCGGAGACATGCACCAGGCCGGTGACGTCAGGCATCGGGCCGCAGGCATTGTATCCGACGCAGATATCGATGTTCGTGGGGGCGGCGCTCACGGCCAGGCAAACGTTGCTGGCAACGACGGTCACCGTCAACCCTCCCAGATTGTTGGAATGCGTGGTGTCCATGATGCCCAAAAACAGGCGGGTGGCGCCGGGCGGCGCGATGATTTGTCCGCCTGATCCATCGCCGATGTAAAACGTCTGACGCAGCCCGGGTTGCAATGGGTAGGTTTCCAGATTCCAGGTCAGCCCCGGTGGCGGAGTGCCTTCCGTGCGGGGATCGTTATCGTCCAAAAAGACGCCCACCAGTGATGAAATTGGCGCCGTAAGCAGAGATATCCCATTCGCATCGCCATAGGTCCGATTAAAGATAGTGCCGACATCTCCCAGGGCATTGAAGTAGCCCGTCGCGGGGCCATACGCCGTGGTGCCCGATGAGGAGAAGGTGAAAATGTCGCCGCCCGTGACGACGCCGGGATATTCTGTCGGCGATTCAGCCGGAGCGATGTCGGCGCCGTCCGGTGTGCCATCCGGTAGTCCCGCCAGCCAGGGATCCGCCGGTCCGGGAACCACCACCACATTGGTGGTCGGCTGGCAGCAACAGGCTTCCAGCACGACCGGCACAATCGCATTGGTGGCATCACCGCAATCGTTGGTGACCGCCAGGGTGACGTTCGTGCTGCTGCACAGCAGGGTTCCGCTCGGAATGCTTTGCGACACTCCCGCGCGACTTCCGGGCGAGGTGTTGATTTCCACCAGCAGCGTTGCGTCGGGCATCGGCGCGCAGCCGTTGGTTCCCATGCAAAGCTCAATTTCAGCCGGGAATTGAACCGCCAGCAGGCACGGATTGGTGGCGCAAACAATCGTCACCGTGAAGTCGCACGTGGCAGTGTTGCTGCAACAATCCTCCGCCACGACATGCACGAGGTTCGTCGTGCCGGGCCCAAACCAGCTGCCGTTGGTCGGGGAGAAGGTCAGGGTGACATTGGTGCAAAGCGGGTCGCTCACGGTCGTGGGGTAAAATACCTGCACATTGGTGCACGAAACCACCGCCAGGTTGGAACATTGAATCACCGGCGGATAGAGCGGCGAGCAGCAATGGATGTTGGGTTTTACGGAGACGTAGGCCGACTGGCCGGCGGGCAGCGCCGGCTCCGCCACCGTGTTTCCATTCACATCGTGCCAGGCATCCTGGTAATAGTTGTACTCGGTGAAACCGCTGCCATTCCAAATTTGCATCTGCGCACCGCACGGAGGCCCGCAACTGGAGAGATTGGTCCAGGTGCCGGTGCCCAAGCCGACACCGCCAACGAGCACCGACGTCCCGTTGGTGGGCGTAAGACAGGGCGGCGGACAGTCGGGCGGACAACCCGAAATGGTCAGGGAGAAGGGCGCCGCCCCGCCTGGCACCTGCAGCACAAATCCTTCTCCGGCCTTGAACGGGAAGTTCGCGCTCCAGGATCCCAGACGTTTGGTTGCGGCCACAACGTAGCTCGTCCCGTTCCACAGGAGAATCTGGCTCTGGTTGGGCACGCTGGTCATTTGGTCAATCAGGGTGCTGTTCGTGCCCTGGCACAAATTGTCCGCCAAAAAATTCGCCCCCGGATACACCGTTACCGTATAACTGGCCGGAAACGGTGCCGTGCAGTCGTCACAGCAGTTGGTGCAGCACGGTATCGTCAGTTTCTGGCTGCAGGAGTTGGAATTGCCACAGGCGTCGGTTACCACCCAAGTTCCGGTCAAAACCAAGGGACAAGGGCCGCTGTTGCCCACGGGCATGAAGGTGACGGTGAAATTGCTGCAGCAGGTGTCCACGATGTTCGTGGGCGGGTCAAAACTCCAGTTCGTCGTGCCGCAGGGGTAGGTTTTGTCGGCGCCGCAGGACAGGGTGATGCAATTGGTCACGCAGGGAACGAAATAGAAGGCGGCCTGACCGTTGGTTAAAATGGGATCAGTCGGACTCCAGGCACCGTTGGCATAAGTGGCGTTGGTGCTGAAAATTCCATTGGTGGGGAATCCGAAGGAAACCTGCGCGCCATTCTGCGGGGCGAAGCCGGTCACGTCCTGATACGTATTGAAGCCGTTCGTGGTTTGCGGACTCAACAAGGACCATTGACCGCAGCCGCAGTAATTGGTGGGCGGTAGAACCGGAACCGCCGGGGTTCCGTCGAGGATGATGGTCGTGGCCGGACCAAAATTCCGAATGATCATTCCTTCACCGGGATTCCAGGTCACATTTGCGTAGTTTCCATTGATATCATACCAGCCGGCCGGTGAAGTGAAACCCTCCCAGGTGGTGGCATCTGCCGCGGTGAAATAATAATAGACGAAAAATATATAGCAGTTCCAGACATACATCACAGTATTGTTGCCTCCGGGAGGTCCATTGGGGTCGGAAGTCAATGCAGGCGTCTGCAGGAACGACGCGTTGTTGATATTATTGCCACCGGGCCCGTTGACACTGCATCCCACCAGATTATATCCGGTCTGAAGGGTGACCGTTTGTGCTTGTGCCAACATCCCGACCGCGAGGAAAAGGAGGGCGGAACAGGCGAGGGTAGTGCAGCGCCGGATGAACCAGGGGGTTGTCACCAATTTGTAACAATCGAATACAGGCACATCACTTTTCATATTCAACAAGGTCACCGGGTTGCCAAGCATGCGGCAAAACTTCGACCCGAGGCAGGCCTAGCCGGTCCTGCTGGATCTTTGCGCAGGGAATTGCGGCTATCTTTTCAGAAACTCTGTATTAGTCAAGATTCAATTTAGAATTAACTGAATAAATTTGTGATAAAGAAGATAAGCCACAGCGTCCCAATTAGTTGTCCACAGCGCTTGAAATCCTAGGCCATGTTCAACGACAGGCTACGCACAAGACCGTGCACTGTATGGCGGCGAGGAACACCGCCAGTAACAACCCGATTGGACGGCGACTTGTGCTTGAGCAACTGAAGACGGGCGGGCGATCCCTAAAGCTGCAGCGTTGGACAGGGCACGTCCTGGGCGGCAAGCCGGAGCTGGACGTGTTTGGCGCCGATGTGATGCAGTTGCTCGGCCATGACGTCATGTGCCAGCTCGGGTTTGTTGCACTCGCGGCTCAGATGGGCGAGGTAAAGGTGCTTCAAACCGTCGGACATCACCTGGGCGGCGGCTTCCGCGGCGGCTTCATTGGACAGATGGCCGTGCCGGCTCAGGATGCGCTGCTTCAGGCTCCACGACCGGCGCGGGCATTCCTGCAACATCTTCACGTCGTGATTGGATTCCAACACGAGGACATTGGCCGGCCGGATGCGCTCGATCACCAGTTTGGTGGTATGGCCGAGGTCAGTGACAAAGCCGATGTTGCCGGCGGAGGTGTGGATGAGGAAACCAACCGGATCCTGCGCGTCATGCGGAATGGCAAAGCTGTCCACCAGCAGGTCGCCAATTTCGAAGCTGGCCCCGGTGGTGAACAGGCGGCAATCAAATTTTGCCTGCAGCTGAAATTCGAACGCTTCCTGCGTGGCGCGGTTGCAGTAAATCGGAATTTTCAACTTGGCGGCGATGCCGGCCAGTCCTTGCACATGGTCGGAGTGTTCGTGCGTGACCAAGATGGCTGTAAGATTTTCTGGTACGCGGCCGATGCCTTCCAGCCGCTTGCGAATCTGGCGGGGGCTGAACCCGGCGTCCACAAGTATCCGCGCCTCAGCGGTTTCCAGAAAAGCGCAATTTCCACCGGATCCGCTGCCCAAAATGGTGAATTTGACAGCCACAAGAAGGACGTTAATGGCCGGCGAGAAAACGGGCAATTTTTTTCGTGGTTGTCAATTGACGATTGGCACAAAGTCTGCGTTATTAAACGCGTCATTTGCTTCTTATGTCAAAAATCCAAAGGTGGTCGTTGGCTTGGAGCGCAGTTCTGATCTTGCTTCCGGCCATCAGCAGTTCCGCTCAAACCGTATCCAAACAGCAATTACGCGGTTGCGTGCCCGAAGCGGTCGCCCGATATCATTTGCGGTCGCTGGGCAGCCCGGCGGCGGCGAAACAGCTAACCCTGGCCATCGGGTTGCCCCTCCGGGACGAGCAGGCCTTGGACGATTTACTCCGGGAAATCTATGATCCGGCCAGCCCGAGGTTCCACCAGTATCTGACCCCGGAACAATTCACGCAACGGTTCGGTCCGACGGAAAGGGATTATCAGGCGGTCATCGATTTCGCGAAGGCGAACGGCCTGACGGTGGTCGGAACCCACCCGAACCGCTTGGTTCTGGACGTCAGCGGCTCCGTGAAGGAGATCGAGCGGACGTTTCATGTCGCGCTTCATACCTACCGTCATCCGTCGGAAGCCCGGGATTTTTATGCGCCGGACGCTGAACCTTCGCTGGATTTGCCGGTGCCCATTCTGAGCGTCAGCGGATTGAACAACTACTCGCTGCCGCGTCCGGCTTTCAAAGCCAGGCCGGCCGGCCAGGCGGGCGGGATGACCCCCAGTGCCGGTTCCGGTCCCAGCGGCAGTTATATGGGCAATGATTTTCGCGCCGCCTACGCTCCGGACGTGAGCCTGAAAGGCAACGGACAGAACGTCGCGCTGGTGCAATTCGATGGCTACGATTCCAACAATATTGCGACCTATATGACCATGGCGGGTTTGACCAATTACCCCACAGTGACCAACATCCCCATCGTGGGCACCAATTCACTTCCGTCCGGCAGTGCCAACGGCGAGGTTTGCCTGGATATTGAAATGGTCATCGCCATGGCCCCGTCCGTTTCAAAGATTTACGTTTACGAAGCCACCAATGGCACGGTGAGCTGGTCCACCATGCTGAGCCGGATTGCCAACGACAACTTGGCGAAGCAGGTCAGCTCCTCCTGGGGCGGCGGCGGTGCCGACCCGGCGGCTGAGAACGTTTTCAAACAGATGGCGACGCAAGGGCAGACCTATTTCAACGCGTCCGGCGATTATGATGCCTTTACCGGTTCCATTCCGTTTCCCTCGGACAGCACCAATTGCACCCAGGTGGGAGGGACAGTGTTGACAACCACGGGTGCGGGCGGCGCGTACGTTTCCGAAACGGTTTGGAACGACCGAACGGTCAACCCCAACGGCGGCAACTGGGGCAGCAGCGGCGGCATCAGTCCAACCTACACGATCCCAATCTGGCAGCAGGGCATCAACATGACGACCAATCAGGGTTCGACGACCATGCGCAACCTGCCGGATGTGGCGTTGACGGCAAAAAATGTATTCATCGTTGCCGACAACAACCAGCAGGAGGTGGCGGAGGGGACCAGTTGTGCCGCGCCTTTGTGGGCGGGGTACACCGCGCTGATGAACCAGCAGGCCGCCAACGCCGGCCGGCCCAGCGCGGGCTTTATCAATCCGGCCATCTATGCCATCGGCAAGGGCAACGTTTACAACAACTGTTTTCACGACACAACCACCGGGGATAACACGTGGTCGAGCAGTCCAACCAAATTTTACGCCACCAACGGATTTGACCTCTGTACGGGCTGGGGCTCGCCGGCCGGCCAAAGCTTGATCGACGCCGTGGTCGGTCCGATGGATACCCTGGGGGTCACGCCTGCTTCGGGTTTGAACGCCGCCGGCCCCGCCGGTGGTCCCTTTTCAACAAATGCGCAAAAATATGTGCTGACCAACTTCGGTGGCACGTCCCTTACCTGGTCGCTGTTGGGCAAGCCGGCCTGGCTGGATGTTTCCTCCAGCAGCGGCACCTTGGGCGCCGGCGGCTCCGCTACGGTGACGGCAAGCCTGAATATGACCGCTTATCTGTTGCTCCCCGGGGTCTATGCCACCAACCTGGTGTTTACCAACGGGGCGAGTGGCATCACCCAAACCCGCCCCCTGTCATTGCAGGTCGGACAGAACCTGGTCCAAAACGGCGGTTTTGAAACCGGCAGTTTCTATCCGTGGACGCTGATTGGCACCGCCGGAACTTATAATTTCGTTGATGACGGCACGGTCACCTTACTGACTCCGAACACGGGTACCTATATGGCGGCTCTGGGTGAGGCCACTTTTCTCGCGTCGCTTTCCCAGAACCTGCCCACCGTGCCGGGGCAGAATTATCTGCTGTCGTTCTGGTGGCAAAATCCCTCGACGGGCAGTCCCCAGCAATTCCAGGTGAACTGGAACACGAATGCCACATCCACCAATACGCTCCTCAATTGGGTCAGTCCGGCGGTCTGGTCGTGGACGAACATGCAGTTCATCGTTGTGGCCACCGGCACGAATACAATCCTCCAGTTCCGGGCCGAAAACGGTCCTGACTGGTTTGTCCTCGACGACGTCAACGTGTGGCCGATTCCCTATCCGTCTTTCCGTTCCGTGGTCAAAACCAACGGTAATAACCTCGTGTTCAGTTGGAACACCCTGGCGGGCTTGAGCTACGTGGTGCAGTACTCAACCAACCTCGCCACCACCAACTGGGTCGCGCTGACCACCAACGCGGCCGCCGGCCCGGTCATGACTTACACCAATGCCTATGGCTCGGATCCGCGGCGGTTCTACCGCATCCGGCGGTTGCCATAATCTCTGCCGTTCTTGCTCACCGGGCCGGATGCGGTAGCATGAGCGGGTGACCAGTCTGCTCCAGCAAGTCGAACGGTGCGTGCAGAGCCGCCGCCTGCTCCCGCCAGACGGTCGGGTCTTGCTGGCCGTGTCGGGCGGAGCGGATTCCATGGTGCTATTGCACCTGTTGCACCGGCTGGCCCCTGCGCACCGGTGGCAATTGACGGTTGCCCATTTCAACCACCATCTTCGGGGGCGCGCCAGCGAGCTGGATGAAGCGCTGGTTCGCCGCGCCGCCGCCGGATTGAAACTGCCGATCATGGTGGAGGGCGGAGATGTCAGAGCATTTGCCCGCCAGGCAAAAATGTCCCTGGAGATGGCGGCGCGCAAGCTCCGGCACGAATTTTTGGCGCGGGCGGCCCGGGACTGCGGCATCCGCACCGTGACCCTGGCGCATCATGCCGACGACCAGGTGGAGTTGTTCTTCCTGCGCCTGTTGCGCGGCGCCGGCGGCGAAGGATTGGCCGGCATGAAATGGCGGTCACCCTCGCCCGCCGACCCGAAGATTCATCTTGTCCGCCCGTTGCTGGATGTGACCAAAGACGATTTGCGCGGGTTTGCGCGGGCGCACAGAATCCGGTTTCGCGAGGACGCGACCAATGTTTCCACTGAACTCCTCCGCAACCGGATCCGCCACGAGCTGTTGCCCTGGCTCCGGAAAAAGTATCAGCCGGGTCTGAACCAGACGGTGTCGCGCCTGATGGATATCGTTGGCGCGGAATCAGAACTGATTGGCGAAATTACCAGGCGTTGGTTGGCCTCGAAAACGAAGCGTGGAAATGAACTTCTTGGTAGGGCGCGGCACTCCGTGCGCGCCGTGAAGCGCATTGAAACAGGCGGCGGGCAAGGGACTGCCCGCCCTACCTTACCTGACAGACCGGGAGAGAAGATGTCTTTCAATGGCTTACCCGTCGCAGTTCAGCGCAGGGTTTTGCAGTTGCAGTTGATTAAACTCGGTCTGGCGGCCGATTTCGAAATGGTCGAGCAGATGCGCGGAGCACCCAACCGACCGGTCAGCGTCGGCGCCGGTTTGTGCGTTGTCCGGGACCCGGCGGGCAGGGTGAAGCTCCAAACGGGATCGACAACGCCGTTTAATTTGAATGAGACCGTTTTGACACTGACGGGCCGGGCGGCGCGTCACCGCCGGAGGGGCGAGCTAAACGAGCCCCCAATTCACCGAAAAATTCAAAAGTTGGGGACTCGCAGAGCTCGCCCCTCCGAAGAAGCGGGAAATGGTCCGGGCGAAGTGGTTTTTGATGGCGTCCGCGTGCGCTGGGAAATCGAGCCGATCAAGAAATTTGGCACCTGGCGGTTACGCACGCCCCAATGGATGGAATTTTTCGACGCAGACCAGGTGGGTCGCCGCATCCGGCTGCGGCACTGGCAACCTGGCGACCGATTTCAGCCCATCGGCTTGAAATCGGCGGCCAAGCTTCAGGACCTGTTCACCAACGCCAAAATTCCGCGCGCCCGGCGGCGGGAACTGACCGTGGCGGAGGCCGGATCGGGTGAGATTTTCTGGGTCGAGGGGCTGCGAATTTCCGAACGGTTCAAGCTCAGCCGGGGAACAAGGCGCCGGCTGGTTTGGTGCTGGCAACGGCTGCCCCCGCCGGCACAAGCCATGAAAGCCTTTGAATTCAACAGGTTTCGCTCCCGGGCCTGACCGGGGGAAAGTGCTTTACAGCCAGGCGGTGAATAACTATCCTTCCTGACTTCAACAGAAACTATGGAAGCGAAGTCGAAGACGATTGACCAATTTAAGCTGCACGGCAAGGACACGGGCTCCGCCGACGTGCAAATTGCGCTGCTGACCCAGCGGATTAACCATCTGACCGAACATTTGCAGGGAAACAAGAAGGACCACAGCTCGCGCCGCGGGTTGCTGATGATGGTCGGCCAGCGCCGGCGCCTGCTCGAATACCTGCAAAGCAAGGATGTGAGCCGCTACCAGGCGGTCACCAAAAAATTGAAGTTGCGCCACTGAATTTGCGACCCGGCGCCCGGAGTTCAACCGGCCGCCCGGCGCTTTTGAATCCGGCCGGAAACGCGAACGGCCCGATTCCAAACCAAACATCGCGAACAATAGATTCCGTTGCCCCAGGGAAATTTCAATCAGTCCCGCGCTCGCGCGGGGTTCACTGAAGTTCCTCCGGTGGCAACGGGCCAGTTAATATGCCAGAAAAAATCACCGCCCAGGTGGGCGAAAAGCCAATCACCATTGAAACCGGAAAACTCGCCAAACAGGCCGACGGCGCGGTAACCGTCCAGCTCGGCGAAACCATCGTCATCGTCGCGTCGGTCGCCGCGACCAAGGCCAAGGAAGGCCAGGACTTTTTCCCGCTGACTGTGGACTACCGCGAGAAGGCGGCCGCGGCGGGCAAGTTCCCCGGCGGCTACTTCAAGCGCGAAGGCCGGCCGACCGAAAAGGAAATCCTCACCTGCCGGCTCACCGACCGCCCCATCCGCCCGCTCTTTCCCAAGGGCTGGTACAACGAAGTCCAGGTCCAAACCGTCGTTCTCAGCGCCGACGGCCAGAATGACCCGGACATCCTGAGCATCGTCGGCGCCTCCGCCTCGCTCATGGTCAGCGATATCCCGTGGGACGGCCCGCTCGGCGCCGTCCGCGTCGGCCGCATCAACGGCAAATTCATCGCCAATCCCACCCACGCCGAACAGGAGGAGAGCGACCTCGAACTGGTCTACGTCGGCAACGCCAATGACATCGTCATGTACGAGGGATCGGCGAAGGAAATCAGCGAAGCCGATTTCAATGCCGCGCTCAAGTACGCGCAGGAAGTAATCCAGCCGCAGATTGCCGCGCAGAAGGAACTGGCCGCCAAGGCCGGAAAAAAGAAACGCGAAATCACGCTGAACGTCGTTCCCGACGAAATCCTGCAGGAAGCCAAAGCCCTGGCCGGCGACCGGTTTGTGCCGGCGCTGTTGACGCCCGGCAAGCTCGCCCGCGAAGCCGCCTGCAACGCCATCAAGGAAGAAGTCGGCGCCAAGCTCGTCGAAAAATTCGGCGCCGAAAAAGTGGACGCCTTCACCATCAGCGACGCCTTCTACTACATCCAGAAAGAAGCCGTCCGCAAATTGATTTTGGAAAGCGGCAAG